>CDZB01031918.1_pt1 | contig 51907 bp, 42 predicted proteins | sample 554961 | NCBI WGS metagenome assembly CDZB01 (sample SAMEA3182106, study PRJEB8094) | gut metagenome | biome: human; feature: gut; material: Stool; isolation source: human stools | place: Canada | collected 2013-02-26 | reverse complement strand
TCACGGCGTTTCGCAGTGCCTTTGCACGAGAAACGCGTGAACCCCCTTTTTTATAAGTTATCCACAATACACAAGATATTGTGGATAACTTTAAATTTTTTATACAATATCTTGTCTCAACCTATTGACACGGCGCGCGGACGGTGCTATAATAGAGCCCTACCGACATACGAAAGAACTACTGCGTGGCGGGGAAAGGAGAGAGAAAATGTATCAGGTCATCAAAAGGGACGGCAAGATCGCCGAGTTCGACATCAAGAAGATCGCCGTGGCGGTCACCAAGGCGTTCGACGCCGTTCAAAAACAGTACCACCCGAGCATCATCGACATGCTCGCGCTGAAAGTGACGGCGGACTTCGAACCCAAGATCAAGGACGGGAAAGTCGCCGTGGAGGACATTCAGGACAGCGTTGAGCGCGTCCTCTCCGAAGCGGGGTATGCGGACGTGGCTAAATGCTACATCCTCTACCGCAAACAGCGCGAAAAGATCCGCAACATGAAGTCGCCCCTGCTCGACTACAAAAAACTCGTGGACAGCTATGTAAAGGCGACCGACTGGCGCGTAAAGGAAAATTCCACCGTCACCTATTCGGTCGGCGGGCTGATCCTCTCCAACAGCGGGGCGATCACGGCGAATTACTGGCTTTCGGAGATCTATGACGAAGAGATCGCCAACGCGCACCGCAGCGCGGATATCCATATCCACGATCTGTCCATGCTGACGGGCTACTGCGCGGGCTGGTCGCTCAAACAGCTCATCCAGGAAGGTTTGGGCGGCATCCCCGGGAAGATCACCTCCGCCCCCGCGAAGCACCTCGCGACCCTCTGCAACCAGATGGTCAACTTCCTCGGCATCATGCAGAACGAATGGGCGGGCGCGCAGGCGTTCTCCTCCTTCGATACCTACCTCGCGCCCTTCGTAAAGGCGGACAACCTCACGTACGACCAGGTCAAAAAGTGCGTCGAGTCCTTCATTTACGGCGTGAACACCCCCAGCCGCTGGGGCACGCAGGCGCCTTTTTCCAACATCACCCTCGACTGGGTGGTGCCCAACGACCTTGCCGAACTCCCCGCCATCGTGGGCGGCAAGAACCAGAACTTCAAATACAAAGACTGCCAGAAAGAGATGGACATGGTGAACAAGGCGTTCATCGAAGTCATGATAGAGGGCGACGCGAACGGGAGAGGATTCCAGTACCCCATACCCACCTATTCCATCACCAAAGATTTCGATTGGTCGGACACCGAAAACAACAGGCTCCTCTTTGAGATGACCTCGAAGTACGGCACGCCTTATTTTTCCAACTACATCAATTCGGACATGGAGCCGAGCGACATCCGCAGCATGTGCTGCCGTTTGCGCCTCGACCTGAGAGAACTGCGCAAAAAGTCGGGCGGGTACTTCGGCAGCGGCGAATCTACGGGTTCGGTGGGCGTCGTGACCATCAACATGCCGCGCATCGCTTACCTTTCGCAAAGCGAAGAGGATTTCATGCGCCGCCTCGACAGGCTGATGGACATTTCCGCGCGTTCGCTCAACACCAAGCGCACCGTCATCACCAAACTTCTGGACGAGGGGCTGTACCCCTACACGAAGCGCTACCTCGGCACGTTTGCCAACCACTTCTCCACGATAGGCCTCGTGGGCATGAACGAAGCGGCGCTCAACGCGCGCTGGATCAGAAAGGACATGACGCACGAAGAGGCGCAGGAATTCACCAAACGCGTGCTCAACCATATGCGGGAGAGGCTTTCGGACTATCAGGAACAGTACGGCGACCTCTTCAACCTCGAAGCGACGCCGGCGGAATCCACCTCGTACCGCTTCGCCAAGCACGACAAAGAGCAGTACCCCGACATCATCACCGCCAACGAAAACGGCACGCCCTATTACACCAACAGCTCGCACCTGCCCGTGGGATACACCGAGGACGTGTTCGACGCTTTGGACATTCAGGACGATCTGCAGACCCTTTACACCTCGGGCACGGTGTTCCACACCTTCCTCGGCGAAAAGCTGCCCGACTGGAAAGCTGCTGCCGCGCTCGTGAAAAAGATCGCGGACAACTATAAACTCCCCTACTACACCCTTTCGCCCACCTATTCCATCTGCAAAGAACACGGCTACCTTGCGGGCGAACAGTTCACCTGCCCGCACTGCGGCGCAAAGACCGAAGTTTACAGCCGCATCACGGGCTACTACCGCCCCGTGCAGAACTGGAACGACGGCAAAACGCAGGAATTCAAGGACAGAAAGGTGTACGACATTTCGCACTCGACCCTCAAAAAATCGCACGCGCTGCACGCGGACTGCGCGGCAAGCACCCCCGCGGCCGCGGCGGTCAGCGGCCCGATGCTGTTTACCAGGAGCGGCTGCCCCAACTGCAAGACCAGCAAAATGATGCTGGACAAGGCGGGCGTGAAGTACAGCGTGATAGACGCCGAAAAGGACGCGGCGACGACGCGCAAATTCGGCGTGAAAAAAGCGCCCTCGCTCATCGTACCCGACGGCGAAGGGTTCAAGACGTACGACAATGCCAGCGAGATCAGAAAATACATCGAGAGCATCGGCTGATATGTACGACATCATCATTATCGGAGCGGGCGCGGCAGGCATGACCTCCGCGCTCTATGCTCTCCGCAACGGAAAAAAAGTGCTCGTTCTGGAAGGCGACAGCCTCGGCGGGCAGATCGCCACATCTCCCCGCCTTGAAAACTATCCATCGATCAAAGAGATCAGCGGCGAGGCATTCGCGGACAACCTGTTCGAACAGATCTCCGACCTCGGCGCGGAAGTGGAGATCGAAAAGGCGGTGCGCATCGAAAAACTTGCGGACAAGAGCTTTGCCGTAAAGACGGAATACAGTGAATATTCCGCAAAGAGCGTCATCATCGCCGCGGGCGTAAAACACAAACACCTCAAAACCAAGGAAAACCGCGAAGACCTCGTGGGCAGGGGCGTATATTACTGCGCCGTGTGCGACGGGCCTTTTTATAAAGGGAAGGAAGTCGCCGTCATCGGCGACGCGAACTCTGCCCTGCAATACGCGCTGCTCCTTTCGGGTTACTGCAAAAAGGTGTACATGTACACCCTGTTCGACAAATTTTTCGGCGACGAGAGCCTCGTAAAGGCGCTGCGCGCGAAAGAGAACATCGAAGTGCGGCCGAACACGAACGTCGTCGGATTTGTCGGCAAAGACGAACTGGAGGCCATAGAATACACCGATAAAGACGGCAACCTCTGCCGGCAGGAGATACCCGCCGTGTTCGTGGCGATCGGGCAGGAACCGGACAACGCGGCCTTTGCGAACCTGGTCGACCTGGACGCCGCGGGCTATATCGTAGCGGACGAAAGCTGCAAGACGCGCACGGAGGGCCTGTTCGTGGCGGGCGACTGCCGCACGAAAGCGGTGCGGCAGGTATCCACCGCCGTGGGCGACGGCGCCGTCGCGGCGACGAACGCTTCGCTGTATCTGGAAAGCCTGTAAAAAGGAGCGCGGCGCAAAACTTTGCGCCGCGCTCTTCTTTCCTTCGCGTTATTGTTCTTTTTTTTGGCAGAAGTCGATGATGAACGCCGTGCCTTCGCCGAGGGTGCTTTCCACTTTGAGTTCCCACCCCGCGCGCAGGCACAGTTTTTTAACGATCGCAAGCCCCAGCCCGAAACCGCCGCCCGCGCCGTTGTGCGATTTGTCGACCGTATAAAAACGGTCGAAAATGCGCGTTTTGTCCTCCGCGGACAGCCCGATGCCCGTATCGCGCACGACCAGGCGGGGCTGCTTTCCGCCCGTAAGCGAAATTTCGAGCGAGCCGCCCTCTTTGTTGTAGCGGATACCGTTGCTGACGAGGTTGTTGAGTATTTCCACGAGCCGCTCCCGCCGCGACATTACTTTTACGCCCTGCTCCACGTCCATGCGGAGCGCGATGTTCTTTTGGCGCAGTTTGGGTTCGAACCCGCCGATGAGTTCCGCGATGAGTTCGGACACGTTCACTTCGTAATCGGGCAGTTCGTCGCTGTCGATCGCGGAAAAGTTGATGATGGAGCGGATGAGGTTGGCGAGGCGGTCGCTCTGTTTGATGATCGTTTTCGCCATGCCCTGTATGCGTTCGGGCGGCACCGCGCCCGCGCCGATGAGTTCGGCAAAGCCCTTGATAGAGGTGAGCGGCGTATTCATTTCGTGCGTGACGTTGGCGATAAACTCGTTTTTCGAGCGGGCAGCCGCCATCGATTCGGTCACGTCGGTGATGAGAAGCACGTTCGGCTCGCCTAATGTAAAGCGGAAGTTGTAGTCCTTTTCCCCGATCTTGCGGTAAAGGGACGCCGATTCGCCCGAAGCGAGGACGTCGGCGACCTCCTGATCCTCCGAAAAGAGCGGGACGGGCTCGTTCTCTTCATAGTTCAAAAGGCGCGCGGCCGTCTTGTTGATGAGGATGACGTCGGATGGGGTGCGGAAAATGGCGATGCCGTGTTCCATGCTGTCGAGCACGAGTTTTTCGATGCGGATATCCTCTTTGATGCGCGCGACTTTGTCTCCGATGTCGGCGTTCATCTCGTTCATCAGTTTTGCAAGGGGTTTGAGTTCCGCATACTTCGTCCACACCTCTTTGCCGGACGCGGTCGCGAATTCCTTGGTGAGATCCTCCACGGGTTTTAAGACGGCGCTCGTCAGAAGCCAGGCGAAAATCAGGCAGCAGAGGATATCGAGGACGAGAAACCAGACGATCGTGGGGAGCGCGTCCACAAAAAAGGAAAGCCCCGTATTCAGCGTGATGCCGACGCGCACGAGCGAACCCGCGGGCACGCTCCCCCCGCCGTCGACGCGCACGCAGTAATAGATCATGTTTTCGCCCACGGTGTCGCTTTCGCGCACGGCAAAGCCCTCGCCCTGCGCTATGGCGGCGCGCACTTCTTCCCTGTCCTCGCGCGTTTCGCCCTGCACGGGCGCGAAACTGTCGGCGACGACGGTGCCGTCCGCCTGCATGAAGGTGACGCGCGCGCCCGTTTTTTCGGCATACGTTTCCGCGCTCTCCTGCGTGAACGGGGCGGAAACGTCGAAAAAGTTCATATAGACGCGGAGCTGATTTTTGGCGCTTTCCACCGAATTGTCGTAGAAAATGTCGGTAAACAGCGCGGCGAGCAGCAAAATGCCCACGACCGTGATCGAGAGCAGTGCCGCGAGCAGACGTTTTCTCATAACGATCTCCCGAAAAAGTACGCGCCCGCCTGCGGAGGCAGGGACGGACGCGGCGCTCTTTTTTATGTCGTTTAATCTTTATACACGAATTTATAGCCGACGCCGAACACCGTTTCGATATAGTCGATGCCCAGTTTGCGCAGCCGCGCGACGTGGTTGTCGACCGTGCGCGTTTCGCCCTCGTCGTAACCCCACACGGCGTTGAGGATGTTTTCGCGCGTGAGCGCTTTGCCCTCTTTCTGCATGAGATATTTGAGCAGATTGAATTCCTTGTTGTTGAGTTCGAGTTTGACCCCGCGAAGGGTAGCCGTCATCGTCTCTTCGTCCAAAGAGAGGTTGCCGCGCACGAGCGAGGCGTTCCCTCCCGAACGGCGCAGAAGGGCGTTGACGCGCGCCGTGAGTTCCAGAACGCCGAAAGGCTTGGATATATAATCGTCCGCCCCGAGGTTGAGCCCGCGCACTTTGTCCGTTTCCTGCCCCAGAGCAGAGAGCATGATGACCCCCACGGACGGGTACTTTTGTTTGAGTTTTGCGAGCACGTCGAGCCCGTTCCCGTCGGGGAGCATGATGTCGAGGAGCGCCACCGCGGGCGGCTGTTTGTCGGCCGCGGCGAGAAAATCCGCCACCGTTTCGAAACATTCGACGGATATGCCCGACATTTCGAGCGCGCACCGCACGAGTTCGCCGATCGTTTTATCGTCCTCGAGTAAATAAACTTTCTTTTCCATGAACCGTGATACCTCTGCCCCGCGGCGCACGTTCCGTGCCCCGCATCGGCTATTTTATTTTAACACAGAAACCCCGTTTAGTCAAACGCATGCGCGACGTATGTGAGATGGTCGGCGGCACGCTCGAGGTTGCCCACAAGGTTGATGAACACGCCACTGGACGCGGGTTTGCATCTGCCCTCGTTGAGCCGGCGGATGTGGTCGTCTATGATCGTGCGGCGGTCGGCGTCGATCTCGTCTTCGACCGCGTCCACGGCTTTGATCGCCGTGATGTCCTTCTTTTCGAACACTTCGAGGGTGTTTTCGTAAAGGTCGCAGATCTTATCGTACATCTGTTCGAGCGAATTTAATACGCCACGGGAAAATTCGATGTTGTCGCGCTTGCAGTTGCGGGTATATTTCGTGATGTTGTCGGCAAGTTCGCCGATACGGAGAATGTCGCCCGTCGCGTGATGTATGGCGGAGACCGTCTTTTCGTCCTCGCGCATCACGTCTTCGGAAGAAATGCGTATCAGGTAATCGACGATGCTTTTGCCGAGGTCGGCAGCCTCTTTGTTGAGCGCTTCCACCCTTTCCTTCGCGGACTCGTCGCCTTCGAGGAAGGCTTTGAAAGCCGTGTCGAGCGCTTCCATGGAAAGCCCCGCCATGACCGCCGTTTCCTTATTGGCCTGCGCGATGGCGATGGACGGCGTTTTGAGGAAACGCGCGTCGAGAAGAGATGCCGATTTTTCTTCCACGCTCTTGCCTTCGGGCACCTTTTTGTCGCGGATGAGTTTTGTGGCGATCTTTACAAAGACGCGGGTGAACGGCAGGAAAATGAGGGTGCAAACGACGTTGAAAAAGGTATGGAACATGGCGATCTGCCTGCCCGCGTCGGGAAACCACTTCGCGAGCGTAGCGCTCATGAACCCCGGCCACGCCAAAAGGAATACCGTGAATATCACCGTGCCGAACACGTTGAACATGAGGTGGATGAGGCTCGCGCGCTTGGCGTTGGTGCTCGCGCCGATCGAAGAGAGGATCGCCGTGATGCACGTGCCGATGTTGCTGCCCAAAACGAGGAACAAGACCGCGTTCGTGCCCGCGCCGCCGATGATGAGGCCTTCCCCCGCCATGACGATGATGAGGGAAGTGACCGCCGAACTCGACTGCACCAGCGCCGTAAAGCCGACGCCGACCAGAAGGAGCACGAAAGGATTGGTCGCCCTGTCGAGGAAGTCGATGATCGCCTGGTTCTCGCGGTAGATCTCCATGGCGCCCGACATGACGTCGAGCCCGATAAAGACGAGCCCCAGCCCCGCGATCATAAGGCCCACCGTTTTGACCTTTTCGTTTTTGGAGAGCATCTCCATGAACACGCCGACGCAGGTAAGCACGGTGACGAAGCCGATGACGTTGATGCTCTGCAAAGACGCGATGTGCGCCGTGATCGTCGTGCCGATGTTTGCGCCCATGATGACGGAAGTCGCCTGATACAGCGACATGATGCCGACGTTCACGAAGCCGACGACCATGACCGTCGTCGCCGACGAACTCTGGATGATCGCCGTGACGCCCGCGCCGATGCCGACGCCCGCCACGCGGCTCCATTTGCTCCTTGCAAGGCCGTCGAACCAACCCCGCAGTTTGTTCATCGCGAGCTTTTCGATATTGTCCGACAAAAATTTGAAGCCGAGCAGGAACGCTCCCAGCCCCGCCAAAAGCTCTACGACCGACATTACGTAATCCATAAAACTCTCCCTTACAGGTATTTCTTTCGCAAAATATGGTTCTGCATCCATTGTAAGGCAAAGTTGTATAATACAATTGTAAAATTTGTAATAAATTTGTAATATTTTTCACGAGATTGTCAAAAACGTAAAAAATTTTTACAAACCGTACCCGTCGGCCGCCCGTTCCGCAGGATATTGCGCATAAAATAACCGTCCGCGGGGACGCCGCCCTCTCCCGACGCGCCGAAACAAGCAATATGTTGCGTTTTTTTGATTTTATCTGACGAAACGCCGTTCACATTCAAAATGCGCCGTAAAAACGGCGCATTTTTTGCGGCTTTTGTTTTAGTTGAGCTTTTTATGCTCGCCCGTGACGGAGAAGATGACCCACTCGGCGATGTTGGAAGCGTGGTCGCCGATCTTTTCGAGATACTTTGCGATCATTAAAAGGTCGAGCGCCTGTTCGCCGTTGGCGTCTTCGTCGATGTCCTTATGCACGACGCCCGTCACTTTGCCCTTGATGACTTCGAACAAATCGTCCACGGCGTCGTCCGCGCGGCACACTTCCTTCGCCTTGTCGCAGTTGCGCTCCACGAAAGACTCCGCCGCTTTTTTAACCATGTCGCGCACCTTTTCCGCCATGTCGGAAATTTCGGCAAGGTGATCCGCATAGGGCAGTTTGCTCATTTTGATGACGAGGTCGGATATGTCCACCGCCTGGTCGGCGATGCGCTCCATGTCCGTGATCATCTTCATCGCGCTGGTGACGAACAGCAAATCGCTGGCGACGGGCTGCTGCTTCAAAATGATTTTCAGGCACAGCCTTTCGATCTCCATTTCCTTTTCGTCCACGAGCGTTTCGACGGCTTTGGTCTTTTTGGCAAGTTCGGTGTCCTGCCGCTCCAGAGCGCCGACGGCGTCGTCGATCGCCTTGCAGTTGAGATTTCCCATTTCGATGAGCTCGTCTTTGAGCTCGGCGAGCTGTTCGTCGAATTGTTTCCTTGTCATATCAGCCGAATCTCCCTGTGATATAGTCTTCCGTCCTTTTATCCTTGGGGCGGTTGAAAAGGTCGTCCGTCACGCCGTATTCGATGAGGTCGCCGAGCAGGAAGAACGCCGTTTTATCCGAAATACGCGCCGCCTGCTGCATGTTGTGCGTGACGATGACGATGGTGTACTTGTCTTTGAGTTCCTGCGCGAGATCTTCGATCTTCGAAGTGGAGATCGGGTCGAGCGCGGACGTAGGCTCGTCCATGAGGATGACTTCGGGTTCGACCGCGAGCGCCCTGGCGATGCACAGGCGCTGCTGCTGCCCGCCCGAAAGCCCGAGCGCGGATTTTTTCAGCCTGTCTTTAAGTTCGTCCCAGATCGCCGCCTGCTGCAAAGAGCGCTCCACGATCTCGTCGAGCTGGCTTTTTTTGCGGATGCCGTGCGTGCGCGGGCCGTAGGCGATGTTGTCGTACACGCTCATGGGGAAGGGATTGGGCTTTTGGAACACCATGCCCACCCTTTTGCGCAGCACGTTGATGTCTACCTTGCCGTACAGGTCTATCCCGTCGATGAGCACCTCGCCCGTGATCTTGCAGTCGGGGATGAGGTCGTTCATGCGGTTGAGCGTTTTCAGGAAAGTGGATTTGCCGCAGCCCGAAGGGCCGATGAACGCGGTGATCTCCTTCTCCTTGATGTCCATGGAGATGCCTTTGAGGGCGTGGAATCTGCCGTAATAGAGGTTCAGGTCTTTTACGTTGAATTTATCCGCCCGTTCTATGGTGTTTGCGTTTTCCACCGTTTAGTACTCCTTTTTCAGTTTGTTGCCCACAAATTCCGCCGCGCCGTTGATGATCACGACAAGAACGATCAGCACGACGGCCGTTGCCCACGCTTCATGAACGTGCATCCCTTCGTTCATCATCGTATAAAGATATACCGTAAGCGTACATCCCGGTTGCCCGAGCCCGGAAGCGTTCGCCGCGTTGACGGGTGCGCCCGCCGTATAGATGAGCGCCGCCGTTTCGCCGACCACGCGCCCGAGCCCCAGGATGATGCCCGAGATGATGCCGCTCATCGCCGAAGGCAGGATGATGACGAATATCGTTCTGAGCTTCCCTGCGCCCAAAGCGTAACTGCCTTCGCGGAAGGAATCGGGCACGGCGAGGAGCGCCTCTTCCGTCGTGCGCATGATGAGCGGCAAGATCATGATCGCCATCGTTAAGATCCCCGCGATCATGCTGTATCCCCAGCCCAGGACGGTAACGAAAAAGATATTTCCGAAAATGCCGTACACGATGGACGGGATGCCCGAAAGGGTCTCCGCCGCCATACGGACGATTTTGACGAAAATATTCGTCGATTTTGCGTATTCCGACATAAATATAGCCGCGAACACGCCGATCGGAACAGCTATGAGCAACGAAAGCCCTGCTATGATAAGCGTATTGATGAGTGCGGGGATGAAAGAAAAATTTTCATCCGTCCATGTCCATGAAAACATACCGGCTTTCAGACTGGGAAGCCCCTGCACCAAAGTATAAATCAAAATCCACAAAACCACCGCTGCCGTGATAAGCGCCGCAAGCATGACCAAAAGCATTCCGATCATCGAGACGGGTTTTTTTGAATACGCCCTAAGTTTCTCTCCGAACGACTGACGGTTGATCGCGACGATTTTGGAAACATCGACTTCGGGCTGAGATTCCGGCCCCTGTCCGATAACGATCGTATTTTCTGTCATAACCGTATTCTCCTTACTTTGCCTTTTTACGTATCAGCGACACGAGCAGCGTTATGATGAGGATAAACACGAACAGCACCGCCGCCGTTGCGATAAGCGCACCCCTGTGCAAACCCTCCGCATAACCGAGCTCAAGAACGATGTTCGCGGTCATCGTGCGCACGCCGTCGAAAATCGTTTCGGGGAATACCGCAGAGTTCCCGCAGATCATGACGACCGCCATCGTTTCGCCGAGGACGCGCCCGAGCCCTAAAATGATCGAAGTGACGATGCCGGACTTCGCCGCGGGAAACATGGTTTTAAAAATCGCGCGCTCTTTGGTCGCTCCCAGCGCGACGGCACCCTCGTAATAACTCTTCGGAACGGCACGGAGCGCGTTTTCCGAAATACTGATAATGGTGGGCAGGATCATAATGCCGAGCACGATGGAGGCGGCGAGGATGCTTTTGCCGCTGCCGCCGCCGACGTCGGCGATCATGGGCACGATAACGCGAAGGCCGAAATAACCGTATATGATCGAAGGAATGCCCGCAAGAATGTTTGTGATCGGCTTCATCACTTTATAAAGAGGCTTCGGACAGTAAAACGCCATAAATACCGCCACAAGCAAACCGATCGGAACGCCGATGATGAGCGATCCCGCCGTCACATAAATACTCCCTACGATCATCGGGGCGATGCCGAACTGCGGCTCGTCGATCGTGGGCCACCAATGCGTACCGAAAAGGAATTTGAAAAGCCCTATTTCTTTCAGGGCGGGGAATGCCTGCGCAAAAATAAACACACAAATCGTAACGACCGCGGCAACGAAAATGACCGCGGCAACGATAAACACGATCTTCATGATAAATTCTTTCGGATCTATCCTTACCTGCCGCTTGATTTCCCTGCCCTTTTCCAATACTTCTTCCGACATAAATACTCCTAAATATCCCGAACACGGCGAAAGCGGGTCGAAAACATCGCCCGCTTACCCTCTTGTCTTGATTAAAAATTACTCTTCGCTGAAGGTCACGCCTACATCCGCCCAGTTTTCAACTTCGCCGCTGTAGATCGCTTTAAGTTGATCCACCGAGAGGTCGGTGCAGGGGTTGGCCTTGTTCACGATGACCGCAATGCCGTCAAGTGCGATCGCCGTATATTCGAGGTCAGATGTTTCGGAATCTTTCAATTCGCGGGAAGCCATTCCGAGATCGATCGTCCCCGCCGCGGCGTCTTTCATGCCCGTACCGGAATCGGTCTGGGTGATCGTTACGGTAACCTCCGCATTCAGTTCCTCATACGCCTTCGCCAAATCCTGCATGAGCGGGGTGACGGAGGATGACCCGCCTACCGTGAGCGTTCCTTCGAGGTTGCCGGGAGAAACGTATTCGACAGGCGAAACAGCGTTGGAAATATAGTCTTCGGAAATGATCTCCTGCGCCTGAGAACTGGCAAGATATTTAAGGAAGTCATCGCGGAGAGCATTCTCTTCCCCATCCTTGTCCCAAGCCACGTTGAACGGCCTGGCAAGTTTGTATGTTTCATTTTTTACATTATCGACCGTTGCGTCCACGCCGCCGACCTTGATCGCCTTGACACGGCTCGTATCGAGCGAGCCGAGGGAAATATAGCCGATCGCCTTTTCTGCGTCCTCGACCGAACTCGTTACGACGTCCGTCCCGTTCACTTCGTCCGCGCCGGCAACGAGTTCGTTATCTTCCAGGCCGATGAGTTCCATGAACGCGCCGCGCGTACCCGAACCGCTTTCGCGGCTGATAACGACGATATCTCCTTTCGTTCCGCAGCCGACTGCCGCGAAACCGATGCCGCAAGCCATCGCGATGCTTGCCGCCGCCAAAATAATCTTCTTCATTTTGCTTTTTCTCCTTCTTTCTTTGTGCTTCCAGTATAGCGCCGAATTGTATAAAATTTTCACACAATTTGTCACAAATTTGTAATAAATCTTTTCACGGAAAGAGGGAACTCCTTTCAATATTATATATTGCGCATTCGGCAAAACTTTATGAAATTATTTTTTTTCGGCGGGGCAAAAACAGCAAAACGTTCACTTTTTTGTCCTTCTTTTCGGAAAACGAAACAAAAAAGCGCCCCGTGCGGAGCGCTCGATCTCTTAAAAATATGCAATTTGTTGCGGATTGGCACGGCGTCACCTTTTTTCCCGTTCGTACCTTACGAACAGATACGCCGCGGCAAGCCCCGCCGCAAACAGCGCGAGCCCGACCGCGAGATCTGCCGCGAACGGCTGCCCCGCCGCCCAGCCCCTGTATACTTCGTACACGTCGGGGTTGAAAAACATGGTCACGGCAGAGCCGAGCGACAGCCCCGCGATGAGGAAAAATGCGGGAACGCGCTTCTTTTCGAAAATTTTGTCCAGCGCTTTGCCGAAGGTGAACAGCCCCGCCGCAAAGCCGACTGCAAGGCAGAGGTAGACAAAAAAGATCTGCGGGTTCTGCCGCCAGTAAGAAAGATGCACCGAATCGACGAGCGGGGAAAAATACCCGAAGATCATCAGGAGGGCGGAAGCGGACAGCCCGGGGACGATCTGTGTGACGGCGACGACGTAGCCGAGCGCGAGAAAGGCGATATAGTGATACCATTGCAGGTTTTCGAGCGAATGCCCGCCCGAAGAGCACAGCGCGGAGACGAGGCTGATTGCGACGGGCACGGCAAGCCCCAACGCGAACAGCAGGATGCGGCCCGCGGTCTTTGTTTCGCTCTTGATCTCGTCTTTGACGGCGGGGAAAGCCCCGAACATCAGCCCAGCAAACAGGGCGATGACCGAAAACGGCGCGACGTTCAGCAGTTTTTGTACCGCAAAAAAGCCGGCGGCGACCCCGACGGCGATGCCCGCGGCGATGGGCAGAAGGAATGCCGCGCACCGCCTGAATTTTTTGAAGAGATTGCCGATCGCGAAGATGAATTTGCGGTACAGCCTGAAAATGACCGCGACGGTCGAGCCGCTGATGCCCGGCACGATGACGGCAAGCCCGATGAAAAAGCCCAAAAGCCCGCTCTTTGCGACCTCTTTGCCGCTCTTATATTGCAGGCTTTCGGCGGTGACCCCGCCGTCCGCCTTCGCCGCGTCCGCTTCTCGCGGAGACGCGGGCCCGGCGTTTTTTTGCGGCGCATTTTCGGCAGGAGCGCTTTTTTGCGGCTCGCTTCCGTCAGGGACGCTTTGTTGCGGCCCCGCTCCGCTTTCGGGCGCATCGTGAGAGGCCCCGTTTGCGGGCGCCTTTTCCTTTATTTCTTCGTTTTCATTCATGCTCTTTCCCTTCCAGGATATCGGCGAAGGCGCGGGCGGACAGCCCCGCGGATTCCGCCTGTTCGTCGGCAGCGGCGTGCGGGACGAACGCGTTTTCCGCGCCGACGATGCGAAGGCGCGCGGGGATCCCCCGTTCCGCATAAAATTCGGCGACCGCCGAGCCGAAACCGCCGTCGGCGTAGCCCTCTTCGAAGGTATATATCTGCCTGTCCTTTACGGACAGGAGGAGTTTTTCGTCCAACGGCTTCACCGTGCGGCAATTGACGAGCATGACGCTCTTTCCGCACAGTTTTTGCGCATCCGCCGCCCTTGCGACCGCCCGCGCGCCGCAGGCGAGCACGACCGTTTCCCCTTCGGACAAAACTTCCCAAAGGCAGTTTTTGCCGATCTTCCGCGTGCCGCCCAGATCGGGGCAGACGCCGTTCGGGTAACGCACCGCGGCGGACCTTCCTTCTTCCAGCGCGAAATCGATCGTGTCGCGCAGTTCGCGCGCGTCCTTGGGCGCATACACGGACAGATTGGGTATGTTGCGCAAAAAGGAAATGTCGAAGAGGCCCTGATGCGTCTTTCCGTCCGCGCCGACGAAGCCCGCCCTGTCCACGCAAAAGAGGACGGGCAGGGAAGATATGCACACGTCGTGCACGATCTGGTCATAAGCGCGCTGCAAAAAGGTGGAATAGATGCAGACGACGGGCTTCAACCCCCCTTTTGCCATGCCCGCCGCCATGGCGACGGCATAGCTTTCGCAGATGCCCGCGTCGAAAATGCGTTCGGGGAATTTTTTCGCAAACCCGCACAGCCCCGCGCCGTCCGTCATCGCGGCGGTCACGGCGACGATCTTTTTGTCGATCTCCGCGAGGGAGCAGAGGTGCTCGCCCAGCGCTTCGGAAAAGGTGTTTTTGCCCGAAGAAAAGTCTTTGCCCACCCCGTGATAGCGGGAAGGGTCTGCTTCGGCGGCAAGATAGCCCCGCCCCTTTTGGGTGACGACGTGCAGGAGGACGGGGTCTTCGATGCTTTTGATGTTTTGCAGAACGGCGACGAGTTCGGAAAGGTCGTGCCCGTTGACGGGGCCGACGTACTTGAAGCCGCACCGCTCGAAAAAGTAGTTTTTGTTCAGCCAGCCTTTGACCGAGTATTTGATGCGCCGCAGCGTTCTGCCGAAAGCGCTCGTCTCCTTGAATTTTTTGGAGAAGAAGGAGTTGATCTTGCGGTAGCGTTTTTTTGCGGTCGCCTTGGAGATCGCGCGGAACAGCGCGGAATTGTTTTTGTTGATGGACATGCCGTTGTCGTTGAGCACGACGACGAAATTTTTGGGCTTTTGCTCGGAGGAAAAGATGCTTTCCAGCGCCGCCCCGTTGCCGAGGGACGCGTCACCGATGAGGCAGACGACTTTCTCGCCGCCGCCGGCGAAGTCGCGCGCGGCGCAGTAACCGATGCCCAGGCCGATCGACGTGCCGCTGTGCCCCGCGACGAAGGGGTCGTAAACGCTCTCTTCGGGGTCGGGGAAGCCGCTCGCGCCGCCCTTTTTGCGGAGCGCGGAAAGATCCCTGCCCGTGATCAGTTTGTGCGCGTAGCTCTGATGCCCGACGTCGAAGATGAGTTTGTCTTTCGGGAAATCGAATACCTTATGCAGGGCGAGGGTGAGTTCCACCGCGCCGAGATTGGAAGAAAGATGCCCCCCGCAGTCCTTTACCTTTTCGACGATCTCCCTCCGCAGTTCCTCCGCAAGCGCGGCGAGCTGTTTGTTCGTGTATTTTTTGATCTCCTCTGCCAGCATACGAGCCCCCGATGATAACTATTGTATTCCGCACCCTGCGGAATATGCCCCGAGACATTGCGGCTTTCGTCGTAATTTCATCTCATTATTATTATTTTACAAAAAATATACAGCTTTGTCAAGCCCCTCGCCCGAAAGCGGTTTTTCCTTCCCGGGGGGTTGCTTTTACCGCGGTTTTCTGCTATAATCTTAAAAAACATCGGAGCAAAAGACATGCCTTACACCGTTTACCTGAAAAAGGGAGAAGAAAAGCGCATCCTCGGCGGACACAGCTGGGTGTACGCCAACGAGGTGCAGAAAATCGAAGGGAAGGACAAAAACGGTTCCCTCGCGGAAGTGCGCGCCTTTGACGGTCGGTTCGTCGGCAAAGGGTACGTCAACCACCTTTCCAAGATCCTCGTGCGCATATTTATCCGCACGGGCGAAGAGGACGGCAAAGAACTGTACTTGAAGCGCATCGCCGCGGCAGACCTGGCGCGGAAAAAACTCATTTCCGACTCGTGTTACCGCATGGTGTTTGCCGAGGCGGACGATCTTCCGGCGCTCGTCGTCGACCGATACGGAGACTACCTTGTGCTGGAATGCCTTTCTTTGGGCGTGGACATGCGCAAAACCATGATCGCGGAGTGCCTGAACGAACTCTTTTCGCCCAAGGGCATCTACATGCGCGGGGACGCCGCGGTGCGGCAGAAAGAGGGCCTGCCCCTCAAAAACGAAACGCTTTCGGGCGAAGTCCCCGACAAGATTTATATCGAAGAAAACGGCATAAAAATGGCGGTGGACGTGAAGCGCGGGCAGAAAACGGGGTACTTCCTCGACCAGAAGGAAAACCGCTTCGCATGCCGCAGATACGCGAAGGGCGGGGAGGTTCTGGACTGCTTTTGCAACAGCGGCGGGTTTTCCCTCAACGCCGCCGCAAGCGCCGCGCGGGTGACGGCGGTGGACATTTCACCCTTCGCGCTCGGAAACGTGCGCGAAAACGCGGCGCTCAACGGCTTCGAAAACATCGATACGCTCTGCGCCGACGCGTTCGAGGCGCTGCGCGATTTCAAAAAGCAGGGGCGCTCCTTCGATTTCGTGATATTAGACCCGCCCGCCTTCTGCAAGAGCGCGGCGGAAGTGAAAGACGCCGCGCGGGGCTACCGCGACGTGAACCTGAACGCCATGAAACTGGTAAAGCCGGGCGGATACCTTTTGACCTGCTCGTGTTCGCACTACATGACGCTGCCCCTTTTCGAACGGGCGGTGGCGGAAGCGGCGCGCGCGAGCGGGCGGCGGGTAAAATGCCTGGAAGTGAAGGTACAGGCGCCCGACCACCCCGCCCTTCTGACCGCGGAAGAGACGAGTTACCTAAAAGCGCTCTACCTGCAGATAGACTGACCCCGCTTCCGGAAAGGCAAAATATCCCGTGTTTTTATACGTTTTTTTTACCGTTCTCCCCGCCGAATAAAAGGCGCTCCTTATAAAAAGAAACACCCGAAAGCAACCTTTCGGGTGTTTCTTTTTGAGGTTATGTTATTCAGAGATCACAGATCGGGTGTTTGTGTTTGCGGGGATACGGCACGGAATGCGGCGGGCGTTCCCCCTATTTTTCGTCCTTTTGTTCCTTTTCGGGGCGGCAGGCGGAACATCCCGCGCAGCCCGAACAGCCGCACCCGCAGCCCGTTTTCCCCTTCTTTTTCCTGACAAAATGCAACGCGACGGATAAAACCACGATGCCGACGGCTATGACCGCCGCAGCGACCGAAATAATCGTTCCCGCGACGGATAAAAGAGCAAGCTGCATAGAGCGCCTCCTTTCCGCGCCTCAAAACGGGCGCGGAGAATAAATTTTTATTCGGAAAAGATCAATTTTATTCGCTCTTCGCCTTTTTCTTCCGGCCGAAGTTGATCATTCCTTTGTTTCGGAGAACAAAATAAACGACGGCAAGCGCGATGAGCGCCGCGACGACGAACGCCGTCCACCACCATGTGAACATGAGGTAAAGCGCCGTTGCGGTGAGGTAAGACGTCAGAAGCCAGAAAGCGACCGTCCGGCGGAATTTGCCTTTGGGAAGTTCCGCCCTGACCGTTGCCGCCGCCGCAAAGCAGGGCACGGTGAGCATGTTGAACACGCAGAACGCGATGAGCCCCTGCCAGGTGATGCCTACGTCTTCCGACGCGAGGAACGCGGCGATGACGCCGATGCCGCTTTCGCCGTCTTCACCCGCGACGCCGAGCACGCCCACGCCGATCGCGCCCGCAAGCACATAGAACGTGGAGATGACGTTTTCCTTTGCGATCAGGCCTGTGACCGCCGCCACGACGAACACCCAGCCGTACCTGCCGAGCTGCAGCCCGAAGCCCATCGGCGTGCAGATCCACATGAAGAAGGTGCCTATGTCGTGCAGGATGCTCTCGCTCATGCGGCTTACTTCCCCTTCCGCCACCGTGAGGCACTCCCACTCCCAGTTGAAATTGGAGAGGAACCAGATGACGACGGACGAAGCGAGGATGATCGTGAACGCCTTTTTGATGTAATGCTTTAATTTATCCCACAGGTGCGCCATCAGGTTGCGCAGCTGCGGCGCATGGTAGGCGGGCAGCTCCATGATGAAAGGGGCGACTTCCCCGCGCATCGAGGTCTGACGCATGAACATGACCATGAGCACGGCCATGACCATGCCGAACAGGTACAGGAAGAACACGAGAAGATCGGCGCTGATCGGGATGTTCGTGTAATGCGCGACGATCCCGCCGCAGACCGCCGCGAGGATGGGCGCTTTCGCGCCGCAGGTGAAGAAGGGAATGACGCGGTTGGTCATGACCCTTTCCTTTTCGTCGGCGAGGGTGCGGGTGTTGACCGCCGCGGGGACGGAACAGCCGAATCCCATGATCATCGGGATGAACGCCCTGCCCGAAAGCCCGAATTTGCGGAACGCCCTGTCGAGAATGAACGCGACGCGCGCCATGTAACCCGAATCTTCCAGGATGGATATAAAGAGGAACAAAACGAGGATCTGCGGCACGAAGGAGAGAACGCCCGCGACGCCGCCCCAGATACCGTCGTTTATGAGGCCCTGCGCCCATACCGCCGCGCCCGCGCTTTCAAGCCCCGTGGCGATCAGCCCGCCCAATTGATCGGTGATAAAGCCCATCAAATTGAACAGGATCGCGCCCGGCGTGGATATGCCCGCGGAACTGTAAAACACGGCTGCAAACGCGTCGAGCACTTCGTTGCCGGTAGAAATATCCTTCGCGAAGCCGAATATCGCGTTGAGGTATAAAAGATCTTCGCCGAAGGTCAGATGGAAGATCGCGAACAGGATGACGATGAAGATCGGAATGCCCCAAATGCGGTGGGTGAGCACCCTGTCCGCCTTGTCCGACTTGGTGAGGCCCTCTTTCTTTTGAGAACGCGTGACCGTCTGCGAAAAGTTCGCGGATATGTACTTGTAACGCGCGTCGGCGACCATCGCCTCGAAGTCGCCTTCGAACACGTCGTCGGAGAACTGCTTTTTGAATTCCGCGACCATCTGCATCTCGTCGGGATGCGCGCCCACTTCCAGTTCGTCGCCTTCGGTGAGTTTTATTGCGTGGAAAAGCGGATTTTCCACGTTTTTGCCCTTTAAGGCGATCTTCACGTCGTTTATGACGTGCGCGAGGGCGGAATTTGCGAGAACGGTCGTGCCCTCGCGCTTTTTCTGCGCCGCTTCGTACGCGCGCTCCATGAGTTCTTTGATGCCCTCGTCTTTGAGCGCGGAGATCTCCGCCACGGGAACGCCGATGCGCTTTTCCAGAGTTTTGGCGTCTATCTTGTCTCCGCTCTTTTCGACGACGTCGATCATGTTGAGCGCGATGACCACGGGCACGTCGATCTCCATGATCTGCGTGGTGAGGTAGAGGTTGCGCTCGAGGTTGGTCGCGTCGACGATGTTGATGACGCAGTCCGGTTTTTCGTCCAGAATAAAGTTGCGCGCGATGACCTCTTCGGGGGTGTACGGCGAGAGGGAATAGATGCCGGGGAGGTCGACGACGGCGACGGGCGAGCCGAGTTTTTTGTAAACGCCCTCCTTTTTATCGACCGTGACGCCCGGCCAGTTGCCGACGTGCGCCGTGCTGCCCGTAAGGGCGTTGAACAGTGTGGTCTTGCCCGAGTTGGGGTTGCCCGCCAGTGCGAATTTAAGCATTTTTTACCTCCATGACCACGCAGCAAGCCTCGCTTTTGCGCAGGGAAAGTTCGTAGCCGCGCAGGTTCACTTCGAGAGGATCGCCGAGCGGGGCAAGTTTGCGGAGCGTGATGTCCGCCCCGGGCGTTACGCCCATGTCGAACAGCCTGCGCCTGATCTTTCCTTCGCCTTCGATGCGTTTGACGACGCCTTTTTCGCCGACGGCAAATTCGTTCAGATGTTTCTCCATACGGTCTCCTTTTTGTTATCGTGAAAAATCATTCTTTGCGTAAACGGATTTTCTCTTCGCCGCCGTTTTTTGAAAAATGCCGCGGCGCGCACATTTTTACACCAGGATCTTCATCGCCTGGCCCTTGTCGAGCGCGAGGCGGCCGTCCTTCACTTTCAGGATCACGCTCCCTCCCGCTGCGGATACGATGGCGATCTTCGAACCTATGGTGATCCCTAAATTTTCGAAATGTCTCTTGTTCTTTTCGTCCGCAAGGATCTTTCTGACAGTCAGTTCTTCCCCCGCGGGCGCGAGCGGCAACGGCATTTTTTTAATTCCTCCGTCCTCAGCGCGGAAACGTTCCGCCGCTTTATTTATTAACCGTGGTTAATTTTAATACAATTTCAGCACATTGTCAAGCATATCGTTGCATATTTTTCAAAATTTAAACGAAAAACGCGCGCCCGCAACGGGCGCGCGTTTCGATCTCTTTTTATTGCTCCTCTTTATCCGTCTCTTGATTTTGCCGGTTCCCTTCATCGTTTTTCTGCGGGGCTACGATCTTCGGCAGGGAAAGCCCCGCCATGTTGTACAGCTCTTCGAGGGGAGGAAGGCTCTTCAAAAGGCCGCTTAAAAACCCGGCGGTCGCCGTTTTTCCGTCTTTGCCTTCGCCGCCGTCCCAGACGGTCACCTTGTCGATCCTGACGTTCTTGATCGCTTCGACCTGCTCGGCCACGAGCTGTTCGATCTTGTCGGCGATGATCAGGCGCACAGCGTCGTCGGGAATGCCGCCCGCCGCCTTTACGATCGCGTCGAGGCCTTCCGCCTGTTTGGACAGTTTTTCGCGCATGCCGCGCGCTTCCGCCTCCATTTTTGCGAAGATCGCGTCCGCTTCGCCCTTCGCCGTGCGGCGCATCTGCTCCGCTTCCGCGTCCGCTTCGATCTCTTTGCGCCGCTTTTCGATTTCCTGTCTGACGATGACGTCCGCTTCCTGCGTCGCCTTTTCCTTCTCGGCGCGCGACTGTTCGGCGATCTTTTCGGCCTGATAACTCTCTTCGAGCGCTTTCGCCGCCTGCACTTTTTCCGCCGTGACGGCGAGTTTCAGCGCTTCCGCTTCCTTCTCGCGCAGTTCCGCCTTCGTTTTGGCGATCTCGGCTTTCGCCTTGTTTTCGCCCTTGATCGCCTCGCTTTCCGCTTCGGCGACGCGCACGCGCTCTTCCATTTTGGCGTTCGCTTCGCCGATCGAACCGATTTTATTGGCTTCGGCGACGGAGATCTTCGCGTCGTTGATCGCCTTTGCGGCGGCTTCCTTTCCGAGGGCGATGATGTAACCCGATTCGTCGGAAATGTCCGTCACGTTGACGTTGATGAGGCGAAGGCCGATCTTTTTCAATTCCCCTTCGACGTTGCGGGAGATCGCTTCGAGAAATTTATCCCTGTCGGTGTTGATCTCTTCGATGTTCATCGTGGCTATGACGAGACGGAGTTGACCGAAAATGATGTCCTTCGCGAGTTCCTGTATTTCCGCCATTTTCAGGTTGCGCAGCCTTTCCGCCGCGTTTTCCATGACGGTGGGCTCGGTCGAAATGCCGACGGTGAAGATGGACGGCACGTCGATGCGGATGTTCTGCCTCGAAAGCGCGCTTTTCAGATCCACCGAAATGGACAGCGGCGTAAGGTCGAGGTATGTAAACGCCTGTACGAGCGGCCAGATGAACGCCGCGCCGCCGTGTATGCACTTTGCGCTGCGGGCGTTGCCTTCCTTGTCCGCCCCGACCTTACCGTAAATGACCATGATTTTGTCGGGCGGGCATTTTTTGTAGCGGGTAACGACCATAAGGAACAGCATAAACAAGACGAGTACCGCTACGACGATCAGTACGATGATCCACGCTTCCATGATTCTCTCCTCCTATTTTTGAATATCTTCCTGCTTTTTCGTACGGACGACGAACACGTCGCCTTGGGAACTGCATACCGTAACCTGCGCGTCAACGGGGATGCGCTCCTTTTCGTCGGTGACGGCGTCCGCTTCGGTATACCTACCCTGCAAAACGAGGGTAATCTTGCCCCTTCCTTCCCTATTCGGAGGAACGGAGACGTAGACCGTCGCTTCCTTGCCGACGGCGCTGCCGTAATTGACCGTTCCGTCCTCCTGCAACCTGAGGATCAGGCGGATGACCAGCCATACGACGACGTAGGCGGCAAGCCCCGCGGCGACCGAAACGACGACGGAGACCGCCGTGTTGACCCCGCACGTGAGCATGACGATGCCCGTCCAGCCGCCGATCGCGAAAAACGCGGTCAGTCCCTTCGTCGTGAACAGGGAAACGCCCGTATCGGTATGCGAGTCGAGCGCGCCGTCGCCGTCCGTGTCGGTATCGAGATCGGCATCGCCGTCTCCTCCGTCGGCGCCGACGATCATCATGACGATCTGCACGAGCAGAAAGACCGTTCCGATGCAGGCGATGACGAAATACGCCCACTCGAGCGCTCCGAAATCCTGAAACCACTTCATGTTTTGTCCTCCTTGTTTTCGAAATAGACGACTTTTTTCCCTTTTTTGAGGGCATAACTGACGGTATAGCGGGTTCCTCCCCGATTGCTCCGCAAATAGGCAAACAGCACGTCGCATTCGTCCACCATGCGGCGGTTGCGTTCGAACATGCATCCTTCTTCGTAATGTTCGTGCAGTACGATCTTTTCGTCGCATTCGCGCAAAAGATCTTCATAGAGCCGGCGCATTTCGTACGGATAGCGCGCGCTTTGGTCGGCGCACGGAACGCACGCGACGATTTTAACCGGCCATTCCATTTTCAGGGAAACCAGAATTTCGCAGCACAAAAGATCGAACCCGAGCGCCATGCCGCAGTAAAAAGTATCCGCCCCCTGCAAGATGAGTTTCTTGAGATCTTCTTCCAACGCGCCGCGGGGAAAATCTTTTCCGAGGACGCGATGGCCCGTAAGCGCGCACTTCACAGCGGTCTGCTCCTTTCCTTTCCCTTTCCGCGGGGGTAGGCGGAAGGCGTGTTTTTTACTTTCCGCACGACGACGAGCGTCCTTTCCCCCTCCCCTTCGGGGAGGGTATATCTTTCCGCGCATTCCGTCTTTCCGCCCAGGACGGAAAAGGCGTGTTCCGCCTCTTTCGTCTCCTCTTCCGCTTTTCCTTTATATGCGACGAACAGCCCCCCGGGTTTTACGAAAGGAAGGCAATATTCGGCAAGGGTGTTGAGCCGCGCGACCGCACGCGCGCAACAGACGTCGAATTTTTCGCGGAAATCCGCTTTTTTTGCGAGCTCTTCGGCGCGGGCGTTCACGACGCGCGCCGGAAGGCCGAGTTCGAGCACGGCTCTTTCGAGGAAAGAACATTTTTTTCCCGTCGATTCGACGAGGGTAAAGGTAAGGTCGGGACGCAAAATCATCAGCGGGACGGAAGGAAAGCCCCCGCCCGAGCCGATCTCGGCGACGTTCGCCCCCTTCGGGAAATATTTTTCTCCGGCGGCGCTGTCGAGAAAGTGCTTTACGAAGCAGTCCTCTTCCCCCGTGATGCGGGTAAGGTTGAATTTTTCGTTGTATTCGGAAAGCAGTGCATAAAACGCGGCAAACTTTTTTGATTCTTCGCCGCTTTTTATCCTCTCACCGTATTGCTTTATGAGATCCATCGCACCGATTATACCACATTTTTCAGATTTCCGCAATGTTTTGCCGCCGATTCTGAAAAAGCCGTTTTTCTGCACATATAAACAAATCCTCTTTCCACAATGTGCATAACTTTCTTGACAACGCGGGATCTTTTCCTCTTTTATTTTCTTTCGGAGAATGTTTTTTCCCGCGCTTTTCTTCTTTCTGAAAAGTTCTCCACAATCAAAGATCGGATCTCCCCTCTTTTTCCACACCTCCGTCAACAAAAATTTCGCTTTTTATCCACACTCTTTTTGGACGAAGTTGCTTGCTTTTTGCGCGGTTTTTATATATAATGTATGGAAAAAGAAGAGAGTCTTTTTCAGCTGTCCACAAATCAACAACCCTTATTACTAAATAACGACATTTAAATAAAAAATTTAAAGATAAATATCATTCGGACGGCGGGACTTTCCCGGGAGGAAAAGCATGAAGATCATCTGCGAGGGCATCGAACTTTCCGATGCCGTCATGAAAGTAGTGAAGGCTTGCAGCACCAAAACGACCAACCCTATCCTCGAAACCATCAAAATTTCGGCGGAAAACGACGGGGTCACCCTTTTGGCGACGGACGGAGAGATCGCGATAGAAAAGAAGATCAAGGCGGAAGTTTTGCAGGAAGGCGCGGTCTGCGTGCCCGGCAAGTACTTTTCCGACTTCATCAAAAAACTTGAAAACGTGCAGATCACGCTGCACTGCGAGAGCGAACAGCTCGACATCAATTACGGGGATTCGGAAAGCAGCATACAGACCCTCTCCGCGGAGGATTTCCCCGCGATCGACATGAAGATCAACGAAACGCGGTTCACCCTGACGGCAGCGGATCTGAAAGATCTCATTTCAAAAACGACTTTTTGCTGCGCCCAGGACGATTCCCGCCCCGTGCTCAAAGGCTGCCTGATCGAAGCGAAAGAAGGGGTCGTCACGTTCACCGCGCTCGACGGATACCGCATGGCGATCGCGAAAAAGAACCTCGTTTCCATGAGCGGGGAAGTGAAGATCGTATGCCCCGCGCGCACGCTCAACGAGATCGGCAGGATGATCTCCTCCGACGAACAGGAGCTGGATATTTTCGTGCAGAAGAACATGATGCTCGTGCGCATCGACGACACCGTGCTCACCAGCCGGCTTTACGAGGGAGATTTTATCAACGTTTCCGGAATCATACCCAAAAATTTCGCGAGCGAAGTGGTGGTGAACAAAAACCTTCTCGCCGAGAGCGTCGACCGCGCTTCCGTTCTTGCCAGGACGGACAAGAACAGCATACTCACTTTCGATATCAAAGAGGACGGGATGGCCATTTCTTCCAATACGTCCATCGGAAGGGTGGACGAAAGCGTGCCCGTGATGCTGGAAGGAAAGGACGTGAACATCGCGCTCAACAGCAAATATATAGGAGAATGCCTTTCGTCCATCTCCGAAGACACGGTGCGCATCTCTTTCAACGGAGCGGTTTCGCCCTGCATCATCGTGCCCGCGGAGGGAGAATCTTTCCTCTATTTGATACTTCCCGTGCGCACAACGGCGTAAAAACGGTTGACAGGCGCGCCGGATTTTATGTATAATACTTGAGAAACCATATTAAAATAGGAGAATTGACGGTAAAATGAAAAGAACTTATCAGCCGAAAAAGAGGCAGAGAAGCAAAGTGCACGGTTTTCGTCAGAGGATGAAGACCCAGGGAGGGAGAAAGACCCTTAAAAGAAGGAGAGACAAGGGCAGAAAGAAAATTTCCGCTTAATTTTCTCAAAAAAGGTGCGTCTTGTATACGAGATTAAAGAAAAACAGCGATTTCCGTAAATTGTTTGCAAGGGGAAAAAAAATTTTTTCCCCTGCTTTAATTGTATTGTATTTGCCTGCAAAAGAGACGAGGATGGGGCTGTGCGTGAGCAAAAAGCACGGCAAAAGCGTAAAACGCAACCGCATCAAAAGATTGCTCAGGGAAGCTTTCAGAAAGACCGAAAAAGAGATAAACGGCTGTTTTTTCTTCATACTCATACCCAGGCAGGCGGAAAAATATTCTCTGAAAGCGTTCGAAAAGAGCCTCTTTTCCTCTTTCAGGAAAGAAGGGCTTCTCCGATGAACAGGCAGGAAGTCCGGGTTTTTTTCAAAAACCTGCGGAAATACGTTTTCAGGCCGTATATCAAGATGTTTCTGATGCATGCCATCGTCTTTTATCAGAAAAATTTTTCAAAAAAGACGTGTCTTTACCGCCCTACCTGTTCGCAGTATATGCTGGAAGCGATCAACAATCACGGCGTGATCGTGGGCATTCTGCTCGGTTCGTGGCGGCTTTTGCGTTGTAACCCCTTTTCGAAAGGCGGTTACGATCCCGTTCCGGAAAATTATTTCAAGGTTCGGTGGCTCTATTAAAAAATCGGTAAAAAGCAAATGGCAGGATTCTTGTTTTCGATGCTGAATGCCACTTCCATAGAACTGTTCTTCATCGACGGCGCGGGCGGGCTCAACTGGCTCGGACAGGCCGTGCGCTGGATCATCGAACTGTTCGGGAGCTACGTGGGGCTCGGCATCATCGTTTTCACCATCGTACTCAAACTCATCACCCTCCCGCTCGACATCTATTCCAAGTCGAAGATGAGGAAAAACAGTTTGAAAATGGAAAAAATGCGGCCGCAGCTGGAAAAACTGCAAAAACAGTACCAGAACGACCAGCAGGCATACAACATGAAGATGATGGAGTTGTACAAAAAGAACGGCTACTCCATGTTCGGCGCGTGCCTTCCCATGATCGTCACGCTCGTCATCTTCTTTTTCGTTTTAGGGGCGTTCACCTCTTATTCGCAGTATTCCAACGTGCGCGTTTACAACGGCATGGCGAACGCATATTCCGAGGCGATCGTGGCTTACGCGCCCGAAACGGGGAGCACCCCCGTTATTTCCGAACCCGTCCCCTATATCCGCGACGGCGAAAGCGAACCGCAGAAAGACGAGGACGGAAACGTGATATACCTGATCACGCGCACGGTGCAATATTACGGCGAAGAGAATTTTGTGTCCTATACGCAGGTACAAAACCTTTACACGTCGGACGCGGCGCAGATCGCAGACCCTTCTTCCGTTGATTGGAACGGCGTGGAAGCGGCGACTTCTTATTATATTCAGACGGAAGCGGTGCTTTCCTCTTCCGACGAAAACGTGCAGGCGGCCCTGCAGGCGATACGCGACGCGCACGCCGGGGACGAAGAACCCTGGACGGAGGAAATGGTCGCGGAAGAATTCGTCAAACAGAGAGGAAGGGACGCCGCCGAAGATTATTACGACAACAACAAAGAAGGCTTTTTGTGGGTGAAAAACATCTGGCTTTCGGACACTTCGTATACCCACCCCGTGCAGGGATATTCCGATTTCAGGAGTTCCGCAAGCAAAGTCAACGTTGAAATTACCGAAGATTTTTACGAGGAAGTGACGGCGAACCTTTCCTACGAAAAGGGTACGGCGAACGGATACTTCATATTGATCGTTATATCGATCGGCAGCATGTTCCTTTCGCAGTTCATCGTGTCCAAGAGCAACAAGGCGCAGAACGAACTGCAGACGGCGGACGGCCGCGGAAAAAAGACGCAGAAAGTCATGATGATCGTCATGCCGATCATCTTCGGTATCTTCGCGTTCATGTACAGCGCCGCTTTCAGCATCTACATGATCACGAGCAGTCTGTTCGGCGTGTTGAGCACGGTGCTCATCAACCTTGTGATCGATTCGAAATTCAAAAAGATAGAAGAAAAAGAAATACAGGAAAAATACAACAAACGCATCCCCCGCTCGGCGCAGCAGAGCGCGGACAAAAACGCGAAAAAAGACAAAAAGAAATAAAAACGATGCGCGGGGCAACACTCGGCTCGGAAGGGAGGAAAGAAACCAAATGAAAGAATACGAATTCACCGGAAAAACGGTGGAAGAGGCGACCGAAGAGGGGCTTAAAACCTTAGGATTTGCGCGCGAAGAGGCGGAAGTGGTCGTGCTCGAAGAAGGCAAAAAGGGATTGTTCAAATCCGTTAAAGCGAAAGTGAAGATCAGCAAAAAGATGACGGACGGAGAGAGGGCCGTGGAATTTCTCGAAGGGATCTATCCCCTTTTGGGCATTGCGGCGACCAACGAACTGGACGAGGACGGCGAACACACCAAGATCAACGTGATCGCGACCAATTCTTATTCCGTGATCGGGCACAGGGGCGAAGTCCTCGACGCGCTGCAGGTTTTGGCGGGCGCGGTGGCCAACATCGGCAGGGACGAGTATAAACGCGTCGTCGTAGATTGCGAAAATTACCGCGAAAAGAGGGAAGAGACCCTCAAACGCCTTGCGAACAAACTTGCCGAAAAAGCGGTGCGCACGGGCAGGAAACTTTCCCTCGAGCCGATGACACCTTATGAAAGGAGAGTCATCCACGCGGCCCTTGCCGACAGCACGGAAGTAAAGACGCAGAGCGAAGGCAAAGAGCCTAACCGCTACATCGTCGTCATTCCCAACAACCTGCGCCCCGGAAGCGACCGCTTCGAAAGAAGGGGCAGGGACGACAGAAGGGGCGGATTTAACCGGGACAGGAGAAATTCCGACAGGCGCGGCGGATACAATAAAGAAGGCCGCGAAGGAAAGCCTTACGACAGAGAAAGAAGAGGCGGAAGGGACGGCAGAAGTTCCTCTTACGGCGCGAAACCCGCCGCAAAGCGCACCCCCTACTTCGGCACTTACCTCGGCAACAGCAACGCGGCAAAGAACGAAAACAAGGGCGAAGAATAATTGAAACAAAAAAACTCCCCATGCGGGAGTTTTTTTTCTGTTAAAAATGTCAGACACCGATTTTGCGAAAATTTTATTAAGAGCCTTTTACAAAACGTTTACGTTTTTAAAACGGTTCTTTTACTTTTTTTTGACAGCAAAAAAACATTTCCGCCTTATAATGAAAGAACAAAAAAGAAAAGGAGACAAACAAACCGTGTTAGAAGAAAAAGAAGTAAAAGAGATCAAAAAAATACGCGAACGATACGAGGAGAGAGAAGAAGATTCTTCTTTGGAAAAACTCAAAAAAAAGGATAAAAAGGTAAGGCTCCCCGCGGAGATCTTCGCGTATACGTTCGGGATCATAGGCGCGTTGGTGCTCGGCGTCGGCATGTGCATGGCCATGGAAGTCATAGGCGGCTTGTTCGTACCGGGGATCGTGATCGGCGTCGTCGGAATAGCGATGGTGTGCGTGAATTATTTTATCTATAAAGCCATCCTTTCTTCACGCAAAAAAAAGTATGCGAAAGAGATTTTAGAAATGAGCAGCGCCTTGCTGAACGAATAAAACGGCGGAAGGCCGCAATCTGCGGTTTCCGGACTATATAAAAGCACCCCTTAAAGAGGCCGTCCCCGCGCTGATGCGCGGGGACGGTTTCGGTTTTTTTAATGATCATTTCATGTTTTTGCGGATGACTTTTTCTTTGGCGGCCGAAAAAGGGGCGTACCGATAAGGGAGATCGAGTTTCAGGCTTTTGTCCAGGATGCTCTTGACGTGCGAAAAGGCGAAAAACCCGCGCGCGCCGTGGTAAGCGCCCGTTCCGCTTTCCCCCACACCGCCGAAACCCAGTTCGTGCGTGGCAAGATGCATGACCGTATCGTTGAGGCAGCCGCCGCCGAAAGAGATCTCGCGGACGGCGCGCATCGCGGCTTTTTTGTCCTTTCCGAACCAATACAGCGCGAGAGGAGACGGATTGCGCGCGATCGCCGACTTTACGTCCTCCAACGTTTCCGCTTCCAGCACGGGCAGGACGGGGCCGAAGATCTCTTCCCGCATGACTTCGTCCTCGAAAGAGACGTTTTCGAGCACGGTCGGCATGATTTTGAGCGAGTTTTCGTCGTAACCGCCGCCGAAAACGACTTTTGACGGGTCTATCAGGCGGATGACGCGGTCAAACTGCCGGCGGTTGATCATCTTCGGATAATCGGGAGAGGAAAGCGGGTTCTCCCCGTACATGCGGACGGTCTCCTCTTCGAGCGCCCGCACGAAATCCGCCCTGATTTTCGGATGGACGAGAACGTAGTCGGGAGCGACGCAGGTCTGGCCCGAGTTGAGCAGTTTTCCGAAAGCGATGCGCCGCGCGGAAAGGCGGATATCCGCGTCCTCGGCGACGATGCAGGGGCTTTTCCCGCCCAGTTCCAAAACGGCGGGCGTGAGGTTTTCGGCCGCGCACTGCGCGACGCGGCGGCCCGTTTCTTTGCCCCCCGTGAAGAAAACGACGTCGTATTTTTGGCGGAAGAGATCGGCGTTTTCCTTTCTGTCCCCCTCTGCAACGGACACGTATTCGGGAGGAAAAGCCTCTTTCAGGATGGCTCCGATGATTTTTGCCGTCTCAGCGGCGGAAGCGCTCGGTTTTACGAGCGCGCAATTCCCTGCGGCGATGCAGTCGACGAGCGGAACCATCGTCAGCTGAAAGGGATAGTTCCAGGGGCTTACGATGAGGGCCGTTCCGTACGGGCAGGGCAGGGAAAAACTCTTTGCGGGCAGCTGCGCCGTCGGCGTTTTCGCTCGGACGGGCCGCATGAGTTTTTTTACGTGCCTGCGCATATAAGAAAGTTCCGAATATACCATTCCGAGCTCGGTCATATACCCTTCCGTACGGCTTTTGCCGAGGTCGCGGGCGAGCGCGGCGAGAATTTCTTCCTCGCGGGCGCGGATCGCCTTTTCAAGATTTGCCAATGCGTTGAGCCTGTATTCCGCGGAAAGGGTCTTTCCCGAAGAAAAAAAGCGGCGCAGAGAGCCGAGAGTTTTTTGGATGTCCATGAATCGCTCCTTTTTATTTATGAACGGAGAGGCGCGTTGTTTCGTTGCGACGGCATACAGGGCTGAAAATCGGCATTCAGAGCCGCGTAAGGCCGTCTGGCGACTCTCTTTACGAGATTGAATAAAAATGTCTGTACGATTGATTTTCGGGCGTTTGAAACGATACCGATAATGAATCGGAAAATCTCCGTCCGGCGGTGCGCATGCGCACCGCCGCGATAACAGTTTGCGCAAAAAAAACGTTTTCAGTCCGAAGGGCGGGGTTTTTGAGCGGGAGGCCGTTTTTCCGTCCGATGTATTGAATCGATCCAAGCGTATTGTAACACCGAATTCGATTTCTGTCAAGAACGGTGTTCTTAAAATGTGTAAAAATCGATACGGAGACGAGGCGTGCAAACACGAAGGCGAGAATGGTGTGCCGAAACGGCGCTCGTTTTCGCGGTTTACGGCGTCATTTCCGCCGCCTGCGGTCTTCTTCGCGTTCTCGATGTCCGCGCCGTTGATCTCCATGATCTGATCGATGATCTCTCCTGCATTTTCAACGCCGTGGAGCAGTGCCTTGAGTTCCTGCCTTTTCATAAATTCCTCCTACGCTTTTTACGGGGACGCTCCCGTCAGATTTTTTATGCGCATCTTTTTACGCCTTGCCTTGCTCTGGGCATCAAAAAAGGCAAAGCCTTCGCCTTGCCTCGTTTTTTGTATTAAAAAAGCACGACCTTCCGCCGTGCTCTTTTAATCTTTAATAAATGATTTTACTTTTTGATAAACTTTTTGCAGTTCACCTTTCATATGAGTTGAATCAAAACCAGGTTCGCCCTCATCACATATATCAGGTACTGTTTGATCAAGATAATATCCTAAACCTTTGCATTCGGATTCTAAATTATCATAATTCTTGTAACAAAAATCAGGAAAATCACAGGAGAATTGAAATGCATCATAGTTTCCAGACAGAAATGATTCCAACATGGAAACTAGTTTTTTAATTGTTGATTTCATGCCAATCCTCCTTAATATTTTTTCGCTCGATTACTGAAACAACCAAATCATTTTCTCCGCTATATATAATAGCAATGCCGTCATAAAATTTTACTTTTTTTCCGTCATCTTGATAATAGTTGAATGGTCTGCCATTGATTTTTTCAATCGTCTCAACATTGAAATTACGACTTAAATATCGAGCAATACCATGATCGGTAAACTCTATATTTTTTGCTTTAAACTCATAATAAGCGCTGATCGCTTTCTTCGTAAAAGTTTCCGACCAACCTTTTTTCTTGATTGAAGATATGGTAGCATTTTCCCTTTTCAGTCTTTGATACGGGATTACATCTTTATTATACTTTATTTCCTGGAATTTGGCAAGGGTTTTCGGAAAATCGGGATCTTCTTTTAAAACCTGCTTATAGTCAGTATATTTTTGATAATCCCGTATGAGGTTATGGCTTCTTTGATGTGCAGGGCTGCCCTCTTTCGCGCGGTACGAGCGGCGGAACGCGCCGATGTCTTTATACGGCATCGACGGCCCGAGCGTTTGCCGGGCCTTTTCAAAATAAGCATGTTCGTTATACACCTGCCTCCGCTCCGCCTGCCAGTCCGCATAGGCGTTCCGCTCTTCGGGGAGACGAGGGTCTGATGCCTTCGGGATCTGCGAGCGCCTGATCTCTTTTTCCAGGTCGGCTTTGTCCATGAGTTCGAGCCATACGGGAATAAACTCATGGCGGCAGTTCGGGTGCATGAGCGCATACCCTCGCCGCAGCGCCGTTTCGAACAATGCGGGGAAACGCCTGTCCTTTCCGCTGATGCAGTATATACGCCCCTGATATCGCGCGCAGATTTCGCACGTCGGCCATATCTCCGTGCAGCGCACGTAATCCGTGCCGTTTTCCAAAGCACGGCCGAACGCGCCGATGTTCGCGCTCTCCATTCGCGCGGAGCGCGCCGCCATTGCCGCATACGACGATACGGACACCTTGCGCCCGTTCGAATACTCTACCGTCAATAGACCCTGCTCTTCGATATCCTTTTTCACCGCCTGCGTGACGTTGTATATCGTATTTATGAAAGAATCTGAACGGCGATTGGAAATTTTTGACGAGCGGATCTTAAGTTATCGCGGCGTTAACATTTAAAACGATCTCCCCCACAAAGCAATATATTGCCATGTTGGGAGGGGGTAATAGTGAAAAAGCAGTATCAAATCGAGTTGATATAAGCCGACTCAAATAAATAAGGAATATTTTTCGGTTTTATATGGCAATATATTGCTTATTCCATAAATCATCGATATAAGACGAAAGTGCATTTGAAATGATATCGGCCATTTTGTATACGAGATTCAGCCTTGTCAAATTCAGCAATGAATAATTAAAGATCGATTTTTCGGCAACGATCCCCATAATGCTGATATCGCCCACCGCAGAGAATTTTTTGTTAGCGCCCAGTCCGGGGCGCAATCCTTTGTTTGCGATTTTGATCAGTCCTATGTCGCCCGCATCCCCTACGGCGGCATCGATTGCAATGACGGGTGCTCCCGGGTGCGTTTGCCTGAAAAAATCGTTTAAGTACTTGACCTCTTTTGCGGTCACTGGGCTTTTCAACGTGCCGTAAATAAAGGCATTGGGGTCGCTTTTCTTTTCCTTCAGCATCGTGCCGCAGATCGGGCCAAGGCTGTCGCCGATCGCAAGATCGCTGCCGATACAGAGAACGATCGGTTTCTTTGTCGGGTCTTTCAGAAAATTCGTTAAAGTCATGATTAAGCCGGCGGACGCCATCTTATTGAACATATTGAATGCGTATTCCATAGAATTTCTTTCCTCGAACGAATTGGCGCAAGAAAATTATTTTTGCGCCGATCGGCGCAAAGTATGCATCAATCGGCGTACAGATCATTTATTGACACCTTTTTTTCGCCGCATACCCGCAGAAACACGAAAAATCGTTATAATATAGTGTTTCGATATTTTTTATAAAAGAAGGCATTGCTATTTCAGCCGTATCTCACTTTTCCGCAGAGTTATCCACAAAATTGTGCACAACTCTGTGCATAAAATAGAATAATAAAGCGCGCTTTTGTGGATAACTGCGGCGCACGAATGTGGATAACGGCTGATAAATGAAAAAAACTATATAATTGTACTTCGGCATGCTCGTCGTGCTTTGAATATGATTGCTGCCTCGCCCGTGCAGGGTTTTGCTGTTTTTGGAAATAGTCAGATAATGTGAATAAGGTTTTGGCGCAAGTCGCTCTTTTCTGCTTTCGGCTTGTTCGGAATCGCCGATCATTGTATATTGACTGTTTATTCTTATTTGTAATCAAAATGCGCCATCTGATTCTATTGCGCTAAATTTTATTGCGCTTCGAAAATCATGTGCGCCATTGCCAAATATTTATAAATGCGCTGATTTATTTTTTTGCACCATTACTATTTTGCGTTTGCTTCTTTGATTGCGCTTTATTCATTGTTTTGATGCGACAATGCTTTTTTCCCGACCTTTTATCGTATTCATTTATACGCACTTAGTTTATCTTTGCGTATAATTTTTGAGCACTTGATAATATGTTTGCGCTTTTAGCATTATATCGCTATTTTATGGATTTTTTTCTGCGGTTTTCCCAAAATTTCCGTGTTATTTCCGCTTTTATCTTGCGTTTTGAATTTTTAACTGATTTTTTGGTTGTTTTTGCTGTTTTTGTGGCAAAAAACGGGATTTTTATGTGTTTTTAGCAATAAATTTTTAACCTAAAAAATCCCTGTTTTTTGGGTTAAAAATGAACGGCGCATCATGTTTTTTGACCAAAAATACCGAATTTTGCCCGTTTTTTGACTTTTAAAAAAGCCGTTTAGACGGTTTGAGACAGAATGATTCAACTTTTTCTTAAAAAATCCGGGTAAAAACGGCTAAAAATCGGCCTTAAATTTATGTTTTTTCTTCTGAAATAAGCCGAATCCGGTTCTTTCGGTCAAATTTTTTAAAAAATCGGGTTTTCGGCCAAAATGGCCGCAGTATTTTGGTTGTTTCTATCCGTAATTCTGAATGTTTCATATGAAACATTCAGAATTATGGTCTTGCGCCTGAATTGCTTAAAAAAATTGACAACAATGCGATATAAGCGCATTTGAATGAATGTCAATGCAAAAATTTAGACGCAATTAACTGACAAATAATTAAAAGATGTATAGGTATAGTGCAGTGTAATGAATATTGCAAGACAATAAAGATTGTATAAAAGTGCATTTTTCAATGCTGCGCGTATAATGTAAAAATAAATTTAACATTGAAATTGCTCAACGCGTTTTAGCATTAGATCATCAGCAGAGACAAGACGCTTTATTACTTACATAAAATTGATTAGCTTCGCGCATGAAAATGCTTGAAGCCAATTAAAACGCGTATATTATCGTGTTTATATGTTAGCTGAGAATTTCCAACAATAGCCGTGTGTCTGATTCAATAAGTCGTGATGGTTTATGTTTCATATGAAACATAAAAACAATATAAAAAAGTATCAGGCGCATAATCATTTTATAGTTTCACGTGAAACATCTAAAACATCGGACAAGTTTCATATGAAACATTCAAAAGGGTATTTTTAAGCAGAATTTGGCTAGCGCAACAGCAAAAATTGTGAAAAAATATGATAAAATCATAAAAAATCGTGTCATACATAAAAATTATCATTCAAATTCTTGTCTTTTGCGGGGAATTATGGTATGATGTTACAAAGGCAAAAAAGGGAGTTAAGGGTCGGAAGTTCTGCGATCCCGCGTTCGGTTTTTCGAAAATCTCTCTTCGGTGGATTGTGACCGTTTGCCAATGGCCGATATTTTAATTTATGCGCCTGGTTTCAAACATGGCGCAAAAGATGATCTCGGAAATATCGAAGCCGAGGCGGCAGACAGAAATACGAAACAAGTCGATTTTTAATGATTTCCGGATAATCTTTTCCGTGAAACAGCCGCTTCGCCGGGTTAAAAGCAATAAAAAGCGAGCAAACTAATTATTGCGGCGGTTTCGGGGTGCGGAGTCATACACGCGGTTTCTGGGTACGGAATCATGCATGGGGGGCTTTGAAAAAACGCGCGCAAATAAATTCGGTTTCCGATCTGCCTTTATTTATATGGCCGTACGTGCCGAATTTTTTACCGAAAGAGAGCCCGGCCAGCTTTGGCCGACGAATATCGGCGGATATAAAATGCGCGCCGTTTAAAATTTTATGCGCTATATGTGCTATATGCGCTATACATTGTTAAACAAAGTCGCGCAGATTTACGGACGGGATTCTGGCGTGCATACGGCGGGCGTGCGCCGCGCACGGCGAAACGGCGGTGTTAAAAAATATTCATGCAAAGCCGATAAACGCGCGTCCCGTTCAGAAGTACAGCGGCATGCAAAGGCGGGTAACCCGATGCGCGGGCGGTGGCGCACGTGTATTTTTCAAAAGCGCAACGGCCGTACAAAAGAACGACACACAAAAAAGTTATTCCATATAACAATATTTATATATTAAAGAAATTCATTTAAAAGAGAAAAAGGAGAAACTTCATGAGCAAGACTTTCAAAATAGTGCTCGGCGTGATCCTCGTGTTGGTGCTCGGTATAATCATATTTTCTGTGGTGAACAGCGTGCTGAACACGGGCAGGACGATCGATTATTCCGAAGTCGGACAGCACGTCGCGGCGGGCGAGATAGACAGGATCGTCGTGGACGATTACAACCTGATCTGCTATAAAGACGGCAGGATCGTCTACGAAGCGACGTACGGCAGGAACGAATTTGACGCCTCGCTGCTTAACACGTGGGCGACGCAGTACGGGATAACCTACACCTACACCGATCCGAACGCGGGCAGCTTCATGACGTATCTGATCCCGATCATCGGCGTGATCCTCGTGTGCGTGGTGTTCTGGCTCCTGATCCGTCAGACCCAGGGCGGCAGCAGCAAGGCGATGAGTTTTGCCAAGACCAAGGCTCGGGTCAATTCCAACATCAAGGTGCGTTTTTCGGACGTTGCCGGGGCGGAAGAAGAAAAACTCGAACTTGCCGAGGTCGTCGAATTCCTCAAAAGCCCGAGGAAGTTTTCCGATCTCGGCGCGCGCATCCCGAAGGGCGTGCTTTTGGTAGGCCCTCCGGGCACGGGTAAAACATTGTTTGCGAAGGCCGTGGCGGGCGAGGCAAACGTGCCGTTCTTCTCCATTTCGGGTTCTGACTTCGTCGAAATGTTCGTCGGCGTGGGTGCGTCGAGGGTGAGAGACCTCTTCGACGCCGCCAAAAAGAGCCAGCCGTGCATCGTGTTCATCGACGAGATCGACGCGGTCGGCCGCCAGAGGGGCACCGGCCTCGGGGGCGGGCACGACGAACGCGAACAGACCCTCAACCAGTTGCTCGTCCAGATGGACGGTTTTGAAACGAACGAAGGCATCATCGTCATGGCGGCGACCAACCGTGCGGACATACTCGACCCCGCACTGCTCCGTCCCGGCCGTTTCGACAGGCAGATACACGTCAACCTGCCCGACGTGCGCGGCAGGGAGGCGATCCTGAAAGTGCACGCGAGGAATAAACCGCTCGCTCCCGACGTCAACTTCAAGATCCTGTCCCGCATGACCAGCGGTTTTTCGGGTGCGGATCTTGAAAACCTGCTCAACGAAGCGGCGATACTCGCCGCCCGCGGCAATAAGAAAATGATCGGCAACCAGGAACTGTTCGAGGGCATCAACAAAGTCCTGCTCGGGCCGCAGAAGAAGAGCCGCCTCGTCACCGAGTCGGACAAACGCATCACGGCATACCACGAGAGCGGCCACGCGATCATTGCGAAGCTCTGCAAGCATTGCGATCCCGTGCAGGAAGTTTCCATTATCGCCCGCGGCATGGCGGCCGGCTATACAATGACCCGCCCCGACAACGACGACAACCACATGACCAAAGCAAAGCTCACCGACCTCGTTTGCGAACTGCTCGGCGGCCGCGTGGCGGAAGAACTGGTCATCAAAGACGTCTCCACGGGTGCTTCCAACGACTTGCAGCGTGTCACCGAAATCGCCCGCAAAATGGTCACCGAGTGGGGCATGAGCGACAGGGTCGGCCTTGTAACGTATCAGTCCGATAACCCGATCTTCCTCGGAAGGGACATGGAGGCCCATAACACCTACAGCGAAGAGACGGCCGGCGTCATCGACGAGGAAGTGCATAAGATCATCGAAGCGGCACACGAACGCGCCGTGAAACTTCTCACCGAGAACAGAAAAGTACTCGACAATATGGCCCGCGTGCTCATCGAGCGTGAAACCATTTACACCGAAGAGGTGGATATGCTCCTCGACGGGGCGACTGCGGAAGACGTGTACCGCCATATGGATAAATACGAAAAAGCCGAACAGGAAAACCCTTTCAAGCGTTTCATGAACGACGGGGAAGGGAAAAACGAGCCCGGGACCAAAGCGGATGCGGACGGCGTAAACGCGGCGGAAGGGAACGGCGAAGGATCCGCTTCGGATAAGAGCGGAGAAGAAGCCGGCAAACCCGAAGAAGGTAAAGGCGAGGACAAAAAGGGCGGCGAATAATTTTATGCGCCTCCCGTCGGCGCGTATGCGCCCCCTCGAATATAAGGCAGGACAGAGCCCCTCCCGCACGCAGCCTGCATGCGGGAGGGCATAGAGAGAGAACACAGGAAGAGGTGATCAAAGTGGGAAAAATCGTTTCGTTTTCCAACCAGAAAGGGGGAGTGGGCAAGACCACGACCTGCGTGAACATGGCGGCGTACATCGCCGCGACGGGTAAAAAAGTACTGCTTGTCGACATCGACCCGCAGGGCAATGCGACGACGGGGCTGGGCTTTTCCAAAAGCTCGCTCAAAAAGTCGGTCTATAACGTTTTGATCGACGACGAAAAAGCTGCCGACAACATCCTGAAAACGGAAGCGGAGGGGCTCGACCTTCTGCCGTCCAACATCGACCTTGCCGGGGCGGAAGTGGAGCTCGTCTACAAGAGGAGCCGCGAAAAGATCCTGAAAAACGCCCTGGCAGATCTCAAAAACGTTTACGATTATATCATGATCGACTGCCCGCCTTCGCTCGGGCTGCTCACGATCAACGCGCTCGCGGCGGCCGATTCGGTCATCATCCCGATCCAGAGCGAGTATTACGCGCTCGAAGGGCTTTCGCAGCTGATGAATTCCATCACTCTCGTGAAACAGCACCTGAATGCCGCGCTCGAAGTGGACGGCGTTGTGCTTACCATGTACGACAGCCGTTCCCTCATCTCCAAGCAGATCGCCGACGAGATCAGAAAATTTTTCACCCGCCGCGTGTTCGAGATCGTCGTGCCGCGCAACATCCGCCTCGTTGAGGCGAGTTCTTACGGCAAACCGATCATGCTGCACGACCCCAAGTGCGCGGGGGCGAGGGCATACCGCGCGCTCACACAGGAATATCTCGGCAAAGAATCAGAAAAACAGTAACTTTCGCGCGCGACATATTATATAAAATAATAAAAAGGTGAACGATGTGCGGCATATGTCGGAAGGATTCCGCGCTGCCGCGGCACGGCGAATACATAAGGAGAGAAGATCATGAAAACGAACAGAGGATTGGGCAGGGGGCTTTCGGCTCTGTTTTCCGATACGGAGGAGGCTTACGAGAACGCGTCGAAACAGCCGTTTGCACCCGAAACGCCTCTTCCCGAGGATATAAAGGGCCTTACGGAGGTGGATATCGACCTTGTCCGCCCCAACCCCAACCAGCCGCGCAAGCATTTCGATGAGGACGCCCTGCGCGAGCTGTCCGATTCCATCAAAAAGCACGGCATGATCATGCCGATCGTCGTCAACAACATGGAAGGCGGCAAGTACATGATCATTGCGGGCGAACGCCGTTACCGCGCCGCGAAAATGGCGGGGCTTACGAAGATCCCCGTCGTCATCCGCGAATACACCGACCGCGAGATCAAAGAGATCTCTCTGATCGAAAACCTGCAAAGGGAGGATCTCAACCCGATCGAAGCGGCGAACGCCATGAAACAGCTCATGGACGAGTACCACCTCACGCAGGAAGAGCTTGCCGAACGCATCGGCAAAAGCCGCCCCGCGGTCACCAACACGCTTAGGCTTCTCTCCCTCTCGCCCGACGTCATTTCCATGGTCTCTTCGGGCCGTTTGAGCGCCGGTCACGCGCGCGCGTTGGTCACTCTCCCCGAAGACGTGCAGTACAAGCTGGCGAGCGACACCGTCAAAGACGGGCTTTCCGTGCGCGACGTGGAACGCAGCGTGCGCGATTATTTCGCTTCCCCCGAAGAACTCGCCGAAAAGAAGGACAAGAAAAAGCTGCAGGTATCCATCGAACTGAAAGACCTCATCGAGCGGATGCGGCACACCTTCAAAACCAAAGTTTCCCTGATCGGCAACGACCGCAAGGGCAGGATCTATATCGACTATTATAATACGGACGACCTCGACCGGATCAGCGAGATCGTCGACCTTGTGGACAGGCACGAGGGCAGATAATTGAAAAAGCCGAAAACGAACCGGCCCCTCGCGGGCAACCGTTTGGTTGCCCGCGAGGGGCCGGTTTTTGCGAAAAAGAAAGGATTTGCCTCCGTAAGGAGGGGGCGGGTAAGGAGTGCGGCCGGAATGAAAAAAACTAACAATTTTTACGGGAAGGGCAAAAGCGGATGGAAAACAAAAATAATCGTTAAAAAAACGACAAACGGCGATAAAAACAGGTGAACGTTTCGCTAAAAAAGGCAAAAAAGGCCCCGCGCGACAAAATTCGACGGGAAACGCCTGTCGAAAAAGGGCGCGGACTGTTATAAGTTAACGTTAATTGGTCGAATTGACCAAAAAAAGGGCAAAAAATAATAAAAAAGTCACAAATTTTTTTCGATTTTCTATTGACAGGGTGCGGCAAGTGTGATAATATTATCGTATCGAAGGGAGAGGGGAAAGTGATCGGATATCCGCATTTCGGATAAGTCGGCGCAATTTTCCGTTCGGCTTGCCTGATAAGCGGTTATTTTTTTGCCTATGGAGCTACGCTGTTTCTTTTCCCTTCCAACAATTCACCGCGATGCCGTAAAGGCCGCCGAAACAAAAGAGGAGTCCTCTTTTTACTTGCCCGCGGGCAAGTAAAATCTCTTCGGAAGCACGATTCTTTATGACGGTTTCTTGCGCGCGGGCGGAAAAAATTATAAGAGGTTTTAGGAATGAAGCATTTCAGAAAAATCACGGCAGTCGCGGCTGCGGCGGTTCTCGCCGTGCCGTTGAGCCTGGGCGTTCTGGCAGGTTGCGGCGGAGACAGCGGAAAAGGCAACATTTCCGTTTTTATTTTCTGCTCCGACGCCGAAAAGGTTTCCTATGAGAACCTGATCGACACATGGAGTCAGGAGTATGCGGCGCAGTTGCGCGCGAGCGACCCCGAAACGTACGGCGAAGATTTCACGATCGAAGTCGACTTTTCGAGCGTTCCCGTCGCCACGACGTATACCGAAGAAGTTACCAAATATCTCAACGCGGGCACCGCGGCGGATATCCTGTACGTTTCGCCGAGCATGGTGCAGTCTTACGTTTCGCGCGGGTATATCCTCGACCTTTCGGACAGGATCGATTATTCCCAGTACGACATAACCGACCTTTGGGGCGACGCGCTCGGGCGCTATGCGTATAACGAAAACGACGGGACGATCGGCATTTCCGTAGAATACGACGACGAGACGAACGCTTTCTATCAGAACGGCGACAGGAACAAGAAGGCGGGCGTTTACGCGCTTCCCAAAGACTATTCCTCTTTCAGCTATGTGTATAACGCAAACTTCTTCTCCGACGAGTTCAAGAGCGCTTATGAAAACACGACGGACAAGTTCGGCGCGGTTTATGAATACGGCAGCGTAAAGGCAGGTGAAAAGCCTTGGGAAAGTGCCACAGCAAAGGCGGCCCCGATCATCGACATCGGCACCACGGTCACCTATTATCCGTTCAACTTCTATAATTTTTATACGCTGGAAGACGCGTACAAGGCGGGCGACCCCGTCGCCGTCATGTCCGTCAACAACGGCGGTTACGACATAACGCTGCCCGGTTATCCCGATCGGACGTTCACGAACGGGACGGACGACGCTTCGACCGTATACGACGATTCGATCGGTTATATGGTCTACACCTATTCCGAGTTTTCCGCGATCTCCTTTGCCGTTTCCTACTACGTAACGGCGTACGATTCGCAGAGGGGAGTCGCTTCGAACAAGACCAGCGGCGCGGTCGCCGCGGCGGATTATCCCGATGCGGCCAACCGTTACGCGCTTGCGGAGTGGCTTGACGGGCAGAATATTTACGGCGTTTACGCGAACGACCAGTACGACCGCGAAACGTATTACCTGACCACGTGGATGGCGGGCAACGACGTTTCCATCATCGACGAAAATTATAAAACGATCACCGCGCCCGAAGGGCAGGAAGCTACGAGCGATTACGGCATGAACAGCGATAAGTTCATCGAAACGTTTGCCGCGTTCTCCGCATACAGCTCCGACTGGCTCGGCAATATGTACTTCACGAATTCCAACCTCGATTCGACGATCATCGGGCAGGGCGGTTATACGGGCCTTACGAGCGGTTTTAACGTGTTCTACGGCTACGGCACGTGGGATACTTCCCGTCTCGATACGAATAAAGACGTACTCGACTTCCAGGTCATGGCTACCCCCGTCAGCGACGACTACTCGCTGTATACGAGATATAAAGACATGAACTACGAGGTGGCGACTGCCGGCACGAGCAACAGCGGCGGCACGTTCGAAAAAACGCAGATCAACCAAAACCTCGCTGCCCGTCAGGATCAGTGGGGCGCGCGCATGGACTCCGTGGGCTTCGGCGTCAACTCCAGGATCACCCGCCGTTATACCGGCGCGAACGAGTGGAAACAGGATGCAGCAATCTCCCTCTGCGCCTACCTGACCATCGACCCCGACGCGCAGGTCAGCCTTACGTATGCGGGTTCGCAGTTGCCGAACTACGTTTCGCAGGGTTCCGATTATCTCAACACGACGGGCGACTTCGCCGATATGATCACGCCCGACGATACGGAAGAGTGGAACAGATACTATCCCGTCGCGGCAGCGATCGCCGGCAGGACGGGCGCTCTTGCCGCAACGCAGAAAGTGTCCGACTGGATGACGAACAACGGATACGGCGACTTCGTGGACGACATCAACCCGCTCTATGCGGACGCCACGTTCGGCAACGTGAACGGCTCGATGAGCTATGCGTTCCGTATGTTCAACATGATCTCCCTGAATAAAAATTCGAGGAATCTGCTCATCCGCATGGCGACGGAGAACGGCGTTGCAGACCCGTGCACGTACACCTATAACAACGAATGGTGGAGACTGACCTTCATGACGTACGAAGGCAACTATCTGCTCGCGTTCAACCTCGACGATGGCGGGTACGACAGCTTCTCCACGAATCCGATCTCTTCGCTCTCCTCGAGCGGGTTCAACCCGACCACTCCTTACAACTATTGCATCGCGCTGACCCCTTACGGCGAAGCGAGGCTGCAGGAATCGCTGCTGAATTTGCAGTAAGCATCTGGCGGGACACAAAGCGGAGCGCCGCGTGCGCGGCGCTCCGCTCCTTTATAAGCAGGGAATAGCGGCTTTTACCGCCGTTTGCGGCGGCAAATATAAAAATCTATTGAGGAGGAGAGTGCATGAAAGAAGAGAATGTAGCGACGGAAGCCGAAGTCCTTGCCGGTGCCGACACCGCTGCGGTCGCTTCCGGCAAAAAAAAGCGCCCGATCAACCGTGCGAAATTGCAGGAAAACCTTTGGGGCTGGCTTTTCGTTTCTCTGTTGGTCATCGGCACGACGGTATTCGTCTATATCGCGTTCGTCATCACGATCGTGCTTTCGTTCACCAATTACAGGGGCGAAGCTCTGTTCGATTATCTCGGCAACCTGACCACGCGTGACGATAACCCGTTCTATTGGTACAAGTACATGTTCAGCCAGTATGACCCGCTCGGGATCATGACGGGGGACTCTACGAACTTCTGGTCAACGTTGGGGAATTCCTTCTTCTATCTTTTGGGTATTCCTGTCGGCATGATCTTGTCCATTCTGCTCGCCGTGTGCATGTCGCGCGACATCAAGTTTACCAACGCGTTCCGCGTCATTTATTATATTCCGACGGTCGCGAGCGTCGTTTCCATTTCGCTCATCTGGAAGCGTCTGTTCGATACCAACGGCGTTATCAACAACATGCTGGGCACGGATATCGAGTGGCTCGGCGTGGGCGGCGGCGCCGCATTGCGTAAGGTCACGATTTTGTTCATGACGGTCTGGAAAGGTTTGGGCGGTTCTGTCATCCTGTTCGTTGCGGGCCTGAACGGCGTCAACGCGAGCTATCACGAGGCTGCGGAGATCGACGGCGCGAACGCCTGGCAGATCTTCTGGCGAATCACGATGCCGCAGATCTATCCCACGATCTTCTACGTGCTCGTCACGTCCGTCATCGGCGGTATGCAGATCTACGTCGAGCCCGAACTCGTTTACGGCAGTTTCGCTCAGGCGGGCGTCGGCACTTCGGTCACGCCGTTCGTCGGGTACATCATGTACAGGACGAACAGCAGCTTGTACGGTTACGGCTGTGCGTTGAGCGTAATTCTGGCTCTCATCATCTTCCTTCTTACGCTCATTCAGTTCGGTTTGGATTCGAGGAGGGAAAAGATATGACGGAAATGGTCAATACCGTATCTGCGGAAGAAGAAAAAATCAATCCCTTCAAAAAGGCTTTGCGTACTTTCTGCGGCTGGTTCGGTTTCGGCGTGTTCGGCGGAACTTCCAACAAAAAACGCAAAAAGACGTTTTTCGACGTGATCGTCTATATCATCCTCGTTGCGGGCGCGTTTTTGATGCTGTACCCCTTCTGGTGGATGTTGGTCGGTTCGGTCAACAATTCAACGGTCAACATGCTGCAAACGGTGTGGTGGCCGCAATCGGTCAGCGAAGGCGGTATCTTTAACAACTATGTAAGCGTTATCCGCCGTTTCGAAGGTCTCGAAGGGGCAAACTACTGGCGCATCGTCATCAATACGATTTTGTATTCGGTCGTGCCCGTCGTGGTCGGCGTGCTCGTTTCGGCGGCGGCGGCGTTCGCGTTCGCCAAGCTCGACTTCAAGGGCAAGAACATCGTGTTCTTCTACTGCATGCTCGCGATCATGATCCCGTACCCCGCGCTCATCATCGTGCAGTACTGCCTGTATTCCTCCATCAACTGGACGACCAACGGCCTCGCGATGCTCATACCGGGCTGTTTCGGCTCGGTGATGACGGCGTTCTTCATCCGTCAGTACCTGTACGGCCTGCCCACGTCCATTATCGAAGCCGCGAAGATCGACGGCGCGGGCTATTGGCGCATTTTCTGGCGGTTCATCGTGCCGCTGGGCATGCCCGCCATCATGGCGCAGGGCATCCTCAGCTTCATGGGCGCATGGAACAACTACCTCTCGCCGAAAATGTTCATCGATACGCAGGAATGGTATCACATGACGCAGGCGCTCGACTGGCTGGAAGACGCGATCGGTTCCGACCCGACGTATAACGGGTCAGAAGTCATTGCGGCGTCGGTTTTGGCGCTCGTCCCCGTGCTCATCCTCTTCGGTATCTTCCAAAAGACGATCATCGGCTCGATCATGCTCACGGGTTCGAAAGAATAATTTTCGGAATATTTCCGAAATTATTGACGGTAAAACTTTTTCCCGCCCGCGGGGAACGCGGGCGGGAAGTAAAAACAGAAAAATCTGAAAGGAGAAAGATGCATGAAACGCAAATGGTTTTTAATTGTTTCTGTAATGATGTCGCTTTTGTTGGCACTGTCGCTCGGTTTTGCCGGTTGCAACAAAAAAGACGATGACAACGGCGAAGAACCCGGCCCCGGCCCCGGCCCGACGCCCACGCCCGGAACCCCCGGCGAAGCCGTCGCTCTCATCGATGACGAAGACCTCGACGGCAAGTTCTTCATGATGTATACCTTTGAAGATTCCGCCGCGATCTCCGCCGTCCCTGCCGACGGTTCTACCCTCGCGGCGATCGACCCGTACACCGGCGAAGCCGCATCTTCTTATGACGGCACGTACCTTTCCGACGACAACAGCGTCGCGCTCGTTTCCATTCCTACGGCGAACGGAGGCAGCAAGTACGTCCTGAACACCAACAATAACGCGATCGGTCTCGGCGGTCTTTCGGCAACGCAGCTCGCCGATGAATTCGACGATGACGGCAATCTCGTCGCCACGGGCACGCATTCCGGGCTCTCCGTTTCCTTCTGGGCGTATAACTACGAAACGCTCGTAGGGGCAACTGATTCCGGAGTTTCGGCGGACTGGAACAACCTCGCAACGACGGGCGACAGCCTCATCCTTTGGGGCAACACGCAGGAAGCCGGGCCTACGCCCCACTATCCTACGGCAGGCGCTACGATCGTAGGCAGGGGCGCTTATACCGAAGCGTCGTATGCCACGGCGCAGGCAGAACTCACCACGGCGCAGCTCGGCGTACACAACGATTATACGGGCTGGAACGCAGTCGCGGGAAACAAGGCTGCCGATACCGTTGACGGAGATTTGATCGACAGCATCGCTGACGCGTATCTGAACACGTGGCGCTATATCACCGTCAATATCGACTATACCGAAGGCGTTTCCTTCTACAACAACGGCAGGCTCGTGTTTACTTATGAACCCAGCGTGTTCGGCACGACCGCCCGCTGGAACACCTTCTACGGCAACTTTATTATCGGTATGCGTTCCGATTTCCGGGAACTGGTTTCCAGTTATGTGAACATGTTCAACGGCATCACGAACATCTACGTTGACGACGTGCTGGTCGGTACGTCCCTCACCGCGGAACAAGCGTGCGCCCTGTACGAAGACCTTTCCGGCAGCACCTGGGACGCCGACGACCTGACCCTTTCGGGTGTAAATTCCGCTACGATCAATCAGAGTGCGTATTCTTATACGGGAAGCACGTGGTATCAGTTGAATGTCAGCGGCGTTCCCGCATGGTCGCAGATCACGATTCCCACGGGGGATTTCAGCCTGACCTATACGGCTGATCTGTATTCTGTAGGAACGGGCTATACCAACTTGTCATTTATTCTCTACGAAGGGGCGCAAAGGACACAAACGCCCGGTTCGGGAGCAGGTGAACCGAAGATGCTTTATATCAGGGCAAACGGAATGCTGGGTTGCGCGAATTTGGATGAAGACGAAGTCGCCAGCGGTTCCGGTATAGACCAGTATCCTGTCATGACGTATACGAAGGAATATACGGACGGCGCTTTCGCGGTCGGTTTGGGTGAAGCCCTGTATACCAAGACGGAAACGACGGGAGACTCCACCACGATCACGAACCTCTGCCAAGACATTGCGTTCGAACTCGTTGCGGTCATTACAAAGAGCGGAGATACGCTTACTGTGGCGTATTATGAAGGTTCTGTCGCCGACGAAAATCTCGTTTGGGGCTTTACGATGGACATCGCTTTGGAAGGGCAGGTTTCCCTTGCGATCGGTGGCGAGGGTACTTACCTTGAAAACATCACGGTCACGTCGATAACGACGTCTGACAGTACGACGCCCACGCTTTCCTCCACGACTTCCGGTGCGAGGGCTTTGGTGGACACGACGGGTTATACCCCTGTCACGGCAGACTAATCAAAAAGGCAGAGCGTGCGGGAAGACCTTCCCGCACGCTTTTTATCGAGAGGTAAAATTGTATGAAAAAGAAGATCATTGCGGTTTCCGTCAGCGCGTTGCTCGCCCTTTCCGTTTTTGTGGGCTGCGCCGAGAGCGGCGATAACGCGGGGGAGGAAGGCTTTTCCGTCGATTACACGGTAGAGCACGCCCCCAACGTCAGTTTCGATTCGCAAGACCTCGGCTATGCCGACGACTCTATCGTAACGGATACTTTCGTCATTTCCTATCCCGCCGACGATACGCTTTCGGCTTCCGTCGCGGAAGGCGCGCCCGTGACCCTTTCCGAGCCGACCTCTTCCGAAGCGGACGGAGTAAAGACAGACACGTACACCGTCACGGCGACCGCCGCGGGCGACTATGCCGTCACGCTTACGAGCGGGTCAGAAACCGAAACGCTCAACTACAACGTTGCGGAAGCCTATCCCGCCGACCCCGACCTGCCTTCCCTTACGGGTTACGGGCAGAGCAACGGCTCGCAGACGGGCATAGCCAACGTACACGACCCCGTCGTCGTCGAAGCGGAAGGCTCGTATTACGTGTTCTCCACCGACAACATGGGCCCTTCCTTCGGCTATCAGATCAGAAAGAGCGACGATCTCATTCATTGGGAGTATGTCGGCGTGGCGATCGAAGGCCACGGCAACGGCTCTACGGCGCAGGGGCTCTATGAGGCGGGCAACGGCGCTTTGCAGGAAGTGTACGATGTTTTGAGCAAAGATTCGAATTGGGACAACGTCTGGACGCTTTGGGCGCCCGACGTCGTTCCCGCGGCGGACGGCGGTTACTGGCTGTACGGCTGCTGGACGGCCGCGTTCGGGCAGGGGCATTCCGTCATTTTCCAATGCTATTCCGAGTCGATCACCGGCCCGTACGAATACGTCGATATCCTCGTCTATTCTTACGACGGCTGGACGAACGGCCCCAACGCCATCGACCCGTCCATTTTCTACGACACCGAAGGCAACATGTATATGGCGTACGGTTCGTTCAATGGCGGCATTTACTGTTTGCAGCTGAATGCGGAAACGGGTCTGCGCTATGACGGGCATACGGGCAGCGAAGTGCTTTCGGGCTCGTCCCTCACCGCTTCCGAGCGCTACGGCACGAGGATGGTCAGTTCAACATCGATGGAAGGGCCGGTCGTCACCTACTTCGAAGACGTCGAAGTGTATGAAGGCGATGTGAGCGAGTACGATTCTTCCGCGTCTCAGTATGCGGATCTGTACTACCTCATGGGGTCTGCGGGCAGCCTGTCGTCCACTTACAACATGCGCAGTTATTCCAGCACGACGCCCACGCAGGGGTATACTTCCCTGCTCGGTTCGGGTGCGAACTCGGGCAACCGCGTCAGCGGATCATTCTCCTGGAGAACGGGCGACGGAAGGCTGAATCCGCCGTACTACGATTTTGCGTACCCCGGGCACAACGATATGCTCGTCACTTCTTCGGGCAAAAACATTCTCGCATACCACAACAGGCAGACGTTTGCCAGCGGCAACGCCAACCATTATCTGTTTACGAGCATGTTTGCATTCAATTCGCGTGGCGACCTCGTCATGAGCCCCAACCGCTTTGCGGGCGAAACGGAACGCAAGATCACCGCGGCGGAGATCACCGGGCTTTCGGGCGGCAATTATATGTACAATCTCGTCACGAGCGACAGTTATTCCGGCTCCACAAACGGCGGCTATGCGTCCACGGGTCTCGTGCTCAAAGAGGACGGCACGGTCACGCTGAACGGCGCCGATGCGGGAGAATGGCTGCTCTACGGCGACAATTATGTATATATTGAGCTGAACGGCGTCAAATATTACGGCGCGGCGATGCCCGCGTTTATCGAAAGGGAAAACAGGGGCGGCATCACGATCTCCTGCCTCAGCGAAAACGGCGCAAGCACGCTGTTCCTGAACCAGACATTCGCCGATTAAAATAATCTCCGCCGCGGCGGAAAAGAGAGAAAGGGGGGGGCGCAGCCGCGCGCGGCTGCGCCTTTCCGTGCAAAAAACAAAAATACCGCATATATAAAAGGATAACTATGAAACACAACGATTTTCCGGGCAGCGTGCGCTTCGACCCCCTCAACCAGGACTGGGAGGCGACTCCCGACAAGTGGGGCGTTTTCGGCGTACACGACCCGTCCATGATCGAAGCGGACGGCTTTTATTACGTGTTTTCCACGGGCACGTTCCGCCGCGACCTCTATCAGATCCGCCGCTCCAAAGACCTCGTGCATTGGGAGTTCGTAGGCGAAGCGTTTACGGGCTTTTCCGAACTCAAACCCGTCGTGGATACGCTCAAAGGCATTTACGGCGGAGACGTGCGTACCGAAAACCTTTGGGCGCCCGACGTCGTCCCCGCGGCGGGCGGCGGCTATTGGCTGTACGGCTGTTATACGGGCGTTTTCGGCAACAATTATTCGGTCATCTATCTCGCGCACGCGGACAAGATCGAAGGCCCGTACCGTTACGAGGACATGCTCGTCGTTTCGGGCGGGGATTGGGGGCTTACGCCCAACGCGATCGATCCGCAGATCTTTTACGACGGCGCGGGCAGGATGTGGATGACGTACGGCTCGTTTTACGGCGGTATACGCATCCTGGAACTCGACCCGGCTACGGGGCTTCGCAAAGACGGATATACATACGCGCAGTACCGCGACAAAACGCTTTCGCGCGAACAGTATTTCGGGAAACGCATCCTGAACACGACCAATGCGGAAGGCTCCGTCGTGGCGTATCACCGCGGCGTGCCCGTGTATAAGGGCGACATATTTGCGGAAGAAGACCCCGCGCTTTGGGAAAAGAGAGACCGTTTTTACCTGATGTGCTCGGCAGATTCGCTGTCTATGGACTACAATATGCGGGTTTGGGCGAGCGGTTCTCCCGATTCGGGTTATACAAACATGCCGTACGGCGCGGCGGGGCAAAAGGTCGCGAGTTCTTTCAGTTGGCGCTACGGGGAGGACGACCTGCGCGTCCCGTTCGATTTTTATGTGCCGGGGCACAACGACCTGTATACGACGCGCGACGGGGTAAATCTCGTCGTTTACCACAACCGCACGCCGTACACGTCCCAGCGCATCCCGCGCCGCCATTACCTGTTTATCAGCATGTACGCCTTCAATTCCGCGGGCGGCCTCGTCATGAGCCCCAACCGCTATGCGGGAGAAAAGATGCGCAGGATCGCGAGGGAAGAGCTTTCGGGCAGAGAGTTCGACTATATCCGCGTCGGCTCGGGGAATTTCGACTGCGCGTTCGCCAAGAGCGGCGTGCGGCTGGAAGAGGACGGTTCTCTCGCTCTCAAGGGCGAAAAACTGGGCGACTGGAAACTTTACGGCGAAAATTACGTGGCGTTCACCTTTGACGGCGTGCGCTATCTCGGCGCGGCGATGCCTGCGTGGATCGAAGCGGAAAACCGCCCGGGCATCACGGTTTCCGCGCGCGGGGAGGACGGTCTGCCCTTCTTCTTGAACGGCGCGGACAGATAAACGCGGAAAAAATAATAAATACGGCAAAGAAAAAAGTTGCGCCCGCAAAAACCGCGGGCGCTTTCCCTTTCCTTATTATATATATAAAGAGTGAAGCGCAAAAAAATGGCGCGGTCAAATCCGCGCCCTTAAATCATTGAAAATTATTTTATTTCCGGTCGTTGCCGGAATCGCCGTCCGCATTGCGTTCCTCCTCGGCATCGTTTGCGGCGTCGGGTTCCGTTTCGGCCGTGTTCGGCGCCTCGTTTTGCGTCGGAACATCTTTTTCGTTTTTTTCCTGCAGGCTTTTGAAGAGCATGCTCAATGCAAAAAAGAACAAAGTTCCGCCCAAAAGCAGCCAGACGGCGAGCATATCCCAAAGGAAACCGGCCGGAATGCAAAGCGCCAGGCAGAGCGCCGCGGCGATCGCAGACGCCGCCCTGAAAATTTTCAGCATGATTTTTACCTCATAAAACCGCCGTGCGCGGTAAAATTCGTTTTTCGTTTTCATTATACCACAAAAACGAAAAAGCCGCAACGCTTTTTTGTATGCGGCGTGCGGCGATATATTGTGTTGCAAATAAAACGCGGGCGCAATATTTGGTGGTATTCAAAAAACACGAAAAAAAGAGCAAAAAAAGTCAAAAAAATTTAAAAAACTTCGAAAAAACCGTTGACTTTCGCATTTATATGTGGTATTATAAGCAAGCTGTCACGGAGAGAGCGAGAAACAACCGAATATCCGCGAAAACGGAGCGAAAATTTTTCAAAAAAGTTTGAAAAAACGCTTGACAAAAAGTTTTCGATGTGGTATGATAGGTAGGCTTTCACGACGAGAGCTCCGAACGAAGTTCGGAACGGCGAAGATTAAAAATTGAATAGAAAGGAAATGAATTAAACATTATTTGATAATGTTTAAGTGTTTCTGTCAATTTAACTTTTAGTACACAAGTACTCAAAGAACAGTCAGCAAAAAATAACGTTAGAGCAGACGTTCGAAAGAACGGGCTTTAAGCAATTAAACTTAAGAGTTTGATTCTGGCTCAGGATGAACGCTGGCGGCGTGCTTAACACATGCAAGTCGAACGGACATAAAGGGGCTTGCTCCTTTATGTTAGTGGCGGACGGGTGAGTAACGCGTGAGCAACCTGCCCATATCAGGGGAATAACACAGTGAAAATTGTGCTAATACCGCATAAGACCACGAAGCGGCATCGCTTCGCGGTAAAAGATTTATCGGATATGGATGGGCTCGCGTCCCATTAGATAGTTGGCGGGGTAACGGCCCACCAAGTCGACGATGGGTAGCCGACCTGAGAGGGTGATCGGCCACATTGGAACTGAGAAACGGTCCAGACTCCTACGGGAGGCAGCAGTGGGGAATATTGGGCAATGGAGGCAACTCTGACCCAGCAACGCCGCGTGAATGATGAAGGTCTTCGGATTGTAAA
>CDZB01068165.1_pt1 | contig 52015 bp, 45 predicted proteins | sample 554961 | NCBI WGS metagenome assembly CDZB01 (sample SAMEA3182106, study PRJEB8094) | gut metagenome | biome: human; feature: gut; material: Stool; isolation source: human stools | place: Canada | collected 2013-02-26 | reverse complement strand
CTTTTCTTTGCGGAAAGAAAAGAACGAAAAGAAGCCGCGAACGTACCGTTCGATTGTTTGTGCGGCCGGCAGCGGTTCGATGGCGGCTATGAAAGACGGCATCCACGCTCGCGAAGCTCGCGTGATCCGCGGGTCGCCGCCCCTTTCGCAAGCATCGCGCCGGGAGGCGCTCACACGGCGCGCGCCTTGCGCCTGCGGGCGCGAACTGCCCAGTCGCAGTTGCTCTCTGCACGGCGAGTGGTGGCCTGTGCAAGCCCCGCGAGCACTGCAACACCTTTCGAGCCGTGGGTGTATGCTTCCCAGCAGAAGGATGGGAGTCCGAGACGGGAGTCTCGGTGAGTCTTTTGGTGCTTTTCTCCTCAGTGAGAAAAGCACAATTATTTTATAAAATAAGCTCCGTGATTTTCATCACAAGCAGAATGGTGAACGGAGAAAGCATGGTGCCGAGACTGACGAGCTGCGCCGCATAGGAGGGCTTCACATCATACATATCGGCAAAAAGGGAAGTGAATGCCGCGGGCGGCAGCGCAATCATCACCGTGAGAAAGACCGCGAGATTGACACCTGCAACGAGTTCCGATATTCCTAAAAAACGCAGGATTATCGCTGAAACAAGCGGCAGCGCGATAAGCTTCACGGCGCAGAAGTAGTATAGCTTCGGATTTGTAAAAAGACGGCGTAGCGGCATGGCTGCCACGAGAGAACCCGTCACAATGAGAGAAAGCGGCGTGCAGAGCCCCGCCATGTTGTCCATGAGTGAGAGCAGAAAATCCGGCAGCGGAATCCGCGCGATATAGATTCCCAGTCCGATGGCGCAGGGAATGGTGCCGAGGTTCAAGAGCATTTTGCGAAGGCTGATTTTTACGCCCTTGCCGCGCGCCATCAGCGCGACGCCGTAGCTCCATACGCCGAGGTTGTAAACGATGACGTAAAACGCGCCGTAAAAAAGTCCGATTTCGCCGAACAGCGCGTTTAAAATCGGATAGCCGACAAACGCGCAGTTTGAAAAGGTGCAGGCGTATTCATGGATTTTTTTCTCATCCGCATCCCCGATGCGGAAAAATGCGAGCAGGGCGACGAGCGCCATAAAAAGATGTGCGAGAACGCCGAAGCCGAGCACGATAAAGCCGTTTTTCAGGTTTTCTGCGGAGTAGTCGAGCTTGATGATGGAATAGGCGATGAGAAACGGCTGCGCGGCCTTTGCGACAAAGCCGGAAAGCTTTTTGGTGAAAGCTTCGTCCATGATGCCGATCTTCCGCAGAAGAAAACCTATGACGATCAGTAAAAACAGGGAAAGCGAGGTAGAAATCAAAGAGGAAAAATTCATGCGAGGGCGTCCAGTCTTTCCTTGATTGCCATCATATCGCCGAGCATGTCGTCCTTTTTGCGCGGATCGCGCAGCAGCGCCGCGGGGTGATAGACCGCGCATACGGAAACGCCCTTTTTGTCGAACCATTTGCCGTGCTCCGCCGTGATTTTAAAGTCCGGCTTGATGATGCGCATGGCGGAGATCCGTCCGAGACAGACGATGACCTTCGGCGCGATGGTAGCTACCTGCGCGCGCAGATAATCGATGCAGCAGTCCTCCTCCTCCGGAAGAGGGTCGCGATTTTTCGGAGGACGGCATTTTAAGATATTCGCTATGTATACGTCGCCGCGGTCGATGCCGACGGCGTCGAGGTATTTGTCGAGCAGCTTGCCGGCGGCTCCGACGAACGGGATCCCGGTTTCGTCCTCGTGCTGACCGGGGGCTTCTCCGATGAACATGAGGCTCGCATTCGAGTTTCCGGTGCCGAAAACGACGTTCGTTCTTGTTTTGTAAAGCTCACATTTTTGACAGCCCTCGCAGGACGCTTTGATTTCATCAAGAGTTTTGATTTCCATGTGACCTCCCTCTCCGCTTTTTTGCGGAGAAAATATGAGATAGCCGCTCTTTTATAAGAAGATGCGAAAAAACGCCGTTTGCGGCCATTAGCCTCCTATCATAAATCCCATCGCTGCGAATGGAATGGGGATTTTATGATGTCCGGCGCAAGCAGGGACGCTTGCGAGGCTATTGTACCACAAACGGCGTTATGTTGCAATTATATTTTTTATTTTTCCTCAATTATTTTGAAGGGATTTTCGTCATTTCGCGACCGTGGCCAGCGTATGGACGGCGTCCTCCTCGCAGATGCACTTGCAATGCTCTTTCAGATACGGAATGGAATTGTCGCTTTCCATGCGGGTGCCGAATTCCCCGATAAAAAGATTTTCACGCAGATATTTCGCTTTTTTTCCTTGTATCACCGGCACCGTTTCCACGATCAAAAGGTAATAGCGGCACTTGTTTTTCGGAATGCTTTCGACAAACGCGCCGCTTTTGGCCGAATATCCACGTCTGGCAAGGAATTTGCATACCCGCATGAGATTTTCCGCATCCTCGAACTGATAGACGGCGCGAACCTCCTTGGGGACGACGGCGGCCGTTTTTTCATTTGTAGGATTCATGTCTCCGGCGGACGGGAGCTCATTTTTTTGCAGTTTTGTTATGTAAATTTCACAGCCGCCGTTTTTTTCCGGATATACCTGAATGTAAATCCGTCCCGCCGCCGCATCGAAGCCGGTTTCGTGCTTGGCATAATCGAGTATGCTCCAAACGGCTTTCCGCGTTTCCGTGTTGTCGTAATCGATCTTGTCGCATGTGAGGTCGTATTTGATCATATCAAACGGCGTCAAGGTCACCTTTAATTTATCCTGTCCCATCAGACTGAGTTCCAAAACTATCACCATCCGAAACGTATTTTGCGGCAGAACTGCCCTTTTGACCATACCAATCGGGGGCGGCGCGCCGTGTGCAGAGCTGCCTGAGACGAAATCCGGCGCGTGGGCTCCGTGTCCCGCTGCGGCTCATCTATTACATTATAAGCAGGAAGCCCGAAAAAAGCCATACGCAAATTTATGGTATTTTTCATATCTCCCGCCCGGCTCCTTCCCGTAAATATGAAAACACCGCATATTTGCCTGTTTTTGGATTTTGTCCCTTGTTTTTTTGCCGTTCCACTTGAAAAAAATCAAGAATGTGGTATTATATTGGTAGTTGCAAATGGCTTCCTGCTTATAAGTCAAAAATTTCGAGGTAAAAATAAATGGAATTTCAAACGGATAAGAAAACAGCTCTCTCCGGCGCGCAGCCCAGCGGAAACCTTACGATCGGAAATTATCTCGGTGCTCTGCGCAACTGGGTGACGCTTCAAAACGAGCTGTGGGGGGAATATAATTTTCTTTATTGTGTCATGGATATGCACGCGATCACCGTGCGTCAGGTGCCCGCGGACCTGCGCCGCAGGACGCTCGAGACCGTCGCCATCTATATGGCCTGCGGCATCGATCCCGAAAAAAGTCTGCTTTTCGTGCAGAGCCATGTCCCCGCGCACGCGCAGCTCGGCTGGGTGCTGGATTGCTACACCATGTTCGGAGAGCTTTCCAGAATGACGCAATTCAAGGATAAAAGTGCAAAAAATGCACAAAATATCAATGCGGGACTTTTCACCTATCCGGCGCTGATGGCGGCCGATATTCTGCTGTATCAGGCGGATCTTGTGCCGGTCGGCCTCGACCAGAAGCAGCATATCGAGATCACGCGCGATATTGCGGAGCGCTTCAACCAAATCTATGGGGATACCTTTGTGATTCCCGAAGGCTACATTCCCGAGACGGGCACGAAAATTTGCTCGCTTGCCGATCCTTCAAAAAAAATGAGCAAATCCGACGACAATCCGAACGGCTGCGTTCTGATGCTCGATCCGAGGGACGATATCATTCGGAAATTCAAAAGAGCGGTGACGGACAGCGATACCGCTGTCCGATATGCCGAGGGCAAGGACGGCATCAACAACCTGATGACGATTTATTCCTGCTTTACCGGCAAAACCTTTGAGGAAATCGAACGGGAGTTCGACGGCCGCGGCTACGGCGAATTCAAGCTCGCCGTAGGCGAGGCCTGCGCCGACGGGCTTGCGCCGATCCAAACGGAGTATAAGAGGCTTATGTCCGACCGCGCGTATCTCGAGGGTCTGCTGCGTGAAAACGCTGAAAAGGCGTCGTATATCGCGCGCAGAACGCTTTCCAAGGTGTACCGCAAAATCGGCTTTTTGGCCGTATAACTGAGGATAATTAAAAATTTATGCTGGATTCCATTTTCAAGACGGATATTTTGTTCTGTCTCTTTGCCATTGCCGCGGCCTTTTTTGTCGCGCTTGCCGCGACGCCCCTCGCGGGGAAGCTCGCCGCTGTCTGCGGGTGCTACGACAGGCCGGACGGCGCCCGCAAGCTTCACAAAAAGCCCGTGCCGTATTTCGGCGGACTTGCCATCCTGCTCGGCTTTGTGACCTCTGCGGTTCTGTTTTCGTTTCTCATGCTGGGGGCGATCCCGCAATCCGTTGCGGTGATGGTCATCGGCGGCATGAGCATCTGCTTTGTGGGCGTCATCGACGATATGTATGACATGCCCTCGCTTTTGAAGCTCTTCTTTCAGATCGTGATTTCCGCTTTTACCGCTTATTTCGGCGGCGCGATCGAATATACGACGCTGTTTGACAAAACCATCGTTTTCGGCGTATTTTCGATCCCGGTGACGGTGCTTTGGATGGTGCTCATCATCAATGCGGTCAACCTCATCGATGGTCTTGACGGGCTTGCAAGCGGCGTTTCCGCGCTGGAATCCTTTGCTCTGCTGATCACCTCCGTCGTCATGGGGAATACGGTGTGCATCATCGCCTCCGCCGCGCTCTGCGGCGCTGTGCTCGGCTTTCTGCCTTATAATGCAAACAGGGCGACGATCTTTATGGGAGATGCCGGCTCCATGTTCATCGGGTATATCATGGCCTGCATTTCCGTTTTCGGACTTTTCAAGGCGCAGGCGCTCTTCTCCATCGTTGTGCCCGCCCTCATCTTTGCTTTGCCGATTTTGGATACGGTGGTCGCGTTTTTCAGACGGATCGCCAAAGGGCAAAGCCCGTTTACGGCGGACAGATCCCATCTGCACCACAAGCTGATCGACAACGGCTTTACGCCGAAGCAGTCGGTCATTGCGATCTACTGCGCGTCTGCCGTATTTTGCGTAGCTTCCATTCTTTTTATGAAATATAAGATTTTCTCGGCGGTCCTTGTGCTTCTTGACCTCGCGTTTCTGGAAATTATGAAGCATTGGAAAGGGATTTTTCGCGGAAAAAAGAAGCCGCCGGAGGAAACGGCCGCCGTTTCAAAGGTGAATAAAATCGTATGATGTGAAAAGGAGGACGGATATGGGAAAAAAGGGCGCGTATAAAAATCTTCTGACGCTTGTTTCCGTGCTGTCCGTTCTTCTTGCGTTTACTCTTGTCTGTGCGCTCTGCCTGTTCGTCTTATATAAGACGGGAATCGCCGAGTTTGCATTTGGACTTCCCGGAGAAATACAAGGCGGCGTACCTGCCGGAACGGATTTTTCGCTTCCCGTCCATACCGCGGCATCGCCTGCGGCGAACGCAGCCCTTACCGAAGCAAGCTTTGATAGGATGCTGGCCGAGACCCCTTTTGTGGACAGCTATTATATCAAAATACAGATTTCCTCCGATGAGACGGCGGGAGACGATGTGCCGGTTTCCGGGACCTATGAAATCTGGCGTTACGGCGATCGCTATAAGATCAATCGCTACAACAGCGGAAATGAAACCGAGTGTGTCATAACCTGCGACGGCACGAGAATACAGGTGATCGATTTTCTCGCTCCGTCCAGCACGTATTATGCCGTATCCGACGGATACGCTTTTGAAAAAATGGCGCCGCTGCCGGATTTCAGCCTTCTTTTGGAGGAGGAGCATGAAATCTTTGAATATATGGAGAGGGACGGTGTTTGCACGGCGGCATATGAATATGCGTCGCTTGCCATGGTCGACAACGTCAGGTTTTCCATGTCTACAGGGCTTATCGCGTCTTTTTCCAGATACCGCGGCGGACGTGTTATTTGGACGATCGACGTCTTGTCTACGGATTTGGATTTTTCTTTCAGCAACTATATGTTCAGCATCGATTAAGTGAGGATGATCGCCATGATCACCGCGAGAAGCGCGGTGTTGTCGTCGGAATCGCCGAGCAGCATCGCAAGAATCAGGCCGAACATGATGAGGTCTTCCGCGGATATTTTTTCAAGAAGTCCGCCAAGGAGTCCGCCTTGAGCTTTCTCATGCGGAGCCGCCGGCTTTGCGGATACGGGTGCTGCCGGCTCCTTCTTTTCTTTTTCGGCGGGAGTCTCTTCCTTTTCGTGCTCCGGTATCTCCGGCTCATATCTTTTGCTTTCTGCGTACATACTTCCGTTATAATCCGGAGGAACGGTGATTTTCGGCCGCGTCCTCGCGTCGGTTTCGATGGAACCGTAGCTTCGGCTGTAAATTTTCCTCACCTCCTCATATCAGATTCTTGAAATAGCCTGCCATTTCGGCAAGACGCAGCATGTTCAGCATTTTGTCGATTTTGTCTCTTCTTTTGTCGTCGAGATAAGGCTTCAGCGCCAAAAGGAGAGCCCGTGTGTTTTTGATGTTTTTCTCCATTCCCGGGGCGGGTGAAAACAGTGCAGGCATCGCCGCCGGTGTGTCCGGCTGCGGGGGAGATTCAGGGGCAGAGGCTGGCTCCGGCTCGGCTGCCGCCTGCGGGGGCGGCGGAGGCGGCGTTTTGGCTTCTCCGTCCTCCGTCATGGTGTCGGCGAGCGATTTGATCTGCGCCATCATGGCGGGATTGGACAAAATTTTGTCGAGCTTGGAGCTGAAATCGCCGTTCATCCGTTACCGCCTCCGCCCAGCGTTTTGATAATGGTTTCCGCGCGCTCCCGTCCCATCGCGTTGATGAGTCGGTTGATGTCGTCCGTGCCGGCGCTTTTCAGCATGGTGCGCACTTTGGTGACGTCCGCGGTCTGTGCCGCGGCGATCCTCTCGTCGAAGCCGATCGAGGATGCGATAAGACGTAATTTGTTTTGCAAATCCTCATCGCTTAAGGAGAGCAGAGAATCGAGCATTTTCTGATTGATTTCCATTGTAACCTCCAAAGGGGCCGTCTCTTGGGCGGCGTATTTAAATTTTGTATGAGGGCGGAACGTCCCTCGCCGATCCTTACCGACACTTTTGCTGTCGCTTTTCATTGTATATTCTATGCCGTGATTTTTTCTTTTGCCACTTTTCTCGTCACTTTTTGGAGGCCGGGCGGAAAAATACGTGAATCATTTATTTGTATTCTGAAATAGGGAGGCTTTATGAGATATACGCCGGAAAAAAATAAAACCGCAAAGCTCATTTCTTTTGCCTGCGTGCTGATCGCCTGCGCGCTTGTCGGCACGGTTTTTCTTCACGTCCGTTATCAGGCCGTTTATGAAATCATTGCGCTTTTGTTTTATATTTTCAGCTTTGAGCTGCTTTTTCGCTATGTGTTTACCGAATACACTTATGTGATCGACGAAGGAAATTTCATCGTAATGAAACGAACGGGACGCAGACAGATGTATGCCTGCAATGTCTCGATGAGCACGGCACTTGCCATTTTGGAAACGCCGAAAACCAAAGAGCAGCGTACGGCGTTTGCGGAAACCTATGGGCGTGTCAAGATCCGCTATAATTATTGTCAGGTGATCCGCCCGAAAAAGACCTATTCCTATATCTTTGAATTCAACGGGGATGTCGCCGAGATCGTGTTTCAGCCGGATGAGGCCATGCTTGCGCTGATACGGGAAGCGATCGACCGAAAGGAGCAGGAGGAATAATCGCTTTTGCACGGCGGCAAAAATCAAAAAGATAAAATATTTTCCAAAGGTACTTGAAAATTGGATTTGCTTCGTATATAATGACGTTACTAGCAGGATATTAGGAGGAAAACAGAAATGCTTGAAGCGATAAAGGACATTCTTTCAAAGCAGCTGAGAGTTGACATCAACAGCATAACGGAGGATACGAGAATCGTGGATGATTTGGGCGCCGATTCGCTCGACGTTGTGGAGATGCTGATGACGATCGAGCAGGATTATGGCGTTATCGTCCCCGACGATGTGATCGCTACATTCAAAACCGTGGGAGATGTCGCAAGATATATCGAAAACAATCAGCAGTAAAATTTGTGTATCAAAGAGGGGCGCCGGATTTTTCTCGGCGTCTTTTTTATTGCTTGCAAACGAGCCCCGCGGACATCGCCCGTTTTGTATTGACTTTTTCCGTGGGGCGCGGTATAATTGACACAGTATCGATCGGTTAGGGGCGCAGGATGCGCAAATTTGTTTTGCCGGAAGGAAATTTTATGGCAGCTATTTCAAGACGTGCCGCAAGGGAATGCGCGCTCAAAATGCTTTACAGCTATGATTTTAATAAGGAAGCGGAGCCGGAATCGTTTTTCTCTCTCATATGCGGGGAAGCGGAGATTCCGTCGGATGATTTTGCGTACTCTCTTTTCTGCGGAACGCTGGCGCATATCGGGGACATCGACGCGAGAATCTCGGAGAACGCGAAGGGATGGAGGCTCGACCGCATCGCGCGCATGTCGCTTGCCATCATGCGGCTCTGCGTATATGAGCTGCTTTATACGGAGGTGCCGACGCCGATTGCCATCAACGAGGCGGTGGAGCTTGCAAAGGCATATGACGGCGACGATGCCCCCGCATTTATCAACGGCATCCTCAATTCCATCGCGGTGAAATCCGGCAGGAACAACGCATGAGAGTGCTTGGCATCGATACGAGCAATTATACGACGTCGATAGCGCTCGTGGACGAGGACGGTTTCCGTCAGGAGCGGCGGCTTTTGTCGGTGGGCAAGGGAGAGCGCGGGCTCCGGCAGAGCAGCGCGCTTTTTTTGCATACGGTGAATCTGCCGGAGATCATACGGGCGCTTGCCCCGATGGAAAAGCTCGACGCGGTGGCCTACAGCGCCTATCCGAGAGACGTTGCCGGCTCCTATATGCCATGCTTCCTTGCGGGACAAGCGGCTGCGCAGACGGCGGCTTCGGTGCTGAACGTCCCCTTGTACCGCTTTTCCCATCAGGCGGGACATCTGATGGCGGCGGTAAAGACCTGCGGCTCGGAGTCGATCGGCAGAGGGGAATTTCTTGCATTTCATCTGTCGGGCGGAACGACGGAGCTTCTGCATGTGACGCCGGACGAGACGATCGGCTTTGCCGCGGAGATCGTCGGCAGAACGCTCGATATCTCGGCAGGGCAGCTTGTCGACCGCATCGGCGTGATGCTGGGGCTTTCGTTTCCGTGCGGAGGGGAATTGGAGCGTCTTGCGGGGGAGTCGGAGCGGGAGCCGGCGGTGCAGGTGTGCGTCCGCGGCGCCGACTGCAATCTCTCCGGCGCCGAAAACATCGCGGCAAGGATGGTTGAAAACGGAACGCCGGCGTGCGATATCGCAAAATTTGCGCTTGCCTTTGTCATGCGGACGGTCCTTGGCATGTCGCAGGCGGCAAGAGCGCGGTATCCGTCCCTTCCGATCCTTTATGCCGGAGGGGTCATGCGGAACGCCTATATCCGGCAGGCGATAGCGTCGGCGCTTTCCGACGTTTGGTTTGCCGAGCCGGAGCTGTCGAGCGACAACGCGGTCGGCACCGCATATCTCGGACTGGAACGACTGAAAAGAGAAGTGAGGCAGGAATGGAAAAGCGAATCATAACCGTTTCGGAGCTCAATGAATATATCAAAATGGTTTTGGAAAACGACGAGCTCCTGATGCGCGTTTTCATCAAGGGCGAAATATCGAATTTCACGAACCATTATAAGACGGGGCATTTTTATTTTTCCTTGAAGGACGAGGGAGGCGCGGTGCGCGCCGTTATGTTCCGAGGCAGCGCGTCGAAGCTGAAATTCGTTCCGGAAAACGGAATGCGCGTCGTCGTGGGCGGCCGCGTAGGGGTTTTTCCGCGTGACGGTCAGTATCAGGTCTATGCGGAGACGATGGAGCCGGACGGGGTCGGCGCGCTTTATGTCGCGTATGAGCAGTTGAAGGCGAAGCTGGAAAAGGAGGGACTTTTCGACGCGGCAAAAAAGAAGCCGCTGCCGAAGATCCCGACGCGCATCGGCATCATCACCTCGCCCACGGGCGCCGCGATCCGCGATATCATCAACATCTTGGGCCGGCGCTTCCCGCTTGCGAAGGCCGTGCTGTATCCCGCGCTTGTGCAGGGAGAGGGAGCTGCGCCGGACCTTGTGCGCGGCATCGATTATTTCAACGGCGCGGGGGATGTCGATGTCATCATCATAGGGCGCGGCGGCGGCTCTCTTGAGGATTTATGGGCGTTCAATGGCGAGACGCTTGCGCGCCGTGTCGCGGCGTCGAAAATCCCCGTCATTTCCGCCGTAGGGCATGAAACGGACTTTACGCTCTGCGATTTCGCGGCGGACAGACGCGCGCCGACGCCTTCGGCGGCGGCGGAGCTTGCCGTCCCGGAGACGGGCGAGCTTTCCCGCAAGCTGTCGAATGTCACGGCGAGACTTGGGCTTCTCATGGAGGGAAAAACCGGCTTGTATCGGGAGCGTCTCACGCGGCTCGCGTCCGCGCGCGTCCTGATGAGTCCGATGAATATGGTCGACGATAAGCGAATGGCGCTTGCGATGGAGGAGCGCGCGCTCTTTGACAGGATGACGGCGCTTCTTTCACGCAAGCGGGCGGATTTTGCCAGAGATACCGCGAAGCTCGACGCGCTCAATCCGCTTTCCGTGCTTTCCCGCGGATATGGAGCGGTGTTCACCGGAGAGGGCGCCGTCATAAAAAGCGTCGCGCAGACCGCCGTCGGAGAACGGCTGTCCTTGATGCTTTCGGACGGACAGGTACAGGCCACGGTCGATGAGATCCTTGCAAAGGACGGAAAATAAAAGAAATGATATTACTGTATAAAACATATAATTCATTTGTATAAAATAACGGAGGCTGGATATGGCAGGTGAGAATCGGAAAATGACGTTTGAAGCGGCGCTTTCCCGTTTGGAGGAGATCGTGCGCTCGATGGAAAACGGAAATGCAATGCTGGACGAATCCCTCACGCTTTTTGAAGAGGGCGTGAGTCTTGTCAAGTTCTGCACCAAGGCGCTGGACGAGGCGGAGCAAAAGGTGAAAATCCTTCAAAAGGGGGATGACGGCGCCGTTACGGAGACGGATTTCACCGGAAGCGCCGAGGGATGATAATGGAGATTGAAAAGCTTTTGCTGCGGGATGCGGCGCTTGTCAATGACGCGCTTCCCGCGTATCTGGAAACGACGGATGACGCCGTCGGTGTTTTATATGAATCGATGCGTTACAGCGCGCTTTCCGGCGGAAAGCGGATCCGTCCGTTTCTTGTTTTGGAGGCCTGCCGCATGTTCGGCGGTGAGGAAAAGGCGGCGCTGCCGTTCGCCTGCGCGATCGAATGTGTGCATGCGTCCTCTCTTATCCATGACGATATGCCCTGCATGGACAACGATGCGCTGCGCCGCGGCAAACCGACGAACCATGTCGTTTTCGGCGAGGATATCGCGCTTCTCGCGGGCGACGCGCTGATCACCCGCGGATATGAAATTGCCGCGCGCAATTCGGAGGTCCCGCCGCAGGCGGCGCTGTCGGCGACGGCGATGCTCCTGCGCGCCGCCGGTGCGGAAGGGATGATGGGCGGTCAGCAGATCGACCTTGCCGCCGAGAAAAAGAAGGCGGATTTTGATACGCTTTTGAAGATGCACGCCAAAAAGACGGGCGCGCTCATCCGCGCTTCGGCGCTGCTCGGCTGTGCGGCTGCGGGAATCTGCTCCGAATCCGATCCGCGCGTCCGTGCCGCTTCCGCTTATGCCGACGGGATCGGGCTTGCGTTCCAAATCATAGACGACATTCTCGATATGACGGGCGATGAGGCCACGCTCGGCAAAAAAACGCATGCCGACGATGCAATGGGGAAGACCACCTTTCTCAGCTTTATGAGCGTCGAAGAAGCGCACGCATATGCCGTTCGCGTCACCGAAAAAGCGAAGGCCGCCATTGCTGTATATGAAAAAAACGAGGCGCTGACTGCCTTTGCCGACTATTTGCTCGACCGGAAAAAATAAATATATAGACGGATAAAATATTTTATTCATTTGTATATTTATAGCCCGACAGGGGGGATTTATGATAGATGATGTGAATATCAAGCAGATGCTTGAAAGGAAAGGTCAGTCCCATCTTCTTCGCTATTACGACATCCTTTCCGACAGAGAAAAGAAAACGCTTCTCTCGGAGCTTTCCAAGCTCGATTTTTCCTTTTTCGAGAGGGCGGAGCGTCTTAGGCAGATTCGGAGCTGCGATATTTCGCCCATCGATATTTTTACGAGCCGTATGGCAGAGCAGCGCCGCGAGGAGCTCGAAGCTGCCGGACTTGCCGCGATCGGCAAGGGAAGGATCGCCGCCGTGCTCCTCTGCGGGGGGCAGGGAACGCGGCTCGGCTTTGACCATTCCAAGGGAATGTATGACATCGGGCTCACCCGTCCGCTTCTTATTTTTGAGCTTCATTTTTCCTATATGCTTGGGGTGGCGAGGCGTGCCGGCGCGTGGTTCCCCATTTTTGTTATGACAAGCGAGATCAACGATTCGGAGATCCGGGAATTTCTCGCAGCGCACGACTATTTCGGGTACAATGGGGGATTTGTGCATTTTTACGTTCAGAATATGGTTCCTTCCACGGGCCTTGACGGAAAGATTCTGATGGGCGGCAGGGACTCGCTCGCCATGTCGCCGGACGGAAACGGCGGCTGGTTTTCCTCTCTTGTATCGGCGGGACTTTTGGATTTTGTGAAAACCTCCGGAGTCGAATGGTTCAATGTGGTGTCGATCGACAACGTGCTTCAACGCACGGTGGATCCGCTCTTTGTCGGCGCTACGCTGTGTTCAGGAGCGGACTGCGGGGCGAAGGTAATCAAAAAAGCGACGCCGGACGAGAGGATCGGGCTTATCTGCCGGAATGCAGGCCATCCTGCGGTGATCGAATATTATGAGCTTGATCGTCTGATCAAGGAAGAGCATGTGAATACGGACGGCATCGAATACGGAGTGATTCTCAATTATCTGTTCCGTACCGACCGGATGGAGGGGACGCTCAGCCATCCGCTTCCTGTGCACAAGGTGCGCAAGAAAATACCGTATTTTGACGACGGAAAGCTGGTCGTTCCCAAGCAGGAAAACGGCTATAAATATGAGATGCTGGCGACGGATCTCGTCGAGTTTATGGGCTCTTGTCTGCCGTATGAGGTGCGGCGTGAGGCCGAATTTGCGCCGGTCAAAAACCGGCATGGCGCAGATTCCGTCGATTCCGCGCGTGAGATGCTTACGGCGGCAGGATATGAGCTGTAAAAGGCAAATCCGGGGGAATCCATGTAATCATTTTCGCATAAAAAGGAACCGGAATTTTTCCGGTCCTTTTTTTGATGAAAAATCATAGCGAATTTCTGATTATCTTTGCATTGGGTGGCAAATGTCGGTTCAGTCTGATATTTCAGGCTTTTCCGGCATTTTCATTTGCGGAAGATGCCCGGCAATCGCGGCATTTCCAAGCTTCATTCAGCAATCAAAGCTGTACGAGCGCAAAAAGCACGATATTTAGTTAAGTCCTGACAATTTTCGCAACCGTCATTAGACTGTCCCGAATGGACGGTCTGAATTTTTTTGACGGTAGCAAAAATACAGTAAAAATTTGTCGGCGGCTAAGTTGCATCATGGTGATTCCCTCCTGTAAGCCGCAGGAGCTGCCAGCGAGTCATCCCTTTTGAGGGCAAAAAGAACGGCGGCCTTGAAATGTGCTTCAAAACCGCCGGCAGAGGAGCAAACCATAAAATAGGTGCACGAATTTATTTGCCCCGGTCATCGCTTTTTTCTTTCCCCGTCCGGGGCAGATAATTTATTAAGTAGAGCGAATTCAATGTGCGCTAATCGCTTCCTTGTATCTTTTCTTTCAGCTTTTGAAAAGATGTATCACTGATCGCATGTTCTATCCTGCAGGCATCATGGGCCGCAATATCGTGGGGAACACCTGCTTTGATGAGCTGCTTTGTAAAAAAACGATGTTTTTCGTAAATCTGTTCAGCAAGCCGTAGTCCCTGTTCCGTCAAAGAAAGTGTGCTATCTGCCTTTTTCATCACATGGCCGGACTTGGACAATTCTTTGACAGCTCTGGTTACCGAAGGCTTTTTTACACCCAAATGCTCTGCAATATCTACGCACCGAACACAGTCGTTTTGTTTCTGGAGTATAAAGACAGCCTCCAGATAATCCTCCATTGCTGATGTCAAAGCCATTGCCACACCTCCCTATATTTTTCGCAGCACATTGCGATGATAGCGCACTTTTCCTTGTTCAAGGTAGATCACGCAGTCGGCGGCTTCGGCAATTAAATCCATATCATGTGTAATCAGAAGAACACATTTTCCTTCGCTTGCAAGCTGTTTGAAAAGCTGTACCGTCAACCGCATGTTGTAGCCATCTAATCCGCTCGTCGGCTCGTCAAATACAAGAAGATTCCTATTGCTCGCTGCTGCAATCGCCAGAAGCAAGCGTTGCTTCTGGCCGCCGGAGAGCGAGGCTGGATGCCGGTTTTGAAAAGCGTCCAGTCCCATTTCTTTTAACCTTGTCAAAGCACACTCTTTTAGGATAGATGTTTCCTTTTTCCCAATCCAAAACTCATTCAAAACCGTTGGGGCATAGAGCTGATAATCGGAATCTTGTTGCACAAAAAAAGAACGATTCGTTCGCCGCTTCCGTTTCAGATATTCTCCATCAATCTGCACAGTGCCCATAGCACGATATAAGCCGGTGACTGTCCGGCACAGGGTAGACTTTCCCGCACCGTTTGGCCCCGCAATGGCTAAAATTTTCCCGCTTCTTGCTGAAAAAGAAACTTCTTCTAAAATCTGCCGTCCGTCCAGCATGCAGGAGATTTCAGAAACCTGTAAGGTGTCATCTGTTTTTGACTGAAAAGCCCCGCCCGCTTGGAAGGCCGGGGTGTCAAAGGGGCGCAGCCCCATTTCCGCAAGCTGTTCTCTGGAAAGCTCCAGCGCCTCATCATGACTATAAATAGAGGAAATTGCACCGTTTTCCATAAATACAAGCCGGTCAAAAGAATCCCGTACATAATGAAAGCGGTGTTCCGATAGAATAACGGTATGCCCGGCTTCTTTCAGCCGGTAGAGCAGCGTGCCCAGCCGCATCATAGAGTCACTGTCCAGATTCGCGGAAGGCTCATCCATCACGATGACTTTCGGTTCCATGGCGCAGATAGACGCAATGGCAATAAGCTGTTTTTCCCCGCTGGACAACGGAAATATCCGCCGATTCAACAAGCGTTCAATATTCATCTGCGCACATACCAATTCTATCCGTTTCTGCATAACGGCGCGTTCCAATGGAATATTCTCCATACCGAGTGCAATTTCATCCGTTGTATTGGTGGTGAAAAACTGGCTGCGCGGATCTTGAAATACGCTGCCCACCATCGTGCCTAACTGATGGATTGGCATTTTCAGAGCGTCCTTTCCAGCCAGAAGATAGCTGCCTGTAAGAGTTCCCGGATAGAACTGTGGACAAAGTCCGTTGAGGACCCTCGTTAGAGTGGTTTTGCCGCAGCCGCTTTTACCCGCCAATATAATCAATTCGCCTTTCTTAACAGTCAAATCAATATGACACAGTTGGCTATCTCCATGACTGTTTGCATAAGAAAAGGAGATATTTTTTAACTCGATCACAGAATACCTCCTTTCTCCAGAACGAAAACCGCACTGACAATCACAAACAGAAAAGCACAAAGAACGCCATCTTTCCAGTTGAAATGAATAGGACGATAGCTGATGGTCTCACCGGAAAACCGCACACCGCGCACCGTCATTGAAGCAGAAAGCTCCTCTGCTACTTTTGTTGTCCTCAGAATCAACGGGATTAGAATGTATTCAACGGTAGAAGGAAGATGGGTAAGCGTATGAATTACGCCTACTCCAATCCCTCTAAACTGCTGTGAAGAACGGATAGCTCGGTACTCTCCGGAAATCGTTGGGAAAAAGCGGAGAACCACCGAGGCGGCTATCCCCACAGCCTTTGGAAAGCGCATGGCCTGCAAAGCTGCCATCAAAGAGCCGGTAGGTTCTCCTGCGAGGGCCGTAGCAAAGGATACGGGAATCAGTATCTTTCTCCCGACAATCCCAATGCTGGACAGCATAGAGCTTACGGAAAAGGCCACTCCGCTGTCTATCAGCCTTACGCCTGCCCAACCGATACCGTAAAAAGCAAGGTAATACAGCGCATAGGGCAGAAGTTTATTTGCTTTTCCTGCCACAAGGTGGATAAGCAGACACCCCAGAAACAGGAATAGCCCTCCTATTTCAGAATGAATCAGCAGGATAGAAACAATCCCCAAGAGACAGAGCAGCAGCCATGTGCGAGGATCTGGCTGAAAATGACTCTGCTTTCTTTCTCCCATTATACAACTCCGGCAGGCTTAAAGTGTTTACCCAACATTTTTATACCCAACGCATATCCGGCGATAGACAAAACTGCTGCGGCGACCAACGCGATAGCAATGTTCTGCGGAGCCAACCAAAATCCTTCCAGGGACGCAAGAGCAGCGTCTGCACTGGCGGCGTCCATCCCCATAGCTACATAACTTTGTACCAGGCTGTCACGGAACAGCAGCATGGTCAAAGTACTTCCCATGGCGTTGAGCATCCATGTAAGCGTATGAGGAATCGCCGGACGGATTTTGCTCTGATACCCGCCGCCCAGCATAATCAGCTCGTTTACAACTGCCAGAATTGCAAAAAACGCAAATACATAGACACTACCCGTAAACAGGAAATACAAGCCGTAAACCATAGGGATCATAAACTGTGTACCAATTTTAGGGCACTTTTTCACCAGCAGGACGTAGATGATACCGTTGATCAAACCTGCAAGACCGGGTGCAAGAAAATAGACGAGCTGCAAATTTGCAGCAAACGGCATGGTGACTACGAGAGCGATAGCCGTTTCTACACAGGCCAGCAAAAGTACAATCACCAGTTCTTTGAGATTCAAAAACTTCGTTTTGTTCATTGGTTTTCCTCCTCAGATTGTTTGAATGTATAATTTCCAGCTTGACTTTGTAGCCCCCACAGCCGGGCATATAGTCCCTTTTGTCCGGCGAGCTGGTTATGGGTTCCTTTCTGTACGATCTTCCCATCCTGTAATACGAGGATTTGATCGGCGCCGCGCACCGTTTTTAACCTGTGTGCAATCATAACGACGGTACGTTCTTTGGAAATCGCATCTAACGCCTTCTGCACCATGGCTTCGTTATCCGCATCCAAAGAGGCGGTCGGCTCATCCAGAAGCAGGATAGGCACATCTTTTAGAAATGCTCTGGCCAGCGAAATCCGTTGACGTTCACCACCGGAGAGAGTGGCTCCGCCTTCGCCAACAACCGTGTCGTATCCTTCCGGCAGTGCTGAGATAAAATCATGGCAGCGGGCCTGCCTGCATGCCTCCGTCATCTGTTCTTCTGTAATGCTCTCATCGCCAAAGCAAAGGTTTTCCCGGATCGTTCCACGGAACAAATAGGCGTTTTGCATGACCATGGAGATATTGGAAAGAAGGCTGTCCGGTTGAATTTCTTTGATATCCCTGCCATCCATTCGGATATGGCCGGTTTGATAATCCCAAAACCGTGCCATCAGACGAAGCAGTGTGGATTTCCCGCCTCCCGATGGGCCTACCAAAGCGGTCAACAAGCCGGGGGGCGTATCAAATGAAACGCTTTGAATAATCTCCCTATTTTTGGTGTAATGGAAAGAAACTTTCTCAAAAGAGTAGGCATTTCCGATCTCTATTTGTTCTGTTCCCGATGGTTCGTCTGTTGTCATCACCTTGTCCAATCGCTCACCGGAAGGAATCATCCCGCGCAATGAAGATATGCTTATCACAATCATCAATTCTGCTTCTACCAGCTTGGTCGCTAAAACGAGAAAGCCTGCAAGATCCAAAACAGACAGCGTACCGCCAATCAACAGATAAAGGCCAATTGCGGCAGTGACGGGAACAATGAACTTTACCAAAGAGGAGCACAGTGTGGATAAGCTGCCCGCAACCGATTCTTCTTTTAACGACTCGTCACGCAATTTACTCAGGGCCGTTTCTAAGGAATGAAAACCATCTCCTGTCCGATGGTACGCTTTCAAATCTTTCATACCATGGAGATATTCGTTGATTTGCGTAGCCGCATGGGTTTTTGCCTCCATGACCTGTCGGCTGTGCTTTTCTTTAATACGGGCGATCCCAAACATAAGCGCCGCGCAAACCGGCAGCATCCCGAACATGGCAATCCCCATGCGCCAGTCATAAATACTGATCCATACAATGGAAATCACTAACAGTATGCCGACGCCAATCGGATATGGCAGCCAGTAGCAAAGTGTGTATTCCACGTTTGAAAAATCATTAGAAAAGGAGCTAATGAGTTCCCCTGACTCTTTGGACGAAAAAAATCCCAGCGGCTGGCGGCGCAGCTTTTGGATATATGCCACACGCTTTTTTGCTGTATCGCTGTAAGCGCGTCCATAGGTGAAGTAGTAGGAAACCAGCTCTACCGCGTATTGAAGCAGGACATATCCCAAACCAATGGCTGTAAGTATAATAAGGAGCTGCAAATCCAATGTATACGGCGGAACAAAAGCCTGCCCCAGCATATAAATCGCCATATATGCCAAAATGGCAGGAAGCATACTGCACGCCTGTGAAAGAAACAGCCATACCGTAGGCTGGATAATTTCTTTCGGATTATGAAAGGTGAATTGGCGAATCATTTTGAACATGCACTGCGCCTCCTTTCATCTGCCAGTTTTCGGTTTCGTTCTGAACGGACCACAGATGAGCATATAGGCCATGCTTTTGGAGCAGCTCTTGATGTGTCCCTTTTTCTTTCAAATGCCCGCTTTCCAGAACGAAAATAGTGTCCGCGTCTTGAATAGAATAAAGGCGATGTGCGATCATCAGAACGGTTTTTCCCTTTAACAATTCCGCCATGCCTTCCCGCAGTGCCAGTTCGTTTTCTGCGTCTGCAAAGGCCATAGCTTCGTCCAGCACGACGATCGGGGCGTTTTTTAGAATCGCCCGCGCAATGGCGATACGCTGTGCCTCTCCGCCAGATAATTTATGTCCGCCACTGCCTAATTTCGTGTGATAGCCGTCCGGCAACGCTTGAATAAAATCATGGCAGCGTGCCGCCTTTGCAGATCGTTCAACTTCCTCATAGGTCACATTTTGGTGCATGGCTATATTGTCATAGACACTTTCTGCAAATATGTAAGTATCTTGAAACACAAAAGCAACGGTATCCATAAGAGCTTTGGCGGAATAGTCCCGTATGTCTTTCCCTCCAATCGAAATGCTGCCGCTTTCAACATCCCAAAATCTTGCAAGCAGTTGTCCAGCTGTGGATTTTCCTCCGCCCGATGGACCAACCAAAGCAGCGAAGGAACCGGCCGGGATGTGCATCGTGACATGATGAAGTGCCATGCGTCGCAGGGGATCTGCCGCTTTTTGATAGGAAAAACTCACATCTTTAAACTCAAGCTCGGCAGAAGCCGGCGGGTTATCGCAGTTTCCCTCCGCCATCGGCTCCATCTTCATAATGTCCTCAATCTGATCCATTCGTACAGCCAGGTTCCGTAGGTCTGCGCCAAGCTCTACCAATTCCATCAGCGGGCTGATAGCTGCCGGTCCTACAATCAAGAACATCAACAGTTCCATCATCAAGCCATGATCCCCAGGGTTCAAATATAGCAAAATACATCCCGCAGCCAAAATGAAGGACAGAACAGAAAGAGTGATGGTTTTGTAAGCACCATAGATAGGCGTGACTCGCTTTAGATAGGCCATCAGACTTTTCCGGTTTTTCTCTATCAATCCAGTCAGCCGCGATGCTGCTGCCTCCGGCCTTCCAAAGATTTTTTCTTCCTCCATCCCAGATATATATTCTGAAAATGCCGCGTCCAGTTCTGTGGAAGAGCGGTTGAGGTCTGTCCAGATCTTCTGCCCCCGCTTTCCTCCAAAAGCCGAAAACTGGATGACAAATGCAAGTGCCAATGCAACTGTAATGGTCAAAGCAAGCGGTACATTGATAGAAAACAACAGCACTGCCAGTGAAACCAGAAGAAGTCCGGCTCCTATAAGGTTTGATACATCATGAGCAATGATATTTTCCATTTTTTCAATGTTGTCGTTCATGATCTTTTGTACCGCTCCGGACTGTCCGCCTGTGAAAAAGCCTAAATTCAGCCTGCCCATGTGGTTCAGAATCCTCATCCGCAGGCCATAAAGTGCATGAAAGGCACAGGAGTGACAAACAAAGCTGCCAATAATAGAAAGCACAATGCCAATGACAATACTTGCCAGCGTGATTCCTGCCCACAGCCATGCAGCAGATACATCTACTGCCGTGTTGTTTAAGGAGGCTTCCAAAAAGATATGGACGATTCGGTAGATTGTATAGAAGGGAATGCCGGACAGCAATATACTAATAGAGGAACAGGCTACGCCAAATATATAATGGGCGGAGTTGCAATGTGCAGTTTGGAATACCCGCAGAATGGCATTTTTCTTTGTTTCTTTCATATTTCTCCTTTCTGTCTTTCAGGATTATGAATTTCAAGGCAAGTAATTTCTGTCGGTTAGGCGCTGCTAACCATAGGACATTATGCAAAAAATTTTTATTCCCGTCAAGTGGTATAGAAGTGCCTATCACACACCTTGATTGTTTGGATTTATTTAGAAAACCCTTGATTTTATGCGTTTTTCTTGCTATACTTAATATCGTGAGTTAGTTTGACCTAACCCATAATCGTGCTAAAACAGAAAAATGTGTGCCATTTCGGCATAGAGGCGATTGGTTATGATTACGATCCACAATGTAGATGAAACAGTATTGTTTTACGGCTCTCTGGGAGCTGTACGAAAAGAAATCGGGAACTGTACGTTGTTCACCTTTTTTGATAAAACATCCCACGTTCGGTTTTGGGGGGATTTATATGGCTTTTGCGTGGCTTCGGTCGATGTTGTATTTCCGGAGGATATGATGATCCGCTCGCAGATCCACCAACGGTATATAGGGATTAGCTTTACCGAAGAAGGTCAAATGGTCAGCTACAACCGAAAATCAGAAATGAGAGAATCACACATTGGCATAGACTGTTATGTTTTTAATTCTCCCGTTCCGCTTTTCATGAAAATAACCGGAGGGCAGCGCCTTCGGTTCCAGGGAATGTACTTTCAAGAATCTTTTTTTCACGAAAATAATATATCTCTATATGACAGCTTTTGGGAAGATTTGAAACGATCTCTTGCCTGTAATGAAATTCATTCGCCTGAACTGTTTTCCATTTATCAGCGTATTGAAAAATGTCCACTTACAGGAGAAGCGTTTCGACTTTGGATGCGGGGGCAAGGATTAGCCGCTGCGGGTCATCTGTTGGATTTGACACAACGATATACCGCGGTTCCGCCTATTTATCTAAGTGAAGATGAAATTGCAGCCGTTTTGCGGGCAAAGAAATTGATTCGGGATAATATAGACAATGTGCCGACAATTTTTGATCTGTGCAAAAAAGTTGCTCTTAACAAAAATAAACTTCAAAGGGCATTTCAGCTCACAGAAGGTAAAAGCATTGGAGAATATGTTCGGACATTGCGGATGGAGCTTGCGCTGGAGCTTCTTGAAAAAAGCAATATGAACACAAGTGACATTGCAAAAGCAGTTGGTTATCATGGGGTATCGAATTTCTACCATGTATTCCGGCAAAAATTTGGAGAAACGCCTCACGTGTTCCGGGAACTGCTCCAAAAAGATTGATCTAATCTCGCTTTTGACAACATTGATCTATGTGCCCAGTCGTTTGTGCGGCTGGGCTTTTCCTTTTTGGGGATGTCAATAATCTGGACATCCGTTTCCCATAAACGTTGAAGTATATCAATAGTCCGCTTGAATGAAAAACCAAAAGGTCCGTGTAGTATTGGTAGAGGAAAAATAGAAGGCAGAGCATCGATAGCAATCACAGCAAGTGAGTACCCATTTGCGATTTTTCGGATTTTCAGGTCCCTTGCCCGAAAATGAAAAATGCTTGTTGGGATAATCCCAAGCCCTTATGAGAAATGAAGATGGCGTATGCCATGTCCCGCTAAATCATTGTTGCCTCACCGCCGGACAAAAGGCCGCGTCATGGAAATGTGGAAAACGGACGCTTTGCCGATGGAAAACCCATTCATAAGCCTATGGAAAGGGGCGAGCTCTTTCTTACAAGTCCGCAAATAGGTTTCCCACAGCGCCGATAGGGTTGGCAGTTTACGCACATTCCCACACCGCCTGCTGCTGCGAATATCCATCCTTTCCTATCTATCCAGGAGAAAGAAGCGGGGTACAGTCTGCACCCTAATATACAAAAAAGAGCGGGAGTACAGCTCATGGAATTTTTACAGAAAAGCTGTACTCCCGCTCTGCATTATGGCAAGTGTTGAAAAAACAGCTTTTGTCCGTTTGTAACGGGCCGGAGGTCTTCGCATGAGAAAACAAAAGTTTTCCTTTCAAAAAGCTGCCATAGAGGGTTTTACAGCCCGTTTTCAATCCTTTTTGATATATTTTTAAAGCCCTGATAGGCTGTGCGTTTGTTGCGCCCGCACAGTCAAACAAAAAGTGCCATAGGGACAGAGAGCGAATACCTATAGCGCTGAATCGGCTGAACCCGGTCGATATTCAGTTGTCATGCGGAGGACGATTCGCGCTCCGATTTTCCGTACCGTATCCATAACTTTGCATTTCCCGGATTTTCGGTGTCTCGGGACTCGTTTGTGAGTAGTAAGTTCGTGGTAAAATGAGGCTGCTCAATCCCTCTGAAATGCCGTCAATACGGTATTTTCAAGGGATAATCAAATGTTGCTTTGATTTTTCTATACAAAAAAATCATGTTTTTCACAAAATGTCGTCAAAAGCATATTCTGAATCGAGGTGATTTTACATGGTTACGGTAAAAAGGCGAAAATCCCGTGCAGGCCGAAGGCTGTGCTTGCTTTTGGCCGTTATTTTGATTTTTGCGGTCCTCGTCGTTGCGTATATCAACGCTCAGATCGATAAAATCATGGATTCGGTCGTGAAACGGCAGGTTGAAAACAAAATCACCGAAATCATCAATGACGCCGTTGCGCGCATCGCGTCGGAGGCGGCATATGCGTCCGGAACATTTGCCTGCGTCAGTTATTCGTCGGAGGGAAAAATCACCGCTGTCTCCGCAAATTCCATCCTGATCAACCGAATGCGTGCGGATATTGTGGCGGAGATCGCGACAGGTCTTTCGGAGCTTGAAAAATACGGCGTGCCGATTTCCTATGCCAATCTTTTCGGAGAGGGATTTTTATCCTCGTTTTTGCCGGAAACCTATTTGAATGTGAAGGTACAGCCGTTCGGAGGAGTGACTGCCAATGTGGAGAGCGAGCTTACCTGCGCCGGTATCAACCAATCGAAGCATACGGTGAATCTCGTCATCGATGCGGGCGTCGCCGGACTTGTAAAGGATAAAACGATCGAGGTCTGCGTTTCCACCAACGTCTGCATCGCGGAAACCGTGATCGTCGGTGAGGTGCCAAGCGTGTGGCTCGGTACCGGAAGCTAAAAAGAAACATCTGTATAACATTTGTTATACAGATGTTTTATATTCCGGTGAAGTCAAATTCGGGAATGAAGCTTTCCGCGGCGGTTCCGCCGCTTTGGATGAAGCCGTTTCGGATGCCGAGGCTTCGGGCAAAATCCACGACCTTGTCATATTCGTAGGTCGTCAGCCTTCTGGAAAGCTCAGGAGAGGTGGGAAACTTTCCGCATGGCGTATACTGGTTCATGATGCTGATGTAGATGCGGTCGCCATATCGGTGATAGAGACGACTTAGTACTTGTAAAGAGTCATCCGAATGACCGGGAAGAACGAGATGCCGGATGATCACGCCGCGTGTCATCATGCCGTTTTCATCGAACACCGCATCCCCTGCTTGACGGAGCATTTCATCGACGGCCGCTTCCGCTTTTTCGGGATAGTCCGCGGCATGGGAAAGCCGCTCGGCAAGCTTGACATCGTGGTATTTGAAATCCGGAAGGTAGATATCGATGTGTCCTTCCAGCATACGCAGCGTTTCTATGGTTTCGTATCCGCCGGAATTGTATACGGCGGGAATCCGAAGTCCGCGCGCGCGGGACATCGCAAGCGCTTCCACAATATGCGGAACGAACTGCGCGCCTGTGACAAGATTGATGTTCGCGGCGCCCTGCCGCTCCAGCTCGAGGAAGATCTCGCACAGGCGATAGACATCGATATCCTTGCCGCGGTTCCGGTGCGCGATGCTGCCGTTTTGGCAGTATACGCATTTCAGTCCGCAGCCGGAAAAGAACACGGCGCCGGAGCCTGCGGCGCCGGAAAGACATGGTTCTTCCCAAAAGTGCAGAGCGGCGCGGGCGACGCGCAGCTTATCCGATTCGCTGCAGAAGCCGGCGGCGCTTCTGCGGTCTATGCCGCACCGTCTCGGACAGAGCGTGCAATGGGAATAAACGCTGTCTGTCATTTCAGCTTTTGCTGGTGCATCCAGTAGCTCATGACAAAGCTGTGCGGCAGGATTTTGGCGAGAAGCATCTGAAATCTCGCCACGAAACCGTATTTGCTCACGTCGCGTCTGCGTTCGGCGTCGCGCCATGCCCGTTTCACAATCTGCTCGGGGACATACATCGCGACATATTTTTTGACGACGGCGTTTTCCTCGCGCTCGATGGCGCGGTTGAAAAATTCCGTTTTGGTCCAGAACGGGCATACCGCGGTGACGGAAATCCCGCGTGAACGGAGCTCGCGGTTCAGCGCGCGGCTGTAGCTCAGGACGAACGCCTTGGTCGCGCCGTATACGTTGATATATGGGATCGGCTGAAAGGCCGCCACGGAGGCGATGTTGATGATCTTCGCGCCCTTTTGCATATACGGAATGGAATTTTGGCACATCGCCATCACCGCTTTGCAGTTGAGATCCACCATGTTCAGATTTTCTTCGAGCGGCGTGTCGAGCGTGGCGCAGAACTTGCCGAAGCCGCTGCAATTGATGAGAAGCGAGATCTGCGGCTTTTCTTCTTCGAGAAGCGCCGCGTATTTTTTGTGGCTTTCGGCGTCCGACAGGTCCAGCGCGACCGGTTTTACCGGAAAGGGAAGCTTGCTTTTCAGCTCTTCGAGCCGCCCTTCGCGGCGTGCAATGACCCAAACCTCGTCGAAGGTCCCGTGTTCGGCCAGCGTTTCGGTGAATTTTTTCCCGATGCCGCTGGAAGCGCCTGTGATAACTGCAATGTTTTTCATAAATCGTCCTTTCTGAATTTTGATTGAAATCAGGTGAAAATTATGGACGAGCAGAGAGCGTTCCTTCCGCCTCTATCCATCTTTTCGTTCGTTTTCCAAGGAGAAAGCTTGTGGTTCCTCCTCTTATTGTCGTCGCTTTTTTGGATTCAAATTCGGTATAGCCGACGGTGAATTCCTCTTTTGCGAAAACATAGCATCCCATGTCCCGCGTGCCGTGAAGAAAGCCGTTTACGATATCGACGGGGACGCGCAGCTCGCCGTCCGTGAAAAGCAGGCAGATGTCGTTCGCTTATTCCATTTCGGAAGCCCAATCGATTTCATCGGTCAGCATCTTTTCCGAAATGGATAAACATTTTTCGATTTTGGCTGTATCATTTCCCGCTTTTCTCAGTTCTTCAATGCGAGTGAACCATAAAGGTTTTTGATATCTGTAAAGAAGCGGCGCTGCACGAATCTCAATTTCCTGAAATCTATATGATTTTTTCGCGATATGAATCGCCCGAAAAATCCGTCTCCGTTCAATATTATCCAATGCTTCGGAAAAACCTTCTATTGTCATGACATAAGGTGCTTCTCGGAACAGATAGTTGAGGAAGACTTCTTTTCCGCAGAGATTAAAATCAAATACACCCTTAAATCTGCCGTCCCTGTCAAGAAGAATGTTTGATTTATTTATGTCCGCCTGAAAAACGGATGTTGGCAGCAGGGGATATATTTTTTTCAATTCTTCTTTGTTTTTATTCCAGAGCGTCCATATTCGTTCGACTTGCTCCGAAAAAGATACGGGAAGCTTTTTTGCAAGTTCCAGCCAATTGATTGCGTTTTCTGTCACTTCATCGTCTTTGTCACTTGGGCAGAATTTTTCAAATGCACACCATGCGGATGGAAAAGGTGCAAAATCAAAATGCATGGAAGCTACCCGGGCATTCATTTCGGTCGCATCGTCAATGTATTTATAGTAACCGTTTTCTGAAATGGCAGCGGGGTCAAAAGAATCCGCACCGGGAAAAGCCGAATATTCCTCAGCATAGGCAACGCAGGTATGGCCTTTATATTGGATTTTTGGATAAGTGCCGTTTTTTGAGGAGAGAATCTCGGGGCAATAATAGCCGAGTTTCTTGTATTCATCGGCACAGCGTTTCCATATTGCGATTCGAGCGGGAGAGGTAAATTCATTATCAACAAGCTTCAATACCAATTTATTCCCCGAGGAGCAGTCGCATATCACGGTTTCTCTGAAATCCGTATCACCGTGGCTGGTGTTTTTTATAGAATAATTCACCGGATCGCTGTCGCTGAATAAGGAAAAAACGGAGGATATCATGTCACATTCCATCATTGTTCATTCTGCTCCTTGTGTTGAATCCATGTTTTTTATTATCAACACGACACACTCAACATGTCCCGTTCTTGGGAACATATCGATGGCGCGCAGCTTGGATACGGTATATCCGTGTTCCGCGAGATACGCGCAGTCGCGCGCGGCGGTCGCGCTGTTGCAGGATACCATGACGATGCGCTCCGGCGCCATTTGAAGGATGGCATCGAGAACCTTCCCGTCGCAGCCGCCTCTCGGCGGATCGACGACGATGACATCGGGATGGATGCCGGCGGATGCTAACTGCTGCGCCGCCTCTCCCGCATCGGCGCAGATAAATTCCGCGTTTTGGATGCCGTTGCGCTCCGCATTCCGGCGTGCATTTTCCACAGCCGCGGGAATGACCTCGACGCCGACGAGCCTCGCGGCTTTTTTCGCCATGGAAAGTCCGATCGTACCGACGCCGCAATAGAGATCGAGCAGGATTTCCTTGCCTGTGAGCGCAGCGAATTCCTGTGCTGTGTTGTAAAGCACTTCCGCGCCGTCGTGATTGACCTGATAAAACGAAAGCGGGGATATGTCAAAGACAAGTCCGCACAGCGTATCCGTGATGGCGGCTTTGCCGTAGAGCGTCACGCACCTTCGGCCGAGGATCTCGTTTCCCGGCTTTTTGTTGACGTTCAGGACGATGCTTGTGATATTCTCATTCTCAGAGAGCAGGGCGCGGATCAATTCCTCTGTATGCGGCAGGACATCTGCATTTGCGACGATGCAGACCATAACCTCGCCGCTGGATCTGCCATCCCGGATGAAAACATGACGGACGATTCCCGCATGGGCTTCCTCCTCGTAGGGCGCGATGCGGAAGCGTTCCATCCATGCGCTTACACAGCGCAGGATCGCAGGATAGAACGGGGGCTGGAGTCCGCAGGAAGCACAGGGAACGATCCGATGGCTGTGCGGCGCATAGAAGCCGAACATCGGCACCCCGTTCTCATTTTTTCCGCATGGAATCTGTGCTTTGTTTCGGTAGCCGTCTTTGGCGGGAGAGGACAGAATCGCGTCGCAGGAGATGGCAAGCTTGCCGATCCTCTTAAAATTCTCCTCCACCCATCTTTTTTTGATTTTCAGCTCCGCATCGTATCGGATGTGACGAAACAGGCATCCGCCGCATTTGGAAAACACGGCGCAGTCAGGCTCGCACCTGTCAGATGAGGCCGTCAGGACCGCCTCGCATTTTCCGTATCCGTGTGAGGAGAGTGTTTTCAGTATCCTCGCGGAGATCACGTCTCCGACGGCGGTTTTGGGTACGAAAATCACGTACCCGTCGTATTTTCCGACGCCGGCGCCCTCCGGCGTCAGGTCGGTGATGGCGAGCGTCACGATATCGTTTTTTTTCAGCATTGTTTTTATCTTTTTGTATAAAATATTTTATTCGTTTGTATTAGTCAGGCTTCCGAAAGGATTTTAGCGCGTTTCAGCGCGATGACAAGGACGGGAATGAGTATGATTTGCAGAAGGATTCCCGGCCATGAGCCAATCACGGCGGAGGCAAGGAAGGCGTTCAGCGTATAGGTTCCGCCGCCGATGCCGACGGCGATCCACTGAACGGCTCCGTACACGAGTCTGCCGCCTATCATCGCAAGCAGAAGGGAAGCGTAGAGAAACGGGATTTTTTTCGGAAAGAGCTTATATAAAAATCCCGCGAGGAAGCCGTAAACCGCCATTTCCGCAGCCATAAAAAAGCACGTCGGCGCTTTCGGCATTCCGAGAAGAACGAACCGCAGCGGCGCTGCCACAGCGCCGACCGCAAGCCCCCACCACGGACCGCATAAAAAGCCGCAGAGCAGGACGGGCAGGTGCATCGGGCAGAGCATAGAGCCGATTTCGGGGATTTGACCGGTCAAATACGGCAAAAGAAGTGCGATGGCCAGCATCATGGCCGCGACGACGAGTTTTCGGATGTTGTTTTTTTTCATGTCCGCCTCTGTTTGTTTTCGTTTTTCTCATTTTATCATTGCAGGGAATAAAAGTCAAGAAAAAGACAAAAAGGGGGATGACCTCGTCATCCCCCCTATTTTCGTATTTTTTATCTCGATGTCTCGATCAACCCGTAGGCGCCGTCCTTGCGCTTGTATACGACGCAGATTTGCTCGGTATTCTGATCCTCGAACACGAAAAATTCATGCTCGAGAAGATTCATCTGCATGATCGCTTCTTCGACATCCATCGGCTTTAAGCTGAACGATTTCTTTCTGATTTTGAAATCGGTTTCCTCCTCCACATTTTCATCCGGTGCTGCGGCGCCGCCGTCGAGAAACGCGCCCTCGCGGAGTCTCTTTTCAAGTCTTGTTTTATTTTTCCGGATCTGACGCTCGATGATGTTGACCGCGGTGTCGATCGCATGGCAGAAGGTCGGTCCGTCGACCTCGCTTCGGAATAAGACGCCGTCTGCGGAAATGGTGAGCTCTAAAATTTCTTTCTCTCTCTTTTTGCTGAGCGTTACGAACGCTTCGGCATTTTCGAGAAAAAACTTATCCAGCTTGCCGATCTTTTTTTCGATCAACGCCCGGACATCGTCCCCGATGGTCACTTGTCTTAAAAGAATCGTTGTTTTCATAGATCTATCACCTTTCGCTTCGTACTTGTAAAAAAGCTTCCGCTCCCTTACGCTTATAGTATAGCATATGCGGAAGCGGAAATAAAGAGCTTTTTGTGAATGAAATACAAAATTTTTGAAAAGAGCGGCGATTATTGCATCAAATAGACAAAATATTGCAGGAACCGACAGATTCCATGATCGTTTTTTCACGCTCATGGCAGGTGAAGAGAATGCTTTGATAGCTGCGCTGCGAATATTTGTAGATCAAAGAAAGCATCTTGGAAAGACGCGCGTCGTCCATACGGACAAAGCTTTCGTCGAATAGAAACGGCGGCACGGCTTTTTTATATAAAAGCTCGATGAGCGCGATCCTGAGGCAAATATAGGCGACGTCTCCCGTCCCCGCGCTGAGGTATGCGGCGTCCCGCATCAGAGCGCCGTCGGAAAAGGACAGACCGAAGTCCATGTCCACGCCGATTTCCGAATATTTGCCGTCCGTCAGCGCTCCCATGAGCTTTGCGGCGCTTTTCGCAATTTTCGGAGAGATGCCCTCCCGCAGCTTTCCGCTGGCCTTTTCCAGCGATTCGACGGCGAGCATATAAGCATCCCATTTGGCGGTCAGCTCTCGGATTTCCTCGTCGAGCGCGGCTTTCTGTTCGGCAAGCTCGGTCGGCCTTATCGCCGTCGCCGTCAGCGCTGACAGCTCCAAATCGATCTGATGAAGCTTGTCGGTTTGGGAGGCGATCGCACCCGATAAAAATTCGCTGTCGCGTCTTTTCGCAGTGAGGTTGAAGCTTTCCATTTCCGTCTCGTCGTATTCGTCGAGGCAGGCGGATTTCAAATACTCCTTGGGATAGGCCGCGAGGGATTCCTCGATTTCGGCGATTCTGCTTTTTTGCTCCTCGTATGCCGATTCCAGTCCCGCAAGCTCCGTGCGGATGCCGCGGCATGACGCGATGGCCTCCGAAAGGGAAGCTGCGGTATTGCCCGAGATTTCAAAGCCGTCCTTTCCGAGAACCTCCAAAATTTCCGCGCTGATCTGTTCCAGCTTCGCGGAAGCTGCGTTGAATTTGTCATTGGCCTCGTCGCGTGCGCCGGTGATAAAGACCATATAGGCCTCGTCCTCGGAGGCGGCGCGGACCAGCTCCTCAAATTCGGCATAATCCGCACAGCCGAATTTGGCGCAGATGGTGCGGATGTCCGTTTTGAGCGACGTCGCTCGGACTAAAAAAACGATGCCTATGACGGCAAAGATGGGAATGAGCGCCGCCGTGATATATTTGAAAACGGCAGGCATGTCCGGCGCGCCGAGAAAGAGAACGGCACAGAGAACGGCGAAAAGCGCTGTGAGAACGAACGCGCCCGTGAAAAGCTTGACGGAAGCCGAACGGGCACGGCGCATGGCACGGGTTTTCGAGATGAGCTCCTCACGGGTCTTGCCGCCCTTCGCGCCGAAGCGTTCAAAAATCGCGAGCTTTTCGCTCATGTCCGATATTTTTTGGGTTGCGTCGGAAAGCGCCGCTTCCGCGTCGGCATAGCGGGAAGCGGCAAGCTCAAGGCTGCCCTGCATTTTTTCAAGCGAGGCGATATACTCGTCGGAAGATATGTCGCGTCCGCCGTGCTCCGGCGGCGATTTTTTCGCGGCGATTTTTTCCTCCGTTTCCGCGAGACGCGCCTTTTCCGCCTTGCGTCTCAGGTAGGCCTTTTTCATGGTGTAGCGTTCGTATTTTTCAAGCTCCGCCTTGACGGCTTCGAGACGGCGCTCCGCTTCCTCTTTTTTTTCGGAAAGCTGGCGCCGGGTTCCCTCGAGGTAGATGATGTCGCCGCTCGCTTTCATAGCGGTTTCCAGCTTTTCCGCCGTTTCGTCGCGGGCGCTTTCCAGCTCCGCGATTTTTCCGCCCCGTCTGTTTTTGTGCAGCAGGAACACTCTTGCGGAATCGAGCTTCGCGATCGCCTTTTTGGTATTGATGCTCTCATTGGCGGAAAATAAAATGTTTTCCGCTTCCTCGCCGAGCTCGTGACCGCCGACGCGGGTGTTCTCCGTTTGACGGATATAAACGGTGCTGTCGAAAACGGAACCGGACACGCCGAAAAATACCTCGCCGGGCGATTGCCCCTTGAAGCAGACAAGATTGGTGTCCGCATCGTATACGGCGCATTTTTCTCGGTAGGACGGTTTGCCGTCGGAGGAGGTGACACAGATGACCTCGCGCTCGATCCGATACCGCTTTCCGTCCTCGGAAAACGTAAGCGAGCCCGCCGCACGGGAGTCCTGCCAGCTGATGGTGCGAAGCTTTTCGTCAGGCTTTGAGGGAAGCCCGTAAAACATGAATCGGATAAATCCGCATATCGTGGATTTTCCGGATTCGTTGGCTCCCTCGACGATGTTGACGCCCTCCGAAAAATCGAATTTTTGATCGGACAGCTTGCCGAAACTGGATATATACAGGCTTTCAAAAATCATAGTGTGACCTCCTTTTCCTGATTTTGTGAGGGACTGTGACCGTCATCCGTGCTTTCTTTCCTGCTTCCGGCGGTAGGCGCGGATAAAGGGCTTTTCCATCAGGCGCTTGAATTTGAAAAAGAGATTTTCGTCGTATGGCAGCGGCGTGACGAGAATCGCAAGCGCACCTGCCCGTTTCGCGCAGCAGACGTCGGTAAAGATCTGATCGCCGATCACGGCAGTCTCCTCCGGCTTGACGCCGAAATGCTCGCAGGAAGCAAAAACGGCGCGGGGAGAGGGCTTTCCGCTTTTGTAGGTCGTAAATACACCGAGCTTTTTGTTGAAAAGCTCGACTCGCTCCCGCCCATTGTTTGAGGCGAGTGCGACGGAAATGCCCTTAGCTTGCAGCGCCTCGATCCAATTTGTGACCTCCGCCGTGGGCTCCGGCATCCCGTAGGTCACAAGCGTATTGTCGATGTCGAGCACAACGGCGCGGATGTCCTTTGACAGGAGATACTCCGGCGTGATGTCGTGTATGCTGTCGAACATGATGTCCGGTATGAAAGGATGCTTCATGGAATTTTTCCGCCTTTCGGATTGATGCTGCCGAGGCATTATTTCGGAGTTGCCGCGGGCGTAGGAGAAATGGCATGATTTATGACGGCCGGTGTTTTTGAAAAACGAGGAGACAGCGGGAGTCCGCCGTCTGCGCTGCCGCATATGATTTCAAAATATATCAATATATTATCATTTTTAAAAACCAAACGCAATAGCTTTTCTGATTTTTTTCCTCAGCGCATTTCTTGACGGCCGACGTCTGCCGTGATATACTGATACCGAAGCTTTTTGCGGGGTGGGACTATGGCGATGTGGAACGGAAAGAAAAAGGCGGTCACGTTCAGCTATGACGACGGCGTTACGCAGGATATACGGCTGATTGAGATTTTTAACCGGTACGGTCTGCGGGCGACGTTCAATCTCAATTCGGGACTTTTGGGCGGGAAGAATGCGCTTATTCGCGGCGGCGTGCAGGTAAGACACGATAAAGTTCGCGCGGAGGATGTGCGTGCGGTCTACGACGGCCATGAGGTCGCGGCGCATACGCTGACGCATCCGGCGCTGTGTACGTTGCCGAATGAAGAGGTAGTGCGGCAGGTGGAGGAGGACCGGCAGGCGCTTTCGGCGCTTGCCGGATATGAGGTCGTCGGTATGGCGTATCCCGGAGGCGGCGTCAATCACGATGCGAGAGTGGAGCGTCTTGTGCGGGAGCATACCGGTATTCGCTATGCCAGAACCGTCGATGCAAACGGCGGCTTCGGGATCCAGCGCGACCTTATCGCATTCGCGCCGACGGTATATCACCTGGATATGGACAAAATGCTTGCGCTCGGCGAGGAATTCCTCGCTTCCGCGACGGACATCCCGCAGCTTTTCTATATTTGGGGACATTCATATGAATTTGACGCATGGGATTTTTGGGAGGCCTTTGAGGCTTTCTGCCGGAGGATCGGCGGGCATGAGGATATCTTTTACGGCACGAACCGGGAGGTGCTGCTGTTCTGAGCGCCGTTACGGGACAAGACTTTCTGCCTCAAAACGGACTGTTGGTTAAAAAATCCGTTTTTTTGTTGCTTTTCCGTTTGGTTGTGTTATAATAAAGATAAAATGCGAAATATCGGATAATGGGAGCTGCGGAAATGAGAAATCCGGAACAAACGATGGAAAATTTGATCGATAAGCAGAGCATCTGCTATGTCGGCTCCGCGGCGGCGGACGGATTCCCGAACGTGCGGGCGATGTTTTCGCCGCGTGAGCGGGAGGGAATCAGAATTTTCTATTTTACGACGAATTTGTCGTCCCGTCATGCGGCGCAGTACCGTGAAAATCCGAAAGCCTGTGTCTATTTCTGCGACCGGCGGTTCTATCGGGGTGTGATGCTCACAGGGACGATGGAGGTGCTCACGGATGATGCCGTGCGCCGAAGGATTTGGCGCGACGGGGATACGGTGTATTATCCCGGCGGCGTTTCGGACCCGGATTATTGCGTACTGAGATTTACCGCGGAGCAGGGCAGATTTTACGGAAATCTCAAATCCGAGGATTTTAATATATAGAATTCTTTTTGGGGAGAATCCTATCAGGAGGATAAAATGAAAAAATGGCTCTCTTTTCTGCGTTCCTATGTCGGACACGTAGGCGCATATTTTATGTTTACCATACTGGCGTTTGTTCTTTTTTCAAAGGCGATCGGACTTCCGTCGGATACCTTTAACACGCCGCTTGTGTGGACGTCGCTTTTGTTTGCGGCGCTTGTCGGTGCGGCGGACTATGTGTTCCGGCTGGCGTTTCTCGGTTCCTATTATGTGAAGCTTGTCGTTCACGGCATCCTTGTGACGGTATCGTTTGCGCTTTCCTTTGTTGTTGCCTCCGATCTTGTGGAGCGCGGCCGGACGGCGATGTTCGGTATTTTGTCCTTTTTCGTTTTTTATTTGGTGATTGCCGCCGTCAGGTGCGTTTACCATTCCGTGACGGCTAAAAAGAGCAATGAAAGGGAAAGCTATACGAATCTCTATACGCCGAAAAATTTGGACAAATAAGGAAAACCGATTGCTTCGCTTGTGTGCCGCGGAGAGAGTCGTGACTTTTATGATGAGGGAATGATCCATCGAAAGCTAAAAGAGCGTAAACCGAAGTTGACGCTCTTTTTCTATTGGAGATGAAATTCAGTCCGGCAGGGAAAAATCCGTGATGGGATTGACGGCGACGTATTCCTCGCCGTTTTTATAAACGGCGCTTCTGTTTTGCAGGAGGAATTTTGTGATTTCATAGCAGTCGATCCAGATTTGATTGGTTCCGTCCTTCTGCACGGGATTGAAGATGAGCTGGATCCCGAAATGCAGGTGCGGTGTGTCGATGTTGTTGACGTTTTCCTTGGCGCTGTAGCCGGTCATGCCGAGATAGCCGATCACCTCTCCTGCCGTGACGATCTTTCCCTCGTACATGTCGTTATAGGGATGATTTTTCCGCAGATGCGCGTAATAGTAGTAGCGTTTTCCGTCGAAGCTGCGGATGCCGATGCGCCATCCGCCGTACTGATTCCAGCCGACGGCCTCGACATAGCCCGATTCCACGGCGATGATCGGTGTGCCGACGGAGCCCATCATATCGTGTCCGAGATGCCGTCTGCGGTAACCGTAGCTGCGCGACGCGCCAAAATCGTCGTAATCGCTGTAAAAGTAGCCGCGCGCGATCGGAGAGAACGCTTTCAGTCCGTATTTTTCCGTATATTCATATCGACCGTTCGTGTTGTCGTACACCGCATAGGTGCCGAGATAGCCGTCCAGCACCGCTCCGTAGGCTTCCTTATAATAAGAAAAATACTTCATATCCTCGAAGCAGGCGGGATCCTGCTTCAAGGCTTCCTCCGCATACAAAAGGTCGGCTTTTTTATAGCTTTTGAAATTCCCACCGTATTTGGCGCCGAGATAGGCGAGCAGATCGATCCAGCTCACGTGGGAATCCGTACCATAGGAGGCTATATCGAGCTTCATGGCATCCGTCATCGCGGCGGCCGTGACGCCGAAATCCACCCATTTGATATAAGAGGCGCCGTCGGCGGAGGCATAAAGCGCGTTTTTTCCGGAGAGCGAAAAAATACAAAATGCAAGTGCAAGCAGAGCGGCGAGCATACAGGTCAGAATACGGGCGCGTTTCCCGCTCCCTTTATACATCGGAATCATGGCTTTCCTCCGAATTTTTCTTGATATATAAGGATATATATGAAAATTCGGCGCCTGCTATGCTATGGCTCAAAAAAGATAAATCCGGTGCAAGCCTTAAAGGGCTTGCACCGGATTTATCTTTTTTCATAGAGATCGGTTCGGAAAGTTTGGTGACAAATTTTTTCATTATATTCTAAATAGGAGATCTTTTTGTTCTTAGGATATCAACCGGCTGCGTCATGCCCGTACAAATTCCGTGCGGCCGCCTTGTCCTTAGATCAGCTTTTTTCCAGCGTGATCTCCAGAGAAAATTCGGCGCTCTCTCCTGCGATTCGGAGCGTATACCTGCCCCTTGGGGCATTTTCGATCCGAACCTCACCTTCACCGTTTATGGGGAGGTCTCCTACGATTTCTTCGTTGTCGCGGACGATGCAGATGCGCAGGTTGCCGGCGGTCACGGAGGATACTGCGTGCCAAACGAGCGTTTCGCCGTTTGCTCTGACGCCGGCGGGAGAAGCGTCGGGCTGCAATACGCCGGACAGCTCGCCGATGCGGATTTTTGTTTTTCCGCCGACTGTCGATGTGATGGACGCAATAGCAAGATGGGATCTGCTTTGGCAGATGTCCTCTTCGGTGACGACGCAGAGCGTGAAATCCTCCGCGCCGTTGGTGTCTTCAATAGACAGACCGGAATGACCGCAGCCGACAAGAAAGACGAATAGGAGTAGCGTTGCGATGAGTAACGCGGGTCGCTTTTTCATGTGCCGGATCCCGCCTCCTGCTTTTCTCCGACCGGCTTTACATAACAGCGGCGTCTTTTGTGGATTTCCGCATGGAATCTGCTCCACATGGATTGGATGCGCAGATTGGTTTCAAGCATGGGACCTGTTTCCGCATACTTGATGCCGAATTTTTCGGCGCCCTCAAAGGTATGTACGATGATCTCGGCATTCAGCGCGCTGTTCCAGTATTTCGGATGCGTGGCGATCAGCAGAAATTCCAGCGTCTCATGCTTTTTCGCGGTAAAATACCGCAGCAGATGGACCCAGCCGAAAGGGAAGAGGCGTCCCTTGCAGCTGCGCACCGTGTCCGCAAGGGAGGGGATGACGACGCCGAAGGACACGGGAATGTTGTTTTCATCGACGATCAGCGTGAGAAATTCCGGCTTGACGAGCGTGATGAACTGTCCGATGTAAAGCTCCACCTGCTTGTCGTCCAGCGGAATGACGCCGTAGATATTTTTGTAAGCCTCATAAAGTAGATCAAAAAGGTCTTTTGCATATGGCAGGATTTCTTTTGTCTTTTTCAAATGAACCTCGTGCAGATTCAGCTTTTCAAGGGAGTAATCCGCGATCCTTTTGATTCGCGGATCGAGCGTTTCGGGCTTTTCCATGATCATTTCCACCCAATCCGTGAGCTTTGCATAGCCGAGCGCTTCCAAATGCTCCATGTAATACGGATGGTTGTAGGTGGTGATAAAAAGTCCCTTTTTGTCGAAGCCGTCGACGAGCAGTCCCTGATGATCGAGGTCACAGAAGCCCATCGGTCCCTGCACTTCGGTCATGCCGAGCGTTTTTGCATAAGCTTCCACTTCTGCAAGGAGCGCACGCGATACCTCGATATCGTCGATGACGTCATATCGGGAAAAACGAACGCAGCTTTTGTTCCAGATCTCGTTAAAGCGCCGATTGTGGATCGCAGCGACCCTTCCGACTGGCTCTTTGCCGCGAAACGCCATAAAATAGCGTGCGCTGCAATATTCAAACGCGGGATTTTTATCTTTTCTGAGATTTTCCATTTCGTCCATCATAAGAGACGGAACATAATTCGGATTCCCTATATAAAGACGATCGGGAAAGGAGATAAACCGCTTTAAATCCGCGACGGATAGGATTTCATACAAATCGAGATCTCCGCAGGAGTGAAGAAATTTCATAAATGCCTCCTCTTTGCCACTTAAAATTGATCTTATGATCAGTATATACCCTGAGCCGAAAGTTTTCAAGAGAGAATCGAAATTTAAGCGTTTGTTAAAATTTTTGCATAAAAATATAGGGGCGGGAAAGACTAATCCACAGGATATTTTTATAAAATTTGTTAAAAATATATTGACAAATGATGTGAAATATGATATATTAGATAAGCTTTGAAAATGATCCATTAGCTCAGAAGGTAGAGCACATGACTTTTAATCATGGTGTCCGGAGTTCGACTCTCCGATGGATCACCAAAAAAACGAGATACCGCCTTGGTATCTCGTTTTTGTTTTGGGTGTCTTGACACCCATTTTTTGAGGATATCAAGAATCATGGTGTCCGTTTCTGACGTCGATAGGAGAGTATTTTCCGAAGTTTGCAATCACATATCCGGGAGCGATATGCAGATATTTTTTCACCATTTCAAGGGACGTATGCCCAAGGATCGTCTGCAAGGTGTAAATATTCTGTTTGGGTAATATTAGATTATATAATATATTTTAGGGGCAAAAAACAGATTTTATACATTTGTAAAAATTAGCGCATGTTTGAAACGTTTGTTGATGCTTTGCGAAACTTGCATGGAAAAATAGAAAATTTTGTATTTTAATCTTGAAATATATCACAAATTTGTGTATACTATCAAAAAAGGGAAAAATATAGAAATTTCATAAGTTTCGGAGGACACTTAAAATGGGACTGTTTGGATGCTGCGATTCACTCTATAAAGAACAGGTTGATCATGAGATTGTCAAAGAAAAGCCGTCCGAACCGGAAACGCCAGAACCCAAAAAAGATGAGATTCTGCCTTATAAATCAAAATTTTTATTGACAAAAACAGAATGGGCATTTTATAAACGACTGAAAGAATCGGCAGATAAATTTAATCTGCATATTTTGGCAAAGGTACGCCTTGCCGATCTTGTGCAAGTGGATCCTTATTTCACCGGAATGGCTTTTGAGAAATATTTCGCAAAAATAAAAGCAAAGCACGTCGATTTCGTACTTTGCAATCCGGATAATTTGGCAGTCAAATTTATCTTGGAATTAGAGGACAGCACCCATCACAGCGCCGAACGTGCCGAACGGGATGATTTCGTCGATAAGGTTTTGAAAAAATGCGGCTATAAGATTGCGCATACATATGGTGAAGCAAATCTTGACGAGCTTATTCAAAAGCTATTGAAATAAAAATGTCATACAATTTTTCCACGCTGCGGATCCGATCGGAACGCTGCATCACGAAAATTGTATGACATAGGTATTGACAAATCGATTTCTCTCGTGTAAAATAAAGATAGAATATGGTGAAACCGTTAAAAGCGGTTAGCCGGAATCAGCTATTTTATATCGTAACCGTCCCGTACCGTGGGGCGGTTACTTCTTTCTTATCAAGTCTACAATAAGACTGATAAGAGCAATGATAAGCAAACAAAAAGTAAAAAACTCTGTGTATGTAATCACCGCGCATCACCTCCTTATTCAGGAAGTGCTAACCGCCTTTTTCACCATATTCTGACAAAAGTATAGCATGTCTTTTTAAACTTGTCAATTATAAATGAAAATAAGGTATTGACAAATCGATTTCCTTCGTGTAAAATAAAAATAGAATATGGTGAAACCGTTAAAAGCGGTTAGCCGAAGTTTTTAGTTATAAAAAATAACCGCAACCATTGGCCTTGGGCGGTTATTTTTTTATGTCTTTTATAATTGCGTAAAATACTATAAGTATCAATAGCAGAATTATATAGTCCATATGCCTCACCACCTTTCAGTGGATTGGCTAACCGCCTTTTTCACCATATTCTGACAAAAGTATAGCATGTCTTTTTGAGCTTGTCAACCGTGGATTTAGCTGTATTTATGACTTTTAATCATGGTGTCCGGAGTTCGACTCTCCGATGGATCACCAAAAAAACGAGGTACCGCCTTGGTATCTCGTTTTCTTTTTGGGTGTCTTGACACCCGGACTTGGGGTCACCCGTGCGGTTGCGCTCATCCCGATCCGATGTTTTTCGATATGCCTCTTGACAAACAGGGGAAACTGTATTATTCTAATGGTTGCGCATGCAACGGTTGCCTGCGCAACCATTAGAATATTTTGTTCGCCGCGTCAATTTTGATCGGGGAGCGGACATAAGGAAAGGAGCCGTCTATGCCGACGATCATGCGTCAGATCAATCTGATCAGCCGCTGCGAGGGGCTTTACCGCACGGACAGACTCCGGGGCGCGGAGCTCGGAGCCTGCCACCATAGCTATGTTCTTGTCATTTGCCGAAATCCCGGGATTTCTCAGGAGGAGCTTGCAAGGCACATCTGCATCAATAAAAGCGGCGTCACCCGTCACCTTGCTTATTTGGAGGAGCATGGGTATGTCAGCCGTATTCACAGCGAAGCGGACAAACGGGTCACGCTGGTATATCCGACGGATAAAATGCGGCAGGTGCTTCCTGATGTAAAGCGTATTGTGGAGGAGTGGAACGAATATCTGACGGCGGGACTGACGGAGGCGGAGCTTGCGCAGTTTCGTGCGCTTTTGGAGCGGCTCGCATTGCGCGCTAAAAAATATTCGGACGACAGGGAAGAAGCGAAAGAATGAAAACGATGCTGAGATATTTGAAGCCCTATTACGGCAGGATGTCGCTGGGACTTTTCATCAAGTCAGCCGGAACGCTGGTCGAGCTTGCCCTTCCTTATATATTAAGTCATATTTTGAAAAATGTCGTCGGCTTGCAGGAAATACGCGCCATCGTATTTTGGGGCGGGGTCATGATCTTCTGCGCGGCCTTTGCCTGTGTCTGCAACATCGGCGCGAATCGGATGGCGGCACGCGTGGCGCGGAATTTTTCGGAGCACGTCCGGCATGATCTTTTTGAGAGAACGCTGCACCTGTCGGCGGCACAGACGGACGCCTTTACGATCCCGTCGCTGGAATCGCGCATCACGACGGACACTTACAATGTACATAGCTTTGTCAGCATGATGCAGCGCATGGGCGTGCGTGCGCCGATCCTGCTTGTCGGCGGGATCGCTATCACGCTTTTCATGGACAGCTATCTCGCTATGGCCATGATCGCCGTTTTGCCGTTGATTTTTGTTACGGTGTATTTCATTTCCAAGAAAGGCGTGCCGCTCTATACCAAGGTGCAGAAATCCGTGGATAAGATGATCCGCGTCGTGCGGGAGGACACGCAGGGCATCCGCGTGATCAAGGCGCTTTCCAAAACCGAATACGAGCACCGCCGCTACGATACGGTCAACAGGGCGCTCGTGGAGGATGAAAAGCGCGCCGGAATCACGATGAGCGCGGTGAATCCGGTCATGACGCTGTTTATGAATATCGGCATTGTCGCCGTCGTCGCGCTCAGCGCCTCCCGCGTCGCAGGACACAAATCCGATCCGGAGACCGTTATCGCGTTCATGCAGTATTTCACGCTGATTTCCATGGCGATGATGTCGGTGACGAGGATTTTCGTCATGTACACCAAAAGCGCCGCTTCCGCGAAGCGGATCGGAGAGGTGCTCGACATGCCGGAGGATTTGACGGTCAAAAGCGAGGACGAATATCCTTGTAAGAGCGACGACGGATATATTGTATTCGAGCATGTGAGCTTTTCCTATAAGGGCGCTCATGACGACCTTGCGGACGTCAGCTTTTCGGTGCCGCGCGGCGGCTCTCTCGGTATTATCGGCGCCACCGGAAGCGGAAAATCGACGCTTGTGAAGCTTCTTCTGCGTTTTTACGATCCCGGAGCGGGCAGCATCCGCATCGGCGGACGGGATATCCGGACGATTCCGCGCGCGCAGCTTTATCCGATGTTCGGCACGGCGATGCAGAACGATTTTCTCTATGCCGATACGATCGAGGAAAATATCAGATTCGGCAGAGAGCTTTCGCATGAACAGGTGGTGCGGGCGGCGGTGACGGCGCAGGCGGACGATTTTATCTCTGCCTTTCCGGAGGGCTACGCGCACATGCTCTCTCAAAAGGGGACCAATGTTTCTGGCGGGCAAAAGCAGAGAATTCTGATTGCCCGCGCCCTTGCGGCAGGGCCGGAAATCCTTGTGCTTGACGACAGCTCCTCCGCGCTGGACTATAAAACGGACGCGAATCTTCGCCGGGCGCTGCGGGAGGATATGAAAGATACAACGGTCGTCACCGTTGCCCAGCGGGTCAGCTCCATCAAGGACTGCGACGTCATCATCGTTCTTGACGAGGGCAGGATCATCGGGATCGGCGACCATGATTTCCTCATGGAGACCTGTGCGGAATATAAGGAGATCAGCGAATCGCAGATGGGAGGTGCTTTTGTTGAATAAAGGAAATTTTGCGAAGGATCCCCGCGCGGAGTCGAATCCGAACAAGATGGGCTCCGAGAAAAAGCTCGACCGCAGGACGGCGAAGGGCGTGATGCTCCGTCTCGGCGGCTATATCATGAAGCACTGGCCGCTGTTCCTGCTTGCCGTCGCGCTGACGCTCGTTTCCAACCAGCTCTCGCTTCTCGGACCGAAATATTCCGGCGACGCCATCGACGCCATCTCCGCCGAGGGCGGCGTGGATTTTCAGGCGGTGTGGGACAATGTCGTGAAAATGCTCCTATGCTATGTCGCCTCCGCCGTGCTTTCCTATTTTCTTGCGGTGTTGATGATCCGTTTGAGCCAAAAGATCGTATATACTATGCGGCGGCAGCTCTTTGAGAAGCTGACGACGCTCCCCGTCGGATATTTCGACACGCATGCCACCGGCGACATCATCAGCAGGATTTCCTATGATATCGATACGGTCAACAGCTCCTTGTCACAGGATCTTGTGCAGGTCATGACGAGCATTTACACGGTAATTGGCTCACTTGTTTTCATGTGGCAGATTTCAAAGCCGCTGATCGCGGTTTTTGCCGTAACGGTGCCGGTTTCGATTTTATTTACCCGCTACCGCTCGAAGCGGGTCCGTCCGCTGTTTCACAAGCGTTCGAGAAAGCTCGGCGAGCTCAACGGCTATGCGGAGGAGATGCTTTCCGGCTGCGGGACCATCCGTGCATATAATAGGGAAGAGGAGATCGGCGCGCGCTTCGACCGCCGCAATGCCGATGCGATGGACGCCTATTACGACGCGGAATACTGCGGAGCGCTTCTCGGTCCGTCGGTCAACTTTATCAACAATTTGTCCATTTCCTTGGTCATGATCTTCGGCGGTATCCTTTATATGTATTCGCAGAACGGCACGGCGGCGGAGGGCACCCTCTTTTTCATCACGCTCGGAGGGGTGGCGCAGTTTGTTCAGTATTCGAGAAAGTTTGCCGGACCGATCAACGAATTTGCCAATATTCTGAATGAATTTCAGTCCGCCTTTGCGGCGGCAGACCGCGTGTTCCGCATCATCGACGAGGAGCCGGAGCGCGCGGACGCCGAGGGCGCGGTGCCGCTTTCCGAGGCTTCGGGACGGGTCGCGCTCGAGCATGTCACTTTCGGCTATACGCCGGAAAAAACGATTCTGAACGACATTTCCGTGCTCGCGGAGCCGGGGCGCACCATCGCCATCGTCGGTCCCACGGGAGCGGGCAAGACGACGATCATCAATCTTCTTATGCGCTTCTATGATGCAACTTCCGGCAGTATTTATGTGGACGGATGCGAGATCGGGGAAATCAAACGCGATTCCCTGCGTCGCGCGTATACCATGGTATTGCAGGATACGTGGCTTTTCCACGGGACGATTCTGGAAAATATCGTATACGGAAAAGAGAACGCTACCATGGAAGAGGTGCGTGCGGCGGCGCGGGCTGCGAGAATCGATTCCTACATCGAGCATCTGCCGGACGGCTATGATACGGTTCTGTCGGACGACGGAATCAACATTTCCAAGGGACAGAAGCAGCTGATCACGATCGCCCGCGCGATGCTTTCGGAATCGACGATGCTGATTTTGGACGAGGCGACCTCCAATGTGGATTCGCGGACGGAAATCAAGATCCAGGAGGCGATGTCCGAGCTGATGCGGGGACGCACCTGCTTTGTCATCGCGCACCGGCTTTCCACGATTCAGAACGCCGACCTGATTTTGGTTCTGCAAAACGGGCGTATCACCGAGAGCGGGAGCCATGAGCAGCTGATGCAGGCGGGCGGCTTTTACAGTACGCTGTACCGTTCTCAGTTTTCGTGATTCCGCGGTCCTTTTGGGCGGTACATGCTCCTTGTATTTGAATACATGCTGACCGGCGTAAATTTTAAGGGGGATTGGAATCAATCCCCTTTTTATTTTTGTATATTGTTCTTTGCTAAAAATGTATAATATTATGTATAATAATATGAAATTGAATTGAATATATATCAAATATAGTTGTTATTCACAAAAAAGTTGTAGAAAATTCTCTGCCAATTCATGGTTAAAAGAGTTTGACAAAAAATTTATCTACATATATAATTAAGTAAAAAGCGGCAGTTCTGCCGTGAGATCTGAGAGGAAATGTTATGAAAAAACTGATTGCATTGATTTTGGCTGCCATGTTTGTTTTTGCAGTTGCTTCATGCGGAAATGAACCTGCTCAGTCAACGCCGACGGAATCGACACCGGCGGAATCAACGCCGGAGGCGTCGGAGCCGGAGGAATCGACACCGGAGGGGCCGGAGCCCGAGGAATCGACGCCGGAGACGACAAACCCTGAGGAATCGACAAAAGAACCGGATCCCCCCGTGATTGTCGAGCTGCCGGAGGCTTATGTCGACTTTGATTTCCGAAATGGAACGATCACCGATGCAAAGGGGCATGTCACGATCGAAAATCGGGGCGCGACGGTCGTTGAGGCGACGGTGACGGCCGGCGGGAAGTCCGCGAGCTTGGACGCTCTGCGCATCGATGAATCCGGCAGCTATGTGCTTTGTACATTCGGTGAGATGGGAACGGACGCCGCCGTCAAGGAATGGGCGGAAGGCGGTTTTGCCGTGGAAGCCTTCTATGTGATGGGTGAGAAGAAGGGCGTTCAGGGAATCGTCTGCGGAACGGAGCAAGTGAACTCGACAAAGCTGCGCGGCGGCTGGGGACTTGCCGAAAATGCCGGCAAGCCGTACTTTATCACCGCGACATCGGGAAATGCTTATATCAGCGCGAACACGACCGCAGAGTCGGCCTCCTCGGAGACGGAGCTTGTGCATGTCGTTGCGGTTTACGATTATGCGGCGAAAAAGCAGTATCTTTATGTGAACGGCGTCTGCGTCAATTCGGCGGGTGAGACGATCAGCGGAGAATTTGCGCCGGCCGGTGCGGAAGCGTTCAATAAATTCTGTCTCGGCTCGGATTACAGGGAAACGGCAAAGGTCACCGAGACGACGCCGATCGATTTTCCGACTCCCGATATGACGATGGTGGATGCGAAAATCTATTCCTCGGTGCTGAGCGCCGAGCAGGTGAAGGCCGCGTATGAGAATGCGCTTGCGCTTTTGGACTGATAATTTTGCTCATGATTGCAAATCATAAAACAAGTCTTAGTTTATCCGCTTGTTGATCGAATTTGGAGCTTCCGGATATCCTATCATGGCTATATTTTTAAGAAAAAACGAGGTAATCCATTATGAAAAAATTCCTTGCGTTCCTTCTCGCGGCCGGCATGCTGACGGGCATTGCCGCCTGCGGTACCACCAAGGATAATGATACGACAACGTCTTCGGAGAAGCCGTCGGAAACGACGGCGGGCTCCGAGGACCCGGGGACGACTTCTCCGAGCTACACGGATCCGGATCTTCCAAAAACGTTTGATTCCGACAGCATTGTGTTTTCCTTTGCCGCGATCAGCGATATGCATATCGCGAACAGCACGACGGATACGGCTGCCAAAAAACTGGAAAACGCATTTGCCCAGCTCAAAAAGCAGGCGCTGATCGACGACGAGGACGGTCTTGATGCGGTGTTTGCCGTGGGAGACTTGATCGATTCGGGCGGCTACGGCGGCAAATACAGCCAGATGGAGAATTACAAGGCCATCTATGAGAAGGCATTTTCTCCGACGGAAACGCCGATGATCTTCGTGCCCGGCAACCACGACGTTGCATGGACGGGAAGCTCTGTTTTCTCGGCCGAGTATCTCAACGATATCCTCGGCGAGGATTATTTCCTTACCGATATCGACAAAGACGCGCTTGCCGACGAGGGCAACCGCCACTGTGTCGTGAACGGCTTCCATGTGATCACGCTTCTGCCGGTCAGCTCCAATCCTGTGACCTATACGAACGCCACAAAGGAGTGGCTGGATGAAACGCTCGCCGAGATCACAAAAGAAAATCCGAATCAGTTTGTGATTGTCCTCACGCATCCGATGATCTACAACACCGTGTACGGCAGCGACCTCGGTCCCGATCTCTATCCGGGCATCACAGATATGTGGTATACGAAGGATCTCACGGATATTCTCTCGAAATACAATCAAGTCGTGACTTTCGGCGGACATCTGCATTTCCCGCTGAACGATCCGCGCAGCATCATGCAGACGGCATTTACCTCTCTGGGCTGCGGTTCGGTCAGATATATGGCGATCGAAGCCGGCGGCTATGAGGACATGGCAAGTGCTACGACCATGCTTGACAAGGAGGAATACTCGCAGGGACTTCTCGTGCAGATCGATAAGAACGGCAATATGCGGATTACGCGCATGGACTTTTACAATGACGAGATTATCGGCGAGGACTGGACGGTTTCCTATCCCGTCTCGGATGGCTCTCATCTGACGAAATACGCATGGGACCGCGGCGATGATGAGAACAACGCGGCGCCGACGCTGTCGACGCTTGATGTGACGCTCGGCGAGATTTCCGGCTCCTCGCAGGCGGTATCCGTGAGCTTTGCGTCCGGCGCGGACGATGAATTTGTGCATCATTATGAGCTTTCAATTTGGAAGGGCGATTCGACGGACAGCTCGATCTTGAAGAGCTATCGGATCCTGTCCGATTTCTACCGTCATGCGAATACGGCGGATATGAAGAAAACTTGGGAGAAGGATCTCGGCATACTGGATACGGATACCTCCTATGTAGTCGCGCTTGTCGCCTATGACTCATGGGGAGCTGGGAGCGCGCAGCTCATCAAGGAATTTAAGACGGGAAGCGCGGCTCTCACGGAAAAAGAGGATCTTCCTGAGGCTTATGCGGATATCGACTTCTCGAACGGAACGATCGTGGACACCAAGGGAAATGTCAAGATTCAAAACATGGGCGCGACGGTCGGCACGGCTACGGTGACGGCGGGCGCGAAAACGGCGAGCGTCACCGCTCTGCGCGTTGCGGCTTCCGGAGAGTATGTGCTTTGCACCTTTGATAAGCTGAAAACAGAAACGGCCATGAAGAACTGGGCGGAAAACGGATTTTCCATAGAAGCTTTCTATGTGATGGGCCAGAAGGGCAGCATACAAGGTGTTGTATGCGGCACGGAGTCCGGCGGCTGGGGCATTGCCGAGGATGTTACGGGAAAGCCGTACTTCATCACCGGTATCGCAGGAAACAAGTATAACGCGGGAGCATACGCCAAGGAAGCTTCCTCAACGACGGAGCTCGTTCATGTTGTGGCGGTGTATGATTATAAGAACAAGCAGGAGAAAATCTATATAAACGGCGTTCTGAACGACACCAAAGCCATTTCGGGCGAGTATTGCACCGGACTGTCGGAGGCCTTCAATAAGTTCTGTATCGGAAACGACATCAAGAAAACAGGCGTGGGCGGAGACTTCGCCTGCTCCGATATGACGATGGTCGACGCGAAGATCTATGCGTCGGCGCTCACGGGCGGTCAGGTAAGGACCGCATATGAGGATGCGATCGATCGCTTGAATTGAAGGATCAGGAGAAAAAACACAGCGTTATAGGTTGATTTTGTTCCACGATTTTATGTAAATTTATTGCGGAGGCGCGGGCATTTATGGGTTCCGCGCTTCCGCGAGACGAAAAGGAGAATGAACAATGAGGCAAAGAAAAAGAGGCTTCACGGTAACGGAACTGGTCATCTTCATCGTTGTTATCGCAATTTTGGCCGGCTCAATGATCACGGGCTTCGTTGTCCTTGGCAATGAGATGAAAGCGGCTAAACGGGAACGGGAAGAGAATCAGGCGGCACTTCAAGCAAAGCTTGATGAAATCGCGGCGAAGCTAAGCGGCACAGGCAGCGGACTCAGCTGGGAGGATTTTGAGAACGAGCTTGCTTCTCAGCTTGCCAAGCAGGAGGCTTCATGGACGGAAGCGCTGAACCGTGCGCTTGATGAGTATGCCGAAAAGCATGCGAGCGGCGCGGGATTGACCGAGGCGCAGGTCAAAGCGATCATGGAAGAGGCTTTGGCAGGACAGCTGACCGAGGCACAAGTGAGGAACATCGTGAATAACGCTGTACGCGGGCTCGACAATGCTCCGTCGGCAGCGGAGATTTCAAAAATTGTCAGACAGGCGCTGTCTTCTTATATGACCGCCGAGCAGGTGGAGGCTTTCGTCGACGCCACGATCAGCGGGCAGAATGAGAAAATTCAGCAAATTGTCGACGAAGCAAGGGAAAACATGCAAAAGGAGTTTAAAAAACTGTTGGATACATATTTCGAGTCGAATCAAAAGGAGTTTGATTCCGACAATATCATATTTTCGTTTGCCGCGATCAGCGACATGCACATTATGAACAGCGCGACGGATGCGGTTGCGAAAAAATTTGAGAGCGCATTGCAGCAGCTGAAGGCGCAGGCTCTTCTCGACGACGCGGACGGTCTTGATGCCGTATTCGCAGTAGGAGACATCATCGACACCGGTTACAGCGGGAAATATGAGCAGACAAATTATTTCAAGGCCATTTATGAGAGCGTATTTTCTCCCACCGAGGTTCCGATGATCTACACGCCCGGAAATCATGACGTCAAGGGCTGGTGGACGGCGAATTCCGCGTCGGAGGCGAAAAATATCGACGCGCTGCTCGGCGACAATTATTTCCTGACGGATATCGATGCAGAAGCGCTTGCGAGTATGGGCAACCGTCACTGCGTGATCAACGGCTTCCATGTGATCACGATGCTTCCGACGTCTCAGGATCCGGTCACCTTTACCGATGACGCGCTGAAATGGTTCGACGAGACGCTCGCGCAGGTGACGGCGGAAAACCCGGATCAGTTCGTATTCGTCCTCACGCATCCGATGATCTACGACACCGTATACGGCAGCGATCTCGGCACCTATTGGTATACCAAGGATCTGACGGAGATTTTGAACAAATATCCGCAGGCCGTGACGTTCAGCGGACATCTGCATTTCCCGCTGAACGATCCGCGCAGCATCATGCAGACCGGATTTACCTCTCTTGGCTGCGGCTCGGTCAGATATATGGCGATCGAAGCCGGACAGTATGAGGACATGGCGGGCAATACCACGATGCTCGACAAGGATGAATTCTCGCAGGGTCTCCTCGTGCAGATCGATGGAGACGGCAATATGCGGATCACGCGCATGGACTTCTACCATGAGGAGGTCATCGGCGAATATTGGACGGTAGCCCGTCCCGAAGCCGACGGTTCTCATCTTGAAAAATATTCCAAGGACCGCGGCAGAGAAGAGAACAACGCGGCGCCGGTGCTTTCCACGCTTGACGTTACACTCGGGGCGACCTCCGGTTCCGCGCAGGCTGTGTCGGTGAGCTTTGCGTCCGGTACGGACGATGAATTTGTGCATCACTACCAGCTCGTCGTCTCGGAGAAGAGCGGAAATGTGCTCGCGACTTATAACATTCTTTCCGATTTTTACCGTCATGGCAAGCTTTCGGATATGAAGACGACATGGGAAAAGGAACTTGCCGCACTTCCAAAGGGCGGTACCTACGTGGTTACCCTCACGGCATACGACTCATGGGGAGCTGAAAGCAACACGCTTACCAAGGAATTCAAAACGGCCAGCAACGATCCGGAGGATTCTAAGCTTCCCGAAGCGTATGTGGACTTTGATTTCAAGGATGGAACGATTACCGACGCGAAGGGCAATGTCACGATCGAGAACAAGGGTGCGACGGTCGGCACGGCGGCTGTGACGGCCGGCACGAAGTCGGCGACGGTGAACGCTCTGCGCGTGAGCAATTCCGGCGAATATGTGCTTTGCACGTTCAACAAGCTGGACACGGGCGACACCGTCAAAGCGTGGGCGGAGAACGGCTTTTCCGTCGAGGCTTTCTATGTCATGGGCATGAAGGGAAGCATTCAAGGTGTCGTATGCGGAACGGAATACGGCGGCTGGGGCCTTGCCGAGGATAGGACCGGTACACCGTATTTTATCACCGGCTATGGCGATAACAAGTATAACAAGGGTGCCTATGCGTCGAGTGCTTCTTCGACGACGGAGCTTGTGCATGTCGTTGCGGTCTATGATTATGTAAGCAAGCTGAATCTGATCTACATCAACGGCGTTTTGGCAGGCTCGACCGCGATTGAAGGCAGCTTTTATCCCGGCAGAGACGAGGCTTTCAACAAATTCTGTCTCGGCGCGGATTATATAACTGAGGGAAGAATCACCGCGACGCTCACGTCTGAGTTTCCTTCTTCTGATATGACAATGGTGGACGCGAAGATTTATGCTTCCGCTTTGAACAGCGAGCAGGTGAAGACCGCATATGCCAATGCGTTGGCAATCTTGGATGAGGATACCCCCGATACGCCTACGGCGCCGACGGTATACGTGGATTTCGATTTCAAGGACGGAACAATCACCGATACGAAGGGCAATGTCACAATCGAGAACAAGGGTGCGACGGTCGGCACAGCGGCTGTGACGGCCGGTACGAAGTCGGCGACGGTGAATGCTCTGCGCGTGAGCAATTCCGGCGAATATGTGCTTTGCACGTTCAATAAACTCGAAACGGGCGACGCCGTCAAGGAATGGGCGGAAAACGGTTTTTCTGTGGAAGTCTTTTATGTGATGGGCAAAAAAGGCGGCTATCAGGGCGTTATCTGCGGAACGGAGCAGGCGACTTCGACCGGACTTCGCGGCGGCTGGGGCATTGCCGAAAATGCCGGCAAGCCGTACTTTATCACCGCGTCCTCGAAGAACGCCTATGACAGCGCGAATACGACGGCAGCGGCGGCCTCCTCGACGACGGAGCTTGTGCATGTCGTCGCAGTCTACGACTATGCGGCAGGGAAGCAGTATCTCTACATCAACGGGATCTGTGTCAACTCCGACGGTCAGGCTCTGAGCGGAGACTTTGCTCCCGCAGGCGCGGAAGCATTCAATAAGTTCTGCCTCGGTGCGGATTACAAGGAAATTGCGAAAGCCACTTCGACGTCTGCGATCGATTTTCCGACCTCAGATATGACGATGGTAGATGCGAAAATCTACTCCGGAGCGCTGAACGCCGAGCAGGTGAAGAACGCATACGGAGAAGCGTTGGCACTTTTGGATGAAGGCACTCCTGTTACGCCGACCTCTCCGGAGGCATACGTGGATTTCGATTTTTCGGATGGGACGATTACCGATACAAAGGGCAATGTTACGATCGAGAACAAGGGCGCGACGGTCGGCACGGCGGCTGTGACGGCCGGTACGAAGTCGGCGACGGTGAATGCTCTGCGCGTGAGCAATTCCGGCGAATATGTGCTTTGCACGTTCAACAAGCTGGACACGGACGACGCCGTCAAGGAATGGGCGGAAAACGGCTTTACGGTTGAGGCGTTCTATGTCATGGGGACAAAAGGCGGCGTTCAGGGTGTCGTCTGCGGCACGGAGCAGGCGACTTCGACCGGACTTCGCGGCGGCTGGGGCATTGCCGAAAATGCCGGCAAGCCGTACTTTATCACCGCGTCCTCGAAGAACGCTTATGACAGCGCGAATACGACGGCGGCAGCGGCCTCCTCGACGACGGAGCTTGTGCATGTCGTCGCAGTCTATGACTATGCGGCAGGGAAGCAGTATCTCTACATCAACGGCGAATGTGTCAATCCCAATGGTCAGGCTCTGAGCGGAGACTTTGCTCCCGCAGGCGCGGAAGCATTCAATAAGTTCTGCCTCGGTGCGGATTACAGGGAAACGGCAAAGGTTACTTCGACAACTCCGATCGACTATCCCACGAAAGATATGACAATGGTGGATGCAAAGATTTACGCTTCCGCTTTGACCGCCGAGCAAGTACAGACAGCGTATGAAAACGCACTCGATTCTTTGAACTGATATTAAATTAAAAAACGATCCGGCGATTTGCCGGATCGTTTTTATTTTTATGTCATTTGATCTGCATGGGAAAAAATGAGGAAATCTTTTCATTTCCATGTTGAAATTTTGCCCAAAATGTGGTATGATTACCCCGCAAGCGATTTTCGCTTGCGTTAGATAGATTGGGAATACAGTAAAACTCTAAAAGGGTATAGATCGCTTGGAATTTTAGCTGTGTACCCCGCAAGCGATTTTCGCTTGCGTTAGATAGATTGGGAATACAGTAAAACTCTAAAAGGGTATAGATCGCTTGGAATTTTAGCTGTGTACCCCGCAAGCGATTTTCGCTTGCGTTAGATAGATTGGGAATACAGTAAAACTCTAAAAGGGTATAGATCGCTTGGAATTTTAGCTGTGTACCCCGCAAGCGATTTTCGCTTGCGTTAGATAGA
>CDZB01012564.1_pt1 | contig 52427 bp, 46 predicted proteins | sample 554961 | NCBI WGS metagenome assembly CDZB01 (sample SAMEA3182106, study PRJEB8094) | gut metagenome | biome: human; feature: gut; material: Stool; isolation source: human stools | place: Canada | collected 2013-02-26 | reverse complement strand
GTTTTCAGCAGGATCTTCACCGAGTTGGCAAACCAGACGCCCTTTGATGGCTCGCTGATGATTGACTCCACTCACCTCAAGGCCCACCGCACGGCGGCAAGCCTGCGCAAAAAGGGGGCTCCGCGCGTCTCATAGGCCGGACAAAGGGCGGATTGAATTCCAAACTCCATGCGGTCTGCGACGGACATGGGCGGCCTGTTCTGCTTTTGCTGACCGAAGGACAGGTCAGCGATTGCAAGGGAGCGGCCATTCTCCAGCACCTTCTTCCCGAAGACGGCATCTTTCTGGCAGACGGAAGGTATGATGTGGCCTGGTTGCGGGAGTCTCTGAAAGCGAGGGGGATGACGGTCTGCATACCTCCTCGGAAAACCAGAAATGCAGCCTTTCCTTTCGACAAAACGCTGTATAAACGTCGGCATCTCATTGAAAATACGTTCAGCAAACTGAAGGACTGGCGGCGTATTGCAACACGTTATGACCGCTGTGCCCATACCTTTTTCTCAGCCATCTGCCTTGCTGTCTGTGTTATCTTTTATCTTCATTAACGAGTCCTGACCCTAGCTATAAAGAAATAAAGATTGAAGACTCTGAAAATGTAATAGCGTGGCTCTATGCACAATTAGCAATGCAACGTCCTAAGGTTAGACGTTCAAATCCTGAAGTTTGGCGACAAAGTTTCTACAAGCGAATATATGCGAGGGCAGGAGAGCTTGAAATGAACAAAGAGCAAGTATATGCATTTGCAAAAGAGAGAATTCCCCTTAAAAAAAGCATACGCTCTTTGAAAGATTTATCTCAAAAAGAATTATAACGCCTGCACAACATAATGGTATATGAGCACAGCAAATATAAAGGGAATTAGATGTATTTCTTTGCCCAGATGTCATACTCTTTAAGGGGCGTTGTTTTTTTTCGTAAAAAAGAGTCTGCTTGCCGTTTTCCCTCGTGAGATGTGCCTGCCTGGCGTATCGTTGATATTTTCCAACCGCTGTCAGTTAGAGAATTTTTGATGAGTTCTAATGGATTTGCGCGTCTATCCGGGATTCCACCAAAGCGAATAACCAAGCGCGCATTATCGTTACACACTAAAGCGGCATTTTGCCAAACAGACTGCAGGTTTCGTTCGAAAAGTTCTGGACTCGAATGGATAATTTGCTTGTCATTGCTGTAGTCAACAGTGTCTGGGCCTCCTAGGAACCAATGCCTAAGCCACTGATCAGGAATGTATGTGCGCATCCCGTAATAGGGAGGAGAAGTAATCACCCAATCAAACTTTCTGCTCAACTCATCTGGAGAAAATGATGTGCTCTCTCGACTGTCAGCTTGGCGAACTTCCGAAAGAATCGATGGCGGTTGGTAAGAATAATACCGCTTTGCTCTTCGCATAATAACTGCAAGGACATCTACAAATTCTGGCTGTAGATTCCGTTCTTGCCAGAAGCGTGTAGCGTATCCCGGCTTAGGGGCATAGGTACGGGGACATTGATTAGATAAATAACTAGGAAATGTTTTTTGCTTAGGGCCATGCAACGCGCCTAGCAGTATACCCCTGAGCGCTTTACGGGCTGGAGTTGAACAGTCATATAGGAATGCCTGTCTAAATTTACATACCGTTCGAAGTACATCCCTATTAAAAGCCCAGTCCCAAAATACCCCTTGTGGGGTTTGCACTCTTCTTCTAGTAGCAAGAATTGCCCGTGCCTCATTTATGACTTCATCTGTGGTGACTGTTACCAATTTGGCAGCAGTAATTGCGACAGCTACAGGACTAGAATCTACTGCAAGAGAATTCAGGCCTAGTAGCCGAGCCGCAAAGTTAGTTGTTCCACGGCCGCAAAAGGGGTCTAATACAAGATCTTCTTTACGGGCTCTACCTTTGAGTATCCTTAGTGGAAACTCAAGAGGAAACATGGTGAAATATGGACACAGCCCATTAAGCTGGTTCCCTGCAATTTTTTGCATACACTATCTCTTTAGCCGGACATAGGATGTCATATCGCGCTCAGGATTGCGATACGACTCCCATGCAGTACCTTGTTGGCCATAAATAGAGTTCATTGCTACGGCTACAAGCTCATAGGCAAAGTCATTTTTATTGTCTAGATGTTCAGGGAGAGTTCTTATAAAAAACGCTTTAAGAGCTCCCCATGCAGCACCTTCAGCAGAGTTTATTTTTTGACTTAGATCACTGTTCCCTTGAAGAGCTTTTATGGAATTTTCCCTGATGGAATTCATAATATCGATAGGGTTACATTCATCTTCAGAGGGCTGCATTAAAACTCCCGCAGGTGGAGTATGCTGGCATGGAGCGGTGATAGGAGAAGCTGTGCCACTTGTCGAACTAAATATAGACCTAGCGTAAGTATTCCCGCTAGGTTGGTTGTAGTTGGGGTCTCGCATAGAAAATTCTTTTTCAAATGACAAAACACGTAAGCTTATTGGGTAGGGTTTTCCACCCACAGAACTCCAAAATACCCCTTGCCCAGGGATTGGTTCATTTAAAAGGGAGCTCAATAAGTCATCACTAAAGTGGGCATTAGCACGCTTTAATGATGTTAGGTCTGCAGCTGATAGAAGATGAAAAATAAACCAATTGTCTCCTTGGCTAAGAATTTCAACAGGGATACTTCCTGGTTGTTGAGTGATCAATAAAGCTCCAAGATCGTATTTTCGGCCTTCTTTTACCCAAGCGATATACGGCTCGGCGGCTGGTGCGTTCTCATTGAGAACTGATTGTGCCTCTTCAACTACTGCGATTGTTGGAATTGTATTCGGATCTGCAGCAGTAAATTCTTGTTGGTTACGATCAAAAATCCTTCGTAGAATTAAACCAGATAGAATTAATGATTGCCCCCCCCGCATCTGTGACACATCAATGATACACAGTTTTCCCTCTGAAAGAGCTTGGATAAGGAGATCCATTAATTGGCTACTCCTACTATGTAACATCCTCACAATTGAAGTCATGTTGCCGCGTGCCGCAAGTGCTTCTGCTTCTTGTCGTTGGGGATCAAGGTCTAGCAGCCTACAGATATCTGTAAGTGGCGTAGAGTTGCCATTTTCATCAATAATATTAACGAGTTCTTCCCATCTATTCTGAGGAAGACCGCGTAGTTTGCGCACGTTTTGCTGATCTTGACGGTCAGGAGAAAGCGCTATCGCAATAACGTCGCCTGGACGCAGCCTGCGAATATCCAACCTGATTCCCCCCGCAACAAAGGATTGGTAAAAAGCACTAGGGCTGCTGCGATCAGTAAAAACTACTAATTTATCTTCAAGTTCAGGGACGTCACACAATCCAGGGCGCCCTTTATCATCGGGCCAAAAATATTCACCATCTGGATCAAAAATTACTGTACCTACCGGAACTTGGCGATTATTCCGCTTCGTTACAACAGGAGTTTCTCGATAAAGTCGGCTAAAAAGAAGTTTATTTAGGTTTGATTTACCAAAACCAGCACGGGCAAAAATAAAGCTTCTCCGGGAAACCAGAGAATTCATGGAGAAATGCACTTGAACTTCAGGTGCAAGAAGTTGCATCCATTCTTGAGTCTCAAAATTTTGGCACCCATTTGCATAGATATACTCGCCAAAAGCCAAGTGCCCTATGGCTGGCCCATCAATATTGTGTGCGGCCACTTCGCGCAAAACGTTATCATTTGGGAATGCTACTTTACTGCCTACGTGTGGCAATCTACGGTGAGAAGGAACAAAGGTGAGCCCCGTTCCGTTTTTTCTCAAAACTCCAAGCATTCGTATATTTACCCGGTATTTTAAGTACTGTTCTCGTAAGTCCTCTGGAATAGGGCGTCCATCACGAACAGCCCTAATATTAAATTCTTCTCCAGAACCATGAGAAAGTTTTCCTTCTGAAGAAAACGATGCAATACGCCCGAGAACAGCTTCATCCGGAGTTTCCAGCTGAACTAAAATAAACTGCCCATGCATAGGTATGTTCTGAAATTCATTGCGGTATGGTAGAACTAAGTCGGCATGAAACTCCATACCGCCTTGTTGAAAACCGCGAAATATTCCTACGATCTGCTCGGTTGGGAATAGCTGAATATCGGGCATGTGCGCTCCTTAACTATATCTGCGTTGGGCTGGATCGGCATCCTGCAATTGAAAAGAATCCAAGGTTTCTGCCTGTGAGCCAAGACTACTGCGGACACCTTCATAGATAAAATCTTGTAAAATATCGAAGTCAAAATCAACAAGGGCAGCGTTTTCATGCGCTTTTTGTAAGCAACGTGGATAATGGGGAACAGGGAACCCATTGATTGCATCGGCTAACATAGAACCAAGAATTAACTGGGCATCTGATATTTGCGGGAGAAAAATATCAACGGGCCAAATTGGATCTCGTCGCCGATTTCCAAATTTAACTAAAAACATCTTCCCACCGACAAACTTATTGATTTCTCCACTCTCAGTGGCGTGATCGTCTCCTCTGGCAAACTCAGACCAAACGTATGCACGCTCCTCGACCTCTCGAGGTATTTCGACATATGCAGGATAATCTGTAACCAAAATTCCTTCTAAAGCCATTGCCAGGCGATATCGGGAAAGAACTTTACTATGCTTGGCTACTCCTGCGAGCAAGATTTTTCTGCGGCTACGAGAGAAATGCTCATCAATACGCTCCTTCATACCACTAAGCAGCTTTGGGAATAAGTCTTGCGCAAAAACTTTGCTACGTAGCAGACCATCACAAATAATTAATGTGTCAGTTCCGAAGTCTTTTTCAAGTAAGGCGAATAAAATAGCCCATTCAACAAGCTCACGGTAAACCTGAACCCAACTCGGAGAGACAGGCTCTCCCTTTTTTACTGGTCGGATCATATGCGAAAGCTTAGATAGGCTATCAACTTCTAGAAAGTGCATCATCCGCCCTAAAGCTGTTTTAGGGGACCCGTCTGCATTAAATTGAAATTTAGTTAGTTTATCGATTGGAGTTGTGGGAGAGATGGCTTCTAGGCAGTACTCATTGTTACTACTGTCAACAACCCTTACTAGCTGAATTAAAAAAGGGTCAAATTGCAACTGATTGTTTCCACCATCAGTTGCAACCAACGAAATTGATGTCGTTGCGCGTGGTTGAATTTGGCGGGTTGCAGATTTTAACGGCTGAATTTCAACCCTTAAAGCATCTAAAATTCCTTGATCAGTATTTATGCAATCCGCAATAGCTTCTTTAAGTTGGGCTTGGGTCGTAGGATCAATCATTATATATGAAACTCCATTGTGACTGAAGCAGTCACCTTGATGCTTATAGTATAGACTATTGCATGTATAAACACCAGATACGAATGCACAAGCCGTCCGCCACCTTAAGAAACATTTGCCCTGCTAAAATAAGCTATAAGTTCCTTTCGGTTGTATAGAATCCGTGTCCCCTGCTTTATATACTTTGGGCCACCGCCCCGGCTTCTCTGTGTTTTCAACGTCGCTGCCGACAATGAAAACAGCTTCTCCACTTCTTTTTCCGTCAGGTATTCCTTGCGGCGAATCCGCTCCATTTCACAGATTGTCTCGGCAACTGGGGCGAGAATTTTCTCCAAGGCATCAGCAACGGCCTTTTCAAGGTCGATTTCTTGGTCGTTGATGGTGAGTTGTCTGGGAACGCCCATGCGATTCTCTTTCTTGGAGTTAAAAACATGATCACTGCACCGGAAATGACTTTCCCTTGATTTGTTATGCCTCCGCCTGTGCTCTGGCCTGCTCTTTGGCTATAGCCATCAGGTAGCTGAGGTCTTCCCCCAACACTTCCGCCATGCGTTGAGCGTCTGATATCTGCACACCTTGGGGCTTGCCGGTGTTGGACGCTTTGCTGCGCATGGCTGTCCAGCGGGCAGCTGCCGCTTTGGGCGAATCTTCCGGCCAGACCAGGGCGGCGAATTCGCCTTTTTTTATGCCCCTTTCTTTGACGCGTTTCGCCACAAGCTCCACAAAAACCCGCTCCAATGCCATGGCAAAATTGTATCCAGTGGTCATACGTATCCTCCGGTGGTACTCACTATACCGGAAATTCCTTTATTGTCTATTCTTAAATTCCTGCTACTAAAAATAAGAAATTCCTTGAAAACATATAAAGGAGGTTGCAGGGATGTGTCATTTCTCATTGTTACTTAAAGGAAATATCTTTTGTGGGAAGGACGCTGGATGGCTTGGCCAACGTGGAATACCCCAAAAAACTATTCCGAAAGTTATCCATGTGTTGGGCGGAAATAATCATGGCTGCTGAAGGCAAAAGACTCTCCAACAACATGGATGGAATAGAATTTGTGGCTTGTATGGAGACGATCAAGGAATTTCTTCAAAAAAGCTGGAAGCACTCCCAGATTCACCGGCAGTTGAAGCAGGAAGGCAAGATAACCATGTCCTACGGGGCGTTTTGCTACCATATGCGCCGTCTTTCTTTGGACCAGCACAAACCGGGGGAAACGCCTCCACCTGTGCAGGCAAAAAAATTGCTCCGGCACCTGTGCGCCCATCAGCCGGGCCACGCCATGTAACTACTTCCGGAAGCGCCTTTCCCAATCCGCGTGACATGAACCCGGACGAAGCCCTTTAACCCAAGGAACCAACAACTATGGCAACCATTCATTTCATTCAGCAAGGCAAGGGAGGCGTCGGCAAATCCATGATTGCCGTCATCCTCTATCAGGTGCTGGGGCATCTGGGCAAAGAGATCATGGCCTTTGATACCGACCCGGTGAATTCCACCCTGGCCGGATTCAGGGAGTTCGCGGTCACGCGCTTGGATATCCTGAAAAACGGCGATATCGACCCGCGTGAATTCGACGTGCTCATCAACGAGATAGCCGCACTGCCCGTAGACACGCACGTCATTGTGGACAACGGCGCGTCTTCCTTTCTGGCGCTTAACAGCTATATCAAGGAAAACGACGTGCTCGGTATCCTGACCGAAAGCGGGCACAACGTCTTTTTCCACACCGTTATCACGGGCGGCCAGGCCATTGGCGATACCGTGCTGGGGCTGCGTTCTCTGGCGCTTGGGTTTCCCGAATCGCCCATTGTGGTCTGGCTGAACCCGTACTTTGGCGAAATCCGCATGGATGACCGCTCGTTTGAAGAATTCAAGGTTTATCAGGAATTCAGCGACCAGTTTCACGCTGTTATCACCATTCCCCAGGGCAACAAGGCCACCCTCGGCAAAGACCTGGAAATGCTGTTCGCCAAGCGCCAGAGCTTTGCCACAGCCATCAACTTCAGCCAGTCCATCGTCATGCGTTCGCGCCTGTCTCGCTACTGGAACGAGCTTGTCTCCGTTGTGGAGCAGGCTGCCATCGCCTTTTAGGAGGACGTATGACGGACACTGAACACACAACGCATCCGGAAGAAGCTCCCGGAACGCAAACAGAAACAAAAAGCTCCTTGCCGGACGGCATTGGGCTCTCTCTGGAACAGGTGCAGAGGATGCTTGTCAAAACGCATAAAACTGTTGTGGATGACCATGACCCCATTCTCATGGTTGTCACCATCCTCAACGCCCACCTGACCGAAGTGGACAAGCTCCAGGCTCGGCACAGGGAAGGTCTTGCCAGGCTGATGGCAGACAAGACAGGCGCCTACGTTTCAGGAGTGCAGGCTGCGGTCGGCCAATTGACGGACAGCTTGTCGTCTGCATCTGTGGAGGGCATTCGCAAGGTTTTTGATGAACATGCCGCCAGGCTTAAACTCTTCAAGAGCAACATCACATGGCTCGCCGCCATTGTGGCGGTATCGGCCCTGCTTAACATGGCGGTGTTCGTGCTGGGAGGATTGCGCTGATGCTCATGCGCCCCTGCGACGACCCGCGCCTGCTGGAAGGACTGCGCCACTCCTGCGGCCCGCTCTTTATGGACGCCCTGGAAGATCCGGAAGTGATCGAAATCATGCTTAACCCGGACGGTTCGCTGTGGATTGAGCGCTACGGGCAGGACCATGAGCGGATTGGCGAAATTCCCGTGGCGCAAGGCAGGCTCATTCTTTCGCAGGTGGCCAGCGGACTCAACCTTACGGTGAACGAGCGTAGCCCCATTGTGGAAGGCGAGTTCCCCCTGGATGGCTCGCGCTTTGAAGGCACTTTTCCGCCCATTGTCGGACCTGGTCCTTCTTTTTCGCTGCGTAAAAAGGCCAGCCGGGTGTTTACACTGGCGGAATACACGGCTTCCGGCTCCATCTCGCCAGAGGTTGCCAATATTATTGAAGACGCGGTTCTGCGGCGCTTGAACATCGTTGTGGTCGGCGGCACCTCATCCGGCAAGACGACCTTCGTCAACGCGGTGATTGATGCCATTTACCGGCTCACGCCGTCGCACCGCCTGCTCATTCTTGAAGATACGGCGGAATTGCAATCCAAAAGCCCCAACGTGGTCTTTTTTCGCACATCCGTTCTGGCAAACGTGGACATGCGCACCCTGGCGAAAGTCAGTATGCGCTATGCACCCAAGCGCATTCTTATTGGCGAAGTGCGGGACGCCGCTGCGCTGGAACTGCTCAAACTCTGGAACACCGGGCATCCTGGCGGCGTCAGCACCTTTCATGCGGACAGCGCTGAAGAAGCTCTGCCACGCCTGGAAGAACTGGTGGAAGAAGCCGGGCTCGGTCCCAAGCAAAAGCTCATCGGGCGGGCTGTAGATCTGGCCGTGTACATGGAAAAAACACAGGACAACAAACGGCGGATATCCAGCATCGTCAAGGTCAACAGGTTCAACCACAAGGAGGAAGTATATGAAAAGGAAACACTTTACACCGTTGCCGCGTAAGGAGGGAATAAAGACCGTATGAAAGCGCCCATACCCAATACCCCGGAAATTCGTTGCCGGGGCTGCAACAAGCTGCTGGCACGCGGTGCCATTGAAGCCGGTGATATCGAGCTTCATTGCCCGCGCTGCAAAACCCGCCTGCATCTGAGGGCCACGCGCCCCAGCCACGCGCCGCATGACGGCCTCCACGGAGACCTTCATGAACGCGAATCATCTTCCCAGCCAAAGCCTTAGTTCCCGCCTTTTTGTTACCGGCCTGGCAGCATTTTGCCTTCTGGCCCTGCCGGATATCGCCGCTGCCTCGGGCGGCATCACGGAATTTTCCAGCCCGTTGGAAAAGGTGGTCAACACCATCACCGGGCCTGCGGGCAAATGGATTTCCATTGTGGCCATGGCGCTCTGCGGCGTCATTTTCATCATGAACAAGGACGACATCAGCGGCGGCTTCAAGCTGCTTTTGTCCGTGGTCTTTGGTATTTCCTTTATCGCCTTTGCCGCCAGCATCGTGAACTCGGTGTTCTCCTTCTCCGGAGCGGTGATATGAGGCGCTACCTTCCCATTCACCAATCCCTGCACCGGCACGCCCATGTGCTTGGCGCAGAGCGCGAACTGGTCATGACCAGCGCCCTCATCGCGCTCTTGGTAGGCGTGGGCGGCCTGACGGCTGTTTCCATCGTCTCAGCCATTGTCTTCTGGATAGCCTCCGTCTTCGCGCTGCAGCGCATGGCCAAGGCCGATCCCATCATGAGCCGCGTCTGGCTTCGGCACATCAAGCAGCAGGAATTCTACCCGGCCAGGGCAAGCCGCTGGCGGCTGGTTGGGGGCTTCACATGCTGAAGCTCATCGACTACCGCACCAAAACCAGGGGCCTGCCGGACCTCTTGCCCTATGCCGCGCTTATCGCTCCCGGCATTGTGCTGAACAAGGACGGTTCGTTTCTGGCGGGCTGGGAAGTGCGCGGACAGGACACGGCCAGTTCCACGGAAAGTGACCTTTCCCAGGTTTCCAGCCGGTTCAACAACGCCGTAAAGCTGCTGGGCAGCGGCTGGATGCTGCACATGGACGCGATCCGCAGTTCGCACCGGGCTTACCCGCCAGCGGACAAAGGGTATTTCCCTGATCCGGTGACGCGGCTCATTGACGACGAACGACGCGAGTTCTTCAGCGGTAACAGGTGGTTCAGCACCAGCGCCATTCTTACCGTCACCTACAAACCCAACTTCCAGGACTCCAAAATAGCGGGCAAGGCGCAAGCTGGCGTGGCCACGTCCGATGCTCTGGAGAAAGCGCGAAGCTACTTTCAGAACATGCTGGATGAGCTGGAAGACGCGCTTTCCAGCATTCTGCGCATGGAGCGGCTGGTGGAATACGCTATGCCCGACGCGGACGGCTTCGACTGGGTCCAGTCGGATCTGTTTTCGCATATCCAGTATTGCACCACAGGCACGTTGCATCCCGTGCGCGTACCGCAAACGCCCATGTATCTGGATGCCTTGCTTGGCGGCGAAACCCTGGTGGGCGGCATTGTGCCGCGCCTGGGTAACCGCCATCTGGCAGTGCTTTCTCTGGACGGTCTGCCACAGGAATCGTACCCGGCCATATTGCGTGATCTGGATGCTCTGGCCCTCGAGTATCGTTTCAGTAGTCGCTTTATCTGCCTGGATCAGTATGACGCGGCCAAGGAGATCAACTCTTACCGCAAGGGCTGGCGGCAGCAGGTTTTCCGCTTTCTGGATCAGTTCTTCAACAACCCCAACGCCCGCGCCAACCGTGACGCTTTGCTCATGGCCGAAGACGCGGAAACCGCGCTCACGGAAGTGCAAGGTGGCTACGTGAGCGCAGGCTACCTGACTACAAGCATTGTTTTGATGCACGAGGACCAGGAACAATTGCAGGACTGGGCGCGGGATTTACGCCGCACGGTGCAGACGCTGGGTTTCGGCTGCCGCATTGAATCCATCAACGCGCTGGAAGCGTGGCTCGGCACGCATCCAGCCAATAGTTACGCCAATTTACGGCGTCCCATGGTCAACACGCTGAATCTGGCGGATCTGCTGCCGCTTTCGTCAGTGTGGACAGGCTCCCCGGTATGCCCGTGCCCATTTTACCCGCCAAACTCCAAGCCGCTGGCCGTCTTGATGACGGACAACTCCACGCCGTTCTGGTTCAACATCCATGCTGGCGATCTGGGGCACACGCTCATATTCGGGCCGACCGGTGCAGGTAAGTCCACTTTGCTGGCCTTTATCGCCGCGCAGTTCCGCTGCTATGAAAATGCTCGCATCTTCGCCTTTGACAAGGGCATGAGCATGTTCCCGCTCTGTTTCGGGGCTAGCGGCGACCATTACAACATCGGCAACGCCGAGCAACTTGCCTTTGCGCCGCTCCAGCGCATCGATTCCGAAGAAGAGCGTACCTGGGCGGAAGAATGGATCGCTTCGCTTATGGAACTGCAGCAGTTCACGGTCATGCCCGCGCATCGCAACGCCATTCACACAGCCATGCAAACGCTGGCTGCCAACCCGCCGCATTTGCGTTCCCTGACCAGTTTCTACCACGTGGTGCAGGACAGGGAGATCAAAGAGGCCATCCAGCATTACACCGTGCAGGGGGCCATGGGGCGACTGCTGGACGCTGATGCGGACAACCTGAACCTTTCGCGCTTCATGGTCTTCGAAATCGAAGACCTCATGAACTTGGGCGACAAAAACCTTGTGCCGGTGCTGACCTATCTGTTCCGGCGCATTGAAAAGGCCCTGGACGGTTCGCCCACCCTTCTGGTGCTGGATGAGGCCTGGATTATGCTCGGGCACCCGGTGTTCCGGGCCAAGATACGTTAATGGCTCAAGGTTATGCGCAAGGCCAACTGCGCGGTCATTCTCGCCACACAAAGCCTTTCCGACGCCCGCAACTCCGGCATTCTGGACGTGCTCGCCGAATCCTGCCCCACGAAAATCTTTCTGCCCAACAGCGCCGCCGAAGACGCCGGGCAGAAGGAGCTCTACACGGGCATGGGGCTCAACGACAAACAGTTAGCCATCCTCAAAAGCGGCATCCCCAAACAGGACTACTACATGGTCAGCCCGCAGGGGCGGCGCAAGGTGCAGCTTGCCCTCAAAGGCAAGGCGTTGGCCTTTGTCGGCGCTTCAGACAAGGCCAGCATCGCCCGTATCCGGGAGCTGGCTGCGGAGCATGGACCAGGCAACTGGCAACACATCTGGCTACGCGAACGCGGCGTGGCATAACATTAAGGAGCCAACATGAAAAAATATATTCTTCTCCCGGCGCTGGTTTTGTGGATATGCGCCACACCGGCATACGCCATCACTGTCACCTGCACCAATTGCAGCACCAACCTTATCCAGTTGCTGGACCGCATTACCAATGTGGAACAGCTGACCAACGCCATCAAACAGTACCAGGAGGCTGTTGAGCAGACACGCCAGCAAATCACCATGGTGCAGCAAAATATCGAGCAGTACCAGAATATGCTCCAGAACACGGCCCAGCTTCCGGCCAATCTGGTCAATGAACTGAAAGGGAGCCTGACCCGGCTGGCCAACCTTTCCAGCACGCTCAGAACGCAACGCGGCGATATTGTCGCCCTTGGCGAGATATTCACCTCGCTGTTTCCGGAGCAGGCGCTCTTCGGCACTCTGGCCGGAGCCAGCCCGGAACAGATGGACGAAGCCCGCCAGCGCTACCGCCAGGAATGGGACAACTGGGCGGAATCCGTTGACCAGGCCTCGCAGGCTACCTTTCAGCTTTCCGGCCAACAACTGGCGGACCTGCAGCGCGATCCGGCGCGTTTTCAACAATACATAGACAGCCTGCTTGCAAGGCCGGACGGCCAGCAAAAGGCCATTATGGCGGGCAATCAGCTTTCCGCCTTGCAGGTGCAAGAAGCGCGGCAACTGCGCGAACTGATGGCCACACAGGTACAGTCCCAGCTTGCCAGTCAGATGAAGGAAGAAAAGGAAAGTCAGATGTCGCAGGAAGCCTGGCGTGAGACCATCAAAACGAATCGAATCGGCAAAGTCAAAGCCAAGCCCGATCCCTTTTGAAAATCCCCTTTTGTTCCCCGGCTGCGTCGGACTCGTTTTTTGCTTTGGTCATGGACCGCAAAAGTCCACTCCCGCCGCAAAAATACTTCGTCCTCCTTGCCGGAAAACAAAATTGCTCTTTTCAAATTGAGAGGTGAATTATGAAAAGAAAATACCTGCCCCTTGGCATTCTGGCCCTTGCATTATGCGCTGTGGTTATTAGCGCGGGCGAAGCCCATGCCGCCAATGAGGACTTTGTCTCCACCTTGGTGCGCGAATTCTACAACAAGACCAGCAACTGGGAGCCCACCCTGAAGCGTTACGCCTTGGGGATTTTCCGCTGGCTGGTCATTCTGGAAGTGTGCTTTCTCGGCATCAAGGCCGCACTCAACCGCGACCAGCTTACCGACATTTTCAAACAGTTTGTCATGTTGCTCCTGATGGCCGGGTTCTTCATGGCTGTCATCAACTATTACCAGGAATGGGCCTGGAACCTCATCAACGGCCTGGGTGCCATCGGCAAGGAGCTGACTCCGGGCGGCTATTCTTCGGAATCGCCGTTCCTCACCGGCATGCAGCTTGTGAAGCTGGTGCTGGACAAACTCTCTGTCTGGTCGCCGGGCAACTCCATCGCGCTGCTTATTGCGGCGCTGGTCATCATTGTCTGTTTCGCACTCATCTCCGCGCAGGTGGTGTTCATCAAGTGCGAGGCCATGGTCGCCATGGCGGCGGCGCTTCTGCTGGTGGCCTTTGGCGGAAGTTCCTTCCTCAAGGATTACGCCGTCAACGCTATTCGCTACGTGCTGGCTGTGGCCTTCAAGCTCTTTGTCATGCAGCTCGTTCTGGGCGTCGGCATCGCCTTTATCGAAGGCTTTTCCACCTCCACGGCAGAGTTGCAGGACATCTTCGTGGTCATCGGCGCGTCGGTGGTGCTGCTGGCCCTGGTTAAATCCCTGCCCGACGTCTGTGCGGGCATTATCAACGGTTCCCACGTATCCAGCGGAGCGGCGTTGACAGCTTCCGCCGCAGCAGTGGGCGGCGCGGCCATTGGCGCGGTGGTGGCGGGAAGCAACACGGTTCAGAACGTGTGCGATGCCGCCAAGGTGGCGGGAATGGAAGGCGGGAGCGGTCTCGGCAAGGTGGCCAGCATGGCGAAATCCTTGTGGGGTGCCAGGCAGGATGCCAAAACCGGGGGAGAGAAAGACCTCAGCACCAGAACCCGCTCGGAAATGCAGGAACGTCTGGAACGCGCCCGCATGAACAAAAACGATAACGCCTAGGTGGTACTAATGGCTCTTTTCAAAACAAAAAACGAAAGCCCGCCGGAACCTTCCAGCAGTAGCAATCCGTATCTCAACGGGCGGGAAGAATGGCTGGAGCGCTATGGTTCATACATCAGCCGGGCGGCGCAATGGCGCATGGTGGCCTTTTTCTGTCTTATTCTCACAGGCATTTCCATCACCGGCAACGTCATGCAGGCCAACCAGGTGAAAACCGTGCCCTACATCATTGAGGTGGACAAGCTGGGTAAATCGTCCGTGGTCAACCGGGCCGACAGGGTCAGTGCCACGCCGCAACGCCTCATCCAGGTGGAACTCCAGCAAAAAATGATTGAGCGCCTGTCCTTTTTCATGGCCGGAAGTGCCAAAGGTGTTTTGCGCCAGTGGTACGAAGCCAATAACCCCTATGAAATCGCCAAGACGGGCAAGCTGGTGCATGTGGAAATCAAAGGACTGCCCCTGCCGGTCAGTTCTGACTCCTACCGGGTGGAATGGCAGGAAACTGTTCGTAGCCATGCGGGCGTTTTGCTGGATTCCTATACCTATGAAGCCACGGTCACCATTCAAATCAACCCGCCAACAGTTGACGCGGTTTTGCTGCGTAATCCCGGCGGAGTCTACATCACCTCGCTTTCGGCAGGCAAGGTGGTCGGCGCTCAGGCTCCCGCCAAACCCCAACCATCAGAAAAACAATGAGGCTCCTCATGAAAAGAATACTGTTTTTATCTGCGCCCTTGCGCTGTATTGCACGCCAGCCTTTGCCGCCACTCCGGTCCCTGAAGGTTGGCCTCCAGCGTTGGAAGCTTCTCCAACGGGTAATTCGACTCCCGCATCCTCCGCCACTTGGAAACTCCAAGACATCCGATAAAGTCCGAAAAGCCCTTGACCTGAATGGTTGAGGGCTTTTTCAGTGTTCAACGTTGTCTGAAAAATCCTTTTCCACGACTCTATTCGAGGTGCATTTTACCGTATCTTGATTTTCTACGTCCATCATGCTTCAGCTTGTGTACTCCTAAGACGTATCTCCACAGACTTTTTCATGATGGCTTTGTGCAACAGCCTCCTGCTTATCCTGCATCTATTCAATGGAAAGGAGCAGGGATTGTCTCACAGCTCGTTCTTCTTACGGTTGTATGCCGTAAAGGAACGATTCTATGGATAAGGCCATTGTGAAAAAAAGAAAAAAGCATTGACATAAAAGATGCCGTATTCTATCCTCTAGAAGAAGTGTAAGGGGAGTAGCTGGGTCCTTGAGACCCCGGTAGCGTCAACAGCATGGCTTTACGGCCTGGCGTTACCATCAAGTGTTTGCTTGATAAGTGAGACCTTCACGGCAGTCATGCCGTGAAGGTCTTTTTTCTTTATCAGGCATCGCCTCACATTCTGCCCACTTTCAGCGGCTGTTCAGGAACGTACACCGTCCCTGTTTTTCCATACTCAACCGTTAGGACAGAAGAATGTTTGCACGCTTTTTGCCTCAGACCGTCCCTTTTTTCGAGCTTCTGGTACAGCAGAACGCCCTCCTGCAAGAGATGTCGGAGGCGCTCGCCGTCGTCATGGACAACACGGAAGCGTCGGAGCGCCATCTGAAGCGGATCAACCTGTTGGAAGAAGAGGCGGATCGGCTCTATCGGAGCATCACTCAGCATCTCTCCCAGACGTTCATCACACCCATCGATCGTGAGGATATCCATGCGATCAACATGGCCCAGGAGCGGGTGGCGGATAAGATACAGCATCTTGCCAACCGTTTTTTTGTTTCCGGGTTCATGTACCAGCGTTTTCCCGCTCAGATGATCACGGAAAGGATCCGGGGGATGCTGCGGGATACGAAGTCCATGCTGGATGAAATTTCCATGAAGAAAGAGGTGTCCGCGCACATCCATACGCTCAAATCCAGGAAGTCCGACTGTGAAATGTTCCAGTCGACCGGGCTTGCCGAGTTGATGGACAGCGAGATCGAAACGTTTGAACGCGTCAGAGAGATCATCCTCTGGGGGCAGGTCTACGACCGCATGGAGCGCACGGTCGATGCGGTATCGGATCTCGCCGACACGCTTGAGGAGGTTGCGCTGAAGTATGTTTGACGTTTCCTTCCTCCTTATTCTGATCATCATCGTGGCGTTGATCTTCGATTTCACCAACGGCGCTCACGACTGCGCCAACGCCATCGCTACCGTGGTTTCGACCAAGGTGCTGAGCCCTCGGACTGCCGTCATCATGGCAGCCACCCTCAACCTGATCGGGGCGTTTTTAGGGACAAAGGTCGCCAACACGCTCGGATCGGGCATTGTCCACCCCGATATTGTCGCAAACTGCCAGCCGCTGGTGCTTGCGGCCCTGATCGGGGCGATAGGCTGGAACCTGTTCACATGGCATTTCGGGATCCCCTCCTCTTCCTCCCATGCGCTGATAGGAGGGCTCATGGGGGCCGCCGTGGCCTATGCCGGCTTTTCATCCCTCAACGGGGGCTCCATCCTGACCAAAATACTGCTGCCGCTGGTCCTCTCCCCTCTGGCTGGATTCGGTATGGGGCTGCTGGTCATGTTCCTCATCATGTTCATGTGCGCAAAGTGCGCGCGGAACAAGCTCAATACGGCCTTCACGCGGCTTCAGGTGCTCTCGGCGGCGTTCATGGCGACCAGCCACGGTATGAACGATGCCCAGAAAACGATGGGGGTGATCACCCTTGCCCTCTTCATTTTCAACGAAATCGAAACGATAGCCGTCCCCCTCTGGGTCAAGTGCCTCTGTGCCACCTTTATGGCGCTCGGTACTGCCATGGGCGGCTGGAAAATCGTCAAAACCATGGGGCATAAGATCTTCAAACTGGAACCCGTTCACGGCTTCGCCAGCGAAACGTCGGCCGCACTGGTCATCTCCGGCGCGTCGCTCCTTGGTGCGCCGATCAGCACGACGCACACGATCACGGCCTGCATCTTCGGCGTAGGCTCGACCAAGCGCCTCACAGCCGTCCGCTGGGGGGTCGCGGGGCACCTCATCATTGCCTGGGTCCTTACCATTCCCGCTTCCGGTCTTCTGGCGGCCTGTTCCTTTTTCCTTTTAAACGCTGTGGGGTTCGCCTAGTATGCAGTATTATTTCAATGGAAATATACTGTCTGATAAAATAATATCAAATCGTATTGACATGTTCTATTTTCAAGTTTAAAAATTCACTATATCATCCGAATAATACCCAGAGAGCTGTTGTATGCCTATTCCTTCAGTCACACAAAAATTCATGTGCACACTTTTTGTGTTCACAATGATCTGTGGTGTATGGCAATATGCAGCAATAGAGAATACCTTTTACTTCGAAGACAGAGAAAACATCGTATCCGAAGAAATCTGCGAATATGCCGTAACGCAGCGTATTGCTGAGCACAAGCGTTTAAATTACAATACAAATACAAGCGGCATAGAACCTCTTCTTCCGTTGCTTTCCCTCTTGCTTGGTTTTCTTCTCTACGCCCCCGTCGTCAGGAAAATCCATCTTTGCCGCCTGCAAAATGATTTTCTTCCCAAACTGTGCGACTTTCACGGGATGCTCCCACTCCCCTTCGCTCCTCCGCGCTCCCTCTCGTAAGTCTCCAGATCGGATATGGCTGAAAGAGGCTCTTTCATGCTCCCGGACACGCTTGACGCGAGAACGGCATCCGTTCCCGTGAATGAGGACCGTTTCCTCTGTCTTTTTCAGCGTGCACCCGGTCGAGGGGGCTGGACTCATGCTTTAGGACCATTTCGCATTACTTAAGAACATATTTCGGAGTGAGGAATATGGAAACCGTAAGAAAGCCGTTGAATGAAGATCGCGTAGCCTTGTTGCTTGGAAGCGTCATCTTTATCCTTGCCCTGCTCAAGTTCAGCGGGATAGACATGCTCGGCTGGGCCGTCAAAATCGGCATGTGGGTGGGCGATCCGCTTGACGCGTGGCGTCCCGCCACCAAAGGTCTTCTCCCCGGCTATGGCGCACTGTTCGCTACCTATACCATCCTGACGGGCGCGCTGGCTTGTTGTGTGAAGCTCATGGGGAACGACGTGGTGAAGTTCGTCAAGTCCTTCACCATCATCTTCTTTATCGCCATGATTTGTTATACGCTGGGCGCCAACGCCTACATCGCGGCCAACCCCACCCAGCTCAAGGCGCAGGGGATTCCGTGGGCGCTGGGCCTGAGCACCGAGGCGGGGCTCATCCTCGCCCTCGTCATGGGCATCGTGATCAGTAACTTTATGCCGAATCTTGCGGAATCTTTGAAGGACGCCTGCCGTCCCGAGCTGTTCGTCAAGATCGCCATCGTCATCATGGGCGCGGAACTCGGCGTGAAGGCCGCCGACGCCGCCGGTTTCGCCGGGCACATCATTTTCCGGGGACTGTGCGCCATTGTTGAAGCCTATCTCCTCTACTGGTGCGTGGTCTATTACGTCGCCCGCCGGTACTTCAAGTTCAACCGCGAATGGGCGGCCCCGCTGGCGTCCGGCATCTCCATCTGCGGAGTTTCCGCCGCCATCGCCACGGGCGCGGCCATCCGCTCCCGGCCCGTCGTTCCGATCATGGTTTCCTCGCTCGTCGTGGTATTCACCTGCATCGAAATGCTGATCCTCCCCTTCATCGCGCAGCACTTCCTGACCGGAGAACCCATGGTCGCGGGCGGCTGGATGGGCCTCGCCGTCAAGTCCGACGGCGGAGCCATCGCTTCCGGCGCCATCGCCGAATCGCTGATCCTCGCCAAGGCCGCCGAAGCCGGGATCAACTGGGAACCCGGCTGGATCATCATGGTCACCACCACCGTCAAGATCTTCATCGACGTATTCATCGGCGTGTGGGCCCTGGTCCTCGCATGGGTATGGTGCACCAAGTTTGACAAGTCCGGCGACCGGACCATGCACTGGGGCGACGTGTGGGCCCGTTTCCCCCGCTTCGTGCTCGGCTATATCATCACGTTTGCCATTCTCCTCATCATCTGCCTCCAGTCCCCCGAGCTGCAGAAGACCGGCGCGAGCGTTTCCGGTACGCTGAACGCGTTCCGCGTCATCTTCTTCCTGCTCACCTTCTTCACCATCGGCATGGTGTCGAACTTCCGCAAGCTCATGGAGGAAGGCATCGGCAGACTGGCCATCGTCTATGTGGTGTGCCTGTTCGGCTTCATCATCTGGCTTGGGCTGTTCATCTCGTGGCTGTTCTTCCACGGCATGACCCCTCCTCTGGCCTCCTGATTTCACACACTGCTTAGCTAAGGAGAACGATCATGGCAGAAAAGAAGAACGACGTGAAGTTTCATGAAGAAATACAGAAGATGGAATACGAGCCCATGGACGAAACGGAACTCAAGCTCATCAAGGGCGGCATCACTTTGGGCATCGTCCTGCTTGTGGTTCTGTTCGTTGTGAGTAAATATCTTCTTCCCGGCCTTCATTAATCCTTAACACGGCGGGGGGAGAGCCAGCCTCTCCCCCCGTGGACACACCGCCATGTCTCAGTACAAGCTTGTTTACTACTCAGGGATGAACATGAACCTTGTCCAGGGCGCTTCCGAAATCGTGGAAGCGGATTCTTTCAACGACGCGCTGTCCCTCAAATGTTCATGGCCCGTTTTTGAGGCGAGGGATCACCTCTCGGCCGCCGCCCAAAATCCCGGCACCTGCGTCTACTACACGGAAATGTGGGAAGCCGTCCTGATGGACCCGAAACAGGCCTCCACCAGCCACGACTGTTACGGCGACTTTTCCGGGATGCGGTACTAGGGTCCCGCCCGCTCCAAACGGCGCCCCATCCATGAAACAAGCGTAGCGGGCCGTTTCCCGCGCCCCGCGCCCGTCCTGAAGGACGCCAAAAGCCCCCGGGCCATTCTAGCCAGGGGGCTTTTGGCGTTTGTCCCGCAGGCGGCAAGGCGTCCCTCCCGATCACCCGTTTTGGAGGGCTGCCTTTACCGATCGCGGATGGTTTCCGACTGTATGCCCAGGGGCACCGCCGTCACGCGCCTTTATGTGTCGACAGTCATCAACGGGTATAAAAACAAAACAACGGGAAGGAAAAAGAATCGTGTGAAGATATAAATGGATATTTCATCAGGCCATATCCATCTATTTATCCAAATAAAGACCCCATGATATGTATGCAAAACCATTTTCTGGCGAAGAAAAGCAGTCTGGAGAACAGCATACCATGTTCTTTATGGAACATATGGCATTCTCAAGACAGCGTCTCTTCTTTGCAACATTTACGGCTCCCCTACGCAATATACAAATGCATTCCAATGAACAGCTGGATACAATTATATCAATAAATCAACATGGTTATTATAACCTATAGTTTTTGACAGTATCACTGAAAAGACTTCTTTATTTTTCCAGAAATATTTTGCACAAAAATATCTTTCATACATCAAACATACTGAAATAAAAATACTATCCACTTAAAATGCATACAAATCCCGCGTTTCGCACAATAGCGGGCATCAGGCCCGTTCTTGCTCAAAATGCTGATAAATTTTCAGTATTACAATGTATTCTGTATATTACGGCAATCCCCCCTGCCTCTTTTCTCCTCCCTCTAGCCTTCAATTATTTTCTGTGCTAGTGTCGACAATAGGTTTTTTTTCACAATCCAACCAAGAGAGAGGAGAACATTCATGAGCTACAAGAAGATGCTTCCCCTTGTACTGGCGGCACTGCTTCTGTGGACCGTCCCCGCATCCGCCGCGCCGGAAACGACGCTGAAAGTTGCAGTGGGTGACCCCGAAGATTCCGAAATGGGTGTCGTCGGCCATGCCTTCAAGAAGTATGTGGAAGAAAAAACGGGCGGCAAAGTGGAAGTGCAGTGCTTCTACGGCGGCTCGCTGGGCGACGAAAGCGAAGCCTTCCGCAACGTTCAGAAAGGCACCCTGCCTCTGGCCATGGGCGGCATCGCCAACCTCGTGCCCTTTGAAAAGAAGCTCGGCCTGCTGACCCTGCCCTACCTGTTCGCCAACATCGACGAAGTCGTGGCCGGCACCAACGGCGCTCCCGCCGAACTGCTGAACAAGTACGCCACCAAAGCCGGGTTCCGCATCCTCACGTGGACCTACACGGACTTCCGCTACATCTCCAACTCCAAGCGCCCCATCACCAAGATGGCCGACATGCAGGGCCTGAAGTTCCGCGTGCCCCAGAGCGCCGTGCTGATCGCCGCCTATAAGGCCTTCGGCGGCAGCCCGACCCCCATCTCCTGGGCCGAAACCTTCACCGCGCTCCAGCAGGGCGTCGTGGACGGCCAGTGCTACGGCTACATCGGCTTCAAGGCCATGAAGTTCAACGAAGCCAACCAGAAATACCTCACCGAAGTCCACTACACCTATCAGCTGCAGCCTCTGGTCATCAGCGAACGCGTGTTTAAGAAGATGACCCCCGAAATGCAGAAGGTCATCGTTGACGCGGGCAAGTACGCTCAGGATGCCGTCCTGAAGTTCCAGCTCGAAAACGCCGAAGCCGCAAAGAAGGAACTCATTGCCGGCGGCCTCGTGGTTTCCCAGCTTGAAGACGAGGACCTGTGGAAGAAGGCCGCCATCGAAAAGGTGTGGCCCGAAATGGCTGACTTCGTGGGCGGCAAGGACGCCATCAACGAATACCTGAAGGCTTGCGGCAAGGACGCCTGGAAGTAATTCGTCATGAAGACATAGGGTCGGGTCTGCGGGGGCGGACCCTGCCCTCTTGAGTACGGAAGGAATCCGTGTAGCGCCGCTGGCGTCGGTCTGTTCTTGCGGAACGGCGTCAGAGGCAGGGGAACACGGATTCCTCCTGTACGGAATGTCTTCTTGCCGCGGGTTCCGCCTTTTTCCGGCCCGGCGCCCGTTCGGGGAATGCCGTCCCGCGCTTTTTAAGGATTTGGGAGGAGGAATAGCAAACGTGAAAAAAATAGTCCTGGCCCTTCTGGACCACTTCGAAAGCTATCTGTGCCAGTTCCTGCTGGTTTTCTTTGTCGTCGTCATTCTGCTCCAGATCGTCCTGCGGCAGATCAACATGTCGCTGCCGTGGACGGAAGAAATCGCCCGTTTCGCCTTTATCTGGTTCATCCTGTTCGGCGCATGTTATGCGACGCGCCTGTGCGCCCTGAACCGCGTGACGCTCCAGTTCTCCAGAGCGCCCAAATGGGTGGGCAACCTGTTCCTGTTCATCGGGGACATCATCTGGCTCTGCTTTTCGCTCATCATGGCGTGGGAAGGCTATATCGCCGTCCTCGACCTCGTGGAGTTCCCGTACGCAACCCCGGCCTTGGACTGGGATTTGGGCATGGTTTACCTTGTCTTCCCCTTGAGCTTCCTGCTGATGGCCATCCGCATCGTTCAGGTGAACGTCATCAAGTACATCCTGAAAGAAGAGATTCTTGACCCGGATCAGGAATCCATCAAAGAAAGCCAAAAGACGCTCATGGCAGAAGGAGACAAGGAATGATGGAAGCCCTTTCCCCCGCGAACATCGGCCTTCTGCTGTTCGGCATCTTCTTCGTGCTGCTCCTTATCGGCAGCCCGATCATGGTCGCCCTCGGCGTTGCGACCATGGCCTGCTTCATCGTGCTCGACATTGACCTCAGCCTGATGATCGAACGTGCCTTCGCCTCGCTGACGGCCTTCCCGCTCATGGCGTTGCCGGCATTCGTCCTAGCGGGCTCACTCATGGAAGCGGCAGGCGTGTCCAGACGTCTCGTGCATGTCGCCGAAAACATCGTCGGCCCCACGCCCGGCGGCCTCGCGATCTCCACGACCCTGTCCTGCGTCTTCTTCGGCGCCATTTCCGGATCCGGCCCCGCGACCACGGCCGCCGTGGGTATGCTCATGATCCCGGCCATGGCCAAGCGAGGCTATAACGTAGGCTATGCGGCCGCCGCCACCGCCACGGCGGGCGGCATCGGCATCATCATCCCGCCGAGCATCCCCATGGTCATCTACGGCGTATCCGGCCAGCAGAGCATTTCAAAAATGTTCATGGCCGGCATCATCCCGGGCATCCTCATCGCCGTCGGCCTCAGCGTCATGCACTTCTTCCTGTGCCGGAACCTCAAAACGGAAGGGCTGGACTGGTCCATGAAGACCTTCATCCACTCCCTGCGCGACGGCTTCTGGTCCATCCTCGCCCCGGTGATCATCCTTGGCGGCATCTACGCCGGTATCTTCACGCCGACGGAAGCCGCCGTCGTGGCCATTTTCTACACCATCCTCGTGGGTATCTTCATCCATAAGGAACTGACGCTGAAAAGTTTCATGGCGTCCCTCAAGACCACGTCCTGGCTGACGGGCCGCGTGCTCGTACTCGTCTTCACGGCAACGGCTTTCGGCTACCTGCTCACCTCGTACCGGATCCCGGTGGAAATCGCCAACTGGATCCTGTCCTTCACCAACAATGTGAACCTGGTGTGGTTCTTTGTGGTTATCCTCTTGCTGTTCCTTGGCATGTTTATGGAAACCCTTGCCATCATCATGCTGGTGACGCCGGTTCTGCTGCCCATTATGACAGCATACGGGGTTGATCCGATCCATTTCGGCATCATCCTCATCTGCTGCTGCGGCATCGGGTTCTCCACGCCGCCCTTGGGCGAAAACATGTTCATCGCCTCCGGCATCGCCAATATTTCCCTTGAGGAAATATCCCTCAAGGCGCTGCCCCTCGTGGCGATCAACATCGCCGTCATCGCCATTCTGGTGATGTTCCCGGATATCGTGCTCTTCCTGCCCAACCTCATGGGTACCGGGCTGCAATAACTGTCGGGCGGCGGGGCCCTCCCGCCGCCTTCGCTTCACACAAGCCAATCAGAAAGAAGAGAATGCTATGAGCTGCAAAACCATCGTTTCCTTGCTGATGGCGGGGTTCTTCCTGTGCGCCGCCTCCGCTTCCGCCGCGCCGCACACGACGCTGACGATCGCCATGGGCGATCCCGAAAGCTCCGAAATGGGCGTCGTGGGCAATGCGTTCAAAAAATATGTGGAAGACAAGACCAACGGCGCCATCCAGGTTGTCTGCATTTACGGCGGCTCGCCGGGCGACGACGAAGGGGAACGTTTCCGCAAGGTCCAGAAGGGCACGCTCGACATGGCCCTTGGCGGCATCGCCAACATCGTGCCCCTTGAAAAGAAGCTGGGACTTCTGACCCTGCCCTACCTGTTCGCCAACCTGAACGAGGTCGTGGCCGGGACCAACGGCGCCCCTGCGGAACTGCTGAACAAGTACGCCACCGAAGCCGGGTTCCGTATCCTGACGTGGACGTACACGGGATTCCGCTTCATCTCCAACGACAAGCACCCGATTACCAAACTGAGCGATATGAAGGGGTTGAAATTCCGCGTGCCTCAAAGCGCGGTCATGATCGCCACCTACAAGGCGTTCGGGGCTATCCCGTCCCTCATCCCGTGGTCCATGACCTTCAACGCCCTCCAGTCCGGCGACGTCGACGGCCAGTGTTACGGCTACATCGGCTTCCGGGCCATGAAGTTCAACGAAGCCAACCAGCGCTACCTGACCGAGGTGCACTACACCTACCATCTCCAGCCGCTGGTGATCAGCGAGCGCGTTTTCGAAAAACTGACGCCCGAAGTCCGTCAGATCCTGATCGATGCGGGCAAGTACGCGCAGGAAAAATCCCTGCTGTTCCAGGTCGAGCAGGCCGAGGCCTCCAAGCGGGAACTCGTGGCCGGAGGGCTCAAGGTTTCCCAGCTCGAAGACGAAGAACAGTGGAAAAAAGTCGCCATTGAAAAGGTGTGGCCTGAAATGGCGGACTTCGTGGGCGGCAAGGATGCCATCAACGAATATCTGAAGGCTTGCGGCAAGCAGCCCTGGAACTAAACGACATTCCCCCACAAAAAAGCCCGGACGGTTTTTGTCCGGGCTTTTTTTGCGGGAAGAAGGAAAACGCCGTTGCCCGTCTGCGGAAAGGCGTCAGGCCCGGCCCTGCTTCCAGCACCATACCTTTCCGAGTGCCATCGCGGGAATCATGGACAAGGCAGGGATAAGCGAAACCAGCGACCCCGCGAGGATAAACAGGACGCCCACGACCATGCTCACCGGAATGGCTTCCTGCAGAAAAACCAAGGCCAGCACGGGCGCGAGGGCGGGCTTGAAGAAGAAGACCAATGAGGCGGTGATCGGAGAGGTCGCCTCCATCGCCATAAAGTAGCAGGCAAAGCCCGCCCCGGTCACGCCGACGCAGATGTACAGCATCATCAGCGCGCTGAACGGGGTATACCCGGAAAGCAGGGGGATATCCGCGAAAAGGCCGAGCCCGATGTCCGCGAGAACCCCGGCGACCGCCGAGAGGCGGCTGACCGCGACGATGGCCGCCATTTCAAGGCTGGCGAACAGGAAGCTCCCGCATGTCACGACCACGCCGGAATACTTGGCGCACATTTTGGTCCCGAGCACGGCATACAGGGCGAACACCGCCGTGGACAGCAGGGTGAACGTGATGCCCGCCGTGCTGATGGACGTATCCAGAGGATTGATCAGGATAAGGATGCCGAGGCATTCCAGCACCAGCGCCATGACGTGCTGGCGCAGGATCTGCGTGCGCAGGATGAGCCCGGCGAAAACGAGCACGAACACGGGATTGCAGCTGAACAGGACGGCGACGACCGAGGCGTTCGTGTTCTCCACGGCGAGCTGATACAAGGTCATGCTGACCACAATCCCCAGAAAGCCGAGCCCGGCCAGTTTAACGAGGCTCAAGCCGTCGATCCGGACACCGCGCTTCCTGAGCATCCGCCTGGCGAACGGGATAAGGACAAGGCCGCCGATGAGAAACCGCGTGAGGTTCAACTGGACAGGATTAAACAGTCCGGCAACTTCCTTGAGCGCGATTTCCATCGTGCTGAAAAACAGCGTTGCCAGCGCAATAAACAGGTAACCTCTTTTCATAATGGCATATCCCCTTACTGCAAAACCGGCGTCCCCTCGCGCGACGGCCATTCTGGCCGTACGCCTCCGCAACGTGGGCGCCTCCTGCCTCCCGTTCGTACGCTACGCCCATTCATGCGTAAAATGAAATATACTCATGAGAAACATGCTATTAAGTTAATGATTCGATCAGCCTGGACTGCACTTTTCCCGCAGTTGCTCACCTCCGGCCTCTTCAGTTTCTTTTCCGGTCAGGCAGCGTATGAAGGCATGGCCCGCGTGTGAAATCTGGCTTCGCTTTCTGGTCACCACCGCAATGGCCCGCTCGGGTATCCTATGCGTTGTCTGGAGCTCGAAGACGCTTCCCGCCCTGAGGCTCTCCTCCGCAAATCGCCGCACGGTTATGCCCACCCCCAACCCTCGCTCCGCAAAAGGAACGATCAGCACCGTCGTCGCCAGTTCGCATTCCGGGTCAAGCACAACGCCGTGCGACTGGAAAAACGCATCCAAATAAGCCCGGGTGCTGGTCCCCTTTTCCGGGCACACGATAGGGAGCTTGGCAACCTCATCCGGCGAGAGCACGGAGCCTTCCAGATGGCGAAATGTGTTACCCGCGATAAACGTATCCTGAACCCTGCAAACGGGGATTATGTCCAGATCCTCGTTTTCTTCCACTGGCGAAAACACGACGCCCAGATCGATCCGGCGGGCCCGCAGCGAGGCAATCGTTTCAGGCGTCGATGCCGTGATGGTGCTGATGCGGACCTTGGGATAATCCTTATGGAACCGCTCCAGATACGGGAGCAGGAAGGCATGCATGATCATATCGGAGGAACCGATATGGATGCTCCCCCAGTCCAGATGAAGCATGGCCTGAATCTTCTTTTCCCCGATGGCGATCTGCTCGCAGGCCTGCGCAACGTGCTGGTAGAGCACTTCCCCTTCAGGCGTGAGCCGCATTCCTTTGTGCATCCGATAAAACAACGCGCAGCCGAGTACCTTTTCAAGCTGCCGTATGCACTTGCTCACCGCCGGTTGCGAAAGGAACAACGCCTTGGCCGCAAGGGTAATGCTCCCGAGCCTCGCCACGTGATAAAAGACCTTGTAGTATTCAAACGAGACGTTCATGCCCACCATCCTTGTTCAGCCGATTCCCCCTGCATTGACATGCAACAGCCCGGCAAGGCAACCCTTTTCGACAGATTGAAGGAAAAGCGGGTCTTTCCGCCGCTGCCACCCTCTTCTAGCGTGCGGATCAAAGCGGCTTCCCCAAGCGCTGGGTTCCGCGGCCTCCAGAAAAGAACCCTCAGCAGCCGAAACAAACAGATTTCTCCTCCCCTTCCATAGCAAGGAATGCGGCTCCTCCCCACTCGAGCCATCCGTAACGCCCGCACAGGGAAAAGGGCCGGGACCCCATGCGGACAGGCGAAAAAATTTCACTGAATCGCAAAAAAAAGCTTGCCAGCCGCCTCTGTTTTGCATATACCTTTTTTCGCGCCGAGGTGGTGGAATTGGTAGACACGCTATCTTGAGGTGGTAGTGGGAATTCCTGTGCGGGTTCGAGTCCCGCCCTCGGCACCACATCGAAGTTCGGTAACGCCCGTTAAGGTTCATAAAGCCTTGACGGGCGTTACTTTTATGCTGTTTGCATGTTCATAGGCGTTTGCTGGAGTCCGTGTACATCCGCCCTTTTTGCTGGTATTTTCGCTGGTATCTTTCCATACCAGCAAAAGCCGCAAAAACGGATACCAAGCTCAGAGCGTTGAAGCCCTCCGGCAAGGTTCAAAAGCTCTCGGACTGTGACGGGCTGTACATCCATGTCTCACCTGCCGGGGGAAAGCTCTGGAGGCTCTTCTCCGTTTTGACGGCAAACAGAAGACTCTTGCCCTTGGCAAGTACCCAGAAGTCAGCCTTGCCGAAGCCAGAAAAAGGCGTGACGAAGCACGGGCTCTGAATGAATCCTGCCCCTAGCTCCTCCTCTTCCGCTGTTCTCTATCTCCACAAATAAAAAAGAGTTGCGGCCTCATTCCACAACTCTTTTTTCAATCCCATTCCGGATGCCGCAGGCATTGACGGAGCAATACCGCCACATCACGGCCGGTTTCCTTTATCATGTTCCAGCCAGTAGTGCAGTGCCGCGCAAATGGAATCCATATCCACAGGCTTGTTAAAATGCGTGTTCATGCCGCACTGCAGGGATCGCTGGATGTCGTCCGCAAAGGCGTTCGCGGACAGGGCGAAAATCGGAATACGCCGCGCGTCTTCCCTTGTCATGCCGCGTATGTGCCGTGTGGCTTCAAGGCCGTCCATAACTGGCATACGGACATCCATCAGGATAGCGGCGTATTCCCCCGGTTCGGATTCCGCAAAGGCCCCACCGCAACCTTGCCGTTCTCGGCCCAGACGACGGAGAGATTCCTTGACTCCAGAAGCGTTTTGAGGATCTCGGCATTCAGATCGTTATCTTCGGCAATCAGGATCTTTTCACGGTTAAAACGGACTTCCTCCGGCATGGCCGGAACATCAAAGGCGTGCCTATGATGGGTCACCACTAAGAGCATATCACGCAGATGCTCCCGCAATACGGGTTTGTTGATAAAATAATCCACGCCGGCGGTACGGGCAGGGGCTTCCATCCCCCTCCAATCACAGGCCGACATGGCGATGGGGGTCGTGGCCTTTCCAACGATTTCCCTGATATGCCGGACCGTTTCCATATCGTCCATGCCCGGCGTTTCCCAATCGATCAGGATCATGCCGTAATCCCGCCGCCTCTCCCTGGCTTGCCGAACACAGACGACGCCCTCTTCGCCGGAAAGCACGAAGGACGCTTCAACCGCCATACGGCGCAGCAGTACCGCCGTATGCTCACAGGCAGCCCTGTCATCGCCTATGACCAGCACTCGCACGCTCTCGGATTGTTCCAAGGAGTCCTTATCCCATCCGTACAGCGCCCCCTCGAACAGCCCGAGCGGTATGTCCACGGAAAAAGACGACCCCTTTCCTTGCTCGCTCTCCACGCGAATGGTCCCGTCCATCAGCTGGACGAAGCTCCTGACAATGGCCAGGCCAAGCCCTGATCCCGAAAGACCTCGCTGATCCGTCATCTCCTGCTCGAACGGCTGGAACATCCTTTCCTGAAAGCTCTTGCTCATGCCGATCCCATTATCGGAAATAACGAACCGTACGAGTTCCCGATGCCCGACTTTTTGGACTGGTGTGATGTTGAATTCGATCCTGCCCTTTTCGGGCGCAAACTTCAGGGCGTTGGACAGCAAGTTCATCAAGACTTGCTTGATGCGCAGGGGATCGCCGACATAGATCTTCTCAAGGAGCGGAGAGGCAAACAGGTTGAATATTATGCCCTTCGCCACCGCGCTGCCGTATGTGAACGAGCTGACGGAGCTGACGAGTTCATCAAAATCAAACGGTTCGGAAGCCAAGCTCATCTTGCCGCTTTCGATCTTGGCGACGTCCAAGACGTCATTGATGAGCGACAGCAGGAAACGGGACGACAAGGCGATATTGTTCAGGCACTCGCTGAGCCGTTCGGGGTTGCCCACGTTCATGCCCGCAATGGCCGCCATGCCGATGATCGCGTTCATCGGCGTTCTGATGTCGTGCGACATCCGGGAAAGGAACTCGCTTTTGGCATGGTTGGCCTGTTCGGCGGCAACGAGCGCCATACGCAACGTAGCCTTCTGGCGCTCCTCTTCCTCAACGTCTTTGGCGCAAAAGAGGAGCATCCGCCTTACGGGGTCAAAAAGATACGCCCGTAAGCAATGCCACCGGGCTTGCCCGTTGCCCATGAGCACACGATACTTGAGCTCATGGGACAGCCCCGGCGTGCCGTTTTCCCAAGCAAGGCGTTCCGGTTTGAAAAAGGCCCGGTAAGCCTCCACATCATCAGGATGGACGACCGTTTCGCTCCGGAGCCGCACCAGCTCGCTGAAAACGCCCTGCATCCCGCTTCCGATCATGCTGTTCCGACCCGAAAAAAAGTACTCGTACCTGTCCGCCGGGATGTCGACCAACAAGATCCATTCGTAGTCGTGGTTGACCGTGAACCTGCAAACATCCTGGACGGTTTTGGTCTTTTCCTCCATGTTTTTCAGGTCGGTGCAGTCCGAGACGTATCCGTACACGATGGTCCCGTCCACCGTTTTGACAAACGAACACTGCGTGAGGAGCCAGCGGACCTTGCCGTCCCGCCTGATGACTTTCATCTCGAAGCCGACGGAGGACTTTCCGTCTTCATAGGCCGTCCTGATCAAGTCGTTAAAGCGTTGGAGGTGGTCGGGGTGAATAAGCTCGCTCCCCCTGATATCCGGAGCCGTTTTCATCTGGTCCTGCGTATACCCGTGCATCGCGCAAAACCCTTCCGAAACGTAAAAGAACGAGAAGTACTCGTCCATGACGAACTGGAAAATACCTATGGGCGCGTTGCTTTTCAGGAATTCGAGCATTTCCTTGTCCCGGTACGTGGACGTCACGTCATGAATCCGGGACAACTCGAGCATACCCGATTTGGTATGAAACCGGCTGATCCCATCGACTTCATAAAAACGCCCTTCCCGCGTGAACAGCACAGGGGCCTTGCCGCTCCTGTTGAACCGTGGGCGCCGGGAAACGGATAGGAGGGACGCGAGTGGTTTACCTATGCAGGCATCTTCGGCTTTCCCTACAATATCCAGCGTGTGCCCGTTCGCAAACACGAAACGCCCGTCCTCGTCCGTGATCACCATCGGGATATCGGCCATATCCACAACGAACTTGAGAGCATCCAGCGAGGAATCATGCGGCGAAAGCTTCATTTGCCCACCCACTCCGACAGGAGGATCCGCTCCCCTCATAGGGACAGCGCTGCATCAATATAAAAGGGACAGCCAGCCTTTTGTCCCTTCTCAGTTCCCTTCCCCACACCTCATTTTTCCTTGCGGAAGGAAACCCCATCACCCTTCGCACAAGAAAGCATTCAACCCGCCGGGCCGTCATCCCCTTTTCTTATGGCAGGACGCCGCGATCATGGCGTACAGCTTGTCCGGGTCGAACGGCTTCGAAATATGCCCGTTCATTCCCGATGCCTCGGCCTTGATGACGTCGTCCGAGAACACGTTGGCGGTCATCGCCAGAATGATGGCAGTCTTCGCATCATCCCTGTGCAAGGAACGGAGCGCGGCAGTCGCCGTGTATCCGTCCATGACGGGCATCTGGATATCCATCAGGACAAGCTGATAATACCCTTCCTCCGACCGGGCAAAGATGTTGAGCGCTTGTTCCCCGTTGTCGGCGACGTCAACGGACGCCCCTTCCATCAGGAGGAGTTCTTTAGCTATTTCTTGATTGATTTCATTGTCTTCCACGAGCAAGACATGCAATCCGTCCAAGCGTTGACCTTCGGGCCTGGGCACAGCCGAGGCATGTCCACATCCCCGATCCTCCGCAAAATTTCGCAACAGGTGCACCATGTTGGATTTGAAAAGCGGCTTCATGATGAAGACGTCCACGCCCGCGGCGAGGAAATCCGCCCCCACATCCGAACAGTCATAGCCCGACAGCATGATGATGGGGAGATCCGGCCCGACCCTGCGGCGGATTTCCCGGGCCGTATCGAGCCCGTCCATATCCGGCATTTTCCAGTCCAGGATGACCGCGAAGTAGTCGTCCCTTTCCTCATGGGCGCGCACAATCTCGGCGACGGCTTCTTGCCCGCTCAAGACCCAAAAAGCCCGCATCCCCACTTCCTTGAGCAACAGGCTCGCGTATTCGCAGACATCCCGTTCGTCATCCACCACAAGCACGGGAAGATCGGTCAAAACAGGGGGTTCCCCGTCTTCGGCATCCCGGAATTTCAGCGCAACGCTCACCGTAAACCGGCTCCCTTTTCCCAGCGTGCTGTCCACGGTGATCTCGCCGTTCATCATATGGATGATGTTCTGGCTGATCGCCATGCCAAGGCCCGTTCCCTGGATTTTGCTGATCCGGGAATCCTCGGCCCGGGAAAACGGTTCGAAGATGCGCCCGACGAACTCCTCGGACATGCCGATCCCGTCGTCTTCAAACGTAAAGTAGAAGACACTGGCCCCTTCGGCATGGGTTGGCTTTTCCTCAATGCTGAAATGCAGACGCCCGCCCGCCGGGGTATACTTCACGGCGTTCGACAAGATGTTCACCAAAACCTGCTGGAGGCGGCTCTCATCCCCATACAGGCCCTCGTGCCTCACCTTGCTGATGTTCATGGTCAGGTGATGCCCCTTTTCAATGATCATCGGCCTGCACACCTCGAACACGTTCTGCACCAGATTGGAAAGGCTGAAATCGTTCGCCCGCACATCCAAGCGTCCGCTCTCGATTTTGGACATATCCAAAACTTCGTTGATCAGATTGAGCAGATGTTTGCTGGACGTATTGATCTTCTTGAGGCAGTCCCTCACTTTCTGGGTATCCTCAATATGGGCGCCCGCAATCGCCGTCATCCCCACAATGGCGTTCATGGGGGTCCGGATGTCATGGGACATCCGGGAAAGAAATTCCGTCTTTCCCTGGTTGGCGTGCTTCGCCACCCGACAGGCGTCTTCCAGCGCCTGTTGCTGGAGCCGCTGCCGCTCGACCGTTTCCGTCACGTCAATGCCCAGGCTGTAGTAGGACGGTATCCCATCCTCGCTGTCCTTCCCGTCCATATAGCTGAACGTGATGGTCAAGTGACGGATTTTTCCAGACCGGGTCACGATCCGGCCCTGCATGATGCTGCTCCGCCCCGTTTCCTTCGCCTCGTGCATCGCCGCCTCGGCCTGCTCCAGATCCTCCGGATGAACATACAGGCACTGGCTCTGCAGCTCTTCTTTAAACTGCTCTTCCGTGTAGCCGATGATCGACAGGAATTCCGAACCATACCACAGGATTGTGCGTTCATCGCGCGCGTCGAGCCGGGCGATGCCTCCCGGAAGGCTCCGCAGCATCGCCGCCTGCTGTTTTCCCTGCTTGTCCAGTTTGTTCTTGTACTTGGAGACATCAAAAACGAACTCGATTCTGGATTCCCGCCCGTCCCACAGTACCTTCCGATCTTTCAGGAGATACGTTTTCCCCAGCTGTTCGTTATAATGCTCCCACTCATAAAATCCTGAATCTTTCAGGTAGTTGTTGGTACAAAAAGGACAAAGCGTATTTCTTCCGTAGAATATCTCATAGCAAAGGTGCTTTTTTCCAGAAAAGAGTTCTTCCCGAGAAAGATGGAACATATCAAGACCTGCTCGGTTCACGTACAGCAATTCATAATTGTTCAAATCGCTGACATAAACCATATCGTCATATTCTTCGAGTATCCAGTTCCATTCCATATTTCTCTACCTTCAGGATCATTATAGATCGTATAACGGATCAAAAATGATAATAGAAAACTGGGTCATCGGCTCAAGAGGTGGTTCTGCAATTTTTTCTAGCGAATCCCGATACGGAAATGCCGTAATACAATATCAGGAAACCCTCCCAGCAGAATGGAGAGCCTTTCCAGCATACATTTCGATGGCACATGAGCCTTAACGTTTTACACTAAAATATTTAATATAATATTTTATAGGCTTCATTTAATGTGACACGTATCATAAACCTATTCAAGATGTTTTTACAGCGAAATAAAACTGCATATACCTGTATAAACACATTCAAAACAGAGAAACAAGAAGAAAATATGAAAGACAACGCGTCATAAAGAACAAAAACCATCATAAAAAACGAAATATCCGTTATGTTACGCGACTCGTGCTTTAAAAAGAGATCAGTGCAGAAAAGAAAAAACGGCGCAGCCTCCCCGGTCCCTTCCATTTGGCCGGGGCATTTCCTCCCCGCATGGGAATGGCGTTACCGGAAAAGCGCGTCATCTCGCCGTGAGTGCCGTTCATGAAAAAGGCGAACCCCAAAAAGGTCGCCCCATCGGACATAAAAAAGGCATCCAAAAGGATGCCTCCGTCTTGGAGCAGATTGCCTTTGAAGTGTTGCGCCTTTCAAAGGGCCATCTTGCCGGAAATACCATTTTTGCCGAATCCGCGCTGTGTTGCGGCGCACTGAATATGCGTTCGGCGTCAAGGCCTTTTCAAAATGGGGAAGGCCTAATACCTGTCGTCTTCAATCGAGACGACGACGTCCATGTTTTGCTCGATCCACTGTTTGATCCGCTCATGGGCCGCTTTCCGGTGGGACCGTTTTTCCTTGAGCATTTCCCGATCGGCTTCCACGAGGATCGCGGAGGCTGGGATATCGGCGGATTCGGCACAAGCCAGCCCAAAAGAAACCAGCGCGGGCATCTGATCGGAACAGGCGTTGTGCCGATCAAAATTCCGCCGCAGCTTGGCAAGGATCTCCTCGCCAGCCTCACGTGGGCATGTGGGCAGCAGGATAACGATCTCGTCCCCGCCCATCCGGGCCACGCAATCCGATGTGCGCACGCTTTCCTTGCACAAGGCCGCCACGGTCTGGAGCAACTTGTCTCCGACAAGATGCCCCATGTAATCGTTCGCCAGCTTCAATCCGTTGACGTCACAGGAGATCACACACAACGGGCGGATCCCTTTGTTCTCGATGTTCGCCAGCTTGATATCAAAGTAGGTCCGGCTGTGCAGGCCCGTCAGCGCATCGTTCTGGGCGAGCTTTTCGAAATAATCCCTGTCCGCCTGGGAAGCCGTGATATTGGTGTGCAAGCCGACGATGCGGGTGGCCCGCCCCTTTGCGTCGCGGTGCGTCACGTAACCCCGCCCGAGGATCCAGGCATAGCTCCCGTCCAGGCGCTTCAAGCGGTACGTGCACTCGAACGTGTCGCCGTATTTCGGGGAATCCGCCAGCTTACGCTGCGGTTCCACAATTTTTTTGAGATCGTCCGGATGGATCTTCTCTTTCCACGTTTCGAGGCGCCCGGGGAACTGTTCCGCCGTGTACCCGAGCATGGAAAGCCAGCGCGGGCTGTAATACACTTCGTCCGTAATGGGGTTCCAGTCCCACAGGCCGTCCCCGGCTGCATTGAGCGCGGAAAGCAGGCTGCCGTTTTCCGGCGTCCGTTGTTCGTGGCGTTCCTCAACAAGCCCAAAAGGCTGCCAGGTGCCCGACATGCTGACGGCGCGACCATCCGCATCCCGGCTCAGGATGGAACCCCGCACCCATATTTTGACATACGAGCCGTCTTCCTTGCGGACCCGCAGATCATCCGTAAGCTCGTCTCCGAACAACGGCTGTTCGATGATGAGCTGATAGCGGCAATCGGTGCCTTCTTCGGGGTGGAGACGCTCTTTCCATTCATCAAGGTTGAACACACGCGGTATGGCCTCGTCATACCCGAGCAGGCGGGAGCCGTTGGCGTCGACCCACAGCGTCCTCTTTTCCAGGGAACAGTTCCAGAAACAGATCTGCGCCTGCCCTTTGGACACGGTGCTCACCGGAGGCAGATAGGCCATCGTGCCGGGAGCGATCTCAAATTGCCCTGCGATGCGGATCGCCCGGCCTTCGGCGTCCCTTTCCAATACAAACAGCCGTTCTCGGACAAAAAAGTTTTCGACCGGATACGCCGTCTCCAGAAAGCCCCTGTCCCCGCCGATAACGCCTTCACGCAGCTCGCAAAGCGACTGCAGGCAACCTTCCGGGATATGTTCAAAAAATGCCGCCATTGTGGCGGGGCTTTCCCCATCGGACAAGCCAAAGGCCAACCTGGTTCCCTTGCTGAAGAAAAGCCGATCCGAAGGGATATGCCATTCCCAAAGTTTTTCAGTGGAATCGAGAGGAATTGAAGGGAAAAAGGCAATAGGGTCGGTCTGGATCATGTGCGTTCTCTCTAGAATGACAAACTGGACTTGAAAAACACACCGTCAGAGCGTGCCCCTGCGTGATATTCCTGCGGCATCCCGGGGCTTCTCCCGCAATCAGACGAAACGCCGCAAGCGGAAACAGAGCCTGTCAAGGCCAGCCTGGAAGGCTTTCTCCCGTTTTTCATGTGCCGTCTTGCGGCATCATATAGAAAAGAAGGGAAACCCGATAGTCCTTTCTTTGAGGCATCTTTTGTTGCTCATGAGAAATCCCCGATCGAGAGGAAGACGCCGCTTTCTCTCTGCGGGCGCATATCGTGCATCACTCCGGCGTTGCCTCCTTGCGTAACGCCTTCTTCTCCCTTCCCGCTTTCACAATACACTCCTGATCGATTCCCTCCATATTCCCGGCCGTTTTGGAGCGCCGCCTTGTACAGCCCCATGCTTCAGGTATCCGCCGGGGCTCTTGCCCAACCCCGGATGCCTCCTCGGGGCTTTGCCCCTTTGCGTCACCAAAAGGAAACTGGACGAGCGCCCCACTTTGGGGTAGGAAGTCCCCCCTCAAAAGGAAACGCCCATGCCATTCATTCCATTATTTCAGTCCCCCAAGAGTTTTTACCGGCTCGCCGTGGCAAGCTTCTTTTTCCTGCAAGGGCTGGTCTTCGCCAGCTGGGCCAGCCGTATCCCCGACATCAAGCAGGCCCTCGATCTCAACGAGGCGCAACTCGGCGGCGTCCTGTTCGCCATCCCCGTGGGGCAGATGTCGGCGATGGCCCTGTCCGGCTATCTGGTCAGCCGCTTCGGAAGCCATAGGATGCTGCTCCTCGCGGCCCTGCTCTATTCGGGGACCCTCATGGCCCTCGGCTTCATCAGCGAAACGTGGCATCTTTTCGCCATGCTGGTATTCTTCGGCGTCGCGGCCAACCTGCACAACATCTCGGTGAACACACAGGCCGTCGGCGTCGAACGCCTCTACCGCCGCAGCATCATGGCCGCCTTCCACGGCCTGTGGAGCCTCGCCGGGTTCGTCGGAGGGATCGTCGGCGCGCTGTTCGCGGCGTTCTCCGTCAGTACCCGCGTGCACTTCAGTTTCATCTTCGCCATCTGCATGGGCATCGTGGCGATCATGTTCCGGTTAACCCTGCCGCGCGACAGGGCACGCGATACGGTGCCCGGACACAAACGCCCCAAGGGGAAAATCGATCCCTATGTCGTCCTGCTCGGGCTGATCGCTTTCGGCTGCATGGCGAGCGAAGGGACCATGTACGACTGGAGCGCCGTATACTACGAAGCGATCATCAAGCCGTCGCCGGAACTGATCCGCCTCGGCTATATCGCATACATGTGCACGATGGTCTGCGGCAGGTTCATGGCGGACGGGCTTGTAACCAGGTTCGGGGTCATCCGTATCCTGCAAGCCAGCGGCGCGCTCATCGCCGCCGGGCTGCTGATCTCCGTTCTCCTGCCCCATGTGGCCACGGCGACGTTCGGCCTCGCGCTGGTGGGCTTCGGCACGGCTTCGGTGGTGCCGGTCTGCTACAGCATGGCCGGGAAATCCCAAATCATGCATCCGAGCGTGGCGCTGGCCGTGGTTTCAACCATCGGGTTCCTCGGCTTCCTGCTCTGCCCGCCGGTCATCGGCTTCATCGCCCACGCGTCGAGCCTCCGCCATTCCTTTGCCCTCATTGCCGTGTTCGGGCTCATGACCGCTGTGCTGGCGCGGTTCCTGCGGCGGAACTGAACCGTCCCGCTTTCCCCGTAAAGGGAAACGCCCCGTTGGAACGACGGTGTTGTTCCCTCTTCCAAACGGCGGCCTTCCCAACAAAAGAGCCTTTTTCCCATCCTCTTGAGGAAAGGGCTCTTTTTGCGGACAGCGCCCTGAAAAGGGTTACGGGTTGCCGGAAAGCCTTCATTATGGCAGAACGCTTCTAACACCGTGGGGTGTTCCCGCAGGAACGCCTGACTTGCCGGCCTTGCCCCGGAACAGGGCCTGCCGCGTAAGGGCAAAGGGGTTCCGCCGGACCCGTCCCGCCGTCCCCCCTTCTTTCGATCCTTTAAGAAGCGGCCGCATGGCCGCCGACAACAGGACAGACGATGGAACTCACCTCCGAATCTGTACTGGCCCTCGCCCCGGACGCCTCCTCCGTCAAGGCGGCGCAAGCTCTGCTCAAACCCGGCCAGTGGCCGACGCTCGGCTTCAACGAAAACGTTGTATGGGGCGAATGCAAAGGCAGCGGCTCCAAACCTTACCAAGTCGAAGCCGACCTGTCCGGGCCGGTCTTCAAGTGTACCTGCCCGAGCCGGAAATTTCCCTGCAAGCATTCCCTGGCCCTGCTCATGCTCCGCGTCCAGCAAGAGGCCGCCTTTACGCAGGGCGAAGCGCCCGATTGGGTAAAGGAATGGCTTGACGCACGCGAAAAACGCGCCGCGCGTCAGGAGCAAAAGCAGGAAAACAAGGGCCAGCCCGCCGATCCCGCCGCCGCAGCCAAGCGCGAGGCGTCCCGCCTCAAACGCATGGCTGCCGGCCTGGACGATCTGGAGCGCTGGATGTGCGACCTCATACGCCACGGCCTCGGGCAGCTCTCCGGGACTCCCGCCTGGCAGGAGGAAGCCGCCGCGCGCATGGTCGACGCGCAGCTTCCCGGCATCGCCGCGCGGTTGCGGAACCTGCAAGGCGTCACGTCCTCCGGGGAGGACTGGCCCGGCGTGGTGCTGGCCCAGTTTGGGCAGCTGCAGCTCCTCATCGACGCCTTCCGCCACCTTGACGCACTGTCCCCGGAGGAACAGGCGGATGTCCGTGCCGCCCTCGGCCTGTCCCCGGATAAGGACGAAGTGCTCGCCACCGGGGAACGCCTGAGCGATCTCTGGTTGGTGCTCGGCGTGGGCTATGCCGAAGAAAACAGGCTCTGGCGGCGGCGCGTCTGGCTGCGCGGGCAAAACAGCGGGCGCACGGCCCTGCTGCTGGATTTCTCGCACGGCGGCAAGCACTTCGAGCAAAGCTTCGTCGTCGGCAGCCTTACGGATATGACGCTGGCCTTCTATCCGGGCGCGGTTCCCCTGCGGGCCATCGCCACGGGCGATCCCGTCCGGGCCAAAACGGCTCCCATCCCTACGGTTTCCCTCCACGAAGCGCTGGAAGGCATGGCCAAAGCCATCGCCGCACAGCCGTGGCAATGGCCCCTGCCCCTCATGGTCAGCGACGGCGTCCCTTGCCGCTCCGATGATTCGTGGTTCCTGCAGACGGATGCAGGCGACCGCCTCCCGCTCTCCATAACCGACAACGACGGCTGGGAATTGCTCACGCAAGGCGGCGGACGCCCCCTGAGCGTCTGGGGCGAATGGGACGGAGCCCGGTTTCAGCCCCTAAGCGCGTGGGAGCCCGGAACGTCCGGTTCCCCGCTGTGGCGAGAAGGAGCCCGCCCATGAACATGCCCTTCCTGACCATGCAGGCGCTGCTCGGCACGGATAAGCGCCCGCCCGAACTTCCCGCTGACGACAGCGAACCCGGACGGCTCACGCAAGCCATCGCCGCCACGCGGGACGGCTCCGAAAACGCCGAAGCGCTCAGGCTGCTCCGTGCCGCCGGGGTGCAGGCCGTCTGCGGGCTGGCGGGGTACCAGCCGCCCCGCGCCGACTCCGCCCTCCCCGAGCCCTGCCCGCCGGAACCCCGCGCGTCTGTCGACAAGGCCGCCGTCATCGACGTATTGCGCCAAGTCCTTTCCAGCGGCTCCGACCGTATGCGCCTTGAAGCCTTCAGGCTCATGCTCGGCGCGGGGAAAGTGCTCCCTCCGGCGCTGCTCCCGCAGGCGCTGGAGCTTGGGCGCCGCACGCCGTCCCTGCGCGGGCCCATCGCCCTGATCGCCGGGGAACGCGGCCGCTGGCTCGGCGGACGGAACGCCGCATGGAACCTCTTCGCCACCAATGCCGAAAACGAGCTTGATCCCGAAGTATGGGACAACGGCACGCTCATGCAGCGCGAAGCCTATCTCAAGTCCCTCCGCGCGCAGGATCCCGCCAAGGCCCGTGAACGCTTTGAAACGGCCTCAGCGTCCTTCGATGCCCGCGAACGCGCCGCCTTTACCGGGTGCCTCGGCGAAGGCCTGAGCGCGGCGGACGAAGCCTTTCTCGAAACCCTGCTGGAAAAGGATCGCAGCAAGGAAGTGCGTCAAGCCGCCGCCTCCCTGCTCGTCCGCCTGCCGGAAAGCGGCTATGTCCGGCGCATGGGCGAACGCCTTGCCGCCTGCATCGTCGTCCCGGAGGCCAGGGGAGGGCTCATCGGGCGTATCGCCTCAGCCTTCTCCGCGCCGCTCCCGGCCGTCGAGCCCCCGGAATCCTTCGATCCCGAGTGGAAAAAGGACTTGCTGGAGGAAAAAAAGCCGCAGTACGAGGAATTCGGCCCGCGCGCCTGGTGGCTCTATCAGATAGGACGCTGCGTACCGCTGGCGTGGTGGGAGGCGCATACCGGCCTGTCGCCCGAAGCCCTCATCGACTGGGCGCAGAAAACCGACTGGCGAAACGTGTTGCTCCGCAGCTGGCTGGAGGCCGCCCGCCGTGAGCGCCATGCGGCATGGGCCTCCGCCCTGCTCGCGCATGTATTCAAGGAACAGATTGAGATTTCCGTGGGCAAGGGCCGGTTCAGCGCCTTCGCATTCATCGGCCTTCTGCCGCCCCCCGAGCGTGAGGCGGCCCTTCTTGAACGCTTCCCCTGCCCCGCCTCCGCGGGCGGCGGGGCCACGTTCGCACAGCAACACTATAAACAGATGATGCAGTTCGGACGTTTCGCCGCATCCGAATGGGAGGGGGATGCAACCTTTTCCCTTGAAGGCGGACACTCCCTCATCCGGCGGATCCGCTTCTGGGCGGACCATTCCGACGGCATCGGCCAAATAAGCTACCAGACCTCCATCGCGCTGGGGCACATCATCGAGGCCACCTTTTGGCTGATCCCGGTTTCCTTGCTGGATGATCTGCTTGAGGACTGGCCCCACGGAGAAAACGGGGCCCCCTTCTGCCGATCCGGGTACGACTTTCTGACCACGGCCATAAGGACCCGCAAGGCCCTTCACCAATACTTTGCCTGAGAGAAAACCATGAGCACGGCTACCAACGAAAACAAGCTGCGGCACCACGCCGAACAACAGTTCGCCGAGGAACTGGAAGAACTCAAAAAATCCGACGCCCGCCAGCGTCCCGCCAACTGGGAGCTTTCCCCGTGGGCCGTCTGCACCTACCTGCTCGGCGGCGAACTGGACAACGGTTTTACGGTGTCCGCCAAGTATATCGGGAACCGCCGCATCATCGAAACGGCGGTCGCTACGCTGGCGACGGATCGGGCGCTCCTGCTGTACGGGGTTCCGGGAACGGCGAAATCGTGGGTGTCCGAGCATTTGGCGGCGGCCATCAGCGGCGACTCCACGCGCATCATCCAAGGTACGGCGGGCACCAGCGAAGAACAGATGCGGTATGGCTGGAACTATGCGGAACTGCTCTCCAAAGGGCCGTCCCGCGCCGCGCTGGTCGAAAGCCCGCTCATGCGCGCCATGTCCGAGGGCCGCATCGCCCGCGTGGAGGAACTGACCCGCATCCCCGCCGACGTACAGGATACGCTGATCACCATCCTGTCCGAAAAGACCCTCCCCATCCCCGAGCTCAACGACGAAGTGCAGGCCGTGCGCGGCTTCAACCTCATCGCCACGGCGAACAACCGCGACAAGGGCGTCAACGAACTGTCCTCCGCGCTCAAACGGCGCTTCAACACGGTCATCCTGCCCGTGCCCGCCACGGAGGAAGAGGAAATCAGCATCGTGTCCAAGCGCGTCTCCGAAATGGGCCGCGCGCTGGAGCTTCCCGCCGAGCCCCCGGCGATGCATGAAGTGCGCCGCGTGGTGCAGATCTTCCGCGAGCTGCGGAACGGGCAGACCGAAGACGGCAAGACCAAGCTCAAGTCGCCCACCGGCACGATGAGCACGGCGGAGGCCATCTCCGTGCTCAACAGCGGCATGGCGCTTGCCGCGCACTTCGGGGACGGCGTGCTGCACGCCCGCGACGTCGCCGCGAGCCTCGTGGGCGCGGTGGTCAAGGATCCCGTGCAGGACGATCTCGTCTGGCGCGAGTACCTCGAAACAGTGGTCAAGGAACGCTCCGACTGGAAGGATCTCTATCGCGCCTGCCGCGAAGTGGATTAGGGAAGGAATCGGGGGAGGGTGCTTTTTGTAGAAAGCTCCCTCCCCCGTACCCCCTACCCGCAAAAACTCCGGCCGGTGGGGAGGCGGCGCAAAGGGAGCTGGTGGTGCACGGTGGGGGTGGAAAATCGGCCCATGTCCGCGCCGTTTCCGTTTCAGCCATGCGTATGCCGCCGGAAAACAGGGTTTCCGTATGCCCGGTTTCTCAGGGTGCACCCATCTGGGGGCAAACAGAGCAAACGCCGCCCCACAGTTGTTGCAAGAAGAAGGGCGCACGCCCGCATGTCGATTCGGGGAAAAAGGCTTTCTGGAAAGCCCCCTTCCTTCGGCGGGCACTCTTCCCCAACAGTTTACAAAAGGCTTCGCCATGCCTGATCAGACCGTTCGACTTTTCGGCATCCGCCACCACGGGCCGGGGTGCGCCCGCAGCCTGTTGCGGGCTCTGGAAGCAATGCAGCCCGACTGCCTGTTGATCGAAGGGCCGCCGGATGGGGAATCCGTGCTGCCGTTCGTACTCGAATCGGGGATGTGCCCTCCGGTGGCCTTGCTCGTGTACGCTCCCGACGATTCCCGCCGCGCCGTCTTTTATCCTTTCGCTGAGTTCTCCCCGGAATGGCAGGCCTTGCGGTACGGCTTGGGCCAATCCCTTCCGGTGCGCTTCATGGATCTGCCCATCGCCCATCAATTCGGGCTGGACAAGGCCTTTGAAGACGAATGCAGGGCTAAGGAGGAAGCGCTGAGAGACGCGGAAGGACGTACAAAAACGGACGCCGCCGAAGGCACGGAAGACCCCGCTTCAGGCGCGCAGGCACCTGAAAACACCGCCACGAATACGCTTGCCCCCGAACAGCCTGAAGACGGCGATACGGGCGATACGGACGGAAACGCCGGGGGTGAGGCGTCTGCTCAGGAGGACGTTTACGGCGATCCGCTCGACTGGCTCGGACGCGCCGCCGGATACGGCGACGGCGAGGCGTGGTGGAACCACATGGTCGAGGAGCGCATCGACGGCCTAGAGCTATTCGACGCCATCCGTGAAGCCATGACCGCGCTGCGGGCCGAAGCGCCCAGACGCGAACGCGGCGAACGGGAGACGCGGCGGGAAGCCCTGCGCGAAGCGTACATGCGCAAAACGCTGCGGCAGGCGAAAAAGGAAGGCTTCCAGCGTATCGCCGTGATCTGCGGCGCGTGGCATGTGCCCGCGCTTGGAGCGGAAACGCCAGCCAAGCAGGACAACGACCTGCTCAAGGGCCTGCCCAAAATGAAGGTCGCGGCGACATGGACGCCGTGGACCTATGCCAATCTGAGCAGCCGGAGCGGTTACGGCGCGGGCGTGACCTCTCCCGCGTGGTATGAGCACCTCTGGCGCAGCGGCAAGGGCGATCGGGCCATAGGCTGGCTGACCCACGCCGCCCGCCTGTTCCGCGAACAGGACATGGACTGCTCGTCCGCCCACATCATCGAAGCCTCGCGTCTCGCCACGTCGTTGGCCGCCCTGCGCGAGCGCCCCCGCCCCGGCTTGCCGGAGCTTTACGAAGCGCTGCAAACCACGGTCTGCATGGGCGACCCCGCGCCGCTGCGCCTCATCGAGCGTCAGCTTATCGTGGGCGACAAACTGGGGACGATTCCCGAAACCGCGCCCACCGTCCCGCTCCAGCGGGATCTGGAACAGCAGCAGAAAAGCCTGCGCCTGAAGCCCGAAGCCGCGCGGAAGGTATTGGATCTCGATCTGCGCCAAGCCAACGATCTGGCGCGCAGCCACCTCCTGCACCGCCTGCGGCTGTTGGAAATCGGCTGGGCCACGCCGGGAGGCAGCCGGAACGCCAAAGGGACGTTCCATGAACTTTGGGAAATGCAATGGGTGCCCGAGCTCCCCATTGCGGTGATCGCCGCCAGCCGCTGGGGAAACACCATCTTTGAAGCCGCCACCGCGAAGGCCGTGGAGCTGTCCGGTGAAGCGGACTTGCTCCGATTGGCGGAACTGGTGAACGACATCCTGTTCGCCGATCTGCCGGACGCCGTGGGGTACGCCACCCGTATGCTGGAAGAAAAGGCCGCCACAGCCAACGACGTCGGCCAGCTGCTGGAAGCCATCCCGCCATTGGCGGCCATCGCCCGCTACGGCAACGTGCGCCAAACTGACGCCGGGATGGTCGCCCGCGTCCTTGAAGGCTTGATCCCCCGTGCATCCATCGGGCTGCCGGGGGCCTGCACCTCGCTGGACGACGAAAGCGCCGCCGCCATGCGTGCCCGCATCATCGCGGCGCACAACGCAATACGGCTCCTTGGAAACGAAGGGCTTTGGGAAAGCTGGCTGTCCGCCCTGCACCAGACGACCCTGCGCGACGGAATGGTCCACGAGCTGCTGCGGGGCATGGCCGTCCGCCTGCTGTTCGACGAGCAGCGCCTCCCTGTGGAAGAAGCCGCCCGGCTGATGAGCCTTTCCCTGTCGGCGGCGACCGCGCCCGCCTCGGCCTCCGCATGGATCGAGGGGTTCCTGAACCAAAGCGCGCTGGTGCTGCTGCACGACGACGCCCTGTGGGGTGTGCTCGCCAACTGGCTGGACGGCCTGAACGATACACATTTTACCAACATCCTTCCCATGCTGCGCCGGACATTCTCGGGCTTTTCCGCTCCCGAGCGCCGGCAGCTCGGCGAACGCGCCAAACGAGCCGCCGGGAAGCCGATGCAGAAACAGGCCGAAACCCGTTGGGATGCGGAACGCGCGGCCCTGCCCGTCCCGTTGCTGCGGCGCGTGCTCGGCCTCACGGCACAGGCATAAACGGATGGAGGGCGTTGGCTTCCGAATGACGCTTCCCCAAAGACATGGAATGTCATAGGACATAAAATCAAAATGATTCAAAGGCTAACACGCTCAACGGATGACGCCGGGCTTACGGCGGCTCCAATGGGCGAGCAGGAGTTGATGATGGATACGGCTGAAGGGGAACGCTTGCGGCGTTGGCGGCTGGTGCTCGGCGAAGAGGCTCAGGCGAGCTGCGGCCTTGCCGGGCTGAGCCCCGAAGACCGGCAGATGGACGAAGCGCTGGCGGCGCTGTACGAAGCGGACAGCAGGCACAGCCTGCGGGGCGGCAGCGGAGCCTCGTCGCCGCGCGTGGCCCGCTGGCTCGGGGACATCCGGCGTTTTTTCCCGTCTTCAGTGGTGCAAGTCATGCAAAAGGACGCCTTCGAGCGCCTCAACCTGCACAGTATGCTGCTCCAGCCGGAAATGCTCGAAAGCGTGCAGCCCGACGTGAACCTCGTGTCCACGCTCATGTCGCTGCGGGGCATCATCCCCGAAAAGACCAAGGAAACGGCCCGGCTGGTCGTCCGCAAGGTTGTGGACGCGCTCATGAAGCAGCTTGAGGAGCCCATGCGCACGGCGGTCAGCGGCGCGCTGAACCGGGCTGTGCGCAACCGGCGTCCCCGCCATGCCGAGATCGACTGGAACCGTACGATCCGGGCGAACCTCAAACATTGGCAGCAGGAATACAAAACCATCGTTCCGGAAACGCTGATCGGCTATGGCCGCAAATCGCAGCGCGTCCAGCGGGAAATCATCCTCTGCATCGACCAGAGCGGCTCAATGGCGTCGTCGGTCGTCTACTCCAGCATCTTCGGCGCGGTCATGGCCTCCATGCCCGCCGTGAAAACCCATCTCGTCGTGTTCGATACCGCCGTGGTGGACATGACCGAGCAGCTTGACGATCCCGTCGATCTCCTGTTCGGCGTCCAGCTCGGCGGCGGCACGGACATCAACCGCGCGGTGGGCTACTGCCAGTCGTTGATCCGCGATCCGCGCAACACCATCCTTGTGCTCATTTCCGACCTCTACGAAGGCGGCGTGGAAAAGAACCTGCTCCAACGCGCCAACGAGCTTGTACAGTCCGGCGTACAGGTCATCACCCTTCTCGCCCTGAGCAATGAAGGCACGCCATTCTACGACAAGGCCCTCGCCGCCAAACTCGCCGGCCTCGGCATCCCGTCCTTCGCCTGTACTCCAGACCTGTTCCCCGGCATGATGGCCGCCGCCATCCGTAAGGAGGACGTCAACCTTTGGGCCGCCAAACAGGGTATCGTCGTTCCCAAGGGGTAACATCCATCCCCCACGCTTTTGGAGGCGGCACCACAGCTTCCCTCCGCGCATCCCCCCCATAAAACAGCCGCCCGGCTCTTCCGCAACGAAGAACCGGGCGTTTTTTCATCTTGCCTATAGCCGGAACCTCCCCGGCTCACGGCCTTTCAACGATTGGGGATTGCTGCGAGAAAGGAGTCTGGGGGCAATGTCCACCAGACAGAATGGGATGAAAGGCTCCTTGGCCCCTTCCTCTCCGCCTCCTAACGCTTCCTTCCCTCACAGCCGGGAGCAAAGGCCACCCGGTTCAGCCCAAGCCGCTTGGCCTCATGCAGTGCGGCGTCGGCACTCTGAAACACGGTCTCGAAGAGAGTCCCGTCCATTGGATATCGGGCTATGCCGACACTACACGTCGGTTTATAGCGCTCATCGCCACGGGCGGAAAACAGCGTGCCGAGGGCCGTATAAAATTCCTGCGCCTTTTTCTCCGACAGGCGTTCCGGCTCCACATCCCGGAGCAGGACAAGAAATTCATCGTCACCGATCCTGCCGATATAGTCCGAACGCCGGAATATCCGCCGCAGGACAGCCGCGACATCGTTCAGCACAATGTCCCCGAACTCCCGCCCCCACGTATCGTTGACCCTTTTAAAGTTATCCACATCAATAACAAACATCGCATGGGACTGGCGCACGTCGCTTTTCAAAAAACACAGATCTACCAGATGCCGAATCGTCATCCTATCGTAGCATCCCGTGAGGCAATCCCGGTGCGCCGTTTCTTTCTCAACCAACACGGCTTGCTTGCATTCCGCCATACTCATTGCCCTCTCTATGCGGTGGGAAGAATCCTCTCCACCAGTACGCTCATTGCAGCCACTCCCACCGGATGCCGAAACCGTGCTCCAAACCCGTACTCACGAACTTCCGGATTTTCTTGTGGATGCGATGGACTCACTCTTTTCAAACAATAATCCATAGTAACAACATATTACACTCACCATGACAAACGCCGGAAGAGGAGCAACATGAAGCGGGCGGCACTCTCGGCCCCTGCCGACATTTGAGAACATTTCCTGTTTTCGGTCAAGCGCTGCCAGCCTTTTTGGGCTATTTCCACGGAGGAAAGGCATAAAAAAGCCCCCCGTTCCAATAGAAAAAGGAGGGCGGAAGGGGCAACGCTCAGATAAAATACAGGAGTCAGGCAAGAACCCCGGAGATAAAAGCCGGTTCCTGCGCAAAACAGGGCAGCAGCTCGCGTATGCTCCAAACCGGAAATCCCGCCTGTTCCCAGGCGAGAATCCCGCCCCCAAGCTGATACGCCTTGCCCGAAGCGCTTCTTTCCAGGAGCTCGGCCTTATTCTGCGTCCTGCTTCCCGAGCGGCAAAAAAAGACGACCGGCTTGCCGGAAAAACGGCTGTCCAGCCCGCCCTCACGTTCCAGTTTGTCGAGGGGAACAAGCGGGCAACCGGGAATCGCCCGTTTGAGAAATTCCTTTTCAGTACGGACATCCACAAAAAAGGCGCCGCCATTGCGGAAGAGCGTCATGGCCTCTTGCGGGGACAGTGTTTCCAGCATCAGAAAAATCGTTTGTTGAAGTCAGGGGCAACGAACGGCACACAAACCAAACGGGCATCCCGCAAGGGAGCGGCCCGTACAAGTGCAATACCACTCCCGACGGCGGAAGGTCCACCCCTCTTTCCGGCCTCCCCACCCAAGCATACGCCACGAAACGGGGCATCCGAACGGATGCCCCGCCTTCGCTTATTTCAGGTGTTCGCCGGACAGCTTCTGCTCTCTGGACCGCTGGGCCTTCTGCACGTTTTCCTGCAGTTTTTCCAGCAGATTTTTGCAGATAAGCTTCTGCTCCGGTACGTATCCGCACAGCTTCTTGTATTCATCCACGGAAATCCCGTGGGACAGAAGGTGCTTCGCCGTCAGATTCTGAAATCCCCGACCGCAGAGGCAACACTGAACAACATCGTCCCCAATGGCTTCTTCAGGGCGGACAACAAGGCTGCGCTTGGTGAACTTCTTCTTCGGCGCGGCGCTAGGGGCGGCCTCAGCAGCTTCCGGCATGGGTTCTTCGATGATCACTTGTTCGCAGACAGGTTCTTCCATATCCATTGCGGCCAGCTTATTATTGGCCTGAATAAGCCCGGCCTTGAGAACGGTAAATTGTTCGATGATAAACGGAGTAGGCTGTTCGGGATATCTTTCCATAACCAACTTCAGCAGTTCGGCGTCACTTATCATGCATTCACCTCCGAGTAGATTGCCTAGCAATGTAATCGACTTTTATCGACTTGTATAGACCGTCAGGCCATAGGGGGATATTTTTTGCCTGATTGCAATAAAAAATAGAGTGCAGAGCAAGAGGCCGGCATTCCGTTTATCAGAAGTTGTCCAAGCCAGAAAGCCTGTTGCGCAATCTTACTTTTAGAGTCGCGGAAACGTTTGTCCGGTTTCATACAAAAAGCAGCATTACGGATACAAATCTTCTTCTGAAACGGCAATAACTTCTTCAAAAGCCGCTTTTCCCCTGTTTGGCTTTCCACGCACCACCCTGTGTGCACAAGAATCGTTTTTTCATCTTATTCCGTACCATAATGCGGGACCCGAACATCTTATTCACCAAAGTATCTCCAATGCATTCAAGAAGATCCGTATTGCAACGAACGGCGGGAACATATTTTCCCGAAAACAATCCGGAGGGTATCCATTCTGTAAAGTTGTTACACGATCCCTTGTTTCCCTTGCGCAATCTTAGTGCCGGCGCTGAGGCTTCTTTCTCCACTCTCAAAAGAAATACTCCAGAAATGGAGCTTCCCCAGTGTTTTGACAGGATCAAAAAAAGCGGCACCGGGATTTCCGATGCCGCGCTTTATTCGTTTACGGACAACTAGTTCTTTACGGCCTCCCCTGCCAGCGGCTTACCGTTCCATTCGCCCGTCAGAGTCCGCAGGAACCCAACGATGAGATCTCGATCGCCCTTGGGGATGTCCATGCCGGAGAGATACACGCCCATGATGCGTACGGCCTCGTCCAGCGTCGTTACGGTGCCGTCATGAAGATACGGAGCCGTCAGTTCGACGTTGCGCAGGTTCGGGACCTTGAAGCGGTGCAGATCTTCAACCTTGCCGGTAAAACCCTTGAGCCCTTCGTCGGAGCCGAGCGGGTTGCCGCGATCCTCAAAGTACGCCTTCTTGAGATCCATATATTCGAAGGACTGCCCGCCCACGGACTTGCCGACGTGACAGCTTGAGCAGCGGTACATCTTGAAGCGTTGATAGCCTTCGATTTCCTGCGCGGTCAACGCCTTGTCGTCCCCCTTCAGCCACTTGTCAAAGCGGCTGTTCGGCGTGATGAGCGTCTTTTCATATTCGGCAATGGCATCGGTAACGTTCTTGCCGTTCCAGCCGTCGGGATAGACTGCGGTAAAGGCGGCGGTCAGTTCGGGGTCCTGCGCGAGCTTGGCGCAGATTTCATCCCAGTCCTTGCTGCCCATCTCAATGGGGTTCATGGGAGGCCCGCCGGCCTGCTCCTGAAGGTCCGCGGCCCGTCCGTTCCAGAACTGCTTGGTGTTGAACGCGGCGTTGAACATGGTCGGCGCGTTGATGTCGCCGAACTGCCCGCGGATACCTTCCGCGAAGCGCTTGTTGTCCGTACCGGCCTTCGAAAAATCATGACAGGTTACGCAAGCGACGGTATTGTCTCCGGACAACCGCTTGTCGACGAACAGCTTTTCACCGAGCGCCACCTTGGCGGCATTGACGGGGAGCGCGTCCGGCAGCGGCTGCAGCGGTTCATCGGCATGACGCGGAGCCGCCAGCCCGGTGGCATAGTGGGCGGCACGCGAGGCCTTCACCCAATCGAGGATGGCGGCCCTGTCTTCAGACGACACACGGCTGCCCCAGTGCACGGCGGTAAACTTCGCGGGCGGCATGGTTTCGTTGACGATAACCCATTCCATCTTGGCAAGCGTCGCTTCGCCGATCGGCTTGTCCTTCGCGGCTTCGACCAGTTCCAGATTCAAGTCCATCGCCCGAAGGCCGTCGTTGAAATCCTTTTCGATGATTTCCTTGATCCCCGGAATGTTAGCATAGAACGGCAAATCATAATTCCGTGAATGGCAAGCCATGCACTTGTCCATCACTATGTCGGAAACCTTGGAAAACTTCGTCAGCTGAGGGTGGTTCGGGGGAATCCCCTTGTCGGCGCCAACGCTCTCGTTCAACGCTCCTCCTGTCACGACGGAAGCGGCCAAAACGCAGCTGGCCACCAGCAAAGCGGAACGGGTTCTCATCTTGCCCTCTCTTGTTATAAAACGATAATGCGAACGCTTCCTCTACTCCTGTTTGCGGATTTTTGAACAAATCATGCATGAAGTCAATAGTAATAGGAATTGTTTTTGATAAAATCTTTTTTTACACAAGCAATCGCCTTGTTTTGCTCCCGATATCCCAGTTCAGCCGGGATAAACAGCTCAGGAACTCTCCGCCATTGCCCTTCAACATCCAGCCGCTCCCCATGAGAGCCCCCTGCCCTTCCCAACCATCTGCAAGTCCATAAAAATGCCCTCCCGGTAAACCGAAAGGGCATCCTTTTCATCATTTCATGAAGCGCCGTACTCTGAAGCATCCGCTCAAGGTTTCTTCTGCCCGGCGCCGCCGAACAGTTCCCTGTATTCCTCGTCGAAATCCTCAAAGGACAAGCGCACGGGCTTCCCTTTCGCGGCACCGGTTCCCGCATGGACAAGCGAAGGGATCATATCGGAAACGTCGTTGAACCCGTCCCGCGTATACGAAATTTCCACAGGCCGCCCATTCTGCCAGAACCGGCAGATCACGGGATACGTTTCGTCAGGATTCCTGATCACATCGCAGACCATGCCGTACCCGTACGCGGCATCCAACACGCTGTCCCCGGCGATAAACCCCATATAAACCTCCCTTCCGGCCTTCTCTTCCCCGCTTGCGACGCCGGGCCGGGAAGATGCCTCCTTCGTACGGCCTTCCGTCCAAAAAAGGAAGCCCGTTAGGCTCCGAGTTCCTTACGTTTGCGCCAGAGCGTCACCGTGTTGATTCCGAGCAGTTCGGCGGCCCGTTCCATGCTGACGCCGAGCCCGAGCACTCGCCGGATGTGTTCCGCTTCCAGCTCACGCAGGGTCAGGATATGCGGCTCCTCATCCGGACCGGACCGCACCCCTTCCCCGGCGCTCAGCGCGGGCGGCAAATCCGCCAGCGTCACTTCACGCCCGGCGGCGAGCAGCGCGACCCGTTCCATGACGTTCCGCAGTTCCCGGACGTTGCCTGGCCAACCGTACCGCAGCAGCGCCTGGCGTGCGGCCTGCGACAGGGTGGGCGGCGTGCCGTACTTGGCGGAAGCGGAGCGCAGGAGCTTTGCGGCGAGGGGCTCGATGTCCTCGGGCCGTTCCCGCAGCGGCGGAACCGTACACTCGAATACGTTCAGCCTGTAGTACAGATCTTCGCGGAACGTCCCGGACTTCATCATAGCGGCAAGATCCCGGTTCGTCGCGGCAATGATGCGCACATCCAGCCGGATGGGCTTATTGTCCCCAACCCGTTCGATGACCTTATCTTCAAGGAAACGCAGCAGCTTGGACTGCGCCGTAGCCGACAGTTCCCCGATTTCGTCAAGGAACAGGGTGCCGCCGTCCGCCAGCTCGAATTTGCCCGCCTTATCGCGCACCGCTCCGGTAAAAGCCCCCCGCACGTGCCCGAACACTTCGGATTCAAAAAGGTTTTCCGCGATCGCCGTGCAGGTTACTTCCACAAACGGCTTGTCCGCACGTGCCGATCTTCTATGGATGGACCGAGCCAGCTCGGTCTTGCCCGATCCCGTCTCGCCGGACAGGAGCACTGTGGCATCGCTCGGCGCGATCCGCTCCACAACGGACTGGAGAGCCTGGCATTTCGGTGAAGTCAGCCCGTCGAACCAGTCACCGGACCCGGCCCGCAAGCGCGAGTTTTCCCGCTGGAGGTCCACCAGCATCTCCACCTTGCGGATGAGGTGCTCCAACTGTTCGGTGGTGAACGGTTTCGGCAAATAATCGTAGGCCCCGGCCTTGATGGCGGACACGGCGTTTTCGTACGAGGCGAAGGCGGTCATGACCACGCAGATCATCTCAGGCCATCGCGCATGTGCATCCCGCACAAGATCTACCCCGGACATGCCTTCCATGCGCATGTCCGTCAGCAGCAGGTCCGCGCTCTTGTCTTCCAGCGCCTTGATCGCGGCTTCCGCGCTCTCCACGCCCACGGGCTGGCAGCCCATCATTTTCAGGCCAAGCATCAGCGTCCTCACGATCCCCGGATCGTCGTCCGCCACCAGAACTCGCAGCATGTGGGACTCCTTATGAGGATGAATTGGGGGAGGGGAGAGGAAACCTTTCTGGAGAAAGGTTTCCTCTCC
>CDZB01079893.1_pt1 | contig 52672 bp, 36 predicted proteins | sample 554961 | NCBI WGS metagenome assembly CDZB01 (sample SAMEA3182106, study PRJEB8094) | gut metagenome | biome: human; feature: gut; material: Stool; isolation source: human stools | place: Canada | collected 2013-02-26 | reverse complement strand
GGATGTTGCCAATCTTTACACGAAAAGATGGTTGATTGAACTGTTCTTCAAATGGCTCAAGCAGCACCTCAAGATAAAGAAATTCTGGGGCACAACAGAGAACGCCGTCCGCATACAAATCAGTGTGGCTATTATCACATACTGTCTTGTGGCTATTGTCCAACATGACATGAAGTTGAAACGCTCAACTTATGAAGTTTTGCAAATTCTCAGCATATCATTGACTGACAAAACCCACTTGCGTGACCTGTTCGACAAGACTAATTTCAATGATGCCAAAGATCTAAATGATCCCCTGATTCCGGGGCTATTTGATTAATTATTTAACTCGTCCCATTTTAACGGGACACTAATGTAAATATTTTAGAAATAATGCATCATCCATGCCTAAACATTTATCAAGATCCTGCACTCTTTTGGAAAATATCTCCAATCTCTCACGGAAGCCATTGCGGGATATAAATTGTAAATCGTCCGATTGAAAAGCAAGAACAAACATCAGTCCGCCGAATTTAAACGTTTGATTGCCGGTCTGAATGTCCGGAGACGGTAAGCTGGTTTTGAAGATTAGGGATGTAAATGTTTCCCGGAAACAGACAAAGTATTTGGTGGTGATGGCCGGATGAGTCGTTCCGGCTCTTTTGTATTCATACATTGACAATCAAAGAAAAAGTACTATTTTTGTGAAATTGGAATTTATGCCAAAGTAATATTCGTGTCAGAAGAGTTGTCATTATTCAGGAACATGCAGCAAGGAGATGTTTCTGCCTTGGAATACTTTTTTCAGGAGTATGCGGATTTGCTGTATTATAGGGCCTTGGGATATGTGCATCACTCGCAGGTGGCTGAAGATGTCGTGCAGGAGGTGTTTATCCGGTTTTGGGACAATCGGGCGAAGTTGGATATTTCTGTTTCTGTTGCCGCCTATCTTACCCGTTCGGTGGTAAATGGTTGTAAAAATTATTTAGAACACAGGAGTGTCCGAAATCGGTATGAACAGGAATTTCAGTCGGAGAACTCTGAAATTGACGAAGGAGAGGAGTTTGATTCCGAGGAATTGGAGAGCCTGCGGAAGAGACTCCGGGCTTTTGTGGACAGTTTGCCGGAAAAATGCCGGGAGATTTTTATATTGGCTTGTGTGGAGGGATTGAAATATCGTGAGGTGGCAGAGCGGCTGGATGTTTCGGTGAATACGGTAAAAACCCAGGTTAAAAGTGCATACGCAAAGTTGCGGTTCGATTTTGATTTGAAAGAGCGGGAATACATCGTGATTCTCTTGTTTTTCGAACAATTGTTATAGAAATCGCTGTTTTTTTTATTTTCTTTTCATTTTTTTCTTATTCTTTTCACCCTGTTTTGGGTTTCACCTGTCTTTTCTTTTGAAAGACCAAAAAAAACATCCGTTTTTTTTGTCAAAAGTTTTTAAAGTTTATAAAGTCAGTTGTCCCTACGGGGTTTTTGTTTTTTGTCCACTTGTGGACAAATTCTTTTCTTTTATTTTTTTCTTTTGAAAATCAACCATTTCCTTTTTTTATTTCTCCAGCCATTCTTCATCACTCTCATCATTTATCGTGATGTTTTCATCGCTTACCACGTCCGATAATATTTGTGAAAAAACCACAAATATTATCGGACGTTTTCTCAATGTTAATGACATGAAAGATAGTGATTTACATAGGCAGTTAATTGGATTTTTAGAAGGTAAGACTTCCTCCGGAGATTGGGATAAAATAAATAAGTTGGCTGAAAATGAGGAGTTTGTGACTGTTTTACGTCAGATGGATAAATTGAGCCGAGAGTCTTGCCGACCCGATAAAGGACGTATGTGGACGGAAATTTACAGATATGTGCGCATTTCCCGGCGGCGGAATTTTATCCGGCTCTGGGAGCGTGTGGCCGTTGTTTTATTGCCTGCCCTTATAGGTATTGTTTTGTTTTTTTATTTTCAGTATTCCCGCCCGGAACAGCATTTCATACCGGGTCCGGTTGCCCGGAATCAGGTGCGGTTGTTCCTGAATGACGGTCGGGTGGTTCATGTGCAGCAACTGGCCCAGGATTCCGTGCTGCGGGAAAATGGTGTTGGGATTCTGATAGATACAGGACGTTCTGTCGTTTATCAGCCTCAAAACGTATCGCATGCCGATTTGGTTTACAATACACTGACGGTTCCCCGTTGTTGTGAATACCGTATGGTATTGGCCGACGGTACGCAGGTGTGGTTGAACTCAGAGTCAGAATTGCGTTTTCCCGTGAATTTTACGGGCAACGAAAGACGGGTATTTTTAAAAGGTGAGGCGTATTTTCAAGTGGCTAAAGACGAAACGAAACCTTTCCGGGTGGAAACCGGTGCTTTAGAGATTGAAGCCTTGGGAACTCAATTTGATGTCAACGCTTACCGGGATAACGGGCAATGGATGACAACCCTCGTCGAGGGACGGGTGAGGGTATCCGTCGGGGGAACTAAGCAGACTTGTGTATTGGAGCCGGGAAAACAGGCGTTGTTGCACAACAATGTGTTGACCGTATCCGATGCGAATGTGGAAGAAATAACCGGCTGGAAAGAGGGGCGTTTTGTATTCCGCAATATGACGATGGAGAATATAGCCCGGCAATTGGAGAGATGGTACGATGTGGAGATCGGTTTTCCGGATGTGGTGGTGCGTTATTATCGCTTTACGGGTGTGATGAAACGCTATCATCAATTGAGTCAGTTAATTGAAATGATAGAGGAGACGACAGATGTGAAATTTCAGGTGAATGGCCGGGAAGTGAAGATTTGCCGACGTTAAGAAAAAACGGCAACTGTTGCAGCAGGCGCCGTCCATAGAGTTTTTTATCTACCGGACACAAATTGCAGTGGAGGTCCGGATTTGTTAAACCTATCAAATACAAAATTATGATTTTTTTTATTAAAACCTTGCGGCTTATGAAATTAACCGTGTTTTTAATTTTGTTGGGGCTGTTACGGGTGAGTGCGGTCACCAATGCGCAAGTTTATCGTATCAATCTGGAACTGGAAAATGTGGCGTGTGAGGAGGCTATTGAGTCTCTAAAGGGACAGACCAATCTGGACTTTTTTTTCAGTAACCGGGAAGTGAACGTGAACCGGAAAGTGTCTGTATCATGCAAGAACGCTAGCTTGGAAGAGGCTTTAAAGCAGATACTGGGAGAAGGGTACAGTTTCCGTCTGATTGACAATACGGTGGTTATCCGGCCTGTCAAAAATCAGTTGCCTCAACCGAAACAGGTTACGGTAAAAGGTACGGTGAAGGATGTGAAAGGAAATCCGTTGCCGGGAGTGACTGTTTTGTTGAAAGGCTCCGCCTTGGGCATTTCTACGGACAATGACGGAAAATTTACGGTTTCATTTCCGGAGATGAAAGATGTTGTACTTCTTTTTTCCTTTATCGGTATGAAATCACAGGAGGTGAAATATACCGGTCAGACGGATATCAAAGTGGTACTGGAAGAAGATGTCAAGGAAATGGATGAGGTGATTGTGACGGGTATCATGGAACGTAAAGCAGAAAGTTTTACGGGGTCCGCCACGGTGGTCAAGGGGGATGATCTGAAACGCGTGGGTAACACGAATATTTTTCAGAGTCTGAAAAACTTGGACCCGACGGTCTTTGTCATGGACAATCTGGACATGGGGTCCAATCCGAATGCCCTGCCTGAGATGAATATGCGTGGAGGGACATCGTTCCCGGGCGGGGAAATAGACAGCGATCTGAAGGGGAATTACGAGAACAAACCGAACCAGCCCTTGTTTATCTTGGACGGATTTGAAGTGTCTGCCGAAACGGTTTTTGATCTGGACATGCAGCGGGTGGAAAGCCTGACTATCCTGAAAGACGCCTCCGCCAAAGCCATTTACGGGTCGAAAGCGGCTAACGGCGTGGTGGTCATTGAAACCAAGCGGTTGGATTCCAACAAACCGCGTTTCAGTTATACAGGGAGTTTGGATTTGAACATGCCGGATTTGTCGAGTTATGACTTGTGCAACGCCTTGGAGAAATTGGATGTGGAATTTACAGAGGGGGTGTATGATGTCAATAATCCGAATGACATGAAGAAATATTACGCGCTTTGCAAAAAAGCGTTGGAGGGACTGGATACTTACTGGCTCTCCAAACCGGTACAATTCGGTTACGGCCACAAGCATTCCCTCATGATTGAATTGGGAAAAGATGAACTGCGCACCAGCTTGAACTTCTCTTATTCTAACAATGTCGGTATTATGAAAAAGTCCGGACGTGAAAATTTGAGCGGCGCATTCAATCTGCAATATAATTACAAAAACAAACTAAGATTCCAGAACCAAGCCTCTTTTACCCAAAACAAATCGGAGGACACGCCTTACGGCAGTTTCAGCACTTATGCCGTACTGAATCCCTACGAGGATATGTATGATGAAAACGGATTGCTTGCCATACAAATCGGGGATCGTCCCAATCCTTACCGCGACGGGGAAATAGGCACTTCGCTGACTTCCAGTTATCGCCAATTCATCAACAACACCTCCCTGGAATGGACCATCATTGAAGGGTTAAGGTTACGCGGGAAATTAGGCATCACCGTAAAGAATAACGATGCCGACCAGTTCTATCCGGCCTCCCATTCCAAATTTGCCAACTACACCGGAGAAAACGCCGTCCGCAAAGGTTCTTATCAGGTGAATAACGGAAAAAGCTCGACCCTTTCCGGTGAATTGTTGCTGAACTGGTACAAGCAGTTCAACGAAAAGCACAATCTGTTCGTTAACTTGGGCTACAACTTGTCCGAGACCATCTCTTCCGAGGTCATCAACTATACGGAAGGCTTCCCGTCCGACAACATGAACGACATTATGTTCGCCACTCAATACATGAAAGACAAGCGCCCATCAGGGATTTCCCAGACCAAACGCGACATCGGTATCCTGGGCACCGTTTCTTATACCTATCTGGACAAATACCTGTTCGATTTCACCCTTCGTTCCAACGGTTCCTCCATGTTTGGAAACGACAAGCGCTGGGCTACATTCTGGAGTACGGGTATCGGATGGAACCTCCACAAGGAGGCTTTTTTGAGCAATGTAGAATGGTTAAACACGCTGAAACTGCGCGCTTCCATTGGAACGACGGGTAACCAGAATTTCCAGAACAACAAATCTATCGCCATCAACGGGTACTATACCGCCGACCGCTATCGTGGAGCCATCGGTTCCTACTTGCAAAACATGAAAAATCCCGACCTGAAATGGGAACAGAAACTGGATTACAACATCGGGTTGGATGCCGTATTCATGGGAGTGGATATCCGCATGGATTTTTATAAATCCATCACGAAAGATTTGGTTTCCAGCGTAGGAATTGCCCCCTCGACCGGTTTCACTACCGTTTCCGAGAACCTGGGAAAAGTAGAAAACAAGGGATTTGAAATCTTGGCCTCCTATACCCCCTGGCAGTCGCGTGACGGATTCGTCCGGATCAACGGCTCCATTGCCTACAACAAAGATAAAATTCTGAAAATTTCCGATGCCATGCGGCAATTCAACGACAACCAGGCAGCCTTAGCGGCCAATACGGACCAAGCATTACCGGTGGCACAATATCAAGACGGATTAAGCATGAACACCATCTTTGCCGTTCCCTCTTTGGGTATCGATCCTGCCATTGGGTTGGAAATGTACCGCAAACAAGACGGAAGTAGTACTTATATCTGGCGAGACACCGACCGGGTACCCTGTGGCGTGAGCGTTCCCCTTTATCGCGGAACCGTCGGTATTACAGGAGAATATAAAGGAATCGGTATCTCCATTACCGGCCGTTATTTAGGCGGTGGCCAGATGTATAACAATACGCTGGTCAGCATGGTGGAAAATGCAGACATTACGCAGAATTTCGACCGCCGGGTGTTGACGGAACGGTGGAACCACGTCGGGCACGAGGCTTTCTTCAAACGTTACAAAAGCCGCACGCCATACGATTTGCGAAACGGGATTTACTGGTATTCGGATGACGGATGGATACAGTATCCCACCCAAGCCACGAGTCGGTTCGTTCAGGATCAGAAAGAGTTCGACCTCTCTTCGATTTCCGTTTACTATGATTTCAAACGGGAATGGATTGCAAAAATCGGTTTCGAACGTCTGAGAATGACCGCCTTGATGAACGAGGTTACCAAGATTTCCTCCATCAAAATCGAACGGGGTACGACCTATCCGTTTTCCCGGACGCTGACTTTCCAATTATCCGCTACTTTTTAAGGCAACATGAAAAATGAAAAATAGAACTATGAAATCGATGAAAAAAACAATATGGATTCTGGCGTTGCTTATCCTGGCATTCTCCGGCTGCAACGACTGGCTTGACGTCTCTTCCAAGACGGAAATCCCGAGCGATGTACACTTCAGCAGCGAAACGGGATTCAAGGATGCTGCCATTGGCGTATATGTTAAAATGTCAAAACCCGAGTTGTATGGCAAGGCCTTGACCTGGCATGTGAATGAGTTTGTTTCGCAGAACTATGCCCGAGTATCCGGAGCTCCGGATTTGAACGTATTGGACCTGCGATATGAAAACAGTCCTTTTGTCTCCTACCGCAACAGCATCTGGAAGAATTGCTACGAAGTGATTGCCAACATCAACAATATCCTGAATTACGAGGAACAAAACCGCTCAGTCATCGCTCCTGTGTTGGATTCTTTGGTACGGGGCGAGATGCTGGGATTAAGGGCCTTGTTGCATTTCGACTTGTTACGCATGTTCGGGAAAGGAAATTTGGGCGGCCGTCCGGAATTGTTGAACACTCCTTCAATTCCTTATTCGTTGAATTTCAATAAATATGCGCCAGTTCAATTCACTTACGAACAATTTCTGGGTCATTTGAAAAAGGATATCGAAGAAGCCATCGACTACCTCTATGTAGACCCTATTACAAGGCGTGAATCATTGGATTATTATCTGCCTTACGTAGACCAGTCTTTCCTGGCAACGGACCAATACGGGAACAATATAATCGACAGGAGGTTCCGCATGAACTACTATGCAGCCCAGGCTTTGTATGTCCGCATCCTAATGTGGGAAGGCACGGCAGAGGCCAGGGGGAAAGCCTTGACGATTGCCGAAAATTTGATAAAGAACGCCTATTACTCTTGGGCATTTGAAAATTCTGTCATGGTCAAAAACAACGAATGGTGGAAAAGCGATTTGTTGTTCCAAAACGAGCATCTTTTCACCATGGCGGTAGAAAAATTCGAAGAATATCAAACCCATTCCCAAGGTACCCGCAACTGGTTTGATGCTTCTTCTCCGGGAAATACCTATCAGGTGGTCTATTTGACCCAAAGTAAAGCAGAAGAGATTTACGAAACCCCCGGCATTGGCGATTCGGACTGGCGGTTTATCTATTGCCTGCTCCCGCAAGGCTCCAGCCGGAACTACTACGGGCTGGTCAAATTACGCCAGCATCCCGAACATACCGAGAGTTACAGCCGTATGATTCCGATGATCCGTATCACGGAAATGTATTATATCGCTGCAGAATGCCGTATGGAGGCCGGTCCTGACTATGATAAAGCGTTGGCCTTGGAGTACTTGAATACGGTCCGCCGTCACCGCGGAATCGCCGAAGCCGAAGAATTGCCATTCAACCTGACAGACCAGCAGGTGAAAGATGAAATCTACAAAGAATACCGGAAGGAATTTGTCGGCGAAGGCCAGATTTTCTTCTACTATAAACGGAAAGGGATGGAAACCATTCCAGGGTATAATGGGGAAATGACAGATTTAGAATACCAATATCCGATGCCAGACGATGAAATCGCTTTAGGTGGACGAATATAAAAGAAAAAAGAACATGTTTTATCAAAATACAAGATTATGTTGAAGAAGATACATACCCAAATCATGTTGCTGCTAGTCGGTGCCGGTTTACTGGTGGGATGCGAAAAATCCGGACTGCAGCCTTATATCGGCGGAAATACCGTCGGATTCTGGATTCATACCGTCAACCATTCGTTTTACGGCGAAGGGGTGGAGACCCTGCCGAAAGACACTGTCGTATTGGATTTAGCCGTCACAGGCAATATTGTGGATTACGACCGCTATGTAGACGGGACTTTCATTCCAGATCCTGCAGGAACAGAGGAGGAGGATTTAAAGAATACCGCCGTGGAAGGTAAAGACTATAAAATCCTTGGAGGAGTCGTAAAAGCCAATGAAGAGTATGGAAAATTCATGGTCGAGGTGTATAATTCCAATGAATTGAAGGATAATGAATTGAAATTAAACCTGGCGATCAAAGATAATAAGGATTTTTCCGTGGGATTGAACGAAAACCGTTCCATTACCATTACTTGGAGCCAGAAAATCATGCAACCCACCACTTGGAGAGCCATGCGTTTCTTTTTCTGCTCCACTTATAGCACCCAGGTATATAAAGTCTTTATGCAGGCGACCGGCTTGAAAGAATTCTACTATTATGAAGGAATTGTTTCTGTAGATGAAGCTTACGTCATGGGACGCAATTTCGGAAACATTGTCCGCGCCTATGAGAAAGAACACGGGACTCCGATGTTACACGATGACGGTACGGCGGCCGGCACCCCAATCATTCCCCTTCACTAATAAGACAAATACCATGAGAAACAAATTCAGCAATCTGTATGGTTTTATGGCATTACTTTTATGCCTGCCATACGCATGTTCCTACGAGGACAAGACAACTTATGCCGGTGATCCGCTACCGGACATCATCATCGACACGACGAATATTCCCGTCAACCTTTTGATTACACGGGAAGATACGCTGATTGTCAAACCGAAAGTATCCAAAGCGGGCGTATCCAAAGATCAGCTCGAATTCGAATGGTGCATCACCTTAAAACCGGGCTCTGACTTCTCCATGTCAAAAGTCATCGGCACGGAGGAGCAACTGAAATACTATGTCGAAGAAGTTCCCGACGCTTCATCCTACGGTTTGTGGTATAAAGTGACGGACAAGACGAGCGGTTTGATGGAAAGCATCCTTTGGAATGTGCAAGTGGATGCCAGCTCGGGACAAGGATTGGTCGTTGCTTATACGAAAGATGGCCGGACTACCGATTTCAGCATCGTGCAGGACTCCTTATTCACATATAATTACCGAGATCCGGAAACGAATCAGACCAAAGCAACTTCTTACCGGCACGATGTGTATGCCAAACAGAATGGAAAGACTTTCGACGGGGTCGTGGAATGGATGTTTGCCCAAGCTCGCTACATGGACGGACGCCAGACCTATATGCTTCATGGGGCTTCCAAACACAACCTTTTCCGTATCAATACACTGGATTATAGCATTCTGATGGAAGGGAAAGAGAATTTCTATGACCCGTTCGTTGAATTAGAGATCGACTATTATGGTTTAGTCGGAGGATATTACGCCGTATTATCCAACCAGGGACGTGTTTACGGTTTGCAAACTGAAAGAAGCACTGCGACCGTATTCAATAAATTCGCATTGGATGTTCCGGGAGATTACACCAGTAACAGCCACATTTCGGAATATTCCAATTTTGCCTTTTTCGACCCGGAAAGAGGTAAGTTTTTCACGACAAGCGGATATATATCCAGCTATTCCGAGATGTATTCATTCACGAACCCCGTCGAGGGAGATACAGAGCAGCCCATAGAGGAATTCGACCTGAACAACATGAAAGGCTATACGTTGTTGGCAGGTGGAGTAACCCGGCAAGACCATTGTTTCGTATTGGAGAAAGAGGGGAAAATCGGTTTATATAACTTAACAAAAACGTCCAGGCCACCTTATAATCCGCGTCTGCACGTCGATGTCACATCTGCACCCGGCATTGAAAGGGCTACTTCATTCGCTTTCAACTCAAACGAAGACGTCGTGTACTATGTCGCGGATAATACTGTCCGGGCGATTGTCTTCTCGGGACGCCAGCCTCAGTATAAAGAGGTGTATTCCCCAGGGAAACCCATCGAGTTCATTAAGATATTGACAAAGACAGGCAGCAAGGCTGTTCCATTCAATAACCGATGCCTATTGGTGGTGACGAAAGGCGATATCAGTGAAATTCATGCCCTGAAGTTAGGTTCGACTAATACGGCAGAATATTCAGAAGTCACTGTATTTGATAAATTCCAGGGACGCATCACCGCCGTTGCTGTACAAGATTAAAGCATTTCGGTGAAATGCCTGTATACCGTGGAGAGGTTTTCCTTTCCACGGTATTTTTTAGTTCGCCCGGTATGGGCATATTCTGACGGGTGTAAATTCCGAATGCATCCAGAAAACGGGAAGTATATCCAATAGCGATCTGGCTGCGATGACATGCAGTGCGGGCAGGTCTTCTTTGAAAAAACGGAGTACCATAATCGCTTCGGGACATGGCTGTATTTCGTCTAAAAACAAAAGTGTTTACCCGGAATTGATTGGTTTGCCGTATATGGCTGCCATTTGTGATATGATTGACTTCTAAATTACCTTTGAATAAGATTTTGTATTCCGGTTGCTTTTCAAAGTTTATTTCCACACAATTTGTGAATCATTCTCCTAAATGGCTTTGAGGTTATTCTTTTTCTCTTCGAATCATTCCAAATAATAGAATACAGAAAAAAATCTGTATAAAATATGTCATATTTGATTTTAAATTCTATAAATTTGACATGCTAGATCGAATTAGTTTAATTTTAAACAAAACCATATACTTATGAAGAAGCTTATTTCAGTGGAAGAGGCAGTAGCAAAGGTAAAAGATGGGATGACGGTTATGATTGGCGGGTTTCTTTCTAACGGGACACCTAACGCAATCGTTAACGCTTTGGCTCAATCGGAAGTGAAAAATCTGATTCTCATCGTGAACGACACCGCCTATCCGGATAAAGGATGCGGACAGTTGATCGCTAACAAGCAGGTGAAGAAAGTGATCGTGTCGCATATCGGTACGAATCCATGTACGAGTGAACAAATGAACAGTGGTGAACTGGAGATCGAATTCAGTCCGCAGGGTACTTTAGCCGAACGGATCCGTTCCGGTGGTGCCGGTTTGGGGGGAGTATTGACTCCGACAGGTATCGGAACCCTGGTAGCAGAAGGTAAACAAGTACTGAATATCGACGGTAAAGATTATTTGCTGGAAAAACCGTTGCGGGCGGATGTGGCTTTGATCGGTGCTAGTGTAGGGGATGAGTCCGGAAATTTAGTCTATAAAGGTACGACTCAGAATTTCAATCCACTGATGGCGACGGCTGCCGATTTGGTTATTGCGGAAGTGCAGGAGTTGGTAGAAACCGGAGATTTGTATCCCGAGCTGATAAAGACTCCCGGAATATTCGTGGATTTTTTAGTGAAAGGATAGGAGATAAGCGAAAGGCGAAGAGGCAAAAAGCTATAAGTAAAGAGCGGGGAAGGTAAAAAGTAAAAGGTAAAAAAGAGGTGTAATCGAAAGGGATGGGTGTAGATCTGTTCCGGTTAATTTAAAAATATGGAAAAATCAATGATAAGACTTCGGATGAGCGCTAAAGATGCTCATTATGGCGGAAATTTGGTGGATGGAGCTCATATGGTGCATTTATTCGGCGATGTTGCGACCGAACTGCTGATTATGCATGACGGAGACGAAGGTCTTTTTGTGGCCTATGACAATGTGGAGTTTTTGGCTCCGGTATATGCCGGCGACTATATCGAAGCTGTCGGTGAAATCGTGAAAGTAGGAAATACTTCCCGCAAAATGGTTTTCGAAGCCCGTAAGGTGGTCGCTGCCCGTCTGGATATTTCAGCTTCGGCTGCGGATGTCCTGGCTGAACCGATTGTGGTTTGCCGGGCCAGTGGAACCTGTGTGGTGAAAAAAGAGGATCAGCGGAAAGGATAGTGTAAGTTAATAGTCTTGATAATTATGGAAAAATTGATTATAACAGCTGCGATCTGCGGAGCAGAGGTAACGAAAGAACAAAATCCCGCCGTTCCTTATACTGTAGAAGAAATCGTCAGAGAAGCAAAATCTGCTGTAGATGCAGGTGCTGCTATCGTTCATCTTCACGTACGTGAAGACGACGGTACGCCGACTCAGAGCAAAGCACGTTTCAAAACGTGTATAGACGCTATATATGAAGTATGCCCGGATGTGATTCTGATCCCTTCGACCGGAGGGGCTGTAGGAATGACAGCGGAAGAACGTCTGCAGCCGACCGAACTTTTCCCGGAAATGGCTACCCTGGATTGTGGCACCTGTAATTTCGGAGATGAGGTATTTGAAAATACCATGCCTATGATGAGGGATTTCGGTAAAAGAATGCTGGAAAACCAGATCAAACCGGAATACGAATGTTTCGAGATGGGACATCTCGAAACCGTATTGAATATGGCAAAGAAAGGTCAGGTACCGGGAGCTCCCATGCAGTTTAATTTTGTACTCGGTGTCCCCGGGTGTACGCCTGCAACAGTTCCTAATCTTTGCTGGCTTGTAAATGCTATTCCGGCAGGTTCTACCTGGACTGCAACCGGTATCGGACGCCATGCCTTTACTTTGGCTGCTCCTGCTATCGCTATGGGAGGAAATGTCAGAGTGGGGTTCGAAGATAATCTGTATCTCGAAAAAGGGGTGTTGGCAAAATCCAATGGCGAGTTGGTAGCTAAGGTCGTTCGTATCGCTAAGGAATTGGGACGCGAAATCGCTACCTCGGCCGAAGCACGGAAGATATTGAATTTGAAAGCTAAAGGCTGAAAAGCTATAGGCTATAAGTCGAAAGGTATAAAGTGAAAAAATTAAAGTAAATATTAAAAAATAAAACGTTATGAAAAAAGGAAATAAATACGGAACGCATAGAGTAATTTCACCGAAAGGAGTATTACCACAACCAGCTGACAAACTGGATAACAATATGGACGAAATCTATGATAACGAGATTTTGATCGATGTGCAAACTCTGAATATCGATTCGGCTAGTTTTACTCAGATTGAAGAACAAGCCGGAGGGGATAAAGCTAAAATTGCCGAGATCATGCTGGGAATTGTAGAGAAACAAGGAAAACACCGTAATCCGGTGACCGGTTCCGGTGGTATGTTACTGGGAACGGTGGAAAAAATCGGAGATGCTTTAGTTGGAAAGACCGATCTGAAAGTGGGAGATAAAATCGCAACTTTGGTGTCTTTGTCGCTGACTCCGCTTCGTATCGATAAAATTAAAGAAATCCGGGCAGATGTCGACCAGGTGGATATCGATGGTAAAGCTATTTTGTTTGAAAGTGGTATTTATGCGAAGATTCCGGCAGATCTGCCGGAAAAGTTGGCTTTGTCGGCTCTCGATGTAGCCGGTGCTCCGGCTCAGACTGCTAAATTGGTGAAACCGGGAGATACGGTATTGATTATCGGTGCCGGTGGTAAATCGGGTATGTTGTGTTGCTATGAAGCAAAGAAACGTGCTGGTGTTACCGGTAAAGTAATCGGTTTGTGCCATAGCCAGAGAAGTACCGAACGGCTTCAGAAATTAGGCTTCTGTGATTATGTATTCTCGGCCGATGCAACTCAGCCGGTTCCGGTTATGGAGAAAATTGCCGAACTGACGAATGGTGAAATGTGTGATATTACGATCAATAATGTGAATATTACGGATACTGAGATGACCAGCATCTTGTGTACTAAAAATGACGGATTGGTCTATTTCTTCTCTATGGCGACCAGTTTTACGAAGGCTGCTTTGGGAGCGGAAGGTGTCGGCAGCGATGTGACTATGATCGTTGGAAATGGGTATACCAAAGGACATGCTGAGATTACACTGCAGGAACTTCGTGAAAGCGAGGCATTACGGAAGATATTTACAGAGTTGTATGCCTGAATGGTCGGGATTTTATAATCCCGACGAATTAAAAATATGTTTTTATGGCTAGCAGAAGAAAAGAGTTTTTCCCTGAAGTGACCGATGAACAATGGAACGATTGGCATTGGCAGGTGAAGAACAGGATTGAAACTTTGGATCAGCTGAAGAAATACATCCGGCTGACACCAGATGAGGAAGAGGGTATCCGTGAGTCGCTGAAGACATTACGGATGGCGATCACACCTTATTATCTGAGTCTGATCGATCCCGATAATCCTTATTGTCCGATCCGTAAACAATCGGTGCCGACCATTGAAGAATTGCATCGGTCACCGGCTGATCTGGAAGATCCCTTGCATGAAGACGGTGATTCACCCGTACCGGGACTGACCCACCGTTATCCTGACCGGGTGTTGTTCCTGATCACCGATATGTGTTCGATGTATTGCCGGCATTGTACCCGGCGCCGCTTTGCCGGACATCACGATTGTGCCACTCCATTGGAAAGAATCGATAAATGTATCGAATATATCGCTAATACCCCCCAGGTGAGAGATGTCCTCCTATCGGGAGGGGATGCCTTATTGGTCAGTGACGAACGATTGGAATATATCATCAAACGGCTGCGTGGAATCCCTCATGTCGAGATTATCCGTATCGGGTCGAGAACACCGGTGGTGTTACCCCAGCGCATTACGCCGGAATTGGTAAATATGCTCCGGAAATATCATCCGATTTGGCTGAATACTCATTTCAACCATCCGAACGAAATTACCGAAGAGTCGGCGGCTGCTTGTGCCCGGCTGGCCGATGCGGGTATACCTTTGGGAAATCAGTCTGTCCTGCTCCGCGGGATCAACGATTGTACACATGTCATGAAAAAATTGGTGCACGAGTTGGTCAAGATCCGGGTACGTCCCTATTACATCTATATCTGTGATCTTTCTGTGGGTATCGGTCATTTCCGTACCCCTGTATCGAAGGGAATCGAGATTATCGAGAACCTGCGGGGACATACTTCCGGTTATGCCGTGCCTACTTTCGTCGTGGATGCTCCCGGTGGAGGCGGAAAAATTCCGGTGATGCCGACCTATCTGATTTCTCAGGGCCCCAATCGGGTGGTGTTGCGTAATTTTGAAGGCGTGGTGACTACGTATACCGAACCGACGGATTACAGAGACGAATGCCACTGTGAAGAGTGTGAGAAGCGCCGTAAAACAGAAGGAGTGGCTGAGTTGCTGAGCGGAGAACGCTTGTCTCTCGAACCGGCGAATCTGGATCGTAAGACACGTAATCTATTGGCGAAAGGATAAATTATTTGTGATTTTGGATTTACCGTTTCATTCGATTGAAAGGATAAATCCGGAATCATAAATGAAAATGCTGAACAGATGGGTTTTGTTGATGACATATCCGATTACAGGAGTCTGGCAATTGTCGGATTGGAGAAAAATACAGGGAAAACAGAATGCCTGAATTACATCCTTCGCAGGATAAAAGATTCGGCAGATCGGTTCGCTCTGACTTCGATCGGAATTGACGGAGAAAACCGGGATCAGGTATGTCAAACCCCGAAACCCGAGATTATCGTGCCGGAAGGAATGATATTCGTTACTTCGGAGAAACATTACCGGGAGAGGAGGTTGGTGGCTGAAATCATGGAAATCGATGATCATCGGACTGCTTTGGGACGGTTGGTTATCGCCAGGGCTAAAACTTCGGGAAAAGTATTGCTTTCAGGGCCTGCGGATACTGCCGGGTTGAAAAGTCTGATCCGGCATATGAAAGATTTCGGGGTACGAACGACCTTGGTCGACGGGGCTTTGTCCCGTTTAAGCCTGGCGTCTCCCACCGTTACGGAGGCGATGGTCTTAGCGACGGGGGCTGCTGTTTCCGGGAATATTCGGGAATTGGTGAGACGTACCCGTTATGTTTGTGATTTGATCGATCTGGAAGAGGTGGACGAAGTTTTACAAGAGAGGTTGGATGCCATTCAACAAGGTGTATGGGCGGTCGGGCCGGAGGGAGAATGTATCGATCTGAAATTGCCTTCTGTGTTTATGCTGGAGAAAAGTGGAACCGATCTGCTGCAATATGGGCATCGGATCTTTATTGCCGGTGCTGTGAGTGATAAAGTATTTCAGTTTTTACGCGTACAGAAACAGACCGTAGAATTGATCGTCCGTGATTTTACCCGTGTTTTTGCCGCACCTGAGTCTTTTTATGCCTTTTTACGTAAGGGCGGAAGAGTACAGGTGCTTCATCGTAGCCGGCTTTTGGCCGTTACGATCAATCCTCAGTCTCCGGGAGGATTACTTTTGGATTCGTTGCGTTTGCAGCAAGCATTGGAAGAAAGCTTGCAAATTCCGGTGTATGATGTGAAAAAAATAGAAAAAGTCGGTAAAAACCGTTGAGGATATGATTTTAAGGGAAGCGATAAGACAAGTCAGGGGATTCCGTTATATGATCGAACAATTGGATATCTGTTCGGCTGTAGGCCGGAGGGTATTGTATGATCTGCCCTGGCTCGATTCGAAATCTCGGTTGGAGGCCGAATTTGAACGTATTCAAAAGATCATGGTACTTTTTGAACAACCTGAAAATGAATCCCGGCTGGAACGTTTGACTGGTAAGCTGATGCAGGTGAGAGATATCCGGGGGACGATCGGGCGGATGGCGATGGAGCAAGTGTTGGATGATCTTGAATTGTTCGAATTGAAAACTTTTGCTTTGTGCTCGGAAGAAATCAGGGAACTTGTCGAAGAATGGCGGATTGTTTTACTCCCGGAACTGGAGCCGGTTGCACGTTTGTTGGATCCGGAAGGGAATCGGATTCCTCATTTTTATATTTATGATACTTATTCGGCTGAGCTGGCCAGGCTGAGAGCTGAAATAAAACAAAAGAGCCTTCAAGGGGCAGAAGAACGGGAATTAGAAGCGTTGTATGTACAAAGTGTGGTTTTGGAAGACAAGGTACGCGAAGAGTTGTCTGTGCAGTTGAGACCTTATCACGACGATTTGAAACAGGCTTTGGAAGCGGTCGGATTGCTGGATGTCGTATTGGCAAAAGCCAGACAAGCAATAAGAGGACAATTGACTTTGCCGCAAATTCCGGAAGAGGGGGAAATGGTGTTCGAAGGTCTTTTCCATCCTCAGATCCGGGAGATTTTAGAACAGGAAGGAAGAGCGTTTCAGGCTGTAGATTTGAAATTGGAAAAGGGAACGACGGTGATTACCGGAGCCAATATGGCCGGAAAGACAGTGTTGTTGAAAAGTGTGCAATTGGCGCAATACCTGATGCAGTTCGGTTTTTATGTACCTGCCCGGCGGGCGGGTATGCCGCTCGTGGAACAAGTCTTGACCAGTATCGGGGATGATCAGGATGAATTGAACGGTCTCTCTTCTTATGCGGCTGAGATGTTGCGGGTGGATGAAATGATCCGGCAAGTCAGGCAGCGAAGTAAAATTTTGGTGCTGATAGACGAATTGGCCCGGACGACCAATCCCGTCGAGGGACGGGCAATTGTGAATGGGGTAGTGGATTTTTTGACTACTCACCGGGTGATGGCTATGGTTACTACCCATTATAGCGGAATAACGGCCGAATGCCGTAAATTGAGAGTGCGGGGATTTGTAGAGAATCGGGTTGAAGGGAATATGACCCTGAAAAATATCAATGAGTTTATCGATTATTCACTCGAAGAAGACAGCGGAGAAGAAGTTCCCCAGGAGGCGATGCGTATTGCCTGGATGCTGGGGATCGACCGTGGAGTGTTGGAACGGGTGGAAAATTATTTGCAGGAAGAAAATCCTGATTGGAAAAAGACAGTACAGTAGAAAGAAAATATATATGAAAAGTAAATTAGGAATAGATTTTGATAAAGTCGGACATGCCCGTGAAATGGCCCGTAAGATTGCTGACCAGGTGCAGGATTTTGTGGATGGCTATACGACAGTGGCTGTCGAAAGGACATTGTGTCGTTTGCTGGGTATCGACGGAGTGGATGTTCATGCTGTCCCTCTGCCGAACATTTTGGTAGACGAGCTGAAAGAAAAGAACGTGTTGGGAGAAGGAATTTTATTCTTTCTGGGTAATGTAATGGTGGAAACCGGAATGACTCCGCAGGAAATAGCCGAACAAGTGGCTGCCGGGAAAGTAGATGTCACCCGGGTACCGGTATGTACTCCCGGCCAGCGGGAAAAAGCGTTGCAACCCTATATCGAGGCCAGTATCCGTCGGATTTCCGACAACCGGAAACGGCGTGAGAATTATATCGCAACGATCGGAGAGGGAGCAAAGCCTTATCTTTATGTCATTGTCGCTACCGGTAATATTTACGAAGACGTGGTACAGGCACAGGCGGCTGCCCGGCAAGGGGCGGATGTCATTGCTGTGATCCGTACAACGGGGCAAAGTTTGTTGGACTATGTACCCTATGGGGCTACGACAGAAGGATTCGGCGGAACTTTTGCCACCCAGGAAAATTTTCGGATTATGCGGAAAGCTTTGGATGAGGTAGGAGAAGAAGTCGGTCGTTATATTCGGCTGTGTAATTATTGTTCCGGTTTATGTATGCCGGAGATTGCTGTGATGGGAGCTTTGGAAGGGCTGGATGTGATGTTGAACGATGCGTTGTATGGGATTTTATTCCGGGATATCAATATGCAGCGGACGTTGGTCGACCAGTTTATGTCGCGGGTGATCAACGGCTTTGCCGGAGTGATAATCAACACAGGCGAAGATAACTACCTGACTACTGCCGACGCTGTCGAAGAAGCACATACTGTTTTGGCTTCCGATCTGATCAATGAACAATTGGCTTTATTGGCCGGGCTGCCGGAAGAACAAATGGGCCTGGGACATGCTTTTGAAATGGATCCCATGCTGGAAAACGGCTTTTTGTACGAATTGGCTCAGGCCCAGATGACCCGGGAAATTTTTCCGAAGGCTACTTTGAAATATATGCCTCCGACGAAATTTATGACCGGAAATATTTTCCGCGGACATATTCAGGATGCTCTTTTCAATATGATCGGAATCTGGACTTCACAAGGTATTCAACTGTTGGGAATGCCGACCGAAGCCATACATACTCCATTTATGTCGGATCGTTATCTGTCGATCGAGAATGCCCGTTATATTTTTAATAATATGAAAAATATCGGAGATGAAGTGGTCTTTAAAGAAAACGGGATTATACAAAACAGGGCGAAAGAAGTGTTGGATAAAGCTACCGTTCTCTTGGAAAAGATTGAACGGGAAGGACTTTTTACAGCCTTGGAAAAAGGAATTTTTGCCGATATCAAGCGTCCCAAAAACGGAGGAAAAGGCTTGGACGGCGTTTGTGCCAAGGGAAAGAACTATAGCAATCCTTTTGTAGAGATTATGATGAACAGATAACAAAAATCGTAAATCAAATAAAGATTATGAGCGGAGGTTTATATTCAACAGAAGGGAGAGATTTCGATCAAACCCTTGATCTGAAAAAGATAAAACCCTACGGGGATACGATGAACGACGGAAAGACACAGCTGAGTTTCACTTTACCTGTACCTGCCGGAGATGAAGCGATAGAGGCTGCTAAACAGTTGATGAAAAAAATGGGATTTGAAAATCCTCAGGTGGTGTTTCATCAGGAACTGACGAAAGGATATACTTTTTTTAATTGTTATGGAAATTGTGTACACACGGTAGATTATAGCCATATCTATGTGCCGAAAGTGGAATCGACCAAGTGGGATATGGGAGAGACCGATCAGTTTGTCCGGGAACATATCGGTCGGAAAATTGTGGTGATCGGAGCTAGTACCGGAACAGATGCCCATACGGTGGGAATCGACGCTATTATGAATATGAAAGGTTTTGCCGGACATTATGGTTTGGAGCGGTATGAAATGTTCGAAGCCTTGAATATGGGTAGCCAGGTGACCAACGAGGAATTTATCGCTAAGGCTATCGAGTTGAAAGCCGATGCTTTATTGGTTTCGCAGACCGTGACTCAGAAAGATATTCATATTAAAAATCTGACGGAACTCGTGGAGATGTTAGAAGCCGAAGGATTACGGGACAAAGTGATCCTGGCTTGTGGTGGTCCCCGGATTTCACATGAGTTGGCGAAAGAATTGGGGTACGATGCCGGCTTCGGGATGAATACCTATGCCGACGATGTCGCCTCGTTTATTGCGCAGGAATTGGATCGAAGAATGAATCATTGAAAATATACAAGCTATGGAAAAAGAACAAATCAGGGAAGTGATTGCCAGGAGAGTGGCAATGGAACTCCACGATGGAGACGTGGTGAATCTGGGTATCGGTTTGCCGACTTTAGTGCCGAATTATCTGCCTGAAGGTGTCGAGGTCATTTTACAAACGGAGAATGGATTGATCGGTATGGGGCCGACTCCTGCTCCGGGAGAAGAAGATCCGGACTTGATCAATGCCGGCGGTGGAGCGATAACGGCTCTGCCCGGAGCGGCCAGCTTCGATAGTGCTACTTCGTTCGGTATTATCCGGGGCGGACACGTAGATGTCAGTATCCTGGGGGCCTTGCAAGTAGATGAGAAAGGAGATTTAGCCAACTGGATGATACCGGGGAAAAAAACACCGGGAATGGGTGGAGCGATGGACCTGCTGATGGGAGCCGGTAAGGTGATCCTGGCCATGGAACATACGGCAAAAGGAAATCCGAAAATCCTGAAAAAATGTACTTTACCTTTGACAGCCAAGGGGCAGGTGAATATGATCGTTACAGAAATGGGAGTTATGGAGATCACACCCGGGGGAATTGTACTGAAAGAGATACATCCTGAGTTTACGGTAGAACAGGTGCAGGCAGCTACAGAAGCAACTCTGATCGTTGCCCCGGATTTAAAAAAGATGTGCTGAACGACGAAAGCGTATTGAAGGAAATCACGATGGAGGATGGATGGTGGATACCTCTAGCCCGAATCGTAAACTATAAATTAAAAAAGGTATGGATTTTTCATTATCAAAAAAAGAGATATTGTTTCAGCAGATGATCAGAGCATTTGCTGAGAAAGAAGTAAAACCGCTGGCGGCAGAAGTGGACGAAGAAGAGAGATTCCCTGTCGAAACGGTAGAAAAAATGGCGAAACTGGGGATTATGGGTATCCCTTTCCCGGTGGAATATGGCGGAGCCGGTGGTGATAACGTATTGTATTCTATGGCTGTAGAGGAATTGTCCCGGGTATGTGCAACGACCGGGGTTATTGTTTCTGCCCATACCTCTTTGTGTGCTTCTCCGATCTATGAATTCGGAAATGAAGAACAACGGAAAAAATATTTACCCAAATTATGTTCGGGAGAATGGATCGGAGCTTTTGGTCTGACCGAACCGAATGCAGGTACCGATGCCTCTGCCCAGCAGACGATGGCTGTTGCTGAAGAGGATCATTATGTGCTCAACGGGTCCAAAATATTTATTACGAATGCAGCTTATGCACACGTTTACATTGTTATGGCGATGACCGATAAGTCGCAGGGTACACGAGGAATCTCTGCTTTTATCGTTGAACGGGATTTTCCGGGATTTTCCATCGGTAAAAAAGAGAAAAAGATGGGGATCCGGGGATCCGCAACCTGTGAGTTGATTTTTGAAAATTGTATTGTGCCTAAAGGAAATATGCTGGGTAAACCGGGTGAAGGATTTAAAATTGCGATGAAGACGCTCGATGGCGGACGTATGGGAATTGCTTCACAGGCCTTGGGAATTGCTCAGGGAGCCATGGATGAGACAATAAAATATGTGAAAGAACGGAAACAGTTCGGACGCTCTATCGGACAATTTCAGAATACCCAATTTCAGTTGGCCGATTTAAATGCCAAGATCGAAGCTGCCCGTTTGTTGGTGCGGACGGCTGCCTGGAAGAAAGACAGGAAAATCCCTTACTCTGTCGATTCGGCACGGGCTAAGTTATTTGCTGCTGAAACAGCGATGGAAGTGACGACAAAAGCCGTACAGTTCCACGGAGGGTATGGATATACCCGTGAGTATCCGGTCGAACGGATGATGAGAGATGCCAAGATTACGGAGATTTATGAGGGAACCTCTGAAGTACAGCGGATGGTGATTGCTGCTGCTCTATTGAAATAATAATGTTTTCCGCATTGAACTTATAAAAAGAGAATACATGAAAATAGTAGTTTGTATAAAACAAGTACCTGATACGACAGAGATCAAACTCGATCCGGTAACAGGAACAATGATACGGGATGGTGTACCTAGCATTATGAATCCCGACGATAAAGGAGGATTGGAAATGGCTTTGGCCTTGAAAGATAAATATGGTGCGCAGGTAACCGTTATTACGATGGGACCGCCTCAGGCCGACGATATTTTGCGTGAAGCTTTTGCCATGGGAGCCGACCGGGCGATTCATTTGAGCGACCGTAAGTTTGCCGGTGCAGATACATTGGCTACGTCGAATGCTATTGCCGGTGCTTTACGGATGCTGGATTTCGACCTGGTCATTACCGGCCGGCAGGCGATCGATGGAGATACGGCGCAGGTAGGACCTCAGATTGCCGAGCATCTCGATTTGCCACAAGTGACGTATGTCGAGAATTTGGAATTCGATGGTGACAAGTTGTTTACGATCCGTAAATCTACCGAAGAAGGATATCAAACCGTACAGGTGGAATCTCCCTGTGTCCTTACTGTTCTGGCTACGGCAAACAAAGCGCGCTATATGTCTGTGCGGGGAATCGTAGAGGCATACGATCGGGAAGTGGAAATCTGGAATTTTAATAATATCAGTGTGGATGAAGCTAAATTGGGATTGAACGGTTCGCCGACGCGGGTATGGAAGTCTTTTACCAAAGGAGCTAAAGCAGCCGGAAAAGTTTTCGAAGTGGAACCGGCCGAAGCTGTAGATGTTATTATCGAAAAATTGAAAGAGAAATTTATTATTTAATACATGATTTTAGAGGAAAACCGGGAATAATCCGGTGGAATCTAAAGTTTAAAATCTGATGAAGATGGATAAATCTCAATATAAAGACGTTTATGTATTCGTAGAGCAGCGGGAAGGAGTTATTCAGAAAGTTGCCATCGAATTATTGGGGAAAGCCCGGGAGTTGGCCGATAGCCTGAATGAAAAAGTGGTGGCGATGTTGTTGGGTTATGAAGTGGCGGGTCAGGCACAGGAATTGATCGCTTATGGGGCTGATGTCGTATTGTGTGCTGACGAACGGGAGCTGGTACAATATAATACCGAGCCTTACGCTCAGGCGATTACACAGATTGTACATGAGCGTAAACCCAGTATCGTACTGATTGGAGCGACGACGATCGGCCGGGATTTGGGCCCTCGTTTATCCGCCCGTTTAGAGACCGGGTTGACAGCCGATTGTACGGGCCTCGCTATCTCGGATGAACGGGATTTGCTGATGACCCGTCCTGCATTCGGAGGAAATCTGATGGCGACGATTATTTGTAAAGAACACCGGCCGCAAATGTCGACCGTACGTCCGGGAGTGATGCGCACGAAACCGAAAGATGAACAACGTGCCGGAACGGTAGAGAAGGTGAATATTCATTTCGATAAGTCGAAATTTAAAGTGCGGATTCTCGAGACGGTGAAAGAACAAAAGAACCGTATCGATATAACAGAAGCGAAGATTCTTGTATCCGGAGGCCGTGGTGTAGGTAATACGGAGGGATTTGAGATGCTCGGAAAATTAGCGGAAACGCTGAATGCCGAGGTTTCTTCTTCACGTGCCATGGTGGATGCCGGGGTTATGCCTCATGACCGTCAGGTTGGCCAAACCGGGAAAACCGTTCGTCCCGATCTGTATTTCGCTATGGGTATTTCCGGAGCTATTCAGCATTTGGCCGGAATGGAGGAATCGGAATTTATCGTTGCCGTGAACAAGGATAAATATGCTCCGATTTTTAACGTTGCCGACCTGGGAATTGTCGGGGATGTGAAACAGATCGTTCCGTTGCTGACCGAGAGGTTGGCAAACATCCGGAAAACTGACAAATAAAAGCCCGGACATGGAGTATCAAAAATTAATGCTGGAAAAACAAGATCGTGTTTGTCTGGTAAAGATCAATCATCCGGAGGCATTGAATGCCTTGAATACGGTGATCTTGCAGGAATTGGACCGGGCATTCGATGAAATTGCAGCCGATCCGGAAACCGATGTGGTTATTCTGACAGGCGAAGGACGTTCGTTTGTTGCGGGAGCCGATATTGCTGAAATGAGTGTGATGAAGGCCGAAGAAGGCCGGCGTTTCGGTGAGTTAGGGGCTGCTGTTTTCCGGAAAATCGAACTGATGGCTAAGCCGGTTATTGCTGCCGTGAATGGATTTGCTTTAGGAGGAGGATGTGAACTGGCGATGGCTTGTGATATCCGTATCGCCTCGGCTAAGGCGAAGTTCGGTCAGCCGGAAGTGGGACTTGGGATCACGCCGGGATTTTCCGGTACCCAGCGTTTACCGCGTTTAGTCGGATTAGGTAAAGCCAAAGAGTTGATTTATACGGCTGCGGTTATCCATGCCGAGGAAGCTTGCCGGATCGGACTGGTGAACAAAGTGGTGGAATCGGAAGAATTGATGAATGAGTGTATGGCTATGGCAAAGACTATTGCTGCTAAAGCGCCATTGGCGGTTCGTTATGCCAAAGAAGCTATCAACCGGGGAGTGGAAACGGATATGGATACCGGTATCGTCATCGAAAACGGTTTGTTCGGGTTGTGTTTCGCAACGACCGACCAGAAGGAAGGCATGGAAGCTTTTTTATGGAAACGTAAACCCGAATTTGAAGGGAATTAAAATCTTTGTAATTTAAATTTATCGATTATGAAAATATGCATTGTTGGAACAGGGACTATGGGACATGGTATTGCCCAGGTATTTGCCCAGGCCGGACATGAGGTATTGTTAAAAGGCCGTTCTGAAGCTTCTTTGGCAAAAGCCCACAAAGCTATGGATAAAAATCTTTCCAGAATGGTGGAAAAAGGTAAATTGGAAGCCGGGGTTAAAGATCAGGTATTGGCCAGGATTAAAGATTCGATGAAATATGAGGATTGTGCCGATGCTGATTTGGTGATCGAGGCGATAGCTGAAGATATGGCTACCAAGCATGAGATATTCAAATTGTTGGACGGAATTTGTAAACCGGAAGCGATATTGGCAACCAATACTTCTTCGCTTTCTATAACGGAAGTGGCCGCTGTGACTAACCGTCCGGAAAAGGTGATCGGTATGCATTTCTTCAATCCTGTTCCGGCTATGAAACTGGTGGAAGTGATCAAAGGCCGGCTGACTTCGGCAGAGGTGCATGATCAGGTATTTGCTTTATCGCAGGAAATCGGGAAAGTGCCCGTCAGTGTCGAGGAAGCTCCTGGATTTATAGTCAACCGGATTCTGATCCCTCTGGTGAACGAAGGCATCGGTATATTAGCTGACGGAGTGGCGAAAAAAGAGGAAATCGATGCCGCGATGAAATTAGGGGCTAACCATCCTATGGGACCATTGGAACTGGGTGATTTGATCGGATTGGATGTTTGTCTGGCTATTATGGAAGTGTTGTACCGGGAATTCGGTGACTCTAAATACCGGCCTCATCCTTTGTTGCGGAAAATGGTTCGCGCTAACTTATTGGGACGGAAGACCGGAGTCGGGTTTTATGACTATCGGAAATAATGAGGAGAGTCTTCTTTACCGGGATACGATGCTGGGGAATATTTCCCCAGCATTTTTACTTTTTCCCCACTTTCTACAAGCTGCGATTCTTAATCTGTTGTATGTAATATATTGATAATTAGTATATTTTGTTGATTTTGTGCTTGTGGCATCGGATTTGTCCTGTTTAAGGACAGAATCTAACTCTAAAAAATAATAGTATGAAAAAGATCGTCATTTTAGGAATCGGAGCTTCTATGTTCTTCTTGGGTAGTTGCGTAGAGAGTTCTCAGAAATATAAGTCTTTACAAGCCCGTCTGGATTCTTTGAGTACAGTACATATTATGCAGAATTCCGAAATGGAGAGTATGCTGGCCGATTTGAACGATATTTCTGCCGGAATGCAATCGTTGCGGGATGCCGAACGTTTATTGACTTTGGAAACAATTAATGAAAATAAAGCCAATAGTAAATCCAAACAGCAATTGAATCAGCTGAAAAAAGACGTACAGGCTATTACCGAGGCGATCGCTTCTTATAAAGAACAGATTTCCAAACTCGAAGGTAAGAATAAAAGCCAGTCGGCCGAGTTTAAAAGATTGATTGCCGGCTTAAATGCGGAATTGGATCAACGTACACAGAAACTGAATGAAATTACTAAACAATTGGCTGAGAAGAATCAGCAATTGGCAGTGAAGACCGAGGAAGTCGCTAATCTGACCGAGAATGTGGAAGCTTTGGATAAAGCCAATAAAAGTCAGCAAATGACGATCAATGAACAGGATATGGCGATTCATCAGGGACACTATTTGATTGGAAACCGCAAAGAGCTGAAAGAAGCTGAGGTAATTTCCAGACAAGGGATTTTCTGTCCGCCGATCGTATCGTCACAAGCACAAAAAGCCAACTTTACCGATTTGGATATCCGTGAGATGAAGGTGATCCCGTTGAATAGTAAAAAAGCGAAATTACTTTCTGTCCATCCGGCTGATTCCTATACTTTGGAGACCGGTGAAGATGGTAATATGACCCTGAAAATCAATGACGAAAATAATTTCTGGAAACAAACAAAATACTTGGTTGTGATGATTGGATAAAAGCGGGAATAATTTTAACTGAGAGAGGCATACCCAAAAAGTATGTCTCTTTTCTTTTTTCACAACGATTATTCTTGTCGAGAGAGAAAATAAAGAAGTTTTTTTTGATTTAAAGACAGTTCGTTTAGAAAACTAGCCGAAGATCATCAGGATTTTTAAAAGTGTATCCGATGAGAAAATCGCTTTCAATTTGTCGATGCTTTTGTATTTCAGTGTTTTAACACTGTTTACTGAGATGTTCATTTCCTGTGCTATTTGCTGATTGTCGAGGCCTTGAAAAGCGAGCTGCATGACTTGTTTACTACGGGGAGGTAATTTTTCGATTTCCTTGATGATCTGTAAAGCGACATCTGTTTCGACTATAACATTGAAAATGTTCACTTCTTTGAGCGAACGGCTATTCACGAATTTTTCCTGTAATTTCAGTTTTCTTAACCATTCGAGAGAGAGGTTATGTACCAACATATACATATAATTATCGATGCTTTCGATTTCCTTCTCTTTGGACACTAATTCCCAAAGCCGTGCAAAAGCTTCCTGGACAATGTCCTCTGATGCCGATTTATCGTTCAGAAACCGGTTGGCTGCAAAACATAAAGGAGCATACAACCGATTCATTGTACTGGCAAATTCATTTGGAGAAGAATTTTTAATCCCTTGTTTTGCTGTTGATTTCATCTTTATTTAACCTGAAAGTCGAAAACAAAGGTAAAAAATTGTAAGAATCATTCATCTTTTTGGAAGACTTATTAGTCTTTAATATAAAGTGTAATTCGATATAAAACAAATTATGTGTCTTGTACAAGATCGTCAAAAATTGATTTTGTTGTTGCAAAAAGCTTATTTCGGGCAACTCTCTGAAGAAGAAGCCGGGCTGTTGGCTGAGTGGCGTAGTCGGTCTTCGGAACATGAGGCATTGTATCGGCGGATCATGAGCGGAGAAAGCCTGGCCGAACTGCTTGAGTGGCAAAATCATTTCGATCCGGAACAAGCGAATCGGTCGATTTTGCATCGGGTTGAAAAACGTAGATCTATTCGGATGAGGAAAATAGGTTTGCGGGTAGCTGCTATAGTTCTCCTGTTGCTGGGAATAGGAACGATATGGATTATAAATCGTCAGGGCGATTATAGACGGCAACAGGAATTGGCTTTTACATTGATTCACCCAGGAACTCCCCAAGCTATTCTTACTTTGGCGGATGGAAGGCAAGTGGTATTGGATAAGAAACCGGTAACCTTGAAATTAAATGAAAAACAATTTTTGACCGGAGATAGTGCTATATTGAATTATGCGGTTAATCTACCGAATGGTTTGGAAAATAATGAACAGCAAACATTAATGCATAAGGTGGAAGTTCCGGTTGGTGGTGAATATCGGTTAGTGCTTGCCGATGGTACTAAAGTCTGGATCAATGCTGAAAGTTCTTTGCAATATCCGGTAGAGTTTACTGCTGAACAGCGAACAGTAATTTTACAAGGTGAAGCCTATTTCGAAGTCGTTTCGGATACGCTGAAACCTTTTACGGTGAAAACGCCTGCCGGTTTGGAAGTGAAAGTTACCGGTACGCATTTCAATGTAGAGGCATATGCCGATCGTAGAACATGGAAAACCACTTTAGTAGAAGGAGGGGTGGAAGTCCGGCTTGGAAAATATCAAACCTATCTGCGACCGAATGAACAATTTAGTTTTGATCAGGAAACCAATCAGGGAAGCTTGAAAAAAGTAAATGTCAGGGAGGTCATCGCCTGGAAAAATGGCTGGTTCGTTTTTGATAATACTCCTTTGGAAGAAATCATGGAGACAATACGACGATGGTATAATATCGAAGTAGAATATCGGGATGCTGAGACGAAACAATTGTGTTTTACGGGTGACCTTAGTAAATATGATTCTTTTGAATCTGTGATTCGTATGTTCGAAGATACACAGAAAGTTAAGTTAAAAGTTCGGGCCAATCGGCTGATCGTAGAAAGACATTAATTCATAGAAATAGATGATAGAATATACCTAAAAATGGGGATTTCTCTTAAATAGAGCTCCCATTATCTTTGGACCTGCTAAAATGGTCGATTCATTTTGCGGATTTCCGCGAAAACAATGGACAGGTGGTGATTGAAAATAGGTAATTATTAATTAAAACAGTAAACATGAAAGTAATGTGTTATTTCAAACAAGGAACAATATCCCGGATGTTATTCAGAGGGATGTTGTTTGCATTGTTGGCTGTATGTTACCCGGAATATTCCCGGGCTGTTATTGCTGAGGATTATCAGGCGAATCGGTTGATTACGCTTTCTATGAAGAATATCTCTGTGGCTGACATTATCGGGCAAATCCGGAAAACGACAGATTATCGTTTCTTATTTCAGGTCGATGACCTGAAGGGAGTCCGGAAAGAGGTTTTCGAGGTTTCTGAAGCGACTATCCGGGAAGCGATGGATAAATTGGTGGCAGGAACATCACTGACTTATACTTTGCGGCAGGACGGAGTAGTCGTTTTATCTCAAACACAACCTCAATCCAGGGAATTTACCGTTTCAGGGTTTGTACTCGAGGCTGAAACCCGGAAACCGATACCCTATGCCACTGTTTTTATACCGGATTTACTGATCGGTACTTCTGCCCGGGAAGACGGGGCATTCACACTTAATCATGTACGTCCCGGAAAATTGAAACTTGAAGTTCGTTTTATGGGACGGATCAGTCTGGATACGGTTATTCAGGTGAATGCGAATGTGACGAATCTCCGTTTTTATTTGCAGGAAGAAAATTTCAGGTTGAATGAAGTACATATTACGGCCGAGAACAGCAAAGCCGGACAAGCTACTTCCTCCAAGATTTCCCGTTTGGCCATGGATCATATGCAGGCAACCAGCCTGGGAGATGTGATGCAGTTATTGCCGGGTGGGTTAGCAACCAATCCGAATCTGGGATACGCCTCCCAATTGAATCTCCGTATGATTTCCGAGAATGCTTCCGGCATACCGGGGGTGACGGATGGAGAAGAGGAAGCTGCCAATATGAATAGTTTAGGGACTCTGATTATCCGGGATGGGGCTCCCGTTTCCAATAATGCCAATCTGCAGACTGTAAGTCCTGCTATCACAGGTGCCGGGACTGCTTTGGGCGGAACATCTTCACCGGCCGGAGGTGTCGATGTCCGGGCTATCTCGACAGACAATATCGAGTCCATCGAAGTGATTCGGGGAATACCTTCTGTCGAATACGGAGATTTGACTTCAGGGGCTGTCATTATCAATTCGAAAGCAGGCCGGGAACCGTTCCGCTTACGTTTTAAAACCAACGAAAACATTTATCAGGTATCGGCTGGTAAAGGATTTAATCTGGGAGGGAAGAAAGGAAGCCTGAATATCAGTGGGGATTACGCTTATAATGTGACGGATCCTATGCAATCTTATGTATACTATCAACGGGCTGCTGCAAAAGTGATGTATTCGAATATATTCTTACATGATGTTCTCCGTTCCAATACTTCGGTAGAGGTGATATATGGGGATAATAAACGGAAACAAAATCCGGATGATGAACGGCTCCAACTGAAGAGCAACGGACGGGATCTCGGTATTGCGTTTAATACGAACGGAATTTTTGACCTGGATTACGGCTGGCTGAAAAATCTCCGTTATACGTTGGCAGTAAATTATATGAATAAGAAGAGTTATGAACAAAGATTATTGACAAATGCAACATATCAATATTCGATGACGACGACCGACGGTGCAATTCTGAGTAATCGGCCCGGTGTCGATTTGTATGACGATCAGGGAAATAAGCTGACCAATATTCCTGCCGGCGAAGAGACACTTTATGCCAATATGTTACCCAACGATTATCTTACCCGTTATGATATCGAAGGAAAAGAGCTGAATGTGTTTGCTAAAGTGATGGCTAATTTTGTCAAGCAAGGCAACCGGATCAATAACCGGATTTTAGTCGGGGCGGATTTTAAAAGCGATGGAAACAATGGAGATGGAAAGACTTTCGATCCGGCGACGCCTCCATACCGGGTAAATACCAGTCTGTATTCTTCTTTCCGCCCGCGGAAATACAGTGATATTCCGTTTGTAAACCAACTGGGAGTATATGCGGAGGAAAATTTCAGCCTGAATTTTGCCAGACGGAACCTGAATTTACAGCTCGGTATACGGTATGATAAATTGTTCGGACACCAGGATATCTGGACGCCCCGTTTGAATGCTTCTTTAGATGTATTGCCAAAAACATTTACGTTGAGAGGGGGATACGGGGAAACGGCTAAAATGCCCACAGTCCTTTATTTGCATCCGGAGAAGGCTTATTTCGAGATGGTCAACTTTGTGAGTCTGACAGATGATAAGATTCCCGAAGCTCAACGGTTGATGATGACGACGACCCGGGTTTTCGATACGGAAAACAAAGACCTGGAAATTGCTAAAAACCGGAAAGCAGAAGTCGGGTTCGATTTGAATATCAAAGGAGTGAGGCTGGCAGTCACCGCTTTTCAGGAACGCATGAATAACGGTTATTCGATGGCTTACTTGCCGACTACTTTTAAATCCGTCGAAAACAAACAATACAAAAGCGGGGAATTCCCTGCCGATGGAGTGACTGCTCCTGCGCTGACCGAAAAGGGGACTTACCGGGTATTGATGAAATATATGACTCCTCAGAATAACATTACAATCAATACGCGGGGACTGGAATTCGATCTGAATCTCGGACGGTTCGATGCGATTCGTACCGCTTTTTCGGTCAATGGCGCCTGGTTACGGACAGAACGGTTCAATAACGGTTATACCTATTATGAAAAAGGCTCCGAAGATCCGGCCAAAGCTCCTCATGTGGGGATTTATGAAGCCGCTATGCGGAAAAATTATTCAGAAAGAATGGCGACGACTTTCCGGGTGACCCACAATATTCCCGATATCGGGTTTGTGGTGACATTGTCTGCTCAGGTGTTGTGGAAAGAGGCCAACTGGAGCCGTTTCGGAAATGATTCGATCCCAGTTAGTTATATCTCGAAAGAAGACGGGCAGGTATATCCTTTCGATCCGGCTAAAAAAGAGGATGCTGAGTTTACCGCTATCATGCGGACAGTCAACCAGAAAGACCGAATCCGGGAATCCATGCCTCCGACACTCTGTATGAATTTGTATCTGACGAAGGAAATTAAAGACTACCTAAGGGTATCGTTTTTTGCGAACAACATGTTCAGCAGTCGTCCGCTATACAAACAAAAACGGACTATCGGTTCCTATGAAAGAAGAAATATTCCGTTATTCTTCGGGTTGGAACTGTCGGCCATTATCAATTAGTTTGTTAGAATGAATCATGTTATATCAGTAAGCATATGAAATACAAAAATACATATACAATAGCTTTTTTCTTATGGATGGCAGCGGTTACGGGATCGTGTACCGATCAATTCGACAATGCCGATCAGGCCGATAAGATAGAAAAAATGACGATCATTGTGCAGGCCGACGTGAATGTGTCCGGTTTGCCTGCTCCCGAATATTTAAAGGTACAATTGAATAATTATTCGGAAAATCTGACGTTGGATGCTGAAATGGATGCCAGTGGAAAAGCTGAAATTTCCGGCGTTATCCCCGGGTTATATAGCATCAGTATCGATGGAAAAACTTCTTCGGAGGATGGTTCGGACTATTATCTGAACGGGAATGCCGTGAATTATCCGATCGTTAGCAGCGATAAACCGCTGGATATTTCAGTGCGTGCTCTCGTGGCTGGAAAGTTGATTTTTAAGGAAATCTACTATTCCGGTTCACGCCCTGCGACAGGAGGGGTTTACTTCAGGGATCAGTTTTATGAGATTTACAACAATACGGAGAATGTGATTTATCTGGATAAGTTATATATGGGACACTTACATCCGACGACAGCGACCACCAAATTACCGGTTTGGCCCGAGGAAGACGGAGATGACTATGTCTATGCCCAAACCCTTTGGCAATTTCCGGGGAATGGAACGGATTATCCTTTAAAACCGGGCGAATCCTGTATATTGGCCCAGGCTGCCCTGAACCATCAGCAGGAGTTGTTCAATCCCAATAGCCCTGTAGATTGTTCCAGTGCGGAGTTCGAGTTTTACAATGGCTTTGCCCTGACTCCCGATCAGTCTGCCGTCAATATGAATATTGTTTACAATGACGGGACAAATGAGTTGTCTATTCCTTTTTATCTGACTTCTGTGTTTGGGGGCGCTTATGTACTTTTTCAGGTGCCGGAAGATGTCGATTATCGCCCTTGGATAGGGAATAAATGGCAGACCGTGGATTTATCCAGCTCGAGCAATACGTTATATGCCAGAGTACCTGTTGATTATATTCTCGATGTGGTAGAGTGCGGTACAAAACAAAGTGATCTGTCCGGGAAACGTGTCCCGGGATTTCTGGATGCCGGGATGACCTGGGTCGGAGGTTCTTATGTCGGGAAGAGCGTGGCTCGTAAGATGATCGGCACCCGACCCGACGGTTCGCCTATATTCCAGGATACGAATAACAGTACACAGGATTTCGAAATTCAGGATACTCCCCAGCTGAGGCGTTATGGGGTAAAGATGCCTGCCTGGAATCATCTGTTAGTGACCGGAGAATAGATCGTTAATGTTTAAAATTAGAATATTATGGTAAAGAATATATACTGCACGATAAAATATACCTGCTGTTCTTTGATGATGAGTATGGCGGTGACGGTCGGGGTCGCTCAGGAAAAAATCGCTGATCGCTTGAATACACCCGCTGCATTGGAAAATATGAAAATGCGGGGATTGTGGTCTCAGAGTAAGAATGCGGCCGGAGCTTTATTGGATTATTCATTCCGTTATGCCAGCGCAGACCTGGAATATCGGTTTTATGACGGAAATTTTCGTCGTCCTCAGCAGGGAGAAAGTGGGAATAATGTGGTTTTCGACACCGAAGGAGGAGGAAAGGTAAAGGATTTCTTTGCCTGGGGAAGTTTCAATTATTCGCGGGACAAGGTGAAAGAGGCGAATTTTAATTCTTCGATCATCGATCCGTATCGGGGAATGCCTTATTATACGGCCGATACCAACGTCAGTAACTGGAATAACCAGCATTATAGATTGAAAATGCGGGTAGCTACTCCTCAATTCTGGAACTTCCTTTCTTTCGGTCTGGATGGATACTATCAGAATTCCGTCGGGGCGAAACAACGCGATATGCGTACTAAATCGGTTTTCTATACGATTATTGTCCGGCCGGGAGTCGTTTTGTCTGCCGGGAAAAATCATCGTTTCGGTTTGGATTTTGAGTACGCCAGTGTACGGGAAGATTTGGAGATGAAAGCCGTCAATAGTTATGTCGAGCAGACTTATTACCTGCTTTCCGGTTTGGGAATGGCTACGGAAACTTCGGGTATACAACGCTTTTTGACCTACAACGGGAATCAGGTAGGCGGAGGTTTGCAATACAATTATGCCGGACGGATGAATATTTTACTGGATCTGGGTTATTCCAAGAAAGTAGAGGATGCGATTACCACTCCGACTTCTCCGCGTTATCTCGGGACGACGAAAGATGGATTATGGAGCGGTAAGTTGATGGCTTATATTCCCGATGCGAAGAAGAACACCCATTTTGTGGAGATGAACTGGCAGGAGCGGAAAATCGATGGGATCGAATATTTGCAAAAATGGGAAACGGATGGAGAAGAAGGAGAATATAAAGTGTATTACAAAAGTATCCGCTCTACCTACAAAACTCAAACGATGAGTTTGGACTATCGCTATGTGATCAACCGTGGAATGGAATATTCCTGGAAATTAGGTGCCGGTGTGAAATACTGGAAACAGGAGGAACGCTATCTGATCCCTGTTTCGACCCGGGATATAGAGAATACCAGGTTCGAAGTGAATGTGAAAAAGAATTTCTTTCTTTCAGACAATAATTTAAGACGATTATTGGTCGGTGTGAATTTGGGATACAATAAGAATAACAAAGCAGACTATGTATATGGGGGAAACTATCCGGACTATCGGGTGGTGACCGATTTGATGGGTGGAGATACCCGCTATTTGGGGGCTGATTATGGGGATCTTCATCTTTCGGCTGTTTATTCTCAGCTGGTGAATACCCGGACGACAGCTAATTTGTTTGCTAAAGTAGATTGGCAGTATTTGAAGACTCATAGTTATGACTTCGATCATCGGATGGTGATGAGTGTGAGCGTGGGGTGTCATTTTTAAATAGAGCGGTATGAATTATTTAAGCTCATTCAGTCTGGTTTGGATAGGTATGTTACTGATCGTTGCTTGTCAGGGAGAGAAAGATTTTTCTCTTCCTTATGAGAAATTTGTTTTGGATAACGGACTACAGGTCGTATTGCATGAGGATAAATCCGATCCTATCGTGTCCGTGGCGATTCAGTATCATGTGGGATCGGCGCGGGAGAAGCCTGGAAAAACCGGATTCGCTCATCTTTTTGAGCACATGTTGTTTCAGCGCTCCGAACATTTGGGCCGAAACGAATTCTTTAAAAAAATCGGCGAACTGGGGGGAAGTTTTAATGGGGCGACCGGACCCGACGGGACGGTTTATTATGAGACTGTACCTCGTGATGCGCTGGAGAAAGTGCTGTGGATGGAGTCCGACCGGATGGGATTTTTCATTAATACGGTGACCCGGAAAGGTTTAGAGAGGGAGATCGATGTCGTTTCGAACGAAAAACGGCAAAATGAAAACCGCCCCTTTGGGCAGAGTAACGGGATGATGTTAAAGCAATTTTATCCCGAAGGACATCCTTACCGTTGGCCGGTGATCGGTTCTATCGCCGATCTGCACGGAGCTACGGTAGACGATATAAAACAGTTCTATCGGAAATATTATGCTCCTAACAATGCGACCTTAGTGGTGGCAGGGGATTTTGACCGGAGGGAGGTGGAGGCGATGATCCGGAAATATTTCGGAGAAATTCCCGCCCGGGAGGAAGTAGAACCTGTCCGGCCGATACCTGTACAATTGGAAAAAACGTCGAAGTATGTCCTGGAAGATCGTTTTGCCAATGCACCCGGACTGGAAATGAATTTTTCCGGAGCAGAACAATTCCATCCGGATGCTTATCCTCTGCGCATACTGGCTTTATTGCTTTCTTACGGTAAGAATGCCCCTTTTTATAAAGTGTTGGTGGAAGATAATAAGTTGGCATCTTATGTGAATGTGGCGAGTAGTTCCCTGGAATTGAGCGGACAGGTATCGGTTTCTGTAAAAGCATATAAAGAAACCGATCTGAACACGGTATATCGGGGGATTCAGGAGGCTTTCGAAAGATTTGAGCAAGAGGGGATCCGGGATAACGATCTGGAACGTATGAAGATTATGCAGGAAACGATGCTGTATAATGTGATGATGTCTCTTGAAAGCAAAACACAGGCCTTAGCCCGGAACAACGTTTTTGCGGGGCGTCCCGATCAGATGGTGATCGATTTGGCACATTATCAGGCTGTGACGAAGGAAGAGGTGATGAGGGTGTATCGGAAATATGTAAGGGGAAAACATTTTGTGGCTTTGAGTACTGTCCCTCAGGGGCAAACGAGCTTAGCTCTGACTGGTTCTGTTGTTGTCCGACCCGATGAAGATAGTCCGGTCGGACAGAAATTAGTGGCAGATGAAGGGGCGGTTACGGATGACGATCCCTATGAGTATACGCCGTCCGTTTTCGACCGTTCGGTGGAACCTCCTTTGTTGGCAAATACGCCGGAATCGGCGATGCCACCCGTATGGACCGGTGAAATGAGTAATGGTATGAAGGTAAAAGGAATGGCCTATACCGAATTACCTGTTGTACAGTTTGCTGTCTACCTGAATTCGGGCATGCTTTGCGAGCCGAAAGGGAAATCAGGCCTGGCACGTTTGACGGCGGCGGTATTGAATTGTGGGACCCGGACCAAAACACCGGAAGAGCTCGAGGTTGCTTTGGGATTATTGGGTGCAAGGGTATCCTTCGGTGTTTCGACAGAACGAATGCAACTGTCCGGTAGTTGTTTGAAAAAGAATTTTCCTCAGGTCCTCCGTTTGGTAGAAGAGATGTTGTTGGAGCCTCGTTGGGATGAAACGGCTTTGGAATTAGCCCGTAAGCGCATGATCGGGAATATCCGGCAAAGTTCTACCGAACCCAAGGTTTTGGCCCGGCATGTCTTCCGGCAAATGATGTACGGGCCGGAGAACGTTTTGTCGAATTCGGCTTTAGCTTCCGAGAAAGAGGTTGCCGCCATTACCATGGAGGATATTAAAACTTTTTATAAAACCCATATCGTTCCCGGACAGGCGACGTTTGATTTTGTCGGGGGGTATGAGAAAAAAGAGGTGATGAAATTTTTACAGCCTTTAGCTCGGACCTGGACTACCGGAGGTGCTTCGCAGGAGAGATTGAACCTGAATTTTATGGCTCCTCAGGCAAAAGTATATTTTGTAGATTATCCGGGAGCTAAGCAGTCGTATATTCTTCTCGGATGTCCGGCTATGCCTAAAGCCTCGAATGATTATTATCCGGCAAAAATGGTGAATCAGCTGTTGGGGGCTTCTTCCAATGCTTTATTGTTCGATGTGTTGCGTTTGCAACACGGTTATACTTACGGGGCGTATTCATTTTTCGATTGCGGGAAATATGCGAATGAGTTCCGGGCTACTTCGAGTGTACAGGCGGCTTATACGCTCGAAGCAATGCAACTGTTTAAAAGTTGTATTTCGACCTATGGAGAGCAGTTTACAGAACAAAGTCTGGTCAAAACCAAAGATGCGATGTTCAAGGAAAATGCTGCCGCTTTCGAAATGCCCGATGCCCGGTTGGACCTGTTGTCGGAAATGACGGTCGATGGTTTGCCTGTGGATGATTTGAAACGGCAGGAACAGCTTCTGAAACGGATGACGCTCCCGGAGGCGAAAGCGTGTATCCGTAACTGGTTGGATTATGACCGGATGTTTTTTGTTGTCGTGGGAGATGCGGCATCCCAGTTGGACCGGATTCGAAAAAGTGGATTGGGTGAAGTGAAGGTCGTTGACCTTCAGGAATTACGTTAAGGTTTTGCAATTATTAATCGAGACCTGAAAAGCCGGGATAGTATGGTTTTATACTTCCTGCTGGAAGGTCGATAAAAGGTGAAGTATGAATTTAATGAAGTGTATGTTTGCAGGGATAGCTTTGCTGGCTGTTTCTTTTGCCTGGGGGCAAACGATCGTTGCTCCTCAGCAACGGCCGGAAAAGACTTCTTTTGCTATCGTAACCGATCAGGTGACCTGGGAAAAGTGCAGGCCTGAGATCGAAAATTACCGGGCGGTGCTTGAACAGGAACAATTGCCTGCTTATATACTGGCCGGTCAATGGAAAAATCCGGAACAAATAAAGGAGTTGTTGATGCGTCTCTACCGGGAGAGCCGTTTGGAAGGTGCTGTATTTATCGGTGATATACCGATTCCGATGATCCGGAAGGCACAGCATATGACTTCTGCTTTTAAGATGGATGAGGAGAAGTCGCCGAGGCTGGATTCTTCCGTACCTTCCGACCGGTTTTATGATGATTTTGACTTGAAGTTCGATTATTTAGGTCAGGATACGACTTCTGCTTTGTTTTTTTATTATAATCTGGCTGCCGATTCGCCCCAGGCTTTGTGCTGTGACATATATACCGGAAGGATCAAACCGCTGGAAGATGGGACTGACCGCTACCAGCAGATCAGGGATTACCTGAACAAAGCAGTGGCTGCTCATCAGGAAAATAATATCCTGGATCAATTTGTTTCTTATACCGGAGAGGGTTCTTATTCCAATTCCCTGACAGCCTGGCGGATGGAACAGATGATCTTGCGGGAACAACTGCCAGGAGTCTTCGACCGGGAAAATAATGCCCGTTTTATGCGGTATAGCATGTGGGACTACCCAAAAGAAGAAGTCATCGCTGCCTTACAACGGGAGGACTTGGATATGCTGATTTTTCATGAGCATGGAATGCCCTACCGTCAATATATTTCGGCTACTCCCAGGACTCATGATCCGGAAGAATATACCGAATTTCTGAAACGGGAATTCCGTTCGAAATTACGAACTGTTGCGGATAGGCAGGGAGATGTCGCCGGTCAGATGAAGAAGTGGTGCGGAGAATATCACCTGGATACTTCCTGGTTTAGCGGTGCTTTCGACCCCGAATGGATTCGTAAAGATTCTATAGCGGATGCGCAGTTGGGTATTGTATTGGAAGATATACCGTCGATTGCTCCCAATGCCCGTTTCGTTATTTTCGATGCCTGTTATAACGGGGATTTCCGTGAGAAGGATTATATTGCCGGACGTTATATCTTTTCGAAAGGGAAATGTGTCGTGGCATTTGCTAATTCGGTCAATGTCCTGCAGGATAAGTCGGCGAATGATTTGTTCGGCTGGTTGGGTTTCGGAACCCGGATCGGATTGTGGGCCCGTTATACCAATATTCTCGAATCGCATATTATCGGAGATCCGACTTTTTGTTTCTCTTCCGGACGGGAAGGGATGGATTGTAATACCTGGCTGACGACTTCCGAATCGCCTGCCTTCTGGTTGGAAATGCTGAGAGATTCTCCTTATGCCGATTTGCAAAATATGGCTTTGTTGAAATTATTTCAGCAAGAATATCCCGGGATATCGGACACGCTGCGTATGCGTTTTGAAACTTCGCCCTATGCAGTTGTCCGCTATACCTGTATGTCGCTGTTGGAAGAATTGAATGATCAGAATTTCCGGGAAGTGTTGAAACTGGCCGTGACCGACCCGTATGAATTTATCCGCCGGATAGCGATCCACCGGATGGGACGGATCGGTGCTCCGGAGTTCTTGCCTTTTATTATCGATACTTATCTGAACGATTATTTGTCGGAACGGGTGAATTTCAATGTCCTGACTGCTTTGGAAGCTTATCGGTGGCAGGAAGTCGATGCTGTACTTGAAAAAGAACTGGCGCAATCGACTTTACGGAATAAAGACGACTTTCGGACAAAATTACAAAGCAGATTGAGTAATGAGCGGATGTGGAAAGTAACTGACGATATGCCCGATCCGGAAAAACCTGAAAAAGATAAAATCTTTTATATCCGTTATCTGAAAAATCTGAACTATCATCCCGGAGTGCCTGTTTATCTCGAGCTGGTGAAAGATACATCGGCCTCTCCCGCGCTTCGGAAGTCGTTGATAGAATCTTTGGCTTGGTTCAACTTGTCCGAATATAAGAAAGATATCATCACCACTTGCGAAGGACTCTTGCAAGATCAGACAAATACACCTGATTTCCGGCAAGAAGTGTTGAGGACTTACCATCGTCTGAAAGGTGATCTGAAAAACGGGAAATAAAAAAATACGACCTATGAAAAATTGGATTTTTATCTTCATGATATCGATGATCACTCTACCGGGATATGGTAAAGTGAAGGTGCAGAAACCGAAAATGAAACACCCGACTGCTTTTGCCATCCTGGTAGATGAGGTGACTTATGAGAAAATTCCGGGGGCGATAGAAGCTTATCGGGATGCGATCGAAAAAGACGGTTTGTCGGCTTATATTGTCAGCGGAAACTGGGAATCTCCGGATCAGGTAAGAAAGGAGATTGTCGCCCTGTCGCGGCGTAAACCCGTTTTGGAAGGGATCGTTCTGGTCGGGGATATTCCGGTGGCGATGATCCGGAATGCACAACATCTGACGACAGCCTTTAAAATGGATGAAGAAGCCTTCCCTTTTATCGAATCGTCGGTCCCTTCCGACCGGTTTTATGACGACCTGCATCTGACTTTTGATTTTATTCGCAGGGATTCGGTACACCCGGATTATTTCTATTACAAATTACGGGAAGACAGTCCCCAGCAATTACAGCCGGCTCTCTATTCCGGGCGGATCAAATATCCGGAGGCGAAGGGGGAAGATAAATATAAAGCGATAGCTGAGTACCTCTATAAGGTTGTACGTGAAAAACAGGAAACGAACGAATTGGACTGTTTTACTTCTTTTACGGGAAATGCTTACAATTCCGAATGTTTGTTGGCATGGATGGATGAGCGGCTGGCATTGGAAGAAAATTTTCCTTTAGCATGGAAAAATAGCCGGACTGCCAAGTTCCTGAATTTCCGGATGGCCGATTATATGAAGTTTCATTTATTCGATGAATTGCAGCGGGATGAATTGGATGTGATGTTGTTTCATGAACATGGGGCTCCGGATCAGCAGTATATTTGTGAAGGGCCTGCCCCGGTGGGAATGAACGGTTATGTGAAGGGGATTAAAGCGGCTATTTATAACGAGGTGAGGAAAGAAGTCAGGAAAGGAAAAGGCACGCCGGAAGAAATTCAGGATTACTTTATTCAGGAATACGATTTAGAAAAACATTTCTTCGACGATCTCTATCATCCTGAGTTGTTGAAAGCAGACTCCATCGCAAATGCCAATACCGGGATCGTATTGGAAGATCTGAAGCAAATGAACACTTATCCCCGTTTTGTGATGTTCGATGCTTGTTATAACGGTTCGTTCCATTTACCGGGCTATGTGGCCGGATATTATATTTTTAACGACGGGAAAACGATTGTCGCCCAGGGAAATAGCCGGAATGTACTACAAGACAGATGGACCATCGAGATGATCGGTCTTTTGTCTCAAGGTATACGGGTGGGGCAATGGAATCGGTTGATTGCAACGCTCGAGGGACATATCATCGGTGATCCGACTTTCCGTTTTTCAGTGGCTGTACCTCATACTCTGGCCCTGGATATTGTGAAAAATCCGGCAGACCGGCAATTATGGGAAAAATACAGCCGGTCTGCAATACCGGATGTACAATCCCTGGCATGGCGGATGTTGGCCGATCAGGATGAACGACACGAACTATCTCCCCGTTTGTTGAAATTATTCCGGGAATCACCCTGCAATAGTGTGAGGATGGAAGCCTTGAAGTTATTGAGTCGTTATGCAAACGACGATTTTGTAGAAGCTATACGCCTGGGATTGTACGATGCTTATGAGTTGATTCGCCGGAATGCAGCTGCTTATGCCGGAAAATGTGGCGATCCCCGCCTGATCGGAGATGTCGTTCGTGTATGGTTGAATACTCCCGAATCAGAACGGGTAAATGATGTGCTGCAGTCGGCCTTGTATCTCTTCCCGGTGGAAAAGGTAACGGAGGAATTAAAGACTTTGCAGAAGTCTGCAACAACGGTGACTCCTTTTGCGTTGAGACAACGGCAAATCGGGGAGATGATCGGAAAGCTCACAGATAAAAAGCAAAATCGCTGGTTGGATTATGCAGAAATTCCAAAGGCTACTCTGTCCTTGAAAAAACAGATTTCAATGATCCGGTATATCCGTAATAATCCGTTTCACTTTAATGTAGAAGCTTATTTGAAGCTTCTCGGTAATGAAGCATACGATAAGGAAGTCCGGATCCACATGGCGGAAGCGTTGGGATGGTTTAACTATTCCTACCGAAGGGATGAAATTCGTACAGCTATGGAAAAGATGCTTGAAAAAGGGGGATTGCCCGAAACTGTACAAAGAGAAGTATGTCAAACGATTAACCGATTGAAATAAATGATGAAAGCTTTACTGTTACTTTTATGGTTACTCCCTTTGTGGAGTTGGGCAAAACCGGAGATGATCCGGCCGAAAGTGAAAACTTCCACCGCTTTTGCTATTGTCGTCGACCGTCAAAGTTACGACAAAGTGAGAACAGCTGTAGAGGCCTATCGGGATGCGATCGAAAAGGATGGACTGGCGACCTGGATCCTGATCGATGATTGGGAAAGCCCCGCAGAAATCCGGGCCTTGCTGAAAGAATTGTATGAGGATCGCCGGATGCCTTTAGAAGGGACGGTTTTTGTCGGGGATATACCGGTTCCGATGATCCGGGATGCCCAGTTTTTGTCTTCTGCCTTCAAAATGGACCAGAAACGTCCTTGGGATCAGTCGAGTATTCCTTCCGACCGTTATTATGACGATTTCGGTTTGCAGTTCGATTTCCTGAAACAGGATTCCATTCAGCCGTTGTATTTTTATTATAGCTTGAATCCGAATTCGGCGATGCAAATCCGGTCGGATATCTATTCTGGACGGATCAAGCCGATGGCCCGGGAAGGAAAAGATAAATATGCGATTTTGGAACGTTACCTATGGAAAGTGGTACGTTTGAAGGCAGAAAAGAATCCTTTGAACGATCTCACCGTGGCCCGTGGGCATGGGTATAATTCCGAAGCCCGGGAAGCCTGGTCGGGTGAGCAGTTGGCGTTGCGTGAACAGTTGCCGGATTTATTCCGGCCGGGGAGTTATGTCCGGTTTTATGATTACGGCATGCAATACCCCGCCAAATTTCCTTATCTCTCCGCTACCCAGCGGGAAACGGCCGATGTCATTTTATTTCATCACCATGGAGCCGACGATACCCAATATCTGAACGGCTATCCGGAAGGTAGTGGGGTGAATCTTTCTATTGATAATGTGAAACGCTATCTGCGGAGTAAGATCGTGACGGCTTATGAGCGTAAAAAAGATGTCGAAAAGACGAAGCAGGATTATAGTCGATCCCTGGGGGTTCCTGTTGCCTGGATGGAGGATGCGCTCGATCCGGAGGTTATGGCACAGGATTCCCTTTTCAATGCCCGGATGGATATTCATTTGAGCGATATTCATGCCCTTCGGCCCAATGCCCGTTTCGTGATGTTCGATGCCTGTTTCAACGGTTCTTTTCATTTGGAGGATTGCATTGCCGATGCTTATATTTTCGGTGAGGGAAATACAGTGGTTACTCAAGGGAATACGGTGAATACCATTCAGGACAAATGGCCCGACGAATATTTGGGGGTACTGGCCTGTGGCGTGAGAATCGGTCAATGGGCGCGACATGTGCATTTTCTGGAAACACATATTATCGGTGACCCTACTTATCGTTTTGCAAATACCGGGGATTCCCGGTTGGACTTGAATAAGATTCTCGTCAAAGAAAAGAAAAACGTGGCGTTGTGGCATCGCATGCTGAAACATCCGCTTCCCGATGTGCAGGCAATGGCCTTGCGGAAACTCTTTGAAAATCAGGACAAGGGGCTGGATCTTTTGTTGCAGTCTGTTTATCGGTCTTCGCCGTATGGTGTGGTCCGGATGGAATGTTTGAAATTATTGTATGAAATGAACAGCCCGGTACTTTTTGAAATATTACCCTTGGCTGTGGATGACAGTTACGAACTGGTCCGGCGGTTTGCCGTTATTTATGCCGGTAAGACAGGAGCTGACGAAGCTATTCCGGCAGTAGTCCGTTCGTTACTGAATGACCGCTTGTCCGCCCGGGTGAACTATCAGGCCCGGGAAGCTGCGGGACTTCTGAATCCGGATAAAATGCTGGCGGAGATACAGAAACAAACCACGGAGGGGGCGTATTGGGTAGATGAAACCGATTTACTGAAAGCATTGACGACTTTGATTCAACGGGGAGCTGCTTCCTGGGAAAACAATATCGCGGTCGTATTGAATAAGACTTCCAAAGCCAAAGATAAACGGTTTGAAATCGGTAGACACCGCAATCAAAACTATGCCCGGTCGGTAGAACCCCTGATTACCTTTATGCTGGACGCTTCGCAGGATATGGATTTACGGATCAGGACTGTCGAAGCCCTGAGCTGGTATAATCATTCGGTGAAACGGCCGGAAATTATTGCGGCTTGTGAAAAACTGATTGCTGCAAACGAAAATTCCCGTTTGGTCGACGAGGCGGTGAAAACTAAAAATAGGTTGATCGATTAAAATAGGAAAGTAAATGATAAGAATTGTCCCAAAATCGATTTTTGATATATCGATTTTGGGATAATTTTTTATTTAATGCCTTTTCGGTTTCGCTTTCAGTTTTTCGGGACGCATTGAATATTCTTTGACGCCGTATTTGGGCTGATTTTGGAGGAACTCGGGCAGATGTTTCTGAATTTCCGGGTTGGTCCGGATGAAGTGTTCCAGTTGGTTGGCATAATCGAAATGGGTAGTTGCGTCATCCCGGTTAGACATATTGTAAGCCATATACCGCGAATATTCCAGGCATTTTTCTTTCCAGAATTCCGGATAATCTTTATAAGTGGCTGAACGGGTCATAAAGCGAAAATATATACAAAGTTCTTCACGGAAAGCACCGGGATCAGCTACCATTTGGTCGATGAGCCGGGCAGCTTCTTCGTATTTTTCGGCACTAATCAGTCGGTCGGCCTCGTTTTTCCGGGTAAGGAATGTTTTTCCTTCGAAATCAGGTATGGCTGCCAATTCGGCGGTATCCGGGCAGTAGTTACATTCTTTGAATAATTTACTGTCTACTGCCTGGGTTCCGTGAATTTTGCGGTATTTGTCGATATCGGAACAAAGCATTTTAAACAGTTTGTTGTCCCGTCCGTGGATGGATTTCACAAATAAGGCCCATACTTTCGGATTTTCCAGTGAATAACCCGGCATCGTGATCAGTTGTTCGGCACATTTTTCGCTTTCTGTCCGGTTATAGCGGGAGGCTGCATAATAAGCGTAATCAAGTAGGAATTCCGGTTTGGTATTGCCTGCTTTCTGTTGTTCCATCAGATAGACAGAGGTCTTTTTCGGATCCAGGGCCGAAGCTCCGGTGAAAAGGAAAGTTTCCCGGTCTTGATTACTACCGGAGATATGGATTGCTTTTTCGGTTTTGGGATTTACAAAAACAAAGGTGGGGAAGGAAGCGACTTCGTATTTTTTGGCTAATTCGACTCCTTCGCCTGTTTCTGCATCAATCTTCAGGCATACAAAATGATCGTTGTAAAAATTACCTACACTTCCTAAGGTGAAGATGTTTTCAGCCATATTCAGGCAGGGGCCGCACCATTGGGTATAGAAATCGATAAAAATCGGTTTTTTCTCTTTTTTCGCCATAGCCTTGGCTTCTTCCCAGCTGCAATGCCGGAATCGGATACCTTCTTGGGCAACTGCCTGGAAGGCGATAAAGAGACTGAACAGGAAAATTAATTTTTTCATTTTACTTCAGAGTTACAAAAATTATCGCAGTTAAAGGGGTTACAACGGTTTAGTCGTTCCTTTTAACCGTTGTAACCTTTAAAACTTTTTATCTCTCGTACTGCGGCATTCCCGGATTGTAATTCAAAATCATTTGATTAATCGGGAAGATGTACCGATTGTCGTTCGGTGCAAGGGTAAAGGTCTCACCGTCTGCCGTATGGGTGATGTTTTTTTGGAATTTGTCTTCATAATTGAGACGTTTCAGGTCTATCAGGCGGTGGAAACCCGTGAAGGCAAATTCCCGGCGACGTTCGTCCAATACGATGCGGAGCGCTTCGTCCTTGTCGGTTGCTGTCAGGGCTACGTTGTTTTTGATGCGGTTGTCACGCAGTTTGTTCACATAGCTCATTGCATTGTCTTTGGAGCCGACGCGGGCTTCGCATTCTGCGGCAATCAGCATGTTTTCGACAGTGGAGAAACCTACGTTCTGATAAGCATATAGAATATAGCAAGTCTCCCCGTAAAAATAATCGGTACGTCCCATGTTGACGGTATCGTCGGCATAAAACAAAGCACGGCGCTGGTCTGTCGCTCCTGCAGGCAGGTTACGCTCAAATGTTGCAAGAAAATCCTTGCTGACCGGAATGGTTACACGTCCGCTTTGCAGACGGACAAATACGGCTTCCGGATTGTCATCCTTTTCGAGCATTGGTGTACCATCGGGCAAGACGATACGTCCCCAGGTAGTTTTATCCTTTGTCTGATAAGGGCACAAATCTTGCAATTTGTCGTTCAGTTTCAGTGCCTCTTTTGCTTCGGTGAGAGCATCGTCATAACGTCCCATGTAGAGATACAGGCGGGCATAAAAAGAGTGAAGGCTGCCTAAATAGGGATGGAATAAGTTAATGGGGACTTCTTTCAGGCTTTTAGAAGCTTCTTTTAAGTCATCCTCTATTTGTTTGTATACTTCGGCAACAGTGGCACGGGTGTATGTTTGATCTACAAGATCCTTTGTGATCAAAGGAATGCCATAATCGGTTGCTGCCGTTTCTTTGTGATAATGGCGGGCGTAGATGTTGACCAATGCCAGGTATTCGAAAGCACGCTGGTAGAGCGCTTCGGCGCGCAGGCGATGTTTTTCTGCATCGGTGGCATCGGTAGAGGAAAGCACGTTGTTGATAATAGTGTTGAATGTGTAAATACGCTCATAAGCGGCATTCCACAAGTTGTCATCTGACCCCGGCGTGTAAATCTGTCCGCCTTTGAATGAGTAGAGATTGCGCTCGTGGTCATCTTGGTTTGCATACGCCAGGTCGGCAGCAGAAACGGTATCGTCCAATAAATGCACGTCATCTGTCAGATAAAATGCATCTGTGCTCATGCAGCTATTGAGAGACTGACTGGCCAACAATTTCACATAGTCTTCAAAAGCTTCGGGAATCGCATATCCTTTCGGTTTGTTTCCCAAAAAATGGTCGCATCCTTGACTTACTATCAGTAGGGTGCAGAGTATCGGATAAATGTATTTTCTCATTATTGTTCTCATTTTAGAAATTAACTGATAAACCGAATGTCACATTTGCCGGGAGGTGAGAGCCGCGTGAGGGTGAAAGGCTGCTGCCGTTCCATACTTCGGGGTCTAAGTTGTCCCTATTGGCGGCCCAGTACCAAAGGTTCTGTACCTGTACATTCAGGCGGATACCTTGAATCATGTATTTTTTCAACAAATGTGGGGGAATGGTATAACCAAGAGTCACATCGCGCAATTTGATGTAGTCGCCTTTCTGTACATGTTTGTCGGCTGCACTCCAAAGGTCTTTTGCTTTCATGGCTGCCTGGTTTTGGAAAGCAAAAGCCGGGTTGATGTCCGGATTGTTGTTATCCTCTGCGCTTTTCCAGTAATTCATCAGGTCGCGGTCGGCATTGGAGGTGCGGTAAATAGGATGCTGTGCAATCAACCTGCCTGCTTTTACATCGCGCATTACATGACCGCCGGCATAGATAAACATGAAGGAAAGATCAAAACCTTTATAACTTAAACGGTTAGTAAATGATGCATTGAAACGTGGCTCGTAAGTACCCGAGTAAACTAAATCTTCCTTGGTCAAAAGGTCGGCAGATTTTACAATTTCTCCATTCTTGTTATAGGCGGTTGGAATACCGTTTTCATCCAAACCAGCATAACGAACGCTGAACATGGAATTCATGGCATAATTTTTACGGGTGTTCAGTTTGCTATAGTAACTGTAAGCCGATTCATCAGAAGTCTCGACTTCAAGCACTTTATTTTTGTTGTATCCGAATATGAAGTTAGAAGTCCATGAGAATTCATTCGTTTTGATATTCTCACTGTTCAATACGATTTCTACACCTCGGTTGTACAAACTGGCAAAGTTCATCAACATGGAACTCCATCCCAGGGTCGGATCGGTGGAGAAGTCTCCCAAAAGATCACTACTCTTTTTGTTATAGAATTCGACAGAGCCGTTCAAACGGTTTTGGAATAAATTGAAATCTACTGCGATGTTGGTTACTTGGGTCTTTTCCCAACGCAATGACGGGTTTGCCGGACTTTTGATATAGAATGCGCTTTCATTGGTATAGTAGTTGTTCCTGTCTGCTGCGGCAATCAGGTAAGGACCGTTCTTTTTAGAAACGTTACCGTTGATACCGTAAGTGGCACGAAGCACAAGACGATCTAACCAATTGGTTTTGTTTTGAAACAGAACATAGTGGGCACCTACAGACCATAAAGGTTTATACTGATATTTGGGGTCTGTACCGAAAAGGTTTGATTGGTCAATACGGATACTTCCATTCACGGTCAGACGGTTGTCTAAAGTATAGGATGCATTTCCATAAAATGATACATAACGGTTGTCCACATGCGAGAAACCCGGAGTCTTGTTGTTGAATGAGAATGTTCCGTATATACTTTGAGTGCCCCGAAGCATTTGATTCAAGTCAAGCGCGTTGATTTCGCTGTACACCAATGTCTGATCATCGTATCCCAAACGGTAGAAACCGTTTTGAGAGGTAACGACTTTCCGCCGTTCTGCGCCGACAAGCACTTGTAAGTCATGACGCTCGGAAAAGGTGTTGTTATAGTTCACTTGGGCACGCATCGTGTAGGAATTATTGTCCGTATTGGTCTGCACAATCTGTCCTCCGACAGGGATGTTGTATTTTAACGTACCGTTTGGATTTAATACGGCAGCATCGTTAATCATAGTTTTTACATCCAAAGCATTTTTCGTGTCATATTGCTTCGTGAATCCGGTGGTATTTTCCGTCTGGTAACGCAATTCGAGGTTCAGCCCGTCAATAATCTTGAATTTGGCTCCGAAATTCAAGTTCAGGTAACGGCTTTTTGCCGTATAGTGGCGAGATGCCATTTCATTGACCGGAATATAGGTCTCGTCCATCAACCCGATACTTTTCAAACGGTCGATTTCTGCCTGTGATTTGGTATTGTACATCTGGAGCGGATTGCCTTCGTCGTCACGCAACATATAATAGGAAGAGGTACCCGCATTCAACAAGTTCATACCCAACACGCCATTGTCGTAATCTTCGGACTTATTGCTGCCGATGATGCCTGCATCCAAAGTAAACCACTTAAAGAGATTAAACGTATTTTTGATATTAAAACCTATACGTTTCGTTTTCTGTTCTCGTTCGTATGGAGCGGTTCCGGTGTAGTTTATAGAAAAATTGTATTTGTAGATGTCCGAACCACCATTAAATGAAAGGTTGTGTTGGTGCGTGATAGCCCTTTTACGAAGGAATTCATCAATCACTTGGTTGTACCTGTCATGTGTACGGTAGGGTTTCAATTTCGTTTCAAGTTCCGATTCGCTTAATTTGCCGTCTCTCCAATCCAGCAATAACAATTGCACATCGTTTTGGAAACGGTTGGCATCATAACGATTTACATTCGGGAAAGTTTGAATCAACATTTTTTGGAAGTCCACCAATTCCGAACTGGACATTTTGTTTGCATAATCCCTATCGGGGAGGCCTTGCAATTTGATACTTCCGTTATAGTTGACACGCGGTTTGCCTGTTGAACCGCTGCGCGTTGTGATAACAATTACACCGTTGGCGGAACGAGCTCCGTAGATAGAAGCAGCTGTAGCGTCTTTCAATACTGTGATATTCACAACATCCGAAGGGTTAAGCACATCCAATGGCGTAGTTTGGCTGCCCGGTTCTCCTTCAAACGGAATACCATCTACTACATATAACGGTGTCTTGTCGCCATTCAAGGTAGAGACTCCTCGAATCTGAATATTCCCGCGGTTCGAAGTCAATCCGGCCACCTTCCCTTCCAGACGATCCATAACGTTGGTTTGTAATTTCCCTTCCATATCTTTGGGAGAGATGATGGCGAACGAACCGGTTGCCCGTTCTTTAGAGATGGTCTGGTAACCGGTGACGATGACTTCTTCGATCATCTTCGATTCCGGTTTCAGGTCGAAGTTGTAGACTTCCTGGTTAGGCATCACTTTCACTTCGGCATTGCTGTAACCGATGAAGGAGGCCACCAGCAATTGGCCCGCTTCTGTCGTTTTTAGCGTGAATTTCCCATCGACGTCTGTAGCGACACCTACTGTAGTACCTTTAAAGAAAACACTGGCTCCTACAATCGGATCTCCGTTTTCGTCTTTCACAACCCCCCGGATGGTTTGTCCGGCTTTAGCTCCTTTCTGATTGCCGGCTACTGCTGCCGGAGTCGGTTGTTTCCCTGCCGGAGCCAGCATAATCTGATGATTGGAAATGGAGTAAGTGATGTCGGCAATGGCTCCCAATTGTTCCAAAGCTTTGTCTAAAGATACACCATTACATTCCAGATTAACTTTCTGGTTGACATTGATGGTACTCGAGGAATAGATAAACGAGTGCTTACTTTGCTGCTCGATTTCTTTCAATACCTCTTTTAAAGATTGATTTTTAGCATGAATGGTGATTGTAGGTTGCTGCGCCCACACCGCATTCCCTGACATTAGCACACATACCAGCAGGAATAAAAGCCGTTTCAGGTAGTTGCTTTTTCCGGCTGGAATAGCTGATACATCGTTTTTCATATAAATTTGGTTAATTTGTTTAATGTATATAGAATACACATAAAAATGCGAATACCCTAAATCGATATTCGCATTTTTTTCAAAAAATTGAGTCCTGTAATCTTAATACTTATACAGAACGGCTGTTTTATCCTTTATTTCAAACCGGAGCAAGGCGACGTTATGCATGATTTCCAGTATCTGGGAAATGGATTCCTCGTGAAAACGGGCGGTAAATTTTTGATCCAGAATTTCCGGGTCTTTCACTTCGAAGGTCATGCCATGCCAACGTTCCAGCTTTTTCAGGACTTCCGCTATCGGTGTCTCGTCGAAAATCAACCAACCGTCTTTCCAACCTAGGATGGGTAAAGTCTCGGCCGGGACAGTCAGATTGACTTTTTGCCTCTCTTTTTTCTCTATCCAAATTCTTTCGTTGGGTTTGACTTTGATTTCTTCCTGTTTCGAATGCTTGGTCCGCAAGACGGTGATATTACCGGATAGTAATAGGGCAGAGACATTATCGTCGTTTTTATAGGAGGTCAGATTAAATTTAGTCCCTTTGACGATAACCTGAATTCCGTTTTCCAATTTAACGATCATCGGTTTTTCGGGATTTTTTACTACATCGAAATAACCCTCACCCGAGAAATTGATTTCCCGGCTGTCTCCGGAAAATTGTGCCGGGCATTTCAATTCACTGTCAGAATTTAACCAAACGATACTTCCGTCAGGGAGCGTGACCCGTCCTTTTACTCCTTTATTGGTATGGTATTCCAATTGGGCTAATTGCTGATTTTCCAGAAAATGGATTTCTTGCCGATAGTCATTGAATTGATGGAATATTTGAAAGGAAAGAAGCAGGATCAATGAAGCGGCAATGCCATAACCCAGGATTCGCCGGTTTTGTTTACGGTGGCGGATTTTGCGGGAGTATTGTAGTACGCTCGCTTCCGGAGCTTTGGTCTCGGGTAACTTACTTATGACCCATGTGTTTTTTAATCGATTGAATTTCAGTCGATTGTCAGGATGCTCTTCCAGCCAATTCAGGATCCTTATTTTCTCCCCCTCTGTCGCTTGTCCCGTTATATATTTGAGTAATAACTCTTCATTCATAAGTATTGGGAATCTTTTTGGTAAATATACACTTAAATCTACAACTACCCTAAATAAAATTTTGGATTTTTTTAATTTAAGTGAGTAAAGGGATTAATCCGAAACACAAAAGTATCAGGTAGTCTTTCAGTTTATGCCGCATGTGAGCGAGTGCTTTAGTCATGTGGTATTCGACGGATTTGACCGATAAATCGATTTCCTGTGCGATTTCTTCATAGGTCATTTCCTGGTCCCGGCTCATTTTATAAATTATTCTCGTTTTTTCGGGCAACTCAGAGAGGGCCTGTCCGATCAGTTGTTCCAGTTCCTGCATTTGAACGGTATCGAAAGTTTCGTCGGAAAGAGCCGAATAATTAGCCATGGTTTCCCGGGCTGTCAGGCTATCGCTATATTTTTGTTCTGCGATCTTTTTTCTTAATACATTCAGGCATTTGTGTTTGGCAATGGTTAGAATAAAAGCTTGTACGCTGAGGTCCGGACGGATTTCAGTTCTTTTTTCCCATAATGTAACGAACGTTTCCTGAGCAATTTCGCGGGCTTCTTCCGGATCGGGAAGATATTGCTGTGCAAAAAACAGGGTACGCGTGAAATAATCCCGGTATAATCCTTCGAAGAAGGTCACTTCCGCTGACTTCAGGAATTTATGGATACTATTCCTTAAAGGTTTCATGTTGTTTTTCTCCCGTTTTTATGATAACACCACATTATCATGAATCGACAAAGATAAATAAAAGAGAAAGAGGATTTTACATCGTATTCAAAAAGGTTGTGAAAAAATAATAAGATTCGGGTCATTAGTGTCCCGTTAAAATGGGACGAGTTAAATAATTAATCAAATAGCCCCGGAATCAGGGGATCATTTAGATCTTTGGCATCATTGAAATTAGTCTTGTCGAACAGGTCACGCAAGTGGGTTTTGTCAGTCAATGATATGCTGAGAAT
>CDZB01001341.1_pt1 | contig 53203 bp, 48 predicted proteins | sample 554961 | NCBI WGS metagenome assembly CDZB01 (sample SAMEA3182106, study PRJEB8094) | gut metagenome | biome: human; feature: gut; material: Stool; isolation source: human stools | place: Canada | collected 2013-02-26 | reverse complement strand
TGATACGCAAAACATTGAGAATCAGTGCAATAAAATCCGTTGATGCACAAAGTTGCCTTTCCGCATTGTTACCTGCTTTGCATAGGTAACTGTGGCTCACGATTTAGTAACTGAACTACTTCAATATTCCTCACTCGCTTGCTTTATGTCGATTTGGCAACTTTGTGCAAATCTGCTCATTCCCAACTGTTTACGTTCCAACCTCTCTTATTCTCCTTTGGCTGCTTTAGTGCTTTATGTTAAACAATCAAAATCATATTTTTACCTTTGTAACTTATTGATAATCAATATCTGATTTTCGTAAAATTGACTTTTTAAAGTGGGCTCAATCAATAAGGCTTAGAGTGGTCAACTAAAATCGTTAAACCACACCCTTTCCCGAACATCAATGATGACTAAGGAAGGAAGCAACAGATGCTGCTGCTTCGTTAATCTTTCAGCGAATAGGTGACAGTAGTCACAACCCTTACCTTTTTAATATAAGGAGTATTCGAGTCGCGGTCGTCGATGGAGAACTGTCCCTGGTCTGCATTCATAATCTTGTCGATCTTACTCTTGCTGTTCTTGGCAAACTGCTCGGCGGTCTGCTCAGCATTCTCTATCGCCTCCTGCATCATCTTGGGCTTCATCTTGCGGAAAGCCACAAACTCATATTTCACAGGATTGTCGTAACCTCCATCCACTATGGCTATGCCCTTCTGGAGCAATTCCCCCTGACGGGCAATAAGACTGCGGATAAGCTTCACATTATTCGACGTAACAGTGATGATGGAAGTTATGTTGTAACGATAAGGATTCTTGTTTTCTCCATATCGCTCGGCATTCAGGTCGATCACCACAGGAGCATTGACATTAATCTCTTCTGCCTTCACGCCATTAGCCAACAGGAACTGGCGAATGGTACTCGTCGTATGGTTGATGGTCTGATACAACTGGGGCAGGTCATTTCCTATCTCCTTAGACAGGATAGGCCATGTCACCTTGTCGGCTTCCACTTCCTTTTCTGCCAAACCCTTAACCACTACTTTGCGGTCCTTACCAGCCAGACCCTCCAAGCCCGACTTGATACAAAATCCAAGCGCAATGATGCCGATGGCTAAGATTGCTGCTTGCTTGATACCTGCATTGACATTCATGTTTTCTTTGTTATTAAGTTTTACTTACTGTTTCCTAAAGCCTCAAGAAGCTGCGACAGTTTTTGAGGCACTCACTTTATTTTCACAAAATTACACAAAACAACTGATATCCAGGTATTATTATGTGTTATAATAATCTAAAATCTGCATTTTAGATGAAAACCATCAGAAAAAACAGCAGTAACCGCCTACTATATCGATTATTCTGTGTAACTTTGCAAAAGGAATTCTAAACACTGAGAAAATGAATCAAAAAGAAATATTCGAAAATATCATGAGCCGTACTTCCGTGCGAAGCTTTCTCGACCAACCTGTTGAGTCGGAGAAAGTAGAGATGCTGTTGCATGCAGCCATGGCAGCACCCTCGGCTTGTAACAAACAGCCCTGGCACTTTGCTGTGATAGACGACAGGAAGTTACTCGATCAGATTCCTCATTTCAGTCCATATGCCAGCATGGCAAAGGAAGCTCCGCTTGCCATTGTTGTCTGCGGCGACTTAAACAAAACCCTTGATGGTACGGAACAGGAGTTCTGGATCCAGGACTGTTCTGCAGCTACAGAGAACCTCCTCCTGATGGCAAATGCCCTCGATCTGGGTGCTGTATGGACCGCCCTCTACCCTCTTGAGGAACGTTACAGGGGAATGCAAGAGCTGTTGGCACTGCCCAGCAACTTGATACCGCTGAACACCATCGTTATCGGTTATCCCAAGAAGAAAACGACAGCCAAAGACAAATGGGACGAAGCGAATATCTCGCTGAACGGATACAACCATCAGCCCAAATCATTTCGACCTGTACGTTGGCACGGGCTGAAAGCCCAGAAGCTCTTAGCCCAGGGCATCGCCCTGGGTATAATAGCAATCAACAAGACGCCCTGTAAGGGCAAAAGCTTTAAAATATTACCTAATAAAAATATGAAAATCCCCTGAGTTATGTAAAGCTTTTGCCCTTACAGGGCGGCAGGTTTGCATCCCAATTACCCAGGGCGATGCCCTGGGCTATGAGCTTCTGCCCTTTCAGGGCGTATAGGGTAATTTCAACCATCAGCCCAAATCATTTCTATAAGAATCTAACAATATTACGTCAGAAAGTGGGAGAAGAATGTCCTACACAGAAAGGCATCTACATCCACAACGGAAAGAAAATGGTAGTAGAATAATAAAGGTTTGTGCAAAATAACCTAAAACTTTTTAGGTGAATAGCACATATATAAAAAAATATATGTAACTTTGGAGGCGATTTCAGAACATTCAATCAAAATTCAAATGGAAAAACATAATTTTGTGACGATTGCAGACCTGTCGAAGGAGAAGTTAGAATACCTCCTGCAGATGGCGCAAGAGTTCGAAAAGCATCCCAACAGGGAACTGTTGAAGGGAAAGGTTGTTGCAACCCTTTTCTTCGAACCATCCACCCGTACACAACTTAGTTTTCAAACTGCAGCCAACCGCCTCGGTGCCCGTGTCATAGGCTTCTCTGATGCCAAGACATCAAGTACCACCAAGGGCGAGACTCTGAAGGACACCATCCTCATGGTGAGCAACTATGCCGACATCATTGCCATGCGCCACCACATAGAGGGAGCTGCACAGTATGCCAGCGAGGTAGCACCAGTGCCTATTGTCAATGCTGGAGACGGAGCCCACATGCATCCATCACAGTGCCTGCTCGACCTCTACTCCATCTACAAGACACAGGGAACACTCGAGAAACTGAATATCTATCTCGTGGGCGACTTGAAATATGGCAGAACAGTACACTCGCTCATCACTGCCATGCGCCACTTCAACCCTACCTTCCACTTCATCGCACCAAAGGAGCTGGCCATGCCACAAGAGTACAAACTCTACTGCGACCATCATGGAATCAAATATGTGGAGCACGAAGACTTCAACGAAGACGTGATAGCAGGAGCCGACATCCTCTATATGACACGCGTCCAGAAGGAACGCTTCAGCGACCTGATGGAATACGAGCGCGTAAAGAACGTGTATATTCTGAAACGCAGTATGCTCGCCAAGGCCAAGGAGAACATGAAGATCATGCACCCGCTGCCACGTGTCAACGAGATAGCATACGATGTGGATGACGACCCACACGCTTACTACATACAGCAGGCACAGAACGGACTCTATGCACGAGAGGCCATCTTCTGCCATTGCCTCGGCATCACGCTCGACGACATCAAGAACGACAAGACTATTATTGAATAATGTTTAGAGTTTAATTATGGGAAACAATAAGAATCAACTTGTGGTTGCCGCTATCGAGAACGGAACCGTTATCGACCATATACCAGCCGAAAAGACCTATCAGGTAGTCAACCTCCTGCAATTAGAGAAAATGGAGACACCTGTCACCATCGGCTACAACCTCCCTTCCAAGAAAATCGGCAAGAAGGGCATCATCAAGGTTGCCAACAAATTCTTTACCGACGAAGAGATCAACCGACTCTCGGTAGTAGCTCCAAACATCGGTCTGAGTATTATCAAGGACTACGAAATCGTTGAAAAGAAGACAGTGAAGACTCCTGATACACTGAAGGGAATCGTGAAATGCAACAACCCCAAGTGCATCACCAACAATGAGCCTATGGCTACAGTCTTCCACACCGTGGATGCCGCATTGGGCGTAATACGCTGTCACTACTGCGACAAGGAGCAGCAACTCGGAAAGGTAGAACTTTGCAAATAACATAAAACAGGCTTCTAACATAACAGTTAGAAGCCTGTTTTTGTATAAAAACAACAAAAGGTAAGCAAACAGACTCAAAATAGCTTTTTTTATTTGGCTATTACAACTATATTGCTTATTTTTGCAGTACAAATCTAAAATATAAGCTGAATCAAGCATAAAACGACTAATAATATAGAGATTCAATGGAAAAAGACCAAGAGATTTTCGACTTGATCGAAAGAGAACATCAGCGTCAGCTGAAAGGTATGGAGCTGATTGCTTCCGAGAACTTTGTGAGTGAAGAGGTAATGAACGCTATGGGTTCTTACCTTACCAACAAGTATGCTGAGGGTCTCCCTGGCAAACGTTACTATGGCGGTTGCCAAGTGGTAGATATCGTAGAGAACCTTGCCATCGAGCGCGTAAAGAAAGTCTTCGGTGCAGAATATGCCAATGTTCAGCCTCACTCTGGAGCACAGGCCAATGCTGCCGTACTGCTCGCTGTGCTGAAGCCCGGCGACACATTCATGGGACTGAACCTTGACCACGGCGGACACCTTTCACATGGCAGCCACGTCAATACATCTGGTATCCTCTATCGCCCTATCGGCTACAACCTCAACAAGGAAACTGGTCGTGTAGACTATGACGAGATGGAGAAGTTGGCTCTCGAAAACAAACCTAAGTTGATTATCGGTGGCGGCAGTGCCTATAGCCGTGAGTGGGATTATGCCCGCATGCGCAAGATTGCCGACGAGGTGGGTGCCTTGTTGATGATCGACATGGCTCACCCTGCTGGTCTTATCGCAGCAGGATTGCTCGACAACCCATTGAAATATGCACACATCGTAACTTCTACCACACACAAGACTCTCCGTGGTCCTCGTGGAGGTATCATTCTCATGGGTAAGGACTTCGACAATCCTTGGGGCTATACCACCAAGAAGGGCGAGGTAAAGAAAATGAGTATGTTGCTCAACTCTGCCGTATTCCCAGGTCAGCAGGGTGGTCCATTGGAGCACGTTATCGCTGCCAAGGCTGTAGCCTTCAACGAGAACCTCCAGCCTTCATGGAAAGAATATGCCACACAGGTGAAAAAGAATGCTGCAGTATTGGCCGACGACCTCATCGGACGTGGTTTCGGAATCGTTAGTGGTGGTACCGACAACCACTCTATGCTGGTAGACCTGAGAAGCAAGTATCCTGACTTGACAGGTAAGGTGGCAGAGAATGCCCTTGTTGCTGCTGATATTACCGTCAACAAGAACATGGTACCATTCGACACTCGCTCTGCCTTCCAGACAAGTGGTATCCGTCTGGGTACTGCAGCCATGACAACCCGTGGCGCCAAAGAGGATATGATGCACCTCATTGCCGAGCTCATCGAAGAGGTTCTGAATGCTCCTGAGGACGAGAAGGTAATTGCTCGTGTACGCGAGAAGGTAAATGCAACTATGAAGGACTATCCTCTGTTTGCATACTAATCAAAGAATCAAATATACTGAAAGATAAAAAAGTTGCGAGATTACTCTCGCAACTTTTTTTATTTGCTTTTTATAAAATGAGTGCCGGTACCTGCACGGACTTATACTCCCCAAGAACGTAAGTACCTTCGTTGGGCAACGAAGCCTATTGCGTTGGGCAACGAAGCCCATTGCGTTGGGCAACGAAGCCTATTGCGTTGGGCAACGAAGCCTATTGCGTTTCTACACACAGGCCAATGTATTTTATCATACTCCGAATTACTGTACAATCTTGAAGCGGATACGCAAGGAATGAGAAGCCTCGTCCCAATTGGTACCAAGCATCACAAACTTACCTATCTGTGCCGTAGAGCGTACATGCTTGCCTATGCAAGGACACACATCGTAATCGCCTATACGCACCAGACGCAAAGTCTCGCTGGCATCCTCTGGCAATCGGTCGAGTTTCACATCGGCAGGAATATGGTCGCGATCAACAAACTCATAGGTCACTGGCATATCAAGCGCTATCAACCGATTCATCTCGGTTTCTATCGCCTTCTCTTCCTGACGCGAAGGTTTGTGGTCAACGACAAAGGTCATCTTGCTTTTCTTTCGCTCAATATGAGCATTGCGACTGCGCTCGCATGAGAACATACGAACCATCAACTGATTGAGCAGATGCTCTGCCGTATGAGCAGGAGGAAACTCTTCCTTGTGATGCTCATTCAAAATAAACTCACTCTCTTCCATCTTGACATTGAATTTATAGATTCTTACTCCATAAGGCTCAACAGCCACTGGGAAACGTCCGTCTTTCTTAAGTTCTACCTTCTTCTTGTCACCAGTCCAGAGTTCTGTAGCCATCACCTCTTCCTCTGTGATATGGAAGAAGTCAAAGGCATGAGCCGGAATGGTAACACCCAACAGGCATGACTCTGCCGAGAAGTTGAGTACCACCAAGAGCACTTCCTCATCCTTCTTGCGGAGAAAGGCGAACTGAGAACGAGGGTCGAAATGCTCGGAAATAGCATTGACATACATGAGGTCGAAAGTATCTCCCTCACGGATGGCACGTTCCTCATTGGCAAGTCTGAGCATCTTACGATACTGCAAGGCAAGATCCTTCTGCTCTGCTGTACACCATTCTTTATGAGGTGTGGCAGGCTTGCGGCCTCTTGGCTTCGAGGCTACGAGCGTGTCGTAGGCATGCGACAAGGTCGCGGGCGACCAATAGTCGAAGATGGTCGTTCTGCCATCTACCCCACTGAATCCCTCTTTGTCCATTCCCTTTTCTCCAAACTCCTGTCCGCTATAGACCATAAAAGGATTCTTCTGGAAGAAAAGACTCATAGCTGCTGCCGGCAGCGCCTTACGTGCATCACCACAGAAGAAATCGCTGGCAATACGCTGCTCGTCATGATTTTCCAGGAAATAGAGCATATGCTCACGTATATCGTCGACCACCTGCCATTCGTGAGTGATACTGGCAGCAGGACGTTCTCCACGGATTACAGCACGCAGACAGTCATACATACCCACCTTGTCATAGAGGTAATCAAAACCAGCCTTCACATAGTTGCGATACTGGTTGGGATCGTACACCTCACCTATGACAATCACTTCCGGGTAACGGGCTTTCAGTATCTGAGTGGCATACGACCAGAAGGCGCAAGGCACCATCTCAGCCATGTCACAACGGAATCCGTCGACACCCTTGCTTGCCCAGAACAACAAGATGTCAGTCATCTTGCCCCAGGTACTGGGCACTGGCTCATAGTGATAGCTGCGGCCACCGGCATCACAAAAATCCACTCCATAGTTGAGTTTCACCGTCTCATACCAGTCGTTTCTACCCGGATGGTTGTCAAAGCGGTCGTTGCCTGTTGCCTTGGCTGGACTCTCATGATAGGGTTCGTATATCTTGGCTTCTTTGGAAGAGAAAGCCTTGAACTCGGGTTTGGAGCAACGAACATCGTTCAGGTCCAGATCACCCCAAGTATAATAGAAATTATTGCGCGTAGAGAAGTGCATGTTCTTGTCATCATCTTCTCCAAGATCTCGTACACCTGCTGGTTTGCGAATGGAATGATACTCACGAGCCACATGATTGGGCACAAAGTCCATGATGACCTTCATACCAGCCTTGTGAGTGCGCTCGATAAGACTCTCCCATTCCGTCATTCTCATGCTGACATTCTCTGCCAGATCAGGATCGACGTCATAATAGTCGGTAATGGCATAAGGTGAACCAGCCTTTCCTTTCACCACCTCAGCATGCTGTACAGGAATGCCGAAAGAAGAGTAATCGGTCTGTGTGGCATGGCGAATAACTCCCGTATACCAAATATGAGTAAAGCCCATATCATGGATACGGGCTAATACTGCGTCATTGAAGTTGTTAAGTTTTCCACATCCATTCTCATCTATCGTACCATTTTCCTTACGGGTAATATTGGCATTGCGGAAAAGACGTGGAAGAACTTGATAAATAACGACTTTTTCTTTCATCTCGCGGCTATGACCTGATATTAAGCAATACCGTGAGAAGCTACTGTCTTATCGATACGGCCAATCATGCCCTGCAAAGCCTTGCCAGGACCACACTCGGTAAAGTCATCAGCACCATCAGCAATCATTGCCTGAACAGAAGAAGTCCAACGAACAGAGCTGGTAAGCTGGGCAATGAGGTTCTGCTGAATCTCAGCAGGATCGGTATGAGGCTTGCCGTCTACATTCTGGTAAACAGGACACTTAGGAGCCGAGAAAGTTGTTTTCTCGATAGCAGCCTGAAGCTCGTCCTTGGCAGGCTGCATCAATGGAGAGTGGAAAGCACCACCTACCTTCAAAGGCAGAGCTCGCTTGGCACCAGCAGCCTTCAACTTCTCGCAGGCAGCATTGATAGCGTCTACATTGCCTGAAATAACAAGCTGACCAGGACAGTTATAGTTGGCAGCAACTACCACATTACCCTCAGTGCTTACCTCTGCACAGATCTCCTCTACCTTCTCATCTGGCAAACCGATGATAGCAGCCATGGTACCAGGATTGGCCTCGCAAGCTTTCTGCATGGCATTGGCACGAGCAGCAACCAACTTCAAACCATCCTCAAAAGCCATAGCACCTGCAGCAACGAGGGCAGAGAACTCACCCAGAGAGTGACCAGCCACCATAGCAGGCTGGAACTCATCACCCAAGCAGAGGGCTGAGATAACAGAATGGAGGAACACGGCAGGCTGAGTAACCTTGGTCTCCTTCAACTGGTCGTCGGTACCGGCAAACATAATATCAGTAATCTTGAAACCGAGAATCTCATCGGCCTTATCAAAGAGTTCTTTTGCCAAAGAATTGTTGTCATAAAGGTCCTTACCCATTCCTACGAACTGAGAACCCTGACCTGGGAAAACAAATGCTTTCATTTCTTGTTTTATCTATTTAGTTTGTTACAAATGTTACGATGATAATATCCTGCAAAATGCTGAATAATAATCGGGTGCAAAGATACAATAAAAAAATGACACTTAAAAGCGAAAAAACAAAAAAATCCCAAATGCCTGAGGGCAGATGGGATTTTTATATTAATATGCTTTACAGTGCGAAAAAATATCGTACTAAAAAGTCGGTGAGATTACTCAGCTGCAGGAGCCTCCTCCTCAGCAGGAGCAGCCTCAACAGCAGGAGCCTCCTCTACTGCAGGAGCAGCAACAGGAGCATTTTCTGCTACAACGATAACAGGAACCTTGATTTCAACCTCCTTGTGGAAGTGAACAGTTGCCTCGTACTCACCAATCTTCTTGGCATCCTTCATAGTGATGATCTTACGATCTACCTCGATACCCTTCTTTGCGAGCTCCTCAGCTACAGTAGCGGCGTTAACAGAACCATAAAGCTGACCTGTTGCGCTCACCTTAGCGGCAATAGTAAGAACTACGTCATTGAGAGCCTCACCCTTCTTAACAGCCTCAGCCTTGATAGCCTCGAGCTTGTGAGCCTGCTGCTTCAAATCCTCAGCCAACTGCTTTTTAGCAGATGGAGAAGCGATAACAGCCTTACCTGTAGGAATGAGGAAGTTACGACCGTAACCACTCTTTACATTCACGATATCGTTCTTGTATCCAAGACCGATAATATCTTGCTTAAGTATAATTTCCATTAATCTTTTCCTCCTTAAATTACTTCATCAAATCGGTTACGTAAGGAAGCAAAGCGATCTGGCGAGCACGCTTAACAGCCTGTGCTACACGGCGCTGATACTTCAAAGATGTACCTGTGATACGACGTGGAAGAATCTTACCCTGCTCGTTCAAGAATCTCTTCAAGAACTCTGGATCCTTATAGTCGATATACTTAATACCGCTCTTCTTGAAACGGCAATACTTCTTCTTCTTTGTGTCGATAGAAGGAGCGGTCAAATAACGGATTTCTGATTTCTGATCTGCCATGATTAAGCCTCCTCTTTTTTACCAAGCTTAGCACGACGCTTCTCGGCGTACTGTGCTGCATACTTTTCAAGTTTAACAGTCATGTAACGAATAACTTTCTCGTCGCGGCGATAGCCAGTCTCGAGCTTGTTAATCAAAGTTGGTTCAGCCTTGAACTCAATCAAGTTGTAGAAGCCTGATGTCTTCTTCTCAATGTTGTAAGCCAACTTCTTCAAACCCCAAGCCTCTTCATTCAAAATCTCAGCACCGTTATCGGTGAGCAGCTTCTTGAACTTAGCGACCGTTTCCTTCATCTGTTCATCAGACAAAACGGGAGTCAAAATGAAAACGGTTTCGTATTGATTCATACTACTTTTGATAATTAAAATGTTATTAAATAAATTGTTGCACCCACAGATTCCGTGTCTAAAAAACACCTCTTCCACGAAATGCGGTGCAAAATTACTACTTTTTATTCAAATAACCAAATATTTTTTGTACTTTTGCCGAAAATATTTAATTCATAGGTTATTATATCATAAAAAGAGGACTGAAATAATGAAAATAAACAAAATCAAGCAACTTTTGCCTGCACTTTTATCCATGGGTATGACATTTATCGTACTGGGGGTACTCATGCTTGCTGCCAGTTTCGTCTTTGGTATCAAAAACAACATCCTGCTGTTCGCCGGACTCTTTTTCATTGTCGCAGGAACAGCAGGATATGTATATTCGCTCAAGCAAAAGCCTTAGCTTAGTGACAGAGAAATTACTTATTCCTCGTTAGGAGTAATCAGCTTATAACCCTTACCATGGATGTTGATAATCTCAATCTGTGGATCATCTTTCAGGTGCTTGCGCAACTTGGTGATATATACATCCATAGAGCGAGCATTGAAGTAGTTGTCGTCTATCCAGATTGTCTTCAGGGCAAAGTCACGCTGCAGAATCTCATTGGCATGAGAACAGAGCAATGCCAACAGTTCATTCTCCTTGGTGGTCAACTTAGTCTGCTTCTCACCTGCAGAAAGCAACTGCTTCTGGGTATCGAAAGTAAACTTACCAATGTGGTACAGAGTTGACTCCTTATTCTTCTTACCACGTACTCGACGAAGGATAGCCTCTACACGGAGCACCAACTCTTCCATAGAGAAAGGCTTAGTGATATAATCATCGGCACCAATCTTGAAACCTTCGAGAATATCTTCCTTCAGTGTCTTGGCTGTCAAGAAGATGATTGGAATATCGGCATTAGCCTGACGAATCTCCTGTGCCAAGGTGAAGCCGTCCTTCTTTGGCATCATCACGTCGAGCACGGCAATATCAAACTTGCCTTTGGTAAACTCTCTGTAACCAGCCTCACCATCGGGGCACAAAGTAGTATCATATCCCTTTGCCAATAAATACTCGCGAAGCAACATACCCAAGTTCTCATCGTCCTCGCAAAGCAAAATCTTAATTGTCTCTTCCATAATCTTATAGCTTTAATATTAATATTCTGTTTATTTTATCAATCATGAATCACATTATTTTATCAATCATGAATCACAGGCAACTTGATAGTAAAGGTTGTTCCCTTTCCATACTCGCTATCCACCTTGATCTCACCATCATGAAGATCTACTATCTTCTTTACATAAGCCAGACCCAGACCGAAGCCCTTCACATCGTGGACATTACCTGTATGAACACGGTAGAACTTATCAAAAATCTTCTTCAGATTCTCTTTCTTCATACCCAAGCCCGTATCTGTGATGGAGAGATATAGATGCTGATCGTCGTTCCACGTCTTCATCGTGATATCGAGCGCCTCACCTGGTTTGCGATACTTCACAGCATTATCCATCAGGTTGAAGATTACATTTTGGAAATGTACCTCATCCACATAGATAGAGGAATCCACTGCCTCGATATCGGTATACACCTTTCCGCCCGTATGCTCTACACGCAATGAGAACGAATGGGCTATATTCTCCACCATCTCGTTGAGGTCAAGTTCCTTCTTCTTGAACACAGCCTTCTTGCGGTCGAACATACTCATCTGCAAGACCTTCTCTACCAGGAAGCGCAGTCGCTTTGACTCGTCATTGATGACCGTACCCAAGTGTTTCTGCATCTGTTCGCTCTTTGATACCGAAGAGTCGTTGAGCATTTGGGCTGCCAGACTGATGCTGGCTATAGGCGTTTTCAACTCATGTGTCATATTGTTGATAAAGTCGTTCTTTATCTCCGTATAACGCTTCTGTCGGAATATTACCACAATGGTGAAGATGAAGGTGATCAGCAACACCAATGTAAAGATGATACTTGGTATCATGAAGCGCACACTCGAGAAGATATAACTGTTCATGTCAGGGAAATGCACCTTCACAACTCCCATCTTAGACTGAGGATCATTGCGGAACAGCACTTGCGAATAGCTGTATTCCTCACCCTCTTCTGAAAAGTCAGGACAACGATAGACCTCGCGTCCATCCTGTGTGCTCACCGTGAAATGATAAGGAATGTTGATACCATTATTCATCATTTCCGCCTTGAGGTCCTGGTCGAGCTGTTTGAAGTTGATGCGTTCCTTCAAAGGCTTGTCTGACGCCGAATAGAGTATGGAGTAAACCACTTCGTCGAGCAACGCCTTCTGGTAAACATATCTATTCTTGACAATCTCCTGCAATGACTTCTGGGTCTCGTGCAAGGAGTTCTTGTCGCTTCGCAGAATCATGGCCTTTGGCATCTGAGCAGGATTGGTAGCTATGGTCTTCAGTTCGAAAGAAGAATAGACAGTACCGTCCTTACCTGTCACCGAATACTGATGTGAATGCTGAACTGTGCCATCAAGCTGCCCGCTCCTTGTACCCACAGAGTCTTTCCGAGTGGCTCTGCGCTCAGTCTCATTGACGTCTTTCTCCAAATAGCGCAACGTCTCGTTCAACTCCAAGTTTCTTGAAGCTTGATACAGGGCTCTGTTGACCGACTCGTCAAACTGTTCTTTCTTCATATTTACCATCTCCTGAATATAACTCAGTTGAAGGAAAAGCAAAGCCAAGAACGAAAAGCCCATGATGATGGCAATAGTCCAAATTGTTTTCTTCTTCATGGCAGCAAAGATAGACAAATTTCTTAAACGATTAACAAATTGTCGTTAATTATTTATTCGTAATTTAATATTATTAACAATATCAATATTTGATAATTACCGATAAGCACTTATCTAAACCAACAAAAGTGCCTATCGTAATTACAGATGCTCTTTCGACAAGAAAGAACAAGAGGACATGCAACAATCTGCATGTCCTCTTTCTTCTTATTATTTATTTTATCCACTAACTATTACTCAGCCTCTTTAGCCAATTCTGCCTCGTGTTCAGCTATCAACTTGGCCTGAATATCATTAGGAACAAGCTCGTAACTTGCAAACTTGGTAGTGAAAGAAGCACGTCCACCTGTGAGCGAACTCAGAGAGATAGAGTAGTTGGAAAGTTCCTTCAACGGAATCTTCGCACTCAACTTCTGATAACCAGCCTCGCTATCCATACCCATGATAAGAGCACGGCGGCCCTGCAAGTCACTCATCACATCGCCCAAGAAATCGGCAGGAACATAAACCTCCAAATCATAGATTGGCTCAAGAATCTTAGGACCGGCCTGCTTGAAAGCATCGCTGAAGGCATGACGGGCTGCCAGCATGAACGACAACTCATTACTGTCTACTGGATGCATCTTGCCATCATAAACGATAACTCTCACATCGCGGGCATAGCTGCCTGTCAGAGGACCATGCTCGATACAGTCCATAATACCCTTGAGGATAGCAGGCATGAAACGTGCATCAATGGCACCACCTACCACAGAGTTGAGGAATACCAACTTACCACCCCACTCCAATGAAACTTCCTCGCGACTCTTGATGTTCATCTTGAACTCCTGTCCGTTGAAGGTGAATGAGGTTGGATCAGGCATACCCTCTGCATATGGCTCCACTATCAGGTGAACCTCACCAAACTGTCCGGCACCTCCACTCTGTTTCTTATGTCGATACTCGGCACGAGCCTTCTTGGTAATGGTTTCACGATAAGGAATACGAGGTTCACCGAAGACAATGTTCAACTTCTCATTGTTCTCCAGGCGCCACTTCAATGTACGCAAGTGGAACTCGCCCTGACCATGCACGATCACCTGGCGCAACTCCTTACTCTGCTCCACTACCCATGTAGGATCCTCCTGGCGCATCTTCAAGAGAGCAGCCATCAGTTTCTCTGTATCCTGAGCATTGACAGCCTTTACGGCACGGGAGTACTTGGAGTTAGGATACTTGATGAAGTCGAAACGCCACTCTGTATCCTTGCCATTCAGCGTATTGCCAGTCTTCACGTCCTTCAACTTCACGGTACAACCGATATCACCGGCCTCGAGTTTGTCGACAGGAACACGATTGGCTCCCGCACAAGCATACAGCTGTCCGATACGCTCCTTGCTTCCACGGTCAGCATTGGTCAGGTCATCACCCGACTTCACCGTACCACTCATTACCTTAAAGTAGCTTACCTCACCGATATGTGGCTCCACACCTGTCTTGAAGAAGTAAACGCTTTCAGGACCAGCAGCATCAGGAGTAATCTCCTCACCACGGGTATTGTGCAACTTTGGCATCTCGCTGACGAAAGGCACCACATTGCCCAAGAATTCCATCAAGCGGCGCACACCCATATCTTTTCCTGCACAAACGCAGAACACTGGGAAGATGCTGCGGGTTACCAATCCCTTACGGATGCCCTCGCGCAACTCGTCTTCGGTAAGACTCTCGCTCTCGAAGAATTTCTCCATCAAGCCCTCATCATTCTCGGCAGCAGCCTCAACGAGGGCCTTGTGTAACTCCATGGCCTTGTCCATCTCCTCTTCAGGAATCTCCTCAATGATAGGAGCACCACCTTCTGGCTTCCAGGAATATTTCTTCATCAATAGCACGTCAATGAGAGCATTGAAGCCAGAACCGGTCTCGATAGGATACTGTATCTGTACACACTTAGAACCATAGATTTCGTGCATGGTAGCCACGATATTATCGAAGTCACATTTGTCAGAATCAAGCTGATTGACAAGGAAGATGACAGGCTTGCCCAACTTCTCTGTGTAGCGGAAGTTATTCTGTGTACCTACCTCAGGACCATACTGACCATTGATAAGAATCACAGCCTGATCGGTAACATTGAGCGAAGTAATAGCACCTCCCACGAAGTCATCACTTCCTGGACAGTCTATGATATTAAGCTTCTTGTTGTTCCATTCTACATGAAAAACAGTTGGGAATACCGAATAGCCGTATTCCAACTCAACTGGGAAGTAGTCACTCACCGTATTCTTCGCTTCTACAGAGCCTCTACGCTTGATTATGCCTGCTTCGAATAACATACTTTCGGCAAGTGTAGTCTTGCCGCTACCCGCACTGCCCAACAATGCGATGTTTTTGATCTCATTTGTCTGATATACTCTCATGACGCTATAGATTTAATAAGGGTTATACATTAAGTTGTCAAAAGGGCGAAGTTGTTTCTTCTCCGCTTTATGGCTACTAAGATAGTGAATTTTTCCCAAAAAACAAAAAGTTTAGCACGCAAAACTCACTTCTTTTAAAACATATTAGTAATTTTGCACCAAATTAAAGCAAAAAAACAGGCTTACACCTTATTATATATAGAAAACAATGGCTGGACTTTACATACACATTCCCTTCTGCGAGAGCCGCTGCATCTACTGCGGTTTTTACAGCACCACATCCCTGAAGATGAGAGAGGCATACGTGGACGCTCTCTGCAAGGAAATGGCAATGAGAACCGTCGACCGTGCCCTGGGCGAACCAGCACAGATAGAAACCATCTACTTAGGAGGAGGAACACCCAGTCAGCTCACCAGTCAGCAACTCTTGCAAATTTTCGAAGGCATCAGCCAGCATTATGGCTCCTGCATGGTTAAAGACATGGAAGTAACCATGGAGTGCAATCCCGACGACATCACTCCTACACTCTGCCATACTCTCAGCCAGTTGCCCGTCAACCGTATCAGCATGGGAGCCCAGACTTTCTCGGATGAGCGCCTTCGCTTTCTGCACAGAAGACACAATGCCCGAGAGGTAGAGAATGCCATACATTTGCTGCGGGAAGCCGGCATCGGCAACATCAGTATTGACCTGATGTTTGGATTCCCCAACGAAACCATCCAGGAATGGCAACAGGACATCGAGCACGCCATCTCGCTGAACGCCGAACACCTATCGGCATACAGCCTGATGTACGAGGAAGGCACAACCCTGTACCGCTTGCTGCAGCAAGAGAAGATAAAGGAAACCGACGAGGACACCTACCTGCGAATGTACGAGATGCTGATCGACAAAATGACCGCTGCCGGATATGAGCACTACGAGATAAGCAACTTTGCAAAACCAGGATTCCGCTCACGCCACAACAGCAGTTACTGGCATGAAGTGCCCTACATCGGACTGGGAGCTGCTGCCCACTCATACAGACGCAAGCCTGAGGTGATGAGGAGTTGGAATGCAGCCGACATCCACAAATACATCCAGACCATAACAGAAGGAAGAACAGAGCAGGAACATGAAATTCTAAACAAGGAGACAAGATACAATGACCTGATAACAACAGCTTTGCGCACTATCGACGGCATCACACTCGAAGATATAAAAAAAGAGTTCGGCGACTCTTTCTACCGAACCCTGATGACTGAAGCTGACAAGCACATAGCCCGCCAGCAGATGGTAATAAAAGATGGACATCTGGCGCTTACCCGTAAAGGACTCTACATCTCAGACGACATCATGAGCGACTTCATGTTGGTGTGATACCCCTACCGTTCTTTGAAAGAACAGCCTACGGGTTTTAGCCCAGCCATGCCTTGAAGTTCTCCAAACTGCCCTGCTGCAGATACATCGAATAGTAATATTCCTTGATGCGTTCGACAACCTGAGCGGTAGACTCCTTCTTGCTGATGTAAGGCTTTACCATCTGCATCAAGGCAAACAGCACTACCACTATCACCACCATGATAAGCCACGACAGGATTTCACTCCCCAACCTGATGTAAGGCTGAACAAGGATACCAATGCCCAAGGGCAGGATAAAGCACAACCAGTCCAAGGGAGAATTGAGCTGGGTCGACTCCACATACTCATCCCTCAGTTCCTTGGGTGCATTCAATATGAGTTGCTTATGATGCTGCTCCCAAAATTGATTGAATTCAGTTTCTTTGTTTTTTTTCTCCATCATCGTTGTTGTATACAATTTATATATTAAAGATGCTCAGCTGCGTCACATTCTCCATTTCGGTTTTCTTTATTGCAAATTTATCACAAATTAGTGAGTTCTCAAAGCTTTTTTCTCTTGTTTTACTGCTTTTTAACCGCATTTAACCTCCATTGCCCAGTTACAATGCCTGTTGCAGAATATCATTGGCATTCGCCACTCGATCTGCCGCAGGAGGCTGCACGTCTTTCAGAGGATAATCGATACCTAATTTCTCGTACTTATAAACTCCTAATGTATGATAAGGAAGCACCTCTATACGCTCTATGTTATGAAGCGTAGACAGAAAATCGCGCAACCTGACAAGATACTCATCCTTATCCGTAATACCAGGAATGAGCACATGTCTGATCCATACAGGTTTGTCTATCTCACTCAGATATCGGGCACAATCCAGAATATTGGCGTTACTATGACGCGTCAGTTTGCGATGCTCCTCATCATCTATGTGCTTGATATCAAGCAGCACCGTATCGGTAAGTTCCATCAGACGCTCAAACTTCTCGAAGAAAGGTGCCTTACGAGTAAATAGCTGAGCCGATGTGTCCAAGCAGGTTCCTATGCCTCGCTGTTTGGCCTTCTCGAAAAGCTCCAGCAAGAAGTCTATCTGCAACAGAGCCTCACCTCCACTAACGGTAATGCCTCCATTGTCGCCCCAATATGCACGAAAGCGCTCTGCCTGATCGAGCAACTCGTCAGCCGTACGCTCCTCACCGATTCCTGTCTTCCAGGAATCGGGGTTATGACAGAACTGACAGCGCATAGGACACCCCTGCAGGAATATCAAAAACCTGATGCCAGGACCGTCTACCGAGCCAAAACTTTCCACACTATGTACGAAACCTTTTGTCATATCTTTTCTATTTTATGCAAAGTTAGTACTTTATTTCCATTTATACAACTTTTATGCAGCAATTTTATAATTTTTAGGATATTTATCATATACTCAACTATCGATAGTACGAACATGAGAAACAAGAAAAAAGCAGCACAAAAGCTTTTGCATATATATTCAAAAGCCTACTCCACTTAACTGCGAAAAAATAATTTCCCAGTTGGGGAAAAACATTTTTCCAGTTGGGCGGATTCTGTTTCCCAGTTAGATAAGGATTTTTAGGCTATTATTGCATAAAAATACAGCATAAACATGCGCTTTAAATCTGTGGTCTGACGATTTCAAATGACCACTTCTTGCATGAATAATGCCTGCACTTTCTTATGTTCGGAAGTCAGAGAAAAAGAAAGCCCAGACTCTCAGAGCCTGGGCTATATAGATGATTTCTTTTACAAAAAACTTCTCATTAGAGTTTCTCGTGAGCCTGACGGGCAATCACGTCAAGCTGCTGCTCGCGAGTCAAGTCGATGAACTTGACTGCATAACCGCTCACACGGATTGTGAAGTTCTGATATTCTTCCTTCTCTGGATGTTCCATGGCATCCATCAACTTGTCTACGCCAAATACGTTGACATTCAGATGATGAGCACCCTGGTTAAAGTAACCATCCATCACGCCAACCAAAGTCTGGGCACGCTCCTCGTCGTTATGACCGAGAGCACCAGGACTGATGGTCTGAGTATTGGAAATACCATCAAGAGCATACTCGTAAGGCAACTTAGCCACAGAGTTGAGCGAAGCCAACAGGCCGTTCTTCTCGGCACCGTAAGATGGGTTGGCACCAGGTGCCAAAGGAGCTCCAGCAGGACGACCATCGGGCATGTTGCTGGTAAACTTACCGTAAACCACGTTGGACGTGATGGTAAGGATAGAGGTAGTAGGCTCAGAATCACGATAAGTATGATACTTCTTGATCATGTTCATAAAGGTCTTCAGAAGCCATACTGCAATCTCGTCGGCACGCTCATCATCGTTACCATAACGTGGGAAGTCGCCATCGGTCTTGAAGCTGAGTGGGAAACCCGTCTCATCACGAATAATATTCACCTTAGCATACTTGATGGCTGAGATAGAGTCTACCACATGACTGAAACCCGCAATACCTGTAGCAAATGTACGACGGACGTCAGTATCGATGAGCGCCATCTCGGCTGCCTCGTAGAAGTATTTATCGTGCATGTAGTGGATCAGGTTCAAAGTCTTCACATAAACAGAAGCCAACCAGTCCATCATATCCATAAAGCGAGGCATGAACTCTTCGTAAGTAAGTACATCGCCCTCTACGGCACGGTATTTAGGACCACACTGCTCACGGGTCTTGGAATCAACGCCACCAGAAACAGCATAGGTCAAGCACTTGGCCAAGTTGGCACGAGCACCGAAGAACTGCATCTCCTTACCGGTCTGTGTGGCAGACACACAGCAGCAGATGCTATAATCGTCACCCCATACAGGGCGCATTACATCGTCATTTTCGTACTGGATAGAACTTGTCTTCACAGAAATCAAAGAAGCATAGTGCTTGAAGCCCTTAGGCAAACGAGAACTGTACAATACAGTCAGGTTAGGCTCTGGCGAAGGACCCATATTCTCCAATGTGTGAAGGAAACGGAAGTCGTTCTTGGTAACCATAGAACGGCCATCCTGGCCAATACCACCCACCTCAAGTGTAGCCCATACTGGGTCACCAGAGAAGAGTTGGTTGTAAGAAGGAATACGGGCGAACTTCACCATACGGAACTTCATCACCAGATGGTCGATCAGCTCCTGCGCATCAGCCTCAGTAAGAGTTCCCTCCTGGAAATCGCGCTCGAAGTAGATGTCGAGGAAGGTAGAGATACGACCTACCGACATGGCAGCACCATTCTGGGTCTTCACAGCACCGAGGTAGCCGAAATAGAGCCACTGCACAGCCTCACGTGCATTCTGAGCAGGCTGGCTAATATCAAAACCATAGCTGGCAGCCATCTCCTTCAAGCCCTTGAGAGCCTTGATCTGCATAGAAACTTCCTCACGAAGACGAATCACCTCGTCGATCATCTCATGGTCACCCATGTTGGCAAGGTCGTTCTGCTTCTCCTGAATCAGGAAGTCGATACCATAAAGAGCCACACGACGATAGTCACCTACGATACGGCCACGGCCGTATGTGTCAGGCAGACCAGTAAGAATATGATTGTGGCGAACGAGCTTCATCTCGGGAGTGTAAGCATCGAAGACACCATCATTGTGAGTCTTGCAATATTTGTGGAAGATCTCGTGCAGTTTCTCTGATGGCTCATAGCCGTATGTAGTACAAGCCTGCTCTGCCATCTTGATACCACCGTAAGGCATAAAGGCACGCTTCAGAGGCTTGTCGGTCTGCAGACCTACCACCTTCTCCAAGCCCTTGGTACCCTCGCCGATATAAGCAGCACCATATGCTGTCAATCCAGATACTACCTCGGTCTCCATATCCAGAACACCACCCTTGGCACGCTCCTCTTTCTGGAGTTCCTTCAACATTCCCCAAAGGGTGTCTGTAGCCTGGGTAGGTTCTGCCAAGAACGACTCATCGCCGTCGTAGCTGGTGTAGTTGTTCTGAATGAAGTCACGCAAGTTGACTTCCGTTTGCCACTTGTTTCCTTTGAAACCTCTCCATTCTTTTCTCATAATCGGTAAATATTTAATAAATTAACAAATAAACAAAAAAGCCCGGTCACAAAAGTGCCCGGGTTTATATCCAACAAGTCGCAAAGCCGCCTTGCATGAAGCCTCTAACGATACGCTTATTGAACTTTTGTATTATCATTCTTTCTTCTTATCCTTATATTGTGATTAATACTATTTTTTATCTCTGCAAAAGACCGGAAAAGGTATCTTGCCTGATTGAGGTTGCAAAGTTACGCATATTTTCTGAAATGACAATGAAAAGCCGCAAATATTTCTTTCTCTACTCACATTCTATACTGAAAATCATCATTTATAGGGAGATAATGAAGACCCGCCCTCACCACTTCATGGTAAGAAGCAAGCAACTCCACCTCATTAATTCACCGTAATATGGAAGCATCCCTGATTCACCTCGTACTTCACCAAGCAGCGGTTGGCCTGTCGCATGTCACGCAGCACCTCGCTGAGCACCCATTTCAAGGAGTCGTTGCGCACCTCACGCCGAGGTTCGCTTGCCGTCTGCACGGTCTTATACCTGTTGTAACACACATCAAAGGTTGTACCATAGAGATGACACGAGTTCTCGGTGGCATTACTGTTGCGTGTACGCAGTTTCGCCACATCGTCCTTGGTACGCAGGATACTGGTGACGATAATCTTATGGAGCGGAATGCCCTTGATCTGTAACGAGTCGAAATAAGCCTTGCCAATATCCTGAAGCAACACCGAGGCACGTGGCACAAGATAAGGAATGCTGTTGTTCAACTTATCAACATAGAAATAAGGGTTACTGCCCACATACACCAGTTTGCCCTTGCTGTGCTCAGCCTCTTCACGGTTTTGCACCGGACTTACTCCATACTTATTGGCAGCAAGAAGCTGCACATCATTCTGATCGGGAAAGGTATTGCCAAAATGAGGGACCGAGAAAATACGATGTTTCACCACCTGTCCCTTGGAATCGAAAAATACAGAAGGCTTCATCCTCTCTACCGCCGTGGTGTCGATACTGTCGACAACTGCCGTGTCGGCCTGCGCCACCGACTTGTGAGCCAAGGGTTGTGCCACACTCGGGAAGACAAGGCGTACCAGGGCAAGCAACAATGTTGCTGCCACAAAACCTTTCAAAAACTTATTCTTGGATAGCTTCATTTTCTATGTGTCGTTCTTTATTTTCATGCAAAGGTAGTAAAAAGGAATGAATTAGAGCCATCGACATTCCGCAAAAAGACACTCACAATACATTTTTTTAATTATTTATCATTTAGCCTACTGTTTTTTGATATTTAAGGCTCGATTTTGGGAGTATTAATTTGCTCATGTCGTGGAAAATGATTACTTTTGCACCGTGTTATATATTACATATCTTTGAACAAAAAAATTGATATAAAAAGGTTTTGATAGAGAAGCATATAGTACTCGAAGATGTAGACCCAGTGATGTTCTACGGAGTGAACAACGCTCACTTGCAGATGATCAAGTCGCTGTATCCTAAGTTGCGTATCGTGGCACGTGACAATGTGTTGCGTGTGCTCGGCGACGAAGAGGAAATGGCAAAAGCCGAAGAAGAGATAGAACGTATGAGGATACATCTGCTCAAGTACAACACCCTGACAGAGGAAGATATCCTCGACATCGTGAAGGGAAAACAGACCAAAGCCGACACCGTGAAGGGAGTATTGGTATATAGCATCAGCGGAAAGCCCATCAAGAGCCGAAGCGAGAACCAGCAAAAACTTATTGATGCCTACGAGAAGAACGACATGGTGTTTGCCGTAGGGCCTGCCGGTACTGGAAAGACCTACCTCAGCATCGCCCTTGCCGTAAGGGCCTTGAAGGACAAAGTGGCCAAGAAGATCATCCTTTCAAGACCTGCCGTCGAAGCTGGCGAGAAATTGGGATTCCTGCCAGGCGACATGAAGGACAAGATAGACCCATACCTGCAACCACTCTATGATTCGCTCGAAGACATGATACCTGCCGTGAAACTGCAGGACATGATGGAGAAACACATCATACAAATAGCACCCCTGGCTTTTATGCGCGGACGCACCCTAAGTGATGCTATAGTCATCCTCGACGAGGCGCAGAACACCACCTCACAGCAGATACGTATGTTTCTCACCCGTATGGGCACCAACACCAAGATGATCATCACGGGCGACATGACACAGATAGACTTGCCGCGCGACCAGAGAAGCGGACTGAAAGAAGCGCTCAAGATTCTGGATGGAGTAGAAGGCATCGGAGTAGTGAACTTAGGCCAGAAAGACATCGTGCGCCACAAACTGGTTACCCGTATCGTCAACGCCTACGACAAGTATGACAAGGAACGGGCTGAGGCACGGGAAGCAAGATTAGCAGAAAAAGAGAATACAAAATAATTAGAATTTAAGAATGGACGAAATGAAATGGAAAACCATATCATCGAGTCTAAATTTCAAAGTTCAAATTTCAACGTAAAATGAAAGCTTTAACAAAGACAGATTTCCATTTTGATGGACAAAAGAGTGTTTACCACGGAAAAGTACGTGATGTGTATGACATTAACGACGATATCCTCGTGATGGTCGCCACTGACCGAATCTCGGCATTCGACGTTGTGTTGCCTAAAGGCATTCCTTTCAAGGGACAAGTGCTCAACCAGATTGCAGCCAAGTTCCTGGATACAACAACAGACATTTGTCCTAACTGGAAGCTGGCTACGCCCGACCCTATGGTGACCGTAGGACTGAAGTGCGAGGGTTTCCGTGTAGAGATGATCATCCGCTCTATCCTTACAGGTAGCGCATGGAGAGAATACCAGAAGGGCTGTCGCGAGATCTGTGGCGTGAAACTGCCAGAGGGTATGCGCGAGAACCAGCGTTTCCCAGAGCCAATCATCACTCCTACAACCAAGGCTGACGAGGGACACGACATGAACATCTCTAAGGAAGAGATTATCGCACAGGGTATCGTTAGCGCAGAAGACTATGCAGTCATGGAAGACTACACACGCCGCATCTTCCAGCGCGGACAGGAGATTGCTGCCAAGCAGGGCCTCATCCTCGTAGATACAAAATACGAGTTTGGCAAGCGCGACGGCAAGGTGTATCTCATCGACGAGATCCACACTCCAGACTCAAGCCGCTATTTCTATGCTGACGGCTACGAGGAGAAGTTCGAGAAGGGCGAGCCTCAGCGCCAGCTCTCTAAGGAGTTCGTACGCCAGTGGCTCATCGAGCACAATTTCATGAACGAGCCTGGACAGACCATGCCTGAGATTACCGATGAGTATGCAGAGAGCGTAAGCGAGCGCTACATCGAATTGTACGAGCACATCACAGGCGAGAAGTTCGACAAAGCTACCGAGGAAGGCGACATTGCCGCACGAATCGAGAAGAACGTCAGCGAGTGGCTCGCTTCACACAAGAAGTAAGCTGAAGACGACAAGAAGAGTTACGGAACGACGGTCTTTCGACCGACATTCCGTAACTCATACTATACAGTAATATTCTATATATAATATAAGGTACGCGCGAGGCATGTACAAGCAAGAGAAAATAAAACCCTACGAAGGACAAGGCGATAAAGGGAAACTGGTAGAGGAAATGTTCGACAACATCGCCCCCACCTACGACACCCTCAACCACAGACTCTCGTGGGACATAGACAAAGGCTGGAGGAAGAAGGCCATCAAGCAGCTGGCACCTTTCAGACCTCAGAAAATGCTCGACATAGCCACAGGCACAGGCGACTTCGCTATCCTGTCGGCACAAATGCTGCACCCACTGCAACTCATCGGCACCGACATCTCGGAGGGCATGATGAAGATAGGCAAGGAAAAGGTGGCAAGAGAGAAGTTGGAACACATCATCTCCTTCCAGAAAGAAGACTGCCTGAACCTCTCGTTTCCCGACAACACCTTCGATGCCGTGACAGCAGCTTTCGGCATACGCAATTTCCAGAGTCTGGACCAAGGTCTCAGAGAGATGCACCGCGTACTGAAGAAGGGCGGACATCTGAGCATAGTGGAACTGACGTCACCCGTCCGCTTCCCTATGAAACAGCTTTTCCGCATCTATTCACACACCGTACTGCCCATTTATGGCAAGCTGATTTCCAAAGACCAAAGCGCCTACAGCTATCTTACAGCTACCATAGAGGCTTTCCCTCAGGGAGAGACTATGATGGAAGTGCTTAGGAAAGCAGGATTTGCCAAAACAGAATTCAAAAGACTGACTTTCGGAATCTGCACCATGTATTTCGCAACAAAATAAACAGAGCGCAACGATAAAGAACAATACAAAACAAGGATATTATGGACAAATATGGACTTATAGGTTATCCGCTGGGACATTCCTTCTCAAGAAACTACTTCAACGAGAAATTTGAGAACGAAGGAATTGATGCCAAGTACATCAACTTCGAGATACCACACATCGAAGACCTGACAGAAATCTTGGACACCACACCCGAGTTGAAAGGACTCAATGTCACGATCCCCTACAAGGAAAAGGTTATCAGCTACCTCGACTTCATCAGCCCCGAGGCTACTGCCATCGGAGCTGTCAATGTCATCAAGGTGGAACACAAAGGAAATGACGTCAAGTTGAAAGGCTACAACAGCGATGTCATTGGATTCACCCGCAGCATTGAGCCATTCCTGGAGCCTTGCCATAAGAAAGCCCTTATCTTAGGTACTGGCGGCGCATCCAAAGCCATCAACTATGGACTGAAATCTCTTGGACTCGAGACCGTCTACGTGAGCAGATTCGAGCGCCCTGGAACCATACAGTATGACAAAATAACACCAGAGATTATCAAGGAGTACAACGTAATCGTAAACTGTACCCCTGTAGGAATGTATCCACATACAGACGAATGTCCCGAACTTCCCTACGAGGCTATGGACAGCCACACCCTGCTCTACGATCTCATCTACAACCCTGACGAGACCCTCTTCATGAAGAAAGGCAAAGAGCAAGGAGCCACCGTGAAGAACGGTTTGGAAATGTTGCTTCTGCAAGCCTTTGCTTCGTGGGACTTCTGGCATCAAGAATAGCATCCACTCTCTGCAGACAATATATAATTCAAAATTATTTTCTTTTTATATCAATTGATTATGAGCAACAACAGATATATGATGCGCGGTGTGAGTGCCGCCAAGGAAGATGTGCATAATGCCATCAAGAATATTGACAAGGGAATCTTCCCACAGGCTTTCTGCAAAATTATTCCCGACATTTTGGGAGGCGACCCTGAGTATTGCAACATCATGCACGCCGACGGCGCCGGCACAAAATCGAGCTTGGCATACATGTATTGGAAGGAGACTGGCGACCTTTCTGTATGGAAAGGTATTGCACAGGATGCTGTGGTAATGAATACAGACGACCTCCTCTGCGTGGGAGCCGTAGACAACATCTTGGTGTCTTCTACCATTGGACGCAACAAAATGCTCGTACCTGGAGAAGTCATCTCTGCCATTATCAATGGTACTGACGAACTCCTGAGCGAAATGCGCAACATGGGCATTGGCATCTATCCTACCGGAGGAGAGACTGCTGACGTAGGCGACTTGGTTCGCACTATCATAGTAGATTCAACAGTAACCTGCCGCATGAAGAGAAGTGAAGTCATCAACAATGCCAACATACAGCCAGGTGATGTCATCGTAGGTCTTTCTTCTACAGGTCAGGCTACCTACGAAAAGAAATACAATGGCGGAATGGGAAGCAACGGACTTACCTCTGCCCGCCATGATGTCTTCGCCAAGTATCTGGCAGAGAACTACCCAGAGAGCTACGACCATGCAGTACCAGAGGAACTGGTATACAGTGGCAAATACAAACTGACCGACGAGGTGGAAGGCGCTCCTGTCAATGCAGGCGAACTGGTTCTCTCTCCTACCCGCACCTATGCTCCTGTTATCAAGAAACTGTTGGACGAACTGCGTCCCGAAATACATGGTATGGTACACTGCACAGGCGGTGCACAGACCAAGGTGCTACATTTCGTAAACGAGAACTGCAAGGTTGTGAAGGACAACATGTTCCCTGTTCCACCTCTCTTCAAGGCCATCCACGACTGCTCTGGTACCGACTGGAAGGAAATGTATCAGGTATTCAACATGGGTCACCGTATGGAAATCTATGTGCGTCCTGAGGTTGCAGAGAAGGTTATCGCCATCAGCAAGAGCTTCAATATCGATGCTCAGGTAGTTGGACATATCGAGGAAGGCAAACGCAGCCTGACTATCAAGAGCGAGTTCGGAACTTTCGAATACTAAGAGTTTAAATAACGATGGACAACAACAATATACTACAGAAATTAGAAGGCTTGGAGAGCCGATACGAGGAAGTCAGCACCCTCATTACCGACCCTGATGTGATAGCAGACCAGAGCCGATACGTGAAGTTGACCAAGGAATACAAAGACTTGGGCGACATCATGGCGGCACGCAAGCGCTACATCGACTGCCTCAACGCCATCAAGGAAGCCAAGGACATTCTCGCCAATGAGAGCGACCCTGACATGAAAGAGATGGCACGCGAGGAACTCAATGAGAACGAGACCCTACAGCCCCAGATTGAGGAAGAGATAAAGATTGCCCTTGTGCCAAAAGACCCAGAAGATGCCAAGAACGTACAAATGGAAATTCGTGGCGGAGCTGGTGGCGATGAAGCCGCACTCTTTGCTGGCGACCTCTTCAATATGTACAAGAAATTCTGCGAGTCAAAGGGATGGACTGTCAGCGTGACTTCTGTATCAGAAGGTGCTGTTGGCGGATTCAAGGAAATCGACTTTGCTGTTAGCGGAGCTGACGTTTATGGCACACTGAAATATGAATCGGGCGTACACCGTGTACAGCGAGTTCCTGCCACAGAAACTCAGGGCCGTATGCATACCAGTGCTGCTACAGTAGCCGTACTGCCCGAAGCCGACAAGTTTGAGGTAAACATCAACGAGGGTGATATTAAGTGGGATACATTCCGTTCGAGTGGTGCCGGTGGTCAGAATGTCAACAAGGTGGAGTCCGGTGTACGCCTTCGCTACCCCTGGAAGAACCCTAACACGGGTGAGGTGGAAGAAATCCTCATAGAGTGTACCGAAACTCGCGACCAGCCAAAGAACAAGGAGCGTGCCTTGAGCCGTCTGTACACCTTCATTCACGACCGCGAACACCAGAAGTACATCGACGATATTGCAAGCCGACGCAAAAGTCTGGTGTCGACAGGAGACCGTAGCGCCAAGATTCGTACATACAACTTCCCTCAAGGACGTGTCACCGACCACCGTATCGGTTATACCACCCATGACCTGAGTGGATTCCTCGGAGGCGACATACAAGGAATGATAGATGCCCTGACCGTAGCCGAGAATGCAGAAAAACTGAAAGAAACAGAATTGTAGAATTATGAACAGAAAAGAACTTGTAGAACAGATATTCGCCAAGAAAAGTTTCTTGTGCGTAGGTCTCGACACCGATATCAAGAAAGTGCCTGAGCACCTTACCAAACAGTATGAAAAGACTGAAGATATTATCTTCGCCTTCAACAAGGACATCATTGATGCCACAGCTCCCTACTGTGTTTCTTACAAACCCAACCTGGCTTTCTATGAGAGCATGGGACTGGCGGGCATGATAGCTTTCGATAAGACCATCGCTTATCTGAACGAGCACTATCCTCATCACTTTATCATCGCTGACGCCAAAAGAGGTGACATCGGCAACACATCAAAGATGTACGCCCGCACATTCTTCGAAGAGTATAAGCTCGACGCTCTCACAGTAGCTCCCTATATGGGCGAAGACTCTGTGAAACCATTCTTGGAATATGAGGGAAAATGGGTCATCCTGCTGGCGTTGACAAGCAACAAGGGCAGCCACGACTTCCAGCTCACAGAAGACAAGGACGGTCAGCGTCTTTTCGAGAAAGTGTTGACAAAGAGTCAGGAATGGGGAAACGACGAGAACATGATGTATGTCGTAGGAGCCACACAAGGCAGCATGTTCACCGATATCCGCAAATGCGCTCCTAACCACTTCCTCCTTGTTCCTGGCGTAGGTGCACAGGGAGGCAGTCTGCAGGAAGTGTGCAAGTATGGCATCATCAAGGACTGCGGTCTGCTGGTCAACTCTTCACGTGGCATTATCTATGCCAGCAACGGTGAGGACTTTGCCGAGACTGCTGGCATCAAGGCCAAGGAATTGCAAGAGCAGATGGCAGAAGAATTAGCCAAGCTTTCATAAAAAACGACTACCTTTTATGGCGCAAAGTACCTCTTTTCAGGGCACTTTGCGCCTAAAAAGTGAATGTTTGCAAGCCAAAAAGCAAAATATTACAATTTAATTACAAGTTTATAAATCTTTTTTGCTATATTTGCAAGCAATAAGGAGCTAACTGGCTAATAACAATCATTGAAAACAAACAAATATGGAGTTTACCGCAAAACAAATAGCCCAGTTTGTACAAGGGCACATAGAAGGTGACGAGAATGCAATCGTCAATACCTTTGCAAAAATTGAAGAAGGTAAGAAAGGTGCTATTTCTTTCCTCTCAAATCCCAAATATACGCATTATGTATACGACACTCAGTCGTCTGTCGTATTGATAGACGAGAGTGTAGAACTGGAAAAGCCCGTTTCCACAACATTGATTCGCGTAAAGAATGCCTACGAATGCGTGGCAAAACTTCTGCAGATGTATGAATCAATGAAGCCTAAGAAGACTGGCATAGATCCATTGGCTTTCGTTTCTCCGAAGGCTAAGGTAGCCGAGGGTGTTTACATAGGAGCTTTTGCTTATATCAGCGATGGAGCTGAGGTGGGCGAAGGCAGCCAGATTTATCCTCATGCCTACATTGGCGAAGGTGTCAAGGTAGGAAAGAACGCACTCATCTATCCTAACGTGACTGTTTATCATGGCTGCAAGTTGGGCGACAACGTAACTCTTCATGCAGGCTGTGTAATAGGTGCCGATGGATTCGGCTTTGCACCTGGTCCCGACGGTTACGACAAGATTCCTCAGATAGGCATTGTCACCATTGAGGACGATGTAGAGATAGGTGCCAACACTTGTGTTGACCGTTCTACCATGGGAAGTACCTATATCCGTAAGGGTGTGAAACTCGACAACCTCGTTCAGATAGCTCACAACACTGATATTGGCGAGAACACCGTGATGTCTTCTCAGGTAGGTATCGCAGGAAGCACCAAGGTGGGCCAGTGGTGTATGTTTGGCGGTCAGGTAGGTATTGCAGGTCACATCACTATTGGCGACAAGGTGTTCCTCGGTGCACAGAGTGGTGTTCCTGGAAGTCTGAAGAGCGGACAGCAGCTCATCGGCACACCTCCTATGGAGCAGCGTTCATACTTCAAGTCACAGGCCATCTTCCGTCGCCTGCCCGATATGTACAAGGAACTCAACGACCTGAAGAAGCAGGTGGAAGAACTGAAAAAGAAGTAATAGAAATAACAAGGCACGAATGACACGGATGACACACAGAGTGTAACGCCACTAAGGCATCCGAAAAAAAGAAAAAATCCGTGTAATCCGTGCTTAAAAAATAATATAATTATGTCAAAACAAAAGACTCTGAAAGGCAGTTTCTCACTTTGTGGAAAAGGCTTGCACACAGGATTAAGCCTCACTGTAACTTTCAATCCTGCAGCAGAGAATACCGGTTATAAAATACAGCGTATCGATCTCGAAGACCAACCAGTCATCCAGGCAGTAGCTGAGAACGTAGTAGAAACACAGCGTGGAACAGTGCTTGGCAAAGGTGATGTGCGAGTAAGCACCATAGAGCATGGTATGTCTGCTCTTTATGCGCTCGGCATCGACAACTGTCTGATTCAGGTAAATGGTCCAGAATTCCCTATTCTCGATGGTTCAGCTGCTTTGTACGTAGAAAAGATTCAGAGCGTGGGCATACAGGAGCAGAATGCAGAGAAAGACTACTATATCATCCGTCATAAGATAGAGGTGAAAGACGAAAGCGGTTCGGTCATCACTATCCTGCCAGACGAAGACTTCAGTATCACAGCCATGTGTTCGTTCGAGAGCAAGTTCATCAACAGTCAATTTGCTACACTCGACAAGATGGAGACCTACGCAGAGGAGATTGCTTCTGCCCGTACCTTCGTTTTCGTACGTGACATCATGCCATTGCTGCAAGCCAACCTGATCAAAGGTGGCGACCTCGACAATGCCATTGTGATTTATGAGCGCCAGGTAGAGCAGGCTCAGCTTGACCAACTCGCCGACCATCTTAAGGTTCCTCGCATGGATGCCAACAAGTTGGGCTATATCCAGCACCGACCTCTACAGTGGGAGAACGAATGCACACGTCATAAGCTTCTCGACATTATCGGCGACATGGCTCTTATCGGTAAGCCTATCAAGGGTCGCATCATCGCTACCCGTCCTGGTCATACCATCAACAATAAGTTTGCCCGCCTGATGCGCAAGGAAATTCGCAAGCACGAGATTCAGGCTCCTATCTACAATCCTAACGAGGAGCCGGTTATGGACAACATACGCATCCGTCAGCTTCTACCCCACCGTTACCCAATGCAGTTGGTAGACAAGGTGATAGCCATGGGTCCAACCAGCATCGTTGGTGTGAAGAGCGTAACAAGCAATGAGCCATTCTTCCAGGGTCACTTCCCTGAAGAGCCAGTCATGCCTGGTGTGCTGCAGGTAGAAGCCATGGCACAGTGTGGAGGCTTGTTGGTGCTCAACCAGTTGGAAGAGCCTGAACGCTGGAGCACTTACTTCATGAAGATAGACGACGTGAAGTTCCGCAAGAAGGTAGTACCTGGCGACACCCTCCTGTTCCGTGTAGAGCTGCTGGCTCCTGTACGCCATGGCATCAGCTCAATGAAGGGCTATATGTTTGTTGGCGACCAGGTAGTAGCTGAGGCAACCTTCACTGCACAGATTGTTAAGAATAAGTAAGAAAACTATCCTTTGACATGCAACACAGGCAAGAAAAAAATATATAAAAAGCCTCTCTGCATGTGAGACTTGAATCAACAATAGTTAATTAAATTGTAAACAAGAAATATGAATCAGATTAGTCCTTTAGCATTTGTTCATCCTGAGGCAAAACTCGGAGATAACAACATCATCGGTCCTTTCTGCTATATTGACAAAGACACCGTTCTGGGTGACAACAACGTGATGCAGAATTCTGTAACCATCCATGTGGGAGCACGAATCGGCAACAACAACGAGTTCTTCCCAGGTGCCAGCATCTCTACCAAGCCACAGGATCTGAAGTTCCGCGGTGAACAGACAACCTGCGAGGTTGGCGACAACAACAGTATTCGTGAGAATGTAACCATTTCCCGTGGAACTGCCTCAAAGGGCAAGACTGTTGTCGGAAGCAACAACCTCCTCATGGAGTGTGTGCACGTGGCTCACGACTGTGAGTTGGGCAGCGGTTTGATCATAGGCAACTCTACAAAATTTGCCGGAGAGGTGGTAGTAGACGACAACGCTATCGTCAGCGCCAATGTTCTCGTTCACCAGTTCTGCCACATTGCAGGATACGTGATGATTCAGGGTGGATGCCGATTCTCACAGGACATTCCTCCATATATCATTGCCGGTAAGGAGCCAACAAGATACTGCGCACTCAACCTGGTAGGTCTTCGCCGCCGCGGTTTCAGCAACGAACTCATTCAGCAGATTCATGAGGCTTACCGCCTGCTCTACTCTAAGGGCGTGCTGAAAGAAGGTATCGAGGAAATCAAGAAGAACCTGCAGATTACCCCTGAAATACAGTATATCATCGACTTCGTTGAGAACTCCAAGAGAGGTATCATTCGATAAAAGTAAAAGGGTAAAAAGGTAAAAAAGTAAAAAGAGCATTCTTGCTTAAGTTTATGAAACGAGCAAGGATGCTTTTTTCTTGAATATAAAGAATGATTCAACTTTCGCATGATATGAAGACATTGATTGTGGTCTTAGGTCCTACGGGTGTTGGCAAAACGGAGCTTTGCCTTTCGCTGGCAGAGCATTTAGGCACGCCTATTGTCAATGCAGACTCCCGTCAGATATTCGCCGAGCTCCCTATAGGAACTGCAGCCCCTACTGCCGAACAGCAGAAACGCGTGAAGCATTATTTCGTAGGCAACCGCCACATCGAGGACTATTACAGTGCTGCCCAATACGAGGCTGACGTGATGAAACTCCTAAAAGAGGATATCTTCAAGAATCACGACGTAGCCCTGCTCACAGGAGGAAGCATGATGTACATTGATGCTGTATGCAATGGCATCGACGACATCCCCACCGTACGTGATGACATCAGAGAATGGATGAAAGCACGTCTTGCCAATGAAGGGCTCGACACTTTGGTGGAGGAACTGAAAAAGCTCGACCCAGAACACTGGGCCATAGTAGACAAGAAGAATCCACGTCGCATAGTTCATGCCCTGGAGATATGTCACCAGACAGGAAAGACCTACACATCCTTCCGTACCAACAAGAAGAAGAGCCGTCCTTTCCGCATTGTCAAGATAGGACTGAACAGAGACCGTTCCGAACTGTACGACAGAATCAACCAACGAGTTCACGTCATGATGCAGGAAGGTTTAGAGGCAGAGGCAAGAGGCGTATATGCCTATCGTAATCAGACAGCCCTGCGTACTGTGGGCTACAAAGAGATGTTTGCCTATTTCGACGGCACCATCGACCAGCATGAAGCGGTACGCCAGATACAGTCGCACAGCAGAGAATACATGCGCAAGCAGCTTACATGGTTCAAACGTGACGAGACGATACAATGGTTTCACCCCGATAATATTAAAGAAATCATAAAATATGTAGATAGCTGCTTGAAGATGGAATAATTTTACTACTTTTGCAAAGAAGTTTAAAAGAGTATTCAATATACAACAACAATGAACAAAATCAAGAACTTAGCAGCATGGCTGTGGCGCAAGTTCCGCGCTTTCTGGCCATGGTACAAGAATCTGTATCGAGGCAAGGCATGGTATACCAAGACTCTCATTGGCATAGCAAGCTGCATCGTGGCTTTCATACTGTATTTAGGTGCAGTGGATATTAACTTCCTCTGGCTGTTTGGTAAATCGCCAGGTTTCTTCTCTGGCATTACGAATCCTCAGACCAGCGAGGCTTCTGAGATTTACAGCGCCGACGGCAAGCTGATAGGTAAGTATTTCAACGAGAACCGTACTCCCGTAAAATTCGAAGAGGTAAACCCAGCCTTCTTCAAGGCTTTGGTCGACACCGAGGACGAGCGCTTCTACAAGCATTTGGGTATTGACCCCATAGGACTCTTTGGTGCCATGAAGGATGCCTTGCTGCATCACGATGCACGAGGAGCTTCTACCATCACCCAGCAGTTGGCAAAGAATATGTTCCGCGTCCGCTCCCAGTACTCTACAGGTTTGCTGGGCAAGGTGCCCGGTCTGCGCATTCTCATCATCAAGAGCAAGGAATGGATTATAGCAGCCAAGTTGGAGGCTGTCTACACCAAGAAGGAAATCATCACGATGTATGCCAACACTGTAGATTTCGGTTCCAACTCGTATGGCATCAAGACAGCGGCAAAGACCTACTTCAACGTAAGTCCTAAGGAACTGACTACCGATCAGGCTGCCGTACTCGTAGGTATGCTTAAGGCTACCACCTATTATAATCCACGCACCAACCCCGAACACAGTCTGGAACGACGCAACGTGGTGCTCAACAATATGGTACGCCATGGTGACCTGAGCCGCGAGGAATACAACGCCCTCAGTCAGGAGCCTATCAAGCTCGACTTCAAGGTGGAGGAAAACTACGACGGACAAGCCAAATACTTCCGCGAGGCTGTGGCTGACTATCTGGCAGACTGGTGCAAGGACGAGGGTTACGACCTGTATACCAGCGGACTGAAGATATACACCACGATAGATACCCGCATGCAGAAGTATGCTGAAGATGCCGCACGCAAACAGATGCGACAGGTACAGCAGAACTTCAACAACCACTGGGACATCTACCGCAAACAGGATACCAACTGGCTTCGTCAGGAACCCTGGCAGGACGAGAAGCATCAGGTCATCCCCAACTTCATTCAGGGCATTGCCGAGCGCCAGCCTTTCTATAAAGCTTTGATTGCCCGCTTCCCCAACAATCCCGACTCTGTGAACTATTATTATAAGGAGTGGGTTCACCCAGTCAAGGTATTCGATTACGACAAGGGCACCATCACCAAGATGATGACATCCGAAGACTCCATCAAGTACATGACCACCTTCATGCATTGTGCCTTTGTGGCCATGGAACCACAAACGGGTGCCGTCAAGGCATGGGTGGGCGACATCGACTTCGACCACTGGAAATACGACAAGGTGACAGCCGAACGCCAGCCAGGTTCTACCTTTAAGCTCTTCGTCTACACCGAGGCCATGAACCAGGGTCTTACGCCTTGTGACAAGCGTCGCGATGAATATATCTCGATGGATGTCTACGACAAGAAGAAACATGAGATGGTGAAATGGACCCCATCCAATGCCAATGGTTCTTTCTCGGGCGACTCCATCCCACTGAAGAGTGCATTTGCCAAGAGTATCAACTCTGTAGCAGTGCGCTTGGGTCAGGAGATGGGTATCAAGCGCATCATAGAGACAGCACAGAAGATGGGTATTCAGAGTCCGCTCAACGATGAGCCTTCTCTGGCTCTTGGTTCGAGCGACGTCAACCTCTTGGAATTGGCAAACGCCTACTGTACGGTTGCCAACAACGGAAAACATCATGACCCAGTCCTGGTGACAAGAATTGTAGACCGCGACGGCAAGGAGGTATATACTGCCCCATCAACCGAGGAACAGGTGATTCCTTACAAGTCTGCCTTCCTGATGCAGCAGTTGCTGCAGGGCGGTATGCGCGAACCAGGTGGAACCTCACAGAGTCTGTGGGGCTACGTGGGCAATATTCGTGATACAGAGTTTGGTGGAAAGACCGGTACATCCAACAATCACTCCGACGCCTGGTTCATGGGTGTGAGCCCTAAGCTCGTAGTAGGTGCATGGGTAGGAGGAGAATACCGTTGCATCCACTTCAGGACGGGTGCTCTCGGGCAAGGTTCCCGAACGGCATTGCCTATCTGCGGATACTTCTGGCAATACGTGATGAACGATCCTGCCTTCCAGAAATACCACGGCAAGTTTGACAAGCCTCACGACGAGGACATCACCCGCGACATGTACATCTGTGCAAGTTATGTGCCCAAGGCTAAGGTTGACACCACTCAGGTAGACAGCACTGCACTCAACGAAGAGATCATCCTCGACGAGAACGGCAACCCTGTCATCAAGGAGATACCTGCCGAAAAGAATGAGGCAACAACAGGAACTGCCACAGAGAAAAAGCCAGGCGAGGAACAGGGCGAGAAGAAAGAAAAGAAAGAAAAGAAAAAGTCACGCCCCACAGAGCAGGCCATCAAGTTTGACGACTTGTAAACCACGCCAAGCTCTATAGTGACAGAAAAGAATAAACACAACCAAACAAAAATCGGCGATTTTCTGAAAGATGGGAATCGCCGATTGTCATTTCAAAAAAACAGGTATGGCAGAAAAAGACCACTCAGCAAGCCAGTCTGCAGAAAATCATATCGACCTGGATAATCCTGAGTTGCAGAATGCACTCCAGATTATACAGTACACCCGGCGCTCACTATTCCTCACAGGAAAGGCAGGCACCGGCAAGTCCACCTTTCTGCGCTACATTGCTGCCCACACCAAAAAGAAACACATCATTCTTGCACCCACCGGTATTGCTGCCATCAATGCCGGAGGAAGCACCCTGCACAGTTTCTTCAAGATTCCCTTCCATCCGCTGCTGCCCAACGACAGTATGTTCAGCGTGCGGAATATCCGCAACACCCTGAAGTACAACTCCGAGAAAATTAAGATCATACGCGAGGTGGAACTCATCATCATCGACGAGATCAGTATGGTGCGTGCCGACATCATAGACTTCATAGATAAGGTGCTGCGCATATACAGCCGCAACATGCGAGAGCCTTTCGGTGGCAAGCAACTGCTTCTCGTGGGGGATATCTATCAGCTGGAACCTGTCGTGAGAGAGGAAGACCGCAGGCTTCTCTCACCTTTCTACCGCAGCAGTTTCTTCTTCGATGCCAAGGTGTTCGAATACTTCCAGTTGGTGAGCATCGAGCTGAGAAAGGTTTACCGACAAAGCGACCCTGTGTTTATCAGCATACTCGACCACATTCGCACCAGTCAGGTTCCCATGAGCGACCTTCAGAAACTCAACCAGCGTGTGGGAGCCCTACTTGACGAAAGCGACAGCAAACTCGCCATCACCCTTTCCACACGCCGCGACACTGTAGACTACATCAACGACAGTCAGCTCAAACTGTTGCCTGGCGAGCCTACCCTCTTCCGAGGCAATATCCAGGGCGAGTTCCCTGAAAGCAGCCTCCCCACCCCAATGGAACTATATCTGAAGACGGGCGCACAGATCATCTTTATCAAAAACGATATAGAGCACCAATGGGTCAACGGAACCCTGGGAACCATCATCGGTTTCGACGATGACGATGATGCCAAGATATACGTGCGAACAGAAAATGGACAGGATGTCATGGTGGAGCCTGCCGCATGGAGCAACATGAGATATCACTTCAACGAGGTGGAGAAAAAGATAGAAGAGGAAGAGATAGGCCGTTACGAGCAATATCCATTGCGGTTGGCGTGGGCGATTACAGTCCACAAAAGCCAGGGCCTTACCTTCAATCAGGTGAAGATAGATTTCACAGGGGGCGTCTTTGCTGGAGGACAGACCTATGTGGCACTGTCACGTTGTACCAGTCTGGAAGGCATCAGCCTGCAGGAACCCATCAGACAGAACGAGGTCTTTGTACGCAACGAGGTGAAGCAGTTTGCCCGTCACTACAACGACCAGTCTACCATCAACACGGCTCTTACCCAGAGCAAAGCCGACAAACAATACCATGATGCCGCAGCAGCATTCGACCAGGGCGACATGCAGGGAGCACTCGACAACTTCTTCCTTGCCATACACAGCAGATACGACATCGAGAAGCCAAGTGCCAAACGACTGATACGAAGAAAATTGGGAAAGGTCAACTCCCTGATAGCTGAGAACGAGCAGCTGCGCGAAATCATCAGGCAGAAGGAGGAAGAGAAAAAGAAACAAGAGAAATTCCTGAAACGCCTGGCAGCAGAATACACTTTGCTGGGCAAGGAATGCGAGAAAGAAGGTATGTCGGCTGCTGCCATCGCCAACTACAAGAAAGCACTCGAACTGTGCCCCGAGCATCCCGAGGCTAAAAGAAGACTAAAAAAGTTGAACCCGTAAATGGATTCAACTTTTTTTCTTTTTATCTTGTCCGCATTCTGATTCAAGATCAGTTCTATTTTCCTATCAGTTTCTTATTGACCTTAAACCGATCGAAGCCCAATCCATAGACACCGATAACAGCACTCTGGCTGACAAACGCAGAAGGGTCAATCTCATCTATCAGGCGGAATATCGTCTGCGACTCACGCTGACGGGCCAGCACAAAGAGCATGTGCACATCCTTGCCACTATAGCATCCATGACCGTCCATCACCGTACAGCCTCTGTCGGCAGCTGTATTGATGGCGGCACTCAGTTCCAGATACTTGTCCGAGATGATGAAGAACTGCACCGATCTGCGAAGTGTGTTCACCACATGGTCTACACAAACTGAGCAGACAAAAAGGCACACATAGCCATAGATCACCATCTCCCAGTCTTTCAGCACCCAGTAGGAACTCGTGACAATACACAGGTCGCAAATCATGATGGCATGACCCAACGAGATGTTGTAATACTTGTTCACCATGGCTGCCACCGTATCAGAGCCACCCGTAGAACCATTGCTCGACAATCCCAATCCGGCACTGCATCCCATGAAGAAAGCTCCCACCACTGTTGCCATGAATGGCTGGTCGTGCAAGAGCGTGATCTCGTTTCCGCCATGACTCTCTATCAAGCGGGTGACTACGGCAAAGACTGCCACGGCATACACCGTCTTCAGGCAGAAGCGCCATCCCAATGCCCTATAGGCCAATACCAAAAGAAAAATATTGAGACCGAAATAAGAAAACGATACAGGAATACCGAAGCCCCAATACAGGATAGAGGCAATACCGCCTACACCGCCCATAGTGATATGGTTGGGAAGTAGGAACACGTTAAGACCGATACTTCCGATAACCATGGCTAAGGCTATCACTATGTAATCACGTATCTCATGAATTTTTGTTTTCCTCGTCATGATGCTGTTTTGATTATTTTTTGATTTTGATGTGTATATTATTTGGTATATTTCTTGCCAAGTCCCTTGGCGAGTCCGCCCTCACTGGTCTCCTTGTAGAGCGAAGGAAGATCATGACCCGTCTGACGCATCACCTCCACCACTTTATCAAACGACACACTGTGATGACCGTCGGAGAAAGAGGCATACAAGTCGGCATCCAAGGCACGGGCTGCAGCAAAGGCATTACGCTCGATACAAGGTATCTGAACCAGTCCGCATACCGGGTCGCAGGTCATACCCAAGTGATGTTCCAGACCCATCTCGGCAGCATACTCCACCTGGGCAGGACTTCCACCAAATAACTGGCAGGCTGCAGCCGAAGCCATCGCACAGGCCACGCCTACCTCACCCTGACAACCCACATCGGCACCACTTATCGAAGCATTGTGCTTGACGATGTTGCCCACAAGACCGGCAGTAGCCAAGGCTCTCAAAATGCGCTGTTCGCTCATGTCGTGAGCTTCCTGCATGTGATAGAGCACCGCTGGCAACACGCCACAGGCACCACAAGTAGGAGCCGTAACTATGGTTCCTCCAGATGCATTCTCCTCGCTCACGGCCAGGGCATAAGCATAAACCAAACCTCTTGACTGCAGCGAGGCGCGATAGCCCTTAGCTTTGGTGTAATAAGTGGCAGCCTTACGAGGCAGATTCAGCGGACCAGGCAACACACCCTCATGGTCGAGACCGCGACGAATGGCTTCCTTCATGGTCTGCCATATCGTCTTGAGATAGTCCCAGATTTCCTTGTCCTCACATTTCTCTACATATTCCCAGAAAGAGCGGCCGTTATCGTAGCACCAGCTCTGTATATCGCTCATCTTGTTGAGGTCGTACACTTCGGAAGCTCCCAGTTCATCATGACCGTCAATGCCATCCGAAAGGGCTCCACCGCCAATGCTGTAAACCGTCCACTCGTCTATAATATCACCATTCACGTCCCTGCCAACAAACTTCATTCCGTTGGGGTGAAAGGGCAAGAACACCTGTGGCTTCCAGATAATGCTGACAGTGTGATGTGGATGAAGCACCTCCTCTATGGCGACATCCGTCATGTGTCCCTTGCCTGTGGCTGCCAGACTGCCATACAGAGTCACCTCATACGAAGATGCGTTGCTACAGCGTTCCAAAAAGAGTTGGGCAGCACGCTGGGGTCCCATCGTATGACTGCTCGACGGCCCCTTGCCTATTCTATAAAGCTCGCGTAATGATTTCATATTCTATACTAAGTTTCTGCTTGTTTAAAACAACTATTTTCCAATCTCGTTCTATTAAGTTGCAAAATTACAAATTTTAATAGAAATACCAGCATGTTTGAACAGAAAAATCAGCAAAGGCAAATAGAAATAACTTCTGCTCTCTTCTAATCTTCAAATCAATCCACGACAAGCAAACTGTTTAAGTGTGGGCAGCGATGGTGAAGATTTCGTCCAGGGTGCCGATGCCGCCAGGAAGGGCTAAGAAGATGTCGCTCAGGGTAAGGCAATGGCAGAGAAGCTGCTGGTGGAATAAAACCAGAATCTATTCATTATGAATGAAAGATTTTAGGCAAAAGTATTCGTTCTGAGTGAAAGATTTTTGATAAAAGTATTCATTCAGAATGAAAGATTATTGGGTTTTCTCTTGCTGCTTTCAGATATTTTTCTTATTTTTGCCCACGAATCATAAAATAGTGGAGCAATGAAAGAACAGTTAAAACAAATTATATTTGAGCAGCAGGAAAACTGCAAGCATCTTATACAGGATACCATCCCTCGACACATAGAAGAGGAATGGCTTACCACCTCGGAAATCCTTATCATAACAGGTGTAAGACGATGTGGAAAGTCGGTGTTGCTGCAGCAACTGCGTGATAAGTTGGAGGAGAAAGATTTCTTCTTCAATTTTGACGATGAGCGTCTCGTAAACTTTAAGCTTGAAGATTTTGCAACCTTGCAGGAATGCTTCTTTGAGCTTTTCGGCGAGCAGCACACCTATTATTTTGATGAGATTCAAAACATTGCGGGTTGGGAAACCTTTGTGAGACGCCTTTATAACGAAGGCAATAAGGTGGTGGTGACTGGCTCCAATGCCCGGATGCTGAGCAAGGAGATGGGCACTCATCTCACAGGGCGTTATATCTCTGTAGAGGTTTATCCTTTCTCTTTTGCCGAATATCTGCAGCTGGAGCATATTGAGCCTTCGCAGAAAGATTTCTATCTGATGGCGAGCCGTTCCAAACTGTTGGGGCATTTCCGTGATTTCCTGGAGAGGGGTGGTTTCCCGAAATATCTTCAGACGGGTTCCGTCAGTTATCTATCCTCACTTTACGAGAGCATTATCTTCCGGGATGTGATGGCTCGCAATGGTCTTACGAACGACAAGGAAATTAAAGAGCTTGCGTTTTATCTTGCCAGTAATGCCACCAAGCGTGTTACCTATAATTCGCTGGGAAAGATAGTGGGCATCCGTCATCCCGAAACCATCAAGAACTATCTGGAATATATTCAGCAAACCTACATGATATTCCAGTTGCTGAAGTATGCTCCATCGGTAAAGACCCAGATGTTGAGTCCGAAGAAGGTATATTTTATAGATAATGCCATCATCAGCAGGATGGGGTTCAATGTCACGGATAACAATGGTGTAAAACTGGAGAATGCCGTTTTCATCGAATTGTTGCGAAGGGGTTACGACTTGTTCTATCATGCCGACAAGAAAGAGTGTGACTTTGTGGTGAGAGAAGGTGTAAGGATTACCCAGGCTTACCAGGTTACGATGAAGATGGATGATGAGAAGACTCGCAAGCGTGAAATAGAGGGCCTGCAAGAGGCGATGGAAATCTATGATTTATCAGAAGGCTACATCATTACGCTGAATGAGAAAGAGGAACTTACCGTGGATGGGAAGACGGTGCATATAATTCCTGCTTGGGAATGGATGCTGAAGTAATTTTCTTTTTGAGCGGGAAGGTGATAGAATAAATTTTAAGAGCGGAAGAACAGCTGGGGTTAACAGAGTTAACAGTTAACAGTTGTTTTTCCGCTCTTTCTTTGTTTTCGAACATCTGTTCCCTTTCGTGTGTGCCCCCACATCTATCTTTTTTGCTTTTCTTTCTAAAAAAGTTCCTGGAAAAGGAGAGGCATTTCAAATATTTTATATACCTTTGCACACAGATACCCATTCTGCTCACGCCGAGTTGATGCTTTCTTTCTCAAAAAAGAGAGATTGTTGAGACGAGGACTTGGGAGGGTAGTGGTATCATGACATAATAAAAGGCGTTTACTTGACGCTTTGTTCTTGACGAACTGAAACTTCGCAAACTTCATGGATTGTCACGAACATTGCAACGGTGGATGCCCTCGGGATGTGTATATCCACATCCCTTTATAGGTATGGCACATTGTGTAATGCAAGGTGTCTTATATCTGTATAGGGAAAAGTGTATCCATATCGGCGTGGGCTTCGACGTTGCTCGTTCAACAATCCAGGGCAATGCGAAGGCCTCAGTTCGTGGGACGAGTGACGAGGAGATCCCACGTCTTCCGTTTTATTTAAATTTTAGTGCTTGCTTCTATGGGGTTTCAAAAGCAGGCAGGAAAGGATAGATATGGATACATTAGAACAAGCTAAGGTGAAAGTTGAGGAGTTGGTGAACAAAGGATATAAATTGTCTTTTGAGTCAGAAGAACTCTTTGGGGTAGTGTTGAACTATTTGTTTGTGAGTGTAACTACTAAGGAAGATATGCAGGCAACTTTTCAAAAGTTACAAGAACTTTTGAAGCCTGTAGGCGAAGATGAGAATTTGGTGCAGCAGATTCGTGAAGCGTATCGTGTAATCAAGTATTTGGATGACAACGAATATTTTGCTTATTGGAAAAACTGGAAATAAAGAGGAGGATGGTTATGAAAATGATAGTTGTTAAACGTATAGTGCTCTTGTTTGCGTTGCTGCTTGGATATTCTGCTGTAAATGCTGCTGATGACTTGATTACGAAGCAAATCACAATCAAGTTGGATAAGGCTGGCACGTTGCAAGATAAGATTGGAGAGACAAAGAAATATAAGATTACCAATTTAAAGATTGCTGGTGAAATAAATGGAAAAGATTGGAAATATATCCGTGATATGGCAGGTGGAAACTATTGTATAAGTGGTGGTGGAAGCTATGGAATAAGTGAGTATACAAGTGGTAATTTGAGTAAACTGGATTTGTCAGAAGTGATTATTGTTGCGGATCCTGAAAATGGTTATGCGAAATCGATTGGTAGAGGTGGTGGGATTTCCTATTATTATGTTAAAGATAAAGAAATAATTCCCACGTGTATGTTTGTAAATTGCCGTTCATTACAAGAACTAATAATTCCATCTTATATAACCAGTATAGGTGCATCTGCTTTTAAAGGGAGTGGTTTGCAAAGTATAGTGTTAAATGATGGTATTGTAGATATTGGTACTTGTGCATTTGAAGATAGTAGGATTGCTTCTATTAACATTCCTGAAAGTTTAAAAACAATAGGATTGGATGCGTTTGCAGGTTGTAATCAGTTGGTTGCTGTATATACTAAAAAAGTAACTGACTGGTTAGGGCTTGATATCAGATATTGGGAATATAGTTATCGCCAATGGAATTTTCATAGTGCTTCCAATCCATTAAGTTTGGCTCACCATCTATATATAAATGATAAAGAAGTAGTACAACTTGAGATACCAGAGGGCATTGTAGAAATACCTGATGGTGCCTTTTATGGTGGCTCTGCTATAACAAAAGTCTTGTTTCCTTTGTCTGTGCAAAAAGTAGGCTTTGCTGCATTTGAAGATTGTAATTCTGTGTCAAGTGTTAGTATTAAAGATTTGGCGGCTTGGCTCGGTGTTGTTTGTGACCCAGGAAAAAAGAAAACAGGAGAATCCGCAAATCCAATGTTGGTAACTGGGTATAATCTTTTTTTGGATGGGAAAGCTCTTACAAATGTGAAGATTCCTTCGAACATAACGTCAATTAAAAATAATGCGTTTAGAGGATGTTGCAACTTAACAGGGGTGGAGATACCCTCAAGTGTTACTTCTATAGGAAATAGTGCTTTTTATGACTGCAATAACTTGGAGGCTATTTATGTTTGTTGGAAAACTCCATTAAAGATAGGCGCTGATGTTTTTGAAAAGGTTGATAAACAGAAATGTACATTATATGTTCCTAAAGGTACCTTCCAAGATTATTGGTTAGCAGATGTTTGGGGTGACTTTGAGAATATAGTGGAGTATGATGTAACTGGTATTGACAAAATAACAAATACGGCAGATGCCAAAGAAGTCTCTCGTTATTCTGTTAATGGTCAGCGATTATCAGCACCAACCCAGGGCTTGAACATTGTGAAGTATAGCGATGGAAGTGTGAAAAAAGTTGTCGTTCAATAGCTTCGGCTAACGAATGCAATATAGTGATAGATTAAATAGTTTTGTAGATGAGTATGTTAACTAAAAATATTATTGATATGGAGCTTTGCTACTTATTAATAGTTGTGATTTGCTGTGTACGCGTGCACATCCAAATCAATCTTTAAAAGAAAACCTGCCTTTCCATTTGGATACATTCTAGACAATTCAAAGGGAAAGAATTATTAGATCAATCATGATTGGAAGTGAAGCCTGCTAACTTCCTCTTATAGATAAGTAGGTAAAGAATTCTTTTGGGCACGAGAAATCGTGCCCTTTTTCGTGCCCTTCTTATGCTTGAAATTAAAAGTTTACTACGCTAACCCCGATAAAAATGGCGTTAGCGTAGTAAACTTTTTGCTTTTTGTCTTGTGGGTTTCATGGAAAAGTCGTAAATTTGCACTGGCAAGTTAATAAGCAAAGAATATGAGTGACATCGGCAAAATCATTGGCAGACAGCGAGAAATCGCTTTGCTGCAAGAAATATATGAATCTCCAAAGGCGGAGTTTGTGGCTGTGTATGGTAGAAGACGTATTGGTAAGACCTATCTGATAGATAAAATCTTTGAAGATAAATATGACTTCTCCATGACAGGTATCTATGAAGGTACACGCAAGGAACAATTGACTAACTTTGCACATCAGTTGGAAGTATATTCTAAGACAGAACAGAAGGTGCCAAAGGATTGGATGGAGGCTTTGTTTATGCTTCGAAAGTATATCGACACCTTGAAGCATAAAAGGCGAATCGTTCTGTTTATAGATGAGATGCCTTGGCTGGATACTCGTTATTCTCGCTTCCTCAAAGCCTTCGAACTTTTCTGGAATGAATGGGCGTCAAAACTGGATAACTTGAAGTTGATAGTTTGTGGCTCGGCAACAACATGGATGACGAATACCCTGTTGGGCAATAAGGGAGGATTGCATAATCGTGTAACTCGTTCCATCTATCTGCGTCCTTTCAATCTGGGCGAGACAGAGGAATTTCTTATCTCCAGAGGTTTCCAAATGGAACGCTTTCAGATAGCTGAGTTATATATGGCGGTGGGGGGAACTCCATTTTATCTCAATATGTTGAACCGTTCACAGAGTGTGGCTTAGAATATTGATGGACTTTTCTTCTCGGCAGATGCACCATTGAGAAGCGAGTATGGATTTCTTTTTAAGTCCCTTTTCAAGGAATCGACACTTTACAGAAAAGAGGTGGAAATCTTGGCTAAAAAATTAAAAGGTATGACTCGATCGGAATTGATAGAAGAACTGAAGGTAGAAGATTCTGGATATGTCTCGACCGTTTTTGCAGACTTGTGTAACTGCGATTTCATCCGTAAGTACTCTGCCTTTGGAAAGACGGATAGGGATTTTATGTACTAACTAACCGACCTCTATTCACTCTTCTATCTGAAGTTCGTAAAAAACTATCATGGTGAAGATGAGCATTATTGGAGTCATCGCCAGATGGATATTTCTGCTTGGGAGGGCTATGCCTTCGAGCAAGTTTGCTTGCATCATATTCCACAAATCAAGAAACGGTTGGGTATCAATGGCATCTTATCGAATGTTTGCACTTGGTCGTATCGAGGAGGCGAGGATGCTGATGGAAATAAACTGCCTGGTGCTCAGATAGACTTGGTGTTGGATAGAGGTGACAAGACCATCAATCTTTGTGAAATGAAGTTCGAAAGTCAGCCTTATTCTATTTCTTCTGATTATGCTGCTTGGTTGGTGAAGAGAAGAGAACTGTTTAAGCAAGTGACAGGTACAAAGAGGACGCTTCATCTGACGATGATAACTTCGTATGGCTTGGAGCATAATGCTGGTTGGCAAACCATTCAGAATGAAGTGGTACTGGATGATTTGTTTAAGATAGAATAATGCTGCGATAGGGAATGAGAGCGGAAAAACAAGCTGGGTGTAACAGTGTCAACAGTCAACAGTTTGTTTTTCCACATAAGGTGGCATACAAATTGTTTCCTGTTAGTTATTTGTTTTTAAACAACTATAGAATCTCCGTTCAAAGCCTTTGAACGGAGATTTGTGTGTGCTTTAACGATTTTAGTTGTGTGGTTTAACGATTTTAGTTGATCACTCTATGTGTTATTGATAATATGAGTTGACTCAGTTATTACTTATTTATAATTCACGTTGACTTACTTCAATAATATTACTTCCCTTTCTGTATAAATGCTGCTTGAAGGGCGCAAAAGTGCCCCAAGTAGGGCACATTTGTGCCATAACTGAGCATTTTTTTACCTGCATCAGTATTTTTTTAAACGGATTACGCAAAAACCCTTCACCCTTCATCTATTCGTGCGGAATGCCGATAAACACAGGGGTTCTGAGACTGAAAAGCAATTTCTAACCCTTCATCACCCTTCATTACCTTTCATCTTTTACCCATTTCCTGATTTCGGTTGACATCCAAAACTTGGTCCAGGCACCTATTAAGACCAGTCCTGGTCTTCTATTAAGACCCAATTAAGGCTTCTATGATGCTTGCATTGAAGCAAAATTCTCATTCAAACATGCCTTCTGCAACTTCATGAAACACTTGTTTTCTCTTTATTTCAGCTCTGTTTTTGTGAGGCAAGGTCTAAAAAGAGTAGCTGCTTATCAATTAAAATGATGGGAGATGAAGGGTGATGAAGGGTGGAAAAGTGCCATTCACCCTCTGAAACCCCGATAAACACAGGGGATTCCAAGGGATAGATGAAGGGTGAAGGGTTTTTCGCTAATTCTGTTTCAAAAATTAGCGAACAGTACCGTTGGTTCAGGGTGTCTTGTTGATTGCTATTATGCCGTGGGCTATGAGCTTTTGGGCTTTCTACCCGTGCCAACCGTTCAGGTCGAAAGATTTTTTGGGGTGCGGCTGTTTTTAAAAATGCCTTTAAAATTTTGATTTTCTGTTGAATAATCTTATCTTTGCGCTTGAGATAAGAAAGAATGCCTTTGATGAACCTTCATTGGCATAATAATAGAATAAACTATGTGGCTAATGAAGAAATTGTTTACTCTCCAGAAAGGTAGGATTCTACTTTTAGTATTGATGCTGTGTTTGGGCTTTTCGAAAGTCTTGGCAGATGACAGTGGGCTTATCACCGAGCAGATTAAGATCAATGTGGTTGAGGCTGAAACATTGTGTGATAGAATCAAGAGTGATTTGAAGTATAAGATTACCAGTCTTAAACTTTCTGGTGAATTGAATATTATTGATATTCAGTCATTAGTGTCCCGATTTTTAACGGGACACTAATGATTATTAAATATAAATATGTCAAAGAAATCCACTTTTGCGTAATTTTTCTTGCAGAAAAGTTTGTGTTCTCAATGATTATTCGTATCTTTGCAGCACGAGAACCCGCCAAGCCTCTCAACGATGCTCAAATGTGCGGGTCGTTTTTGTTTTTATAGGTATATGATAGCAAAAATTCCGTTTATAAAAACATATTCCACACCCCATGAGTTAGTGCAGCTACTCAAAACAAGAGGTATGGAGATAACCGATGAGGAAAAGGCTCAGCATTATCTTTCCCACATCGGTTACTATCGTTTGTCTGCCTATATGTACCCATTGTTTTCTATTCCCAAGGATCAACATCTATTCAAGCAGGGAGTAACATTCGGTAAGGTTATGATGTTGTATCGCTTTGACAAGAAACTGCGCCTACTCCTGTTCAATGAGATTGAAAAGATAGAGGTTGCTGTGCGTTGCGCTATCGTCAACTTTGGAACGGAAATGACAGGCAACCCTTTTTGGATGACTGATGCCAACAAATTCTCAAATCCGTCCAAGTTCAATCGCTCTATACGTCTTATAGAAGATGAACTAAACCATACAAAAGAGGATTTCATTAACCATTTCAAAGAGACATATACCAATCAGTACCCACCTTCATGGATGCTTACCGAAATATTGCCATTTGGTGTAATCACCAATATCTACGCTAATATCAAGAATAAAAAGATCAAGAAGCGTATTGCCCAGTCATTTGGCTTGCAAATTGCACCTTTTGAATCTTGGCTTACCGTTATCACTGTAACAAGAAACTCATGTTGTCATCATGCACGTGTATGGAATAGGGTATTCTCTATTCGTGCTACCATGCCTATCAGAATGTCACGTCCTTGGATAACCTTGCCGACAGACCCCTTGAAAGTGTACTTTGATATGTGCATCATCAAGTACTTCCTCGATATCATATCTCCAAATAACGATATGCTTGACAAGATGAACAGACTTTTTGCTACGTTCCCTGAAATAGACAAGGCTGCCCTTGGTTTTCCTTCTAGTTGGAAAAATGAACCACTGTGGCAATAAAAGGCATATGGAGTGACTACGAAACACCTCACATCACCCACTTTTTTGTGTTTTTGGTGTAAGAGAAAGTTAAATACGTTAAATCTTCACCTTTTCGTATCTAAACAGAATCCACATAGCCACTTTTCTAGCGTTTAGAGCGTATAATACTGATAATCAACCAATAATAGATACAAGAACTGTAAAGAAATACAGAATATAGAACTTCCTTCAGGATTACTTGAAATAGCGGAGGCTACGTTCGAAGGTTGTAGGTCTCTATATAAAATAGTATTGCCATCTCAACTCGTAAAGATAGGTAATAGGGCGTTTTACCAAAGTGTTTATTTGCAGCAAGTAGAATTTCCCAATACACTTCAAGAAATTGGGGAATATGCTTTTTATAACATTTTTCTTTCAAAAGTAGATTTTCCTCCTAATCTTGTTAAGATTGGTAGCTGCGCTTTCCAGTACGATTACTTCCAGGAATTAAAGTTGCCGAAAAGTCTAACAGATATAGGTGGCTCAGCTTTCGGAAATTGTAAAGATTTATCTTCGGTCTATGTATCTTGGGAGCAGTTGCCAGACTTTAATGTTGCTTATGCGTTTCGTGAAGTTCCTATGGATCAATGTACGGTGTATGTGCCGAAAGGAATGGCTACAGAATACAAATCTTCTAGTAATTGGAGCTATTTCAAAAACATAGTAGAATTCGACCCAACAGGTATCGACAAGGTAACTACTTCTACCAATGCCAAGGAGGTATCTCGCTATTCCGTAAACGGTCAGCGATTGTCTGCTCCAACCAAGGGCTTAAACATCGTGAAGTATAGCGATGGTAGTGTAAAGAAGGTTGTTGTTCAATAATTTTCAACAATTAGTATACTCTATTTTTCTAAATTGCGATATTATGGAAATGGATTATAAATGGCTTAGTGAGGAAGTCTTGGCAGTTGACAACCTTGCTCCTGCAAATATCATTACGGCTTCAACATATACTTTTGGTATGCTTTATGCAAAGGCAATTTTGAGGTTGTTGTCGCTTTTGGGAGCAAAAGAAGAGGCAAAACATAAGGAGGGTTTTGTTAGAGCGGAGTATTACTTGAATCCAAAGTATAAACATGCTATAGATTATCACTTGGAGTATCTTGACGTATCGGCTATTTTAAATATGAGGGAATCGTGGAAATGCCAGATTTCTATGAGTGTTGTTATTATAATGGCAATACATACACATTCTATGTCGATTATAGTGATGATAACCCTGACCCGACAGGAAGTTCAAGTGATATTTCTTTCAGTGTTATCTTATTTTGGGAGCAATTATACAACTGCCTTTGTCGGGAATTTGAGAAAGTAAGGCGTATGAAGTAAAGTTATACCAAGAGATTAGTCTGATAAGATATGTCGGACTATAGATGAATCTAAGATACGCAGATGAATATTTTTAATAAATAAAAAATTAAAATTATGATAGAAAAAATTCTTCTAGCATTAGTTTTAATGGTATGTGTCAGAGTACACATATTAATTAAGCATTAAAAGCATTCTTTGCTATTTGCTACGGCAAATAAAAAAATTTTAGATATTGATGTGGTTTTCTGCATCTCATCGATTAGGCAACTATGGCAGTACTTGCCTTCTTAAAGATTTCTGCTATTGGGCACGAGCAATCGTGCCCTTTTTTATGTTTCTGAAGAGTTAAATCGATGAAAAAGTTTGGCGTTGTCAAGTAAGAAGTGTACTTTTGCTGCAAAAATACGTGTCTTGACACAAAAATTTTCAGCGAAATGATGTATTTTGAGCGCAAGGAATATCTAGATAAACTCATCTCTGCCGAAGGCAATGGGATGATCAAGATTATCACTGGCATCCGCCGATGTGGTAAATCTTTTCTTCTTTTCAACATCTTTTGTAAGCATTTGCTTGAAAGAGGTGTTCTTCATCATCAGCGATGCTGCTTTGCGCTATGATGTGAAGGGACACAAATATATTGGTACTGGTACCAAGTATTACTTCGAGGACATCGGTATCAGAAATGCCGTGGTAGATTTCCGACAGATAGAATTCACCCATATCATGGAAAACGTGGTTTATAACGAGTTGCGGAAGCAGGGTTATACTGTGGATGTGGGGTCGGTGGAGAGTTTCAAGCGAGATGAGAATGGCAAGCTGCAGCGTAGGAATCTTGAGATTGATTTCGTGGTGAACCGTCATGATGAACGCCTCTATATCCAGTCGGCTTATGCCTTGCCTGATAAGGAGAAGGTTGATCAGGAGCAGGCTTCTCTTTTGAATGTAAACGATGGCTTCCGCAAACTGATTATCGTAGGGGATAGATATCGTTCGGGTTATAATGAAGAAGGCATTCTGATGATGAGCCTCTCCGATTTCCTTTTGGGAAAAGAATAGATTGTCTTGAAGAAAATATCAAGAGCGGAAGAACAACTGTTAATCCAAGTTGTTGTTCTTCCACTCTTTGCTTTTGTTTCTGAGTACTTCGCTTACATGCTTCCATTCCTTCCTACATATTTAAAATGTGCATTTTTTGCCGAAAAATCATATTAATGGGAGTTTTCAACTATTGCCGTAAATGTTCTATTTAGCCTATAAAAGTTCTATTCAAAGCCTTGTCTTTGTTCTGTTTTGCGGAATAAAATCGTTAAACCACAGATAAATCTATGTTCTAAACTTTAGAACATAAGTTCGATACTTTAGGACACAAGTTCTAAACTTTGGAACATAAGTTCGATACTTTAGAACATAGATTTATAGGCTAAAGAAAACATTTACTTCCCTTTCTGTATAAGTGCTACTTAAAGAGCACTGTTGTGCCATAAGCAGGCATTTTTGCTGCATCGGCATTTATAAGAACAGCATAAATACTTATAAAATCAGCATTTATAAAAAGCAATATGTCGAAAACAAGAGTCTTATTACTTTACGCCTCCTGAATCAACGTTTTCCCCAAAAAGTGAAAAGGCCATCCTCACGGACAGCCTAATACATTTATACAAAAACATTATGAATTCTTTATTATTAGCGAACAAGATTCTACTTTATCAAAATCAATATATCTATCTAAAAGCTTCAAACAGTTAATTCGTAAGACCGGCCGCTGCCTGAGCCTTGCGACACTTGCGCTCACAATAGCGTTCGCACTGTGCACAAATGTCGTAGCCTAACATGGCACCCAAGATAAAGTCTTCTTCGGGTGTCAGTTGGCTGAGAGGTTTGTTAACCATCAGACGGATAGCATCCAGACACTCAGGCTTGCCAAAGAACAAGTTCAGTCGACCATTGCCCACAGGCTGAACGATATAACTGATGTTCTGACTTTGCAATCGGGTTATGGCAAAAGACTCAAATCGCTCGTTGAAGGTGAAAAGCACCATGCGGCGTACACCTTTTTTATATTCATATATATGATTCATCAGAACCTTCATGTCCGTTGGCATCACTTCTTTCTGTTGCATAATATCCGTCTGTTAGTTAAAAAAATGACTGTGTTACAGGAGCATTCTCCTATACCGCATTACATTAAAGCGAAGGCTTAATGGCCTCAAGCCATGCATCAATGCGTTCCTCGGTCTTATCGTCCTCGTTGACATCGTCAAGAGCAAGACCTACGAATTTTCCATCTACAACTGCATCGCTGTCATCGAAAGTATAACCCTCTGCCGATACTCCTTCGAGAACATTGGCACCACCCTCTTTGGCAGCTTCATAAAGTTCCTTCATTCCGCCACAGAAGGTATCAGGATAAGACTCAGCATCGCCACAACCGAAAAGAGCGACCGTCTTGCCGGAAAGACCTGCTGACTTCAACAGGTTGATGCCATCATACCAGTCGTCCTGCAACTCGCCTGCTCCCCAGGTGGAAGTTCCCAAAATAAGGTTGTCATGATCTGAGATGGTTGCCTCGTCGATGCTGGATACATCTACTGCACTGGTGCCCAACTTACCGGCTATTGTCTCTGCTATGCTCTGGCAGGTCCCTGTGGAAGAGCCATAAATTACAATTGTTGATTTCATACGCTATAATTACTTTAGTTACATTATTTCTTGTTTACGGCTGCAAAGATACGACGATTTTCCCAATGCCGCAATACCTAAAAATAATGGTTTGGCATGAATACCTACATATTATGACTCGACTTTGGCTGGTTCTATCAACAACAAAAAAAACTGCGGACAGATTGCGGCTCACCCGATATATCTAGGGGATTAAGCATATAGTTTTGTAAGTCTGAAAAGAAAGAATTTTATATCCGTGACTCCTCTTAAAGCAGATCTAAACGCCTTAATTTTAGCATTGAATGATTCTGCAAAGGCATTAGTTGCCCTATTGACAAAGAAATTCAAAACTTCATCATAATGCTCGTAAAGTGTGGCTGCAATAACATTGAAACTCTTAAAACCAGAATCGTCCACTTTGTTGTACCAGCGTGCAAGCGAGAGTCTTGCTGCATCTTTGATGGTATTCTTGGAAAATATCATTCTTAGCGAATGTGTGAGTGAATAAGCCTCTTTTAGGTCTGGATACGTTTCAAAGAGCACCTCTGCTCTTTGTCTCTGACTTTCTGTCCATTTGTCGGC
>CDZB01034581.1_pt1 | contig 54106 bp, 41 predicted proteins | sample 554961 | NCBI WGS metagenome assembly CDZB01 (sample SAMEA3182106, study PRJEB8094) | gut metagenome | biome: human; feature: gut; material: Stool; isolation source: human stools | place: Canada | collected 2013-02-26 | reverse complement strand
GCCACAATCTGGCGCTCTAACCAACTGAGCTACACCCGCCATAAAATTTGGCGCGCCTGAAGAGATTCGAACTCCTGACACATGGCTTAGAAGGCCATTGCTCTATCCTACTGAGCTACAGGCGCAGATACACGCTCTCCTCTCTGTGTTTGGAGCGGGTGATGGGAATCGGACCCACGCAGCCAGCTTGGAAGGCTGGAATTCTACCATTGAACTACACCCGCATTCACAACGCTAAAAGATTATATCAAAAACGCGGGCGCATTGTCAATTGATTTTTAAGGTTTTTCCCTTGTTTTTTACATTTTTTTGAAAGCCGCGCCCCTCTTGCGGCGGCAAAAAACCGCGTTAACGTATCTCTACGATCGTCGGTACCGCCTTATTCCCGTTGATCACGAGATAACAATACGTCTGACGGGGCGAATACCTCGTCATGCAGCCGGGATTTATGAGAAGAACGCCTTCCTCTTCCCCTGCAAACGCCTCGTGCGTATGCCCGAACAGCGCGACGTCGCACAGCTTTTCTTTCGCCGCGCGCACGAGTCTGTCCGTGCCGCTTTTGACGCCGTAGCGATGCCCGTGGCAGGCGAAGATCCGCCGCCCTTCGACGTCGAGCACGAATTCGCTCTGCCCGCCGAAAAAGTCGTTATTGCCCGCAACGACGTATGTCTTTTCGGGATAGGCGCGCATAAGGTCTTTCGCGTCGGAAGCCATATCGCCGAGATGCACGATGTAATCGCATTCGGAAAGCACGGTCGCGATCTTATCGAGCGGCGCGAGGTTGCGGTGCGTATCGGAGATCACGACGAGCGTCTTCATGCCCTGCCCTCTTTCAATTTTGCGGCGAGGGCGGAAAGCGCCTTTGCCCTGTGCGATACGGCGTTCTTTTCTTCCGCCGATGCAATGCCGAAGCACTTTTCGAGTTCGTCGCTGTAAAAGAGCGGGTCGTACCCGAACCCGTTTTCCCCCTCGGGGGCAAAAAGGATACGGCCGTACGTCCTGCCCGAAGCGGTCACTTCCCGCCCGTCGGGAAAGACGAGGGCGACGCAGCTTTCGAAATACGCCCCGCGCCCCTTTTCGGGAACGCCTTCGAGGTTTTTCAGAAGCAGCGCGTTGTTCGCGCCGTCGTCCCCGTGCCGCCCGCAATAACGTGCGCTGTGCACGCCGGGCGCGCCGCCGAGCGCCGCAACGCACAGCCCGGAATCGTCCGCGAGCGCAGGCAGGGAAAGCGCGCCGCACACGGCGCGCGCCTTGATGAGCGCGTTCTCCTCGAACGTTTCTCCGTTTTCCTCGATGTCTTGCGAAAAGCCCGCATCCTGCATCGAAACGATCTCGTATCCTTTGAAAATTTCCGCGATCTCGCGGAGTTTATATTTGTTGCCGCTGGCAACCACAATCTTATCCATATCTGTATTTTAGCACTTTTGCGCGGATCAGGCAAGCCGTTTCGCGAACGAATCCCTCATATTTACACCGCTTTGCCCGTTTCCTCCGCGGAAGCGGCCTCACCCTCGTTCAAAGATTCTTCGGCGATCTTGTAATTCATGTCGTTCAGGCATTTGAGTTCATAGAACCTGCCCTTCTTTTCCATGAGTTCGTCGTACGTTCCCGTTTCCACGCACTTGCCCGCGTCCATGACGACGATCCTGTCCGCGTCGCGTATGGTAGACAGGCGGTGAGCGACGATAAACGTCGTGCGCCCCTTGATCAGGCTGGAGATCGCCTTTTGCACCTGATACTCCGAAATATTGTCGAGCGCGCTCGTCGCCTCGTCCAAAATAAGGATGCGCGGATCGCGGATGAGGGCGCGGGCGATGGTCACGCGCTGCTTCTGCCCGCCGCTCAATTTGCCGCCCTGCTCGCCGATGAACGTGTCCAGCCCGTCGGGAAGATCTTTCACGAATTCGTTCAGGTTCGCCATTTCGGCAACGCGTTCGACGTCCTTTTCGTCCACGTTTTCCAACCCGTAGACGATGTTCTGCCGTATCGACCCCGCAAACAGCACGCTGTTTTGGGGCACGACCGATATAAAGTGCCTGTAATCGGGCAATGAAAGTTCGGTTATGTCGTTATCGTCGATATAAAGCGCGCCCTCCGTCGGCTTCAAAAAACCGATGATCAGGTTCATGAGCGTCGATTTGCCGCTGCCCGAAGCGCCGACGACGGCGATGCACTCGCCCTGCTTCACGTCCAGACTGAAATCCTCGACGACATACGCCGAACCGTTCGGGTATTTGTAACTGACGTGATCGAACTTCACCCGCCCGTCGAGGAATGCCAGTTTTTTCTTGCCGGCCGTCTCTTCCACGTCTTTGGAGAGCATGATCTCGGACAGCGAGTCGATCGCCTCGAACCCGACCGCAAACGTGGGAAGGACGTTGACGATCGTCTGTACCGCGCCGTTTATGGAAGCGAACATGGACTGATACAAAACGATGTCGCCCGGGGAGATCAGCCCCTTGAGCGCGAAAACCGCACAGAAAATGAGGCATGCGCCGCTCATAAGATTTGCCACGACCCAAAGCGCCGAACCGAAATAGGAATTGGTGCGGTCTACCGCAAGCCCCCGCGCCGTGAGCCTGCGGATATTCCTGTCGCATTGAGCGATCTCTTCGTCTTCCAGCCCGTGCGCCTTGGTAACGGGAAGCATGCCGAGCATGTTCGAAAACTTTGCCGAAACGATCTCGTTTTCGACGCGGTATTTATGGTTTTTGCGGCTCATGCGCTTGCGGAAAAACTGCGTAAGCAGAACGTTCGCAGGGACGATGATCAGAAAGAACAGCGTGACGAGCCTGCTGTTGTACACGGAAATCCCGATGGACACGAGCGCGACGATGATGTTGGGGATCAGCACCTTGATCATGTTCGTATTCAGGGCGTCCACGCTTTCGATGTCTTTGAGGAATTTGCTCTGCAGCTTCCCCGTTTCGATCTCTTTATGGTATGTAATGGAAAGATGCTGCAGCTTTCTGATGACCGTGCCGCGCATCCCCGCGCCCGTCTTTCGGATCATTTTGTCCGTAATGCGCGAATAGACGACGTGCGTCGGGATATTCTGCAACAGCACGACGACAAGAACCGCGCCGTTGATGATCAGGCCGCGCACCGTTTCGCCCGTGAGCTGACTGCTCGCCAGATCGATGATGTTGGCGGTTATGATCGGAATGACCCAGACGGGCAGATTTTTCAGGATGAACATGAAAAGGCTCAAACAAAAACCGCCCTTGTTTTTCTGCAAGAGCCGCTTATAGTACAGAAAGCCCGTACCGCGTTTTTTTCCGTTTTTCGGAGGGGCGTCCTCGTCGAACAGGTGTTCAAAATCGGGAATCACATTGTCGCTGCGCTTATACTTGGAAGTTTCCGTCCCTTTCGCCGCACTCATACGTTCTCCTTGCGGGTGAGCCTGTTTTTTTTAATCGCTCATCGTTCCCCTGCCGGTGGCTTTATTGTATCACCCGTTTTCGGAATTTGCAACTGCTTTCGCTCAAATTTATCGATCGAAATAAAAAAAACAGCGACGGAACATACAGGCGCTCTTCCCGATACGCAACACGAATCGCCCGATAAATCGAATCATATTTTTTGATTTCTGCGCCCGATTTGTGCCCAAAACGGCAAAAAACACTATATACGGTAATTTTTAATGAAAACAATTACCGTATATAGTGTTTTTGGTGCGGATGACAGGATTTGAACCTGCAAGGTTGCCCACCGGATTCTAAGTCCGGCGCGTCTGCCAGTTTCGCCACATCCGCAAAGCCCTTTCAGTTTACAACATTTGCAAAAAAAAGGCAACCGTTTCCGCGGAAAAAGGCGGCCAAAGGCCGCCTTTCCCTGAATTTCAGTTATTGCAGCAGCGGCGCACCACTTTGCATTTGCAGCAGAGCGCGTACTGACGGTTGTAATAATCCGCGTCGCAGCAGACGGAATCGCCGCCGTGACGGCCGAAGCCGGAGCAATCGCGCCGGCAAGAGCAGCAGCTATTCTGCGAACAGGCACTCGCCCGGCCGCAGCAGCCGTTTCCGCTTTCCGAATCGCCGCAACAACCGCCGCGCCCGCGGGCATTCCCGCAGCATTGATCGCAGCCGCAACTTTCATTGCAACCGCACCCGTTGCAGCCGAACAGCAGCAAATAAAGCAAACACATGATCTTTCGTCCCCTTTTGTAGATAGTGAGATTTCCCTCTCTTCTATCATCATACGAAAGAACACCGTTTTTTGTGCGTACAAAAGGGGAACGCGGTATATGCGTTCCCCCGCTTTTCATGCTATTGTTCTGTTTTGCCGGCGTCGTCGCCGACGTTCTCCTCTTCGGAAGCAGCAGTCCGTTTCTTTTCGCGATAAAGCGCGACGGCGACGAACATGACGACCGGAAAGAAGATGCCGAACGCAATGCCTGCCTGTATCGAACCGCCGAAGCCGTCGGCGATCGCCCCGACGGCGGAAGGGCCGGACATACACCCGACGTCGCCCGCCAGCGCGAGGAGCGCGAACAGCGCCGTGCCGCCCTTGGGGATCGTGGCGGACGCAAACGAGAGCGTGCCCGGCCACATGATGCTGACGCAAAAACCCACGATGCCGCACCCGACGAGCCCGAGCCACGCGGCGCTTTGCGGCGCGAACGCGCACAGCGCATACCCGCCGACGCAACCCGCCGCGGAGATCATCAGCGCGGGTTTAATATGCAATTTCGCTCCGAATTTCGCAAACAGCACGCGGGATATGCCCATGCACACGGCAAACAGACAAGGCCCTAAAAGATCGCCGAGCGTTTTGGAGACTTTCAGGCCCGATTCCGCGAATGCGGACGCCCACTGGCTGACCGCATTTTCGCAGCTTCCCGCACAGAGCATCAAAAGCACGAACAGCCAGAACATGCGCGATTTCAAAAGCGATCCGACCGTCATGCCCTTGCCCTCTTCCACGGGCTTGAACAGGGGCACGAAAAGGAAACAGATCGCATTCAAAAAAGGCACGGCAGCCCAGACACATGCGAGGATCTGCCAGTTTTCGATACCCGCCAGCACGAAATAGAGCGTGGACAACGCGACGACGGCGACCTGCCCCCAACTGTAAAAGGAATGCAGAAGCCCCATCTCCGATTTTTTGTTTTCCGAAGGGCATGCCTCGATGACCGGGCTTACAAGCACTTCGATCAACCCTCCGCCGACCGCGTACACGGCGGAAGCGATAAACAGCCCGACCGCGGGGACGGGCAGAACGTCGGGCAAAAAAGCCAGAAGCAAGAGCCCGCCGCCGGCAAACAGATGCGCCGCGACCATGCACGGCCGATACCCTATTTTGTCCACAAACTTCGACGAAAGCAGGTCGATCAAAAGCTGCATGCCGAAATTCACCGTGATCATCGTGCCGATCAAGGTGAGCGATATGTTGTACTGCGTATTAAAAGTCACGAACAGAAGCGGTGCAAAATTGACGATGATCGCCTGCGTGACGTATCCCGTATAACAGGCGATTTTCGTATGCCTGACCCCGAGCGCTTTCATAATAAAATACCTATTCGCAAAACTTTCTCAAAGCGGCAATTCTTTGACCATCTGGAGGTATCCGAGCGGTTCGTACCCGAGCCTGCCGTACAGCGCGCGGGCCCGCACGTTTTCCGCTTCCACTTCCAGGCGGATGCGCGCAAAGCCGTTATCCCTTGCGTATTTTTCGATAAAGGCGAAATATTCTCTGCCCAGCCCAAGGCAACGGTATTCTTCGAGAATAAACAGCTCTTCCAGCCACAAAACTTTTCCGCCCGCTTCGCGCGAATACGTTTTTGCCGTGAGCGCAATGCCGACGGGCTTCCCGTCCGCCTCGACGATATACCCGTCCGCATACTCGTCCGAACGCATCAGTTCTGCAAAAGCGCGTTCGTGGTACTCTTTCGGGATCTCGTGCGCCACGGCGGGCGACGCATAAAACATCTCCGAAAAACGGAGGAATACATCCCTGTCCTTCTTTTCTATTTTACGGATCATAAAGCACCTCATCCGGGCAGTAAAATATAAAACAGACATACCCGACCGATATCGTACACCCCCACATTATATTAAGTCGGGCATACTCTTGTCAATCATATTCCGGCGTTTTCCGCACAAAAAAACTTCCCGCGGGGCGATATGCCGCGGGAAGCCGAATTTACGAATTTTTGGTGTTTTGTTAACAATATTTTAACATAAAGCCGCTATAATGCCATCACAGGACAAGGGACGGGGCGGCATAAACGCGCGTTTTCAATTCACTGTCGAGCAGATACAAAGAACGCGCGTCCGAACCGAACAGTTCCATCTTGCGGATGAGGTCGGAAGCGTTTTTCTCTTCCTCGCCCTGTTCCTTTACGAACCAGTCGAGGAACTGCATGGTGCGGAAATCTTTTGCCGCGTTTGCCGCCGCATAGATCTCGTTGATCTCGCCCGTGATATATTTTTCGTGTTCGAACGCGGCTTTTAAGGGCGCCATATTGTCCGTAAGCGCGGCGGAAGGCTTTGCGATCGCGTCAAACGTGACCTTTTCCCCGTTGTTCTGCAGATATTTGACCATGAGAAGAGCGTGATCCATCTCTTCCTGCGCCTGTACATAATACCAATTATAGAAGCCGTCGAGACCGGCTTCCTGATAATAATTGGCAAATTCGAAATAAAGGTAAGACGAATAAAATTCTTTATTGATCTGGCTGTTCAAAAGCCTGCTCACGTTTTTGTCCATAACGATCTCCTTTTATATTCTTCCGTTCAGTTCATATTATAACCCTTTTTGCCCTTTTTTTCAACCGATCGGTCGCAAAATAAAATAATCGACAAGTGTTGACAAACATGGCTTTATCGGTTATAATGCTGTAAACGGAGGGATATATGAGAAAAGAAGACAAACGCAGCAGAAAAACCATCAAAGCGATACAGGACGCGCTCTTGCGTATGCTGGCCGAAAAGAGATTGTCAGACATTAAAATCGTCGACCTGTGCAAAAATGCCGACATCAACCGGACGACCTTTTATCTTCACTTCGAAAGCACCGAACAAGTTCTGCTTTCCATCAGGGAAGAAATCGTCAAACGTATATTTGACAGCTATAAAGGCAATTCTTTCTTCTATACGCTGGAACATCCGCTCGGTTTCCTCACAACGTGTACCGAAGTGATCTCTTCTTATGACGGGTTCGAAAACTTTGTGCGCAATTCCCCGGAGGCAGCGTACTTTCTCGAAAAGCTGAAAAAATGTTTTGCCGCGAGAGCTTATGCCGATTTCGTGAACGAAAACGCGGGCTCGGACGATCATGCGTTTTACATCATCGATTTTATGACGGCGGGCATGCTCGACGTATTCATCGCGTGGCTCCGCTCTGAGCAGGAGACCCCGTTGGAATCGATACTCGATAAATGCGCGAAACTTTTGTCGGCGGGGCACGAAGCCCTCACCGATCGCTGACGCATTCCGATCCGAATCGGCCCGCATCAAATCAATAAAAAATCATATTCCGCCGCGCGCAGCCGCACGGCGGGAGCATCGGAGCGATTTTTATGAAGATTGCGATCATTGCAGACGTACTCGGAGAAGAAAACAACGGTACCACCATCACGGTCAAAAGACTGATAAAAAACCTGAAAATGCGCGGGCACGAAGTGGAAGTCGTTTCCCCGGGCGAAACGGACGAAGAAGGTTTTCATTCGGTCGGCAAAAGAGATTTCAAGATATTTAACAATTACGTTAAAAGGAACGGGGTCGAACTCGCCAAGCCGGACGAAGCGCTTTTGAGAAAAGTCATCGGGGATTGCGACGTCGTACACATCCTGATGCCCTTCAAAATGGGAAAAACGGCGATACGGATCGCAAACGAACTGAAAAAGCCGGTTACGACCGCCTTCCACGTACAGCCGGAAAACGTAACGAGCCACGTGGGCCTGCAAAAAAGCAAAACCGCCAACAATTTCCTGTACAAATATTTCTATGAAAGTTTTTACCGCTATGCCGAATACATCCACTGCCCCACGCAGTTCATTGCCGACACTTTGAAAAAACACGGCTATGAGGCGGACATGCGCGTCATCTCCAACGGCGTAGACCCGATCTATAAACCCGAAAAGGAAGAAAAGCCCGCCGACCTCGAAGGGAAATTCTGCATCCTTACCACGGGAAGGCTCACGAAAGAAAAATGCCAGAGCGATCTTTTGAAAGCGGTAAAACAGTCCAGATATTCCGATCGGATACAAGTGTTCATCGCGGGAGACGGGCCGCTGCGGAACAAACTCGAACGGATGGGCAAAAAACTACGGAACAGGCCGGAGATAGCCTTTCTCCCCAAGGAGGAACTGGCGAAACGCATCAATTACAGCGATCTGTACGTGCATACATCCTATGCGGAGATCGAATCGATCGCGTGCGTGGAAGCGATCACCTGCGGCCTGGTTCCCGTCATCGCAAACAGCGAAATGTCCGCCGCCCGTTATTTTGCCCTTTCGGAAGACGACCTGTATTCATCGGGCAACAGCGGCGCCCTTGCCGAAAAAATAGACCGCATGATCGAAAACCCCCGCCTGCGGAAAGATCTGCGAAGCAGGTATATCGAATTTGCGGAACAGTTCCGCATAGAAAAATGCATCGACCGCATGGAGGAGATGTTTGAAGATGCGATCGCACACAGACACCCCGAAAACGCCCGCGGATAACTGCGCGGACGAATATCTCCGAAACAGGGAAGATCAGGCGCGCGGCCGCACAAAGCGTAAAAACCTGCCGTTCGATTTCTACAAAGCGGTATACATCTATGTGCTCGGCGGCCTGACGGGAACGGTTTGGGAAACCCTTCTGAACCTGATGCGGGGGCGCGGTTTCGTGTTCTGCAACGGGAGCATAGCCTCACCCTTCAATTTCGTTTACGGTACGGGCGCGCTCGTCATCATCCTGCTTTTGCGCAACAGGGACAAGTGGTGGCAAGTTTTTGCGATCGGCTCCGTCGGCGGCGGCGCCGTGGAATACGTATTGAGTTTCCTCGAAGAGACGGTGCTCGGTACGCGCTCCTGGGATTACTCGCACAAATTGCTGAACATAAACGGGCGTACGACCGTCCCCTATATGCTCTTTTGGGGCGTGCTGTGCGTCTTTGTCGTATTCGTCGTATACAAGCCGCTCGACAGGCTTTTGGAATCCCTGCCGAAAAAGGCGATGAAAACGATCGCGATCGTTTTGGCCTGCTGGATCGCGGCGGATATGCTTCTGACCCTTTCCGCGCTCGTCCGCTACTCCGCAAGGGCGCACGGATTTGCGACTCATACCGCGCTCGGGGAACTCATCGACCGCGTTTTCGGCGACGCGTTCATGAAACGGCGCTTCCCCGCAATGAAATTCTGACCACACGATCGCAGTTCCATAAAAGTACTTCTCCTTAAAGAGAAAAGAGCCCGCTTCGGCGCTTTCAGCGCCGAAGCGGGCTTCTTTTCGAATATCTCTCATCGGTCGAGCGCCGCCCCGCGGCGGGCAGATGCCGTTTTCGAACCTTATTTATCCGTTCGCGCGCAGCTGCGCGAGTTTTTCTTTCAAAGCAATATACGCCCGGGCGGGGTCGGAAATATCCCTCACCGTCGTTTCCATGGGGCAAATACCGTCCCCTTTGCGGTTGACGATGTGCGGAACGAGGTTTTCGCACGCATAAGGGATGCCGTGCGCGCGCAGGACTTCCGCACCCGCTTCGGAAAGCACTTCCGCCCAGACCTCTTCGATCCCCGCACAGACGAACAGCAGCGCCGCCGCCTTGCCGACGATTTTGTCCGCAACGGAAAAGCCCGCAAGGTCTTTCCCTTCCCCGATAAATCCCATCATCGGGGAAATGCCGCGATCGTCTCCGACAAGCGTCTGTTCTCCCCTGCATAAGGCGATCGAATGCCCCGCAAGAAGAGACTTTGCGCGGTCGAGGTCAGTCATCGTTCTTTTCCCTCTTCATGAGCGCGCCGAGCCCCATGACGATGAACGGCACGAGCACCGCCTGCAAGACGAGCCCCGAAAGCCCCGTCCGGATCTGCGACCAGACCGTCGCGGGCGTGAAGGGTGCGACGCCTTGGAATATCACCGAAAGGAGCAGGAAAAACGCCCTGCCCGAGACCGCCGCCAAAAGGACTGCGGGGAACGCCATCCAGCCGTTTTCGGCGATCTTTTCGGAAAAGAGCCCCGAAACGACGGCAAACACCGCCAGTTCCGCCATCATGAACGGAAGGCGCGCCGCGGCGGGCATCGCTTCGCCGAACGCGGACGTGAGCGCAAAACTTGCGAGCGGGGAAGCCAGCCCCACGCCCAGCCCCCACCACGTGCCGAGCAGGCAGCCGCCCAACAGCACGGGCAGATACATGGGCAGCAGGCGCACGCCGCCCGAAGCGCCCGCCGCGAGGTGTACGAGCTGCGGCAAAAGCACCGCGAGCGCCACCACGCCGAGCGCGACGAGCGATTTGACCGTGATTTTTACTTTCAACGATGCGCCCCTGCGGGCGAGTACGCTTTCCAACATAACCTTTTCTCCTTTATTGGTCGGCGAACGCCGCCCGCTTTATTTACCGAAATATGCGGCGATCTCCTTCATGCGCGACATCTGATCCGCGCGGAAAGGGCAGCGCCTGTTGCAATGCCCGCACCCGATGCAGTCGGCAGCGGTCTTTGCCAGATTTTTATAATGATCGGCGGCGAGAGCGTCGCCCGCGCGTGCCAGATCGTAATATTTGTTGACCGTTCCCACGTCTATCCCCGCGGGGCAGGGCTTGCAGTGGTTGCAGTACACGCATTTGCCCGCCGCGTCCTGCGGGGCGAACGTACCGATGACCGAATAATCCTTTTCCTCTTCGGAAGCGGAAAAATATCCGAGCACGCGTTTCAGATCTTTTTTATCCCTGACGCCCGGAAGCACCGTGAGCACGCCCGGTTTATCCAGCGCGTAGCGGATGCACCGGTATTCGGTGAGCGCCCTTCCGAACGGCGAGGTTTTCGCGTTCAGAAGCTGCCCGCCCGAAAAAGCCTTCATCACGGAAATGCCCACGCCTTCCTTCTCGCAGCGGCGGTACAGCCGCATGCGCTCTTCGGCGCCGCCGTTGGCAAAGTCGCCGTGATGATAATCGTAGCCGGGATTGATGCTGAACATGAGCATGTCGACGAGCCCCGTGTCCAATATTTTTTCCGCAACGGCGGGAACGTGCGAAGAGAGCCCGATGTGCCGCGCGACCCCCTGCTCTTTCAGCCCGAGCAAAAAGCCGAGCGCGCCGTTTTTGCGGTAACGCTCCCAGTCGTTCTCCTCATCGATGCAGTGAATGAACGCGTAATCGATGTAATCCGTCTTTAAGTTTTTCAGCTGCCACTCGACGCTGCGCTTAACGGCGTCTCCGTCCGTCGTCCAGCCGTATTCCCCCGCGGAATAGTCCGCGCCGAAATGCAGTTGATACAGCACTTTATCGCGCACGCCCGCAAAGGCGCTGCCGAACGCGGGAAACGTTTTCGCGTTACTCGTGGCAAGATCGTAATAATTGACGCCGCTTTCGTAGGCTGACGCGAGCGTATCCGCCATCTCCTTCGGGTCTGCCTCGCAGATCGCGGACGTGCCGAAGCCGATGACGCCGATACGATCGCCCGTACGGCGGTTGACGCGGTATTCCATACCCTTACACCTCGGCGCTATTATAGCACAGGGAAAGCGATATGTCTAATGCTTATTTGTTATCGCGCGCCATGCGCGGCGGCTATAACGGCAGGCGCGGCCATGCGGAAATCAGCGGAAATCCTCGTACTCTTTCAGAAGTTCCGCGGAGATGCTCGGCGGGATCTTTTTGAAAGCGCGCTCGAACATGTCGCGCGTGAGCGGGATGGGCGAAGCAGATTTTGCCGCCTGCAATTGTTCGAGGGCGAGGCGGCACGCCTCTTCGATGATGCCGCAGATGTCCGCCGCGGAATAATACGCGTCGCGCACGGATACGCGGCCGAGCGACGTCTCCCTGACCGTCGAGCGTTCGGTCATATCCAGAACGTCCTCCGCGGTCACGCCGTCGAGCGCGATCCCTTCGAGTTTGGACGAAATGATGGCGCGCTTGGCTTCCAGATCGGGCGGAGTCACGTGGATAAGATGGGAAAAACGCTTGTAGCGCAGGTATGCGGGGTCGATCACGTCCGGGCGGTTGGTCGCGGCGATCATGATGCGCTTGGAACCGTCCACGCCGAAGCCGTTGATGCGCTGCAAAAGCTCGGTCGTGACCGCCGCCTTATAGTCCTTCGTGTCCTGCGTGCGGCGGCTGAATATGGACTCGCATTCGTCCACGAACAGGATCGCGCCGTCGGGGCAGGCGTCGATCTCCTGAAAGATCTGTTTGACCGCCTGTTCCGATTCCCCCACATACGATTTGAAGATGTCCGCGGGGGTGACGATGAACAGGGGCAGGTTCATGGCGTTGGCGATCGCCTCGGCGAACATGGTTTTGCCCGTACCGGGCGCGCCGTACATGAGCATGCCCAGGCCGCCTTCCAGCTTGTAATATTTGAGGATATCGGGGTTCTGCGCCATGAACATGAAACTCATGACGAGTTTTTTTACGTTTTCCAGCCCCTTTACGTCGTCGAACGTCGTATCGGGCACGCGGCTGGTGATGACCGAACCGTACCTTGCCGCGGCCTCGGTGAGTTGTTTGCACTGCTCGTCGTACTTTTTGTGTTTGTCCTCGTCGGTCACCCTTTGGGAAAGGGTGCGCGCGATCTGCGCCGCGTGCAAATACTCCGCGCGCAGTTGCTGTTTTTCCTCGTCGCGGATGTCGTTTTTGTCCTTCCTGCCGCCTTTAAGAGAACGGATTTTTGCGATGCTCTCGTTATAATCCTTTTCCAGTTTTTCGACCGAATCCGTCTTTTCGTTTTTGGGGGCGCGTCCTATTCCTGCCATACACGTTCCCCCTTACAGAATGTCGCTGATGTCGTCCACGCCGCCCTGCGGAGCGCCGCCGGGCGCGGGCGCGTCCGTCGTTACGCCCTCTTCGCCGCGCTCTTTGAGCATTTCGGCGATGAGCGTCTGCGCCTTGCTCGGCCCTGCGGGCGCGGGCACGGCCTTGCCCTGCGCGATGCGCTTTTCTTCTTTCAGCCTGCGCTTTTCGTCGCGCTTGTTCATGGTAAAGCGCATCCTCTCGCACGAGGAACGCAGCGCCTGCATGATGTCCTGCGCCATCTGCTGCTGGCCGAGGATGTTGTCGATCGCGACGGTCATGCGGTTGCGGTTGTTGCGGATGACCTTGCGGATGCGGCGCTTCCTCTTCCAGCGGGAAAAGAACCCGTAATTTTCTTTGAGGGAATCTTCCTGCAGCATGGTGTCGAAATTGATCGCCGAGTCGATAAAACTGATCGCCTCGAACATACAGCTCATCGCCACGTTGATCGCGGTGAGCATTTTGATGACGTCCTTCATTTCCAGCGCCACGTCGAGGAAAGACAGCATCATCTGCGAGCGGAAATCTTCCTGCCCGTATTCGAGGATGAAGTCCACCGTCTTGTTCGCGAGGTCTACGATCTTCTGGTCGAGGTCGCGGCTGCGCTGTTCGCGGGCGCGTTCCTGCTTTTTCTTTTCGGCGATCTTCTCGTAATCGCCGAAGGTATCGTGTTCTTTCTGTTTCGGCATGATTTTACTCCTTATCAGATCATTTTACATATTTTCCGATCGCCGCGGCGAGCGACTCGCGCTCCGCTTCGGCGTTGTCGATCCAGTCGTGCGCGCAGATCCTGTGCAGGTTCCAGCCGCAGTCTTTGAGCGTCTGCACATAGCGCATGTTGTAGTCGAGATAATTGTATTTTCCGCCCGTCGGCTTTTCGCACCACACGCCGAGCTGCGCTTCGCCCAAATCTGCGGAAAGCACCGCGATCGGCATGCGCACCGAGCCTTCGGTGACGCCGTAACCGCACACGATGCGCTCCTTTGCCACCCCGCACGACTCGATGAAGTCCGCAACGCTGCGGATAAAACCCTTGCCGGGCTCTTCCGAGACGAACTGATCCCTGCCGCCCCCGCCGAACCTGCGGGAAAGCATGAGATAGTCGCGGATGTAAGAGACGCTCTCCGCGGTGATCTCCTCGGGCTCGACCGAATGGATGACCGTCACCCCGTATTGCGCGCGCGTGACGGCCACGTTGAAGATGCACTTGCCCAGTTTGTCGCGGTTGAGCTGACCGAAACTGTTCACGACCTTCCCCTCCGCCGTTTTGCCGTAAGTCAGAGAGAGAATGAGCTGCGCGGTCTCCTGCCCCTGCACCGTTTCGATGGTCTTGAAGAAGGCGAGCTTTTCGGGCACGTCGCCGAAATGCGCGAGGGCGCGCGTCAGTTTCGCGTTCAGTTCCCTGTCCGCGCGGACGAGTTTTTTGATGCACTCGATCTGCTCTTCCCCGAAGGCGACCACGCCGAACGATCGGGTGAGTTCCTCTTTCTTTTCGTCGTAAAAGCATTCGAAATGCAGGCGGAGACATTCGAGGACTTTCTGCGCTTCCGCGAGGTTCACGCCCTTTTCGCACCTGCCCTCGGGCACGTATATATCCGTAAACCCGAGCCCCGTTTTGTGCGGAACGGGCGCGGGGAACGTGCGCATCGAAGGATAAAATTCTTTCTGCGAAAAAGCGATGAGCGACTCCGTTTTGCTCCTGTAATGGCAGACAAGTTCCTCGGCGCGGAAGGCGCGGTTGCGCAGGGCGAGCGTGAGCGCGGAAAGTTCCGGTTCGAGCACGAAACTCTCCGACCCGTCCTCGGCGGTCACGCGCTTTTCGTATTTGGAAACGAAGTGCTTGATCGGCGGCATCTGCCACTCGTCGCCCACGATGACGCACTGCTTCGAGCGGAAAAGGACGGGCAGAAGGTTTACGGGTTCGAGCTGGCTCGCCTCGTCCACGATCACCGCGTCGAAATTTTCATACTCCTCCGGGCGGAACAGAACGCTCGCCGTGGAGGGTGAGAGAATGAAGCACTTTTTGAGTTTGAGTATCGGCCCCGCATATTTTTTAAAAAGGGAACGCAGAGTCGAAGAAGGATCGCGCTCGGACGCGAGGAAAGCGAAATCGGGGTCGTCCGCGTCGATGCGCGCCATGCACCTTCCTTCGATGAGGGAGACGTCGGCCTTCTCTTCCTTTTTCTCCGCCGCCGCAAAATTCGCGAGGCTCCTGGCGACGTTTTTGCCCAGCCCGTTGCGCAAAAGCCCCATCGCCGCCATGCGCGCGGCGATGGCGAGCGCGTAAAAGGAATGTTCGAAGATCTCCGCAAACGTGCCCTCGTGCGCAGGGTCGCCCTTTTCGAAAGGCGCGAAAAATTCCCGTATCGGGAGCGCGTTTTTCGGGTCGTTTAAGATCGCGCCGTAACGGAGCGAAGCGGAAAGCACCCGCCTGTCGTCCGCCTCGCGCGCAAACACGGCGAGGTCGCCCGCGAGCAGTTCCGACGGCGCCGAATAGCCGCTTCGGAAAAACTTTTCGCCGAATGCGGCAAGGCCCGAGGAGAGCGCTTCGAGCGTTTTCCCCAGCCCCTGCGCCCCGCGCAGGGCTTTCGCCGTTTCCAGATTTTTCTCGGGCGGGCGGGAAGCGAACGGGACGGACGCAAACAGGGAGCGGAGCGCGAGCGCCGCGCACGCCGATTTTTCGGCCGCCGCGTCTGTCGGCAGGGCCGCACCGATCCCGTCAAAGAGTGCGGAGAGCGCCTTTTTGAGGTCGGCCTCCGCGAGAGCCGCGCGGCAGGCGGCGACGGCCTGCCCTATCGTACCGTCCGTTCCGGCACGTATGCACGCAGCGAAACCGGACACCGCTTTTTGCGCCGCGCACGCTTCTTCGAGGAACGCCTGTACGGGCATGCCCGCGCGCTTCGCGGCCGCGTCGGCGGCGAAAACGGCGGCGAGTTGTTCTTTTTCCAGTTTCCTGCGGAAAATTTTGAAAACGAGCAATGCGTTCTTTTCCGCTTCCTCCGCGCAGCGGAGCGCCTCTTTGAAATTGCAGACCGCTTCCACCGCTTCGGAGAACTCCGCGCCGCCCGTAAAACTCATCGCGGAAATTTTTTCGTACGCTTTTTTCGCCTTGAAGTCGAAGGTTTTCGGCTTCTTCGCGCCGCCCCTGTATTTCGCGAGCGGCGCATACGCCGCGGCGATAAATTCCGCCTCGCCGCGGCACGCCTCTTCCGAAATCACCCTGCGCGCTTCGTAGAGATACTTCTCTCCCCGCGCTTTGAGTTCTTCGTTTTTCTGCGCGAGCGAAGAGAGGAGCGCAAGATCCCCTTCCCGCAGAAAGTTTCCGTTTTCCGCATAAAAGAGGTGTGCGCCGCCGCAGACGAGGGAAAGTTCTTCAAAGGTGAGGAGCTCCGCCGGGCCGAACCCCGCCGCGGGCAGAGCCGCGCGCGCGCCGGCCTCGTCTTTCAGAGACGCTTTTTGCTCCCCGGCGGCGCTTTTTGCAAAGAGATACGCCGCGAGCGCGTCGGAGAGTTTACCGCACTCCTTTTCGATCCCCTTTGCGGAGAGCAGGGCGCGTTCCGCGTCTTCGCCGAGCGGAGAAGATATGACGGCGCGCACGTCCTGCACGCGGGCGTTTTCGCACTCGCCCAGGATCTTTGCGAGCGCGCCGTGCGCCCGCTCCGCGAGATCGGCAAGGCGGGCGTATTCCGAAAAAGCCGCCTCGGTATCCGTTTCCGCGCCGACTCCCGCCCAGGGGCATTTTGCGAACGGATGCGTTTCCCCGCCCGTCATGGCGGCAAAACAATTCCCCGCGTCATTCACCGCCGAGAGGAGAGAATCATACCGGCTGCGGGAAATTTTTACCGCGTCGCGCGGGTCGCAGAACGGTATGGTTTCGAGATTGTTTTTCAGGTATACGTCCAATGCGTCGTAATAACTGCCGCCGGCGATGCTGCCTTCCGAAAACACTTTTTCCGCATAGTCGGAAAGGAAAGTGACCGCGGAAGCCTTTTCGGCGTCGGCGCTCTCGCGCGCCTTGTATGCCGCGGAGTCCGCCGCATATTCCCTCTTCGCGCGGACGAGTGCGCGGAGATCTTTTTTGATCTCAGAAGGGTTGACCTTCGCCGCCTGCGTTTCCGTTTCGCAGTCGAGCAAAAGCACGAATTTCCGCAGCGGGGCGGGAAGTTTCGCGTTTACTTCGGAGAGCGCGGACAGTTTTTTGGAGGAGAGCAGCACTTTTTTGTTCTCCGCCATGAGCGCCGCGATCATGTTCGCGATGGTCTGCGTTTTGCCCGTGCCGGGCGGGCCCTTGATGATGAGAGATTCGCCGTTCACGACGCGGCGGATCATATCTTCCTGCACGCTGTCGCGCGGGAGCACGAACTGCGGCTCGGAGAGAAACGGCGCACGGCTTTCGGGCACGCTTTCGGTAAAAATCCGCCTGACGAGCGGATGCGCCGCGATCTTTTCTTTATTGCGGCGGATGTCGTAATACATGCACAGCTCGTCGTGGTTGTACTGGGCTATGGCGACGGTATCGCGTTCGAATTCGAACACCGCTTCGCCCGCGTCCGCGCGCTTGCAGCTCTTTACGTATGCTTCGACGGATGCGAAATATTCCTCCCCCGAACCCAACTTTTCGAGGGATACGGGTTCGTCGAACGCGCCCGCGCCGTTCGGGTGCGGGAATGCGTCCGCGACCTCGTCCCCAAGCACCTGGCGGAGTTTATGGTACAGGCAGGGATTGAAATACACGTCGTCGTCCACGAATTCGATGAAAACGGGCGTCGTTCCGACCGAGCGGATGAGGCGGATGGGAAAGACCAACAAGGGTGAAAGCACTTCCTTCACTTCGTCTTTCGAGGCGGCGACCTTCCAGCGGAGCGCGCCGACGCTCAGAAACAGCGGGTTGTTCCCTTTCAGGTTGAGTTCTTTATACACCGCCGCGATAAACGCGGAGAGTTGTTTCGCGTCCTTCGTTCCGTCCGCGCCCTTCCATTCGAAATCGTTGACGTCTCGCCCCAGGATCTGTTCGCCCGAGAGAGCGCTTCCGCGCAGGACGGTGTTGCCCGTTTTGCCGAAACGCGCGCGGATGACGGAAAGCGCGTACGCCGCCGTATCCGTGCGCAGGCTGTGCGACAGGATATATGTTTTTGTAAGTTCCCCGCACAGGTCGACGAGCTTGTTGCGCGACACCTCGTTGATGTGCAGAAGATCTTCTATGTAAGCGTCGAGATAATTTTCCATACGTTCCTCAATCGAAATCCACGGTGTGCCAGACCCGTTCGCTGTCGCGCAGGCAGTCTTTCGCAAACGCGCGCGCCTCCGCCTCGACGACCTGCACGAGGTACGCCGCAGACGAAGTGTTCGAAAAATATTTTTTGCCCGTGTTGACCAGCCATTCCGCTTTTCTGCCCTTCGTTACGCCGAAATCCGTCCAATAGCGGTCGTTCCACGGCCCGTATTCGACCATGTGCTGAAAGGCGTGATAGCATTCGTGGCAGATGCTGTCGATCATCCATTCGTAATCGAGCGTGCACGAACGCTTGAAAAGGATGCGTTTGCCGCCGTCGCAGCACAGCCCGCCCGCGCCCTTGTTTTCCAACTCGTCGAGCACGGCGACCTCGGGGTCGAACCCGATGCCGAGCGCCCGCATGACGAGCACCGTCGCCTCGCAGATACGCGCTTCGCGTATATCTTTATCCATCGTCTGCCAGGAGGAGACGTCGTCGCCGGCGAGGGTGCAGTAACGCACCAACAAACCTATTTTTTCAAAGACGGTAAATCCGCCCGCGACGATCTTTTTCACGTTCGCGGGGTTGACCGAACGGATATCGTCGTAATCGAATTCCCTGCGGGAATCGTCCGTCTTGTCCTCGGAAAGCTCTCCCCAGCCGCCGTCTATAAACAGCGCCTGCGAGGGCAGTTTTTCGAGATATTTATGCGCGGCCGCCGTGCGTTCCGCAGAAAGCGCGGCCGCCGCGGGGCGCCAGTCTTTGCCCGAAGCGAACGCGGACACCGCGCGGTTCAGCCCCGTAAACCCGATAAAAGGTAAGTTTTTGCGCACGTATTCGTAATCGCCGTCTTCCGCGCGGATCATCCCCTTTTCCTCGAAAAGGGCGACCGTTTCCTCGTAGAGCGGCATGGAAAGGTATTCGAAACTGATATCCACGGCGGACAGCCCTCCGCCGCCCGCGGCGCGCAATGCGGCCGAATAGACCTGCCTGTCGCCCGAAGGGTCGACGAGGAACGCCTTCCGCCCGCCCCTGCCGAAGCGCACCGCCGCCAGAAGGAGCGCGCCCTGCGCCTCGCCGCCGAGTTTTTCCGCGCCGTATATGAGCGCGTCGCCGTTTTTGCGGGACATGACGGAAAAGAAATTCGCGATGCTCTCCCCGCTCCGCCCGGCAAATGAGGACGCGTACACGCGGTAAAGCGCCGCGGAAGAATTTTTGACGGCGAACAGTTCCGCCTCGTCGGGGAAGGGCGTACAGAGGACGACGGCGTTCGCGAGCGCCCTGTCTCCCCTCGAAAGTTCGGGGAAATATTCCGCGTTCGCCCACTGGGAAATGCCTTCGATCTCTTCCGCGTTGGCGGCAAAAAAGCCCTCGTCGTCTTTGAGGCGCAGCTCTTCCGCCCTGTTTTCGGCAAAGGCGCGGACTTTTTCGAGTTCGCCCGCCATTTCTTCGGCGACGGGCGGGAAGGAGACCTCTTTGCCGAAAGGAGAAAGCTGTTCTTTGAATTTCTCCGCAGCCTCCAGTTTTTGCGCGAAGAGCGCGGCGACTTCGCGGCACTCCGCCTCGGACGAGGACGCGGGCTGCCAATCGTAGGTGCGCACGCGCTCCGCCTGCGCCGCCGCGTCGGACATGACTTTCTGCGCTTCGCGCGCGAACGCGCCGAGGTTTTGCAGGAGCGCGGCGGTGTTGCCGTACCCCTTTTCCTCCGCCGCCGCGCCTTTCTGCTCCGCAAAGGAGATCAGCCGCGAAAAGTCGTCCTCGTTATACCCCTCCTCGAAGTAAACGAGCGCGCAGGTCTTCGCCTGTATGCGCCACAAGAGCGCTTCGGCGCTCTCGCGGTTTTTGTCGTTGAGCCAACTTTCTTTCAAGAGGGCGGCAAGGGACGCCGCGCTCTCTTCGAGTTCCTCTTTCCGCACGCTTCTGAAATAGTTATAGTTGGCTTTGCCGAGAATATCCTGAACCGTCTGCATCCTCTTCCCTCTTTCGTACGGGCGTTATTTGTCGTTTTCGGAAAGGGGAATGAAGGCGGGGCCTTCTTCCTGTCTTTCCTTCTTTTCTCTCTCCCTGTTTTCTCCGTCCAGATCCATTTCCCGAAGCAGCGCTTCCATTTCGTCCTCCGCCTGCTTCTTTTTGAGTTCGGCGTTGACAACGGGGCGTTTGGGCTCTCTTTCCGCCTCTTTTTCCCGCTCCATGCGCAGTTCCTGACGGATGGAACGCCAACTGTCCCTGACCTCTTCGGTGAAACCGCCGTACACCTTCATCATGTCGAACACGGCGAGAATGCGGGACGCGATCTCCTTCATCTCCTCGGCGTTCTTCCTGCCGAGCAGAACGGCGCTCAATTCCACGAGGTCGATGTTTTTGGAAAGGGTCGCAAACATCGCGGGGTCGTTTTCGAACTCCATGATGCGGTCGTTTAGCCGCTGGAATTCGCGGCGGATGCCGTCGCGGTCGAGGCGGCTGTCCGCCTTTTCGTTGATCTCGCCGTCCAAACTCTCGATGCGCTCGTCCAGATCCTGCATTTCGCGCTGCATGCGCTTGATCTTGGGCAGGGCGAGCTCCGCGCTGATCTCCCCGTTGCGGTACTGCACGGTCAGGCTCTTGATCCCCGCATAGAGGTCGTCCTTATGTTTTTGCAGGCCGTCGCGCTCCTTTTCCAGCTTTTTCGTGCCGTAACGGCGCTCCGTCTCCTCGTCGAAGCGGGCGAGCGCGTCCTGAAAGACGGTCAGCCCTTCCCTGCGGCCCACGCTGTCGATGATGCGCTCGACGTCGTTGGGCGTTTCGTACCCGACTTTTTCGGCGATATAATCTTCCTTGGCGATCTCGCGCTTTTTGGGCGCGACGTCGAGTTTTTTCCACTCCTCCGCCTTGCCGAGCGCGGCTTTGAGCGATTCGACCGCCGCCCTGTCGCACATGTAAACGGAGAGCTTTTTACGCCATTCGATGATCTTTTCGACGGCTTCGCCCGCGATGTTTGCCGCGTTTACGGAAGAATTGTCCCATACCTGTCCGACCGTCTCTGCGATCTGTTTCAAAACGTCGCAGCTTTCGCGCAAAAGCGCTTTCTGCCCCTCGGAAATGTTCATGCCGAGCACCACTTCCGCGCCCCTTTCGGACGATGAGACGTATTTGAGCACCTCTTCTTTGATATTCATCTTTCCCTCCTTGCTCTGCGGCGCGGGAACGCCCGCCAGTATTTTTGTCTTTGTTTCGCCGAACTTCACGAGTTTGTCGGGCGCTTTTTTGTCCGAAAGTCTGAGCGCCAGGCGGATCAACCCCTCTATCGCGTCCCTTTCTTTCGGGCCGAACCCGCCCCCGTCCACCGCCGCGGCTACGATCTCGCCGAGGCTGTCGACGATGCCGTCCGAAAAACTCTGGCAGGCGTCGCTCGCATAGCCGCGCGATTCGAGGTCGCGGAAATCTTTATCGTAATCCACGCGGTTCGCGTCGAGCGCGTCCGCTATGCGCTGTATCTTATCGTTCATATCCTTTCTCCTTCGCACACGGCGGAGACCAGTTTTTTCACCGCGTCGCCCGTACTGCGCAGTTTCGTCTTGTAAAGGTACACGTCGTCGTCGCAGAAGGTGTAATCCAGCCTTCCCCCGTCGCTCACGAGCCGCTTGACGAGCGCGAAGCGGTTCTCTTCCAAAGTCTTTTTGACGACGGAAAGCCCGTATTTACCGAAAAACCGATGCCCGCCGTTCTCGTTGAAGAAATATGCGCAGTACAGAGAATCGTCAGACAGTCCTTCCAGCACCTCGTCGATGCGGCGGCGGTTCCTGAGGGCCGTAAACGCGCCGCCTTCGTCCTTGATACTGCCGCGCGCGTCGCATTCGGCAACGGCGAGGAAGACCCCGCGCTCTGCCATGCGGTAGACGTCGAAACGGTTGCCGACGGCGATCTTGAACATCCTTTTCAGTTCGTCGCCCGTCAGGCGGAAAATGCCGAAAAGGGGCGCTTTCTGCTTTGCGAAGCAGGAATACAATACAGAATAAGCCTGTTCTTCCCTGCCCGACTTTGCGCCTTCCGTACGGGTGACGTGAACGTCGATCCCCAGTTCCTCGCGTACCCGCGTACGGTTGAATTCGAAATTGAATTTATCGAGAGAGGCGATCTCTTCGGGAACGAACGCGAGCATTTCCAGCATGCGTTTCGCCGCATCGATACGGATCTCCTTCCAGTCGTAACGGTGGCGCACGCCGTCTTCCACTTTCAGTTCCGCATGCGAGTAGCACACGGCGCTGTAATACGCATAGGCGATGCGGCAGCGAACCGCTTCGCTGCGGTTGACCTCGACGTAATCTTTATCGTAATAGAACCCTAGCCGCGCGACCGCCATAGGATTGCCCAGGCGCGCAGACTCCTTGCAAAGTTCCACGGCCTTGTCGATGAGTTTTTGCGCGGCGCTTTCCCGCAGCAGTTTGACGTTCGTCAGCCAGCGGTAATAACTGCGCTCGGAGAGGATGAACAGTTCTTCGTTTTCCGCCGTGACCGCGAATTCGGAAAACGCGCTCATCATCTCGTGCTTGCAGTACGGGCATGCCCAGCTCCCGTCGTAAAGTTCGAGCGGCCGCTCCACCTGCCTGCCGCATTTTTCGTTATGGCAGATCATCTCGCACCCCCTTCGTCCTCTTCGGGCTCGCTTATCGTAAATTCTGCGGTGATCTCTAAAGCACGATAATTGCCGTCCGCGACTCTTGCCGTCACGCGGTACCTGCCCGCAGCCGAGGGCGCGCCCGCAAGTACGCTTTCGTTTTCCAAATCGTAATATTCATAGACGATCTCAACGCTGCCGACCGAACACACCGCTGCGGGCGAATGCGTTTCGCCGTCATAGACGAAATCCTGCCCGCCCTGCCATTGCAGGGTGACTTCCTGCGGTTCGATCGTGTAGCCGCACGTACCGCCGCCGAGGATCGCAAAATTTGCGCTGTCGGAAATCGCGGCCGTCATTGTGTGGCTGCCCGCGTCCGTCGCGTTTCCGCCGTACGTCAGCGCGCCGAGAAGTTCGGAAAGGAGACTGCCCGACAGCGAGCCGCCGTCATACGACGCGCCGACCGCTTCGATGTCGTGCCTCTGCCCGTCGTAGGTGAACGTCCTGCCGCTCTGCCACGTCAGCGTGACGCCGAGTTTTCCGATCGTATATTGCAGCGAAGACCCGCCGTCTATCGTATAGTTGCCCGAACCGAGCGTCGCCGTGACGGTATGGCTGCCCGCGTTCACGCCGCCGTCCACGCCGTATTCAAGCGAGGAAAGGATCTCGTTCTCCTCCCCCGGGGCCTCGTTTTCGACCGACAGCACGCGGGGATACTGTTCCCGCCCGTTATAGGTAAACGAGGCATCCTCCCAGTTCAGCGTGATCGCGCGCCGCCCGATCGTAAAGGAGCAGGAAGGATCGGAAATCGTATAATTCGCATCGTCGACAGACGCGGTCGCGGTATAAGAACCCGCGTCCCTCCGCGCTCCCGCGACGGTGACGGTCAGCGAATCGCCGCCCAGCGCGTCCGCCGAAGCGGTCGGGGCGTGGCTCTGCCCGTCGTAGGTAAAGGAAGTCTCTCCCCACGCGATCGTGAGCGCATAGGGCGTGATTTCGAAGGAGACCGACCCGCTCGCGGACGCGACGGAATATTTTTCCGAAGTTTCGCTGTCCAATATGATGCGGGATACGTACGCGCCGGCGTCGCGCGCCTCCGTGAGCGAAAGCGAATATTCGAGGACGTCTCCACCGTTCACTTTCTGCCCGTCGACGAGCGTACCCTCTATCTGTACGGTCTGCGCGCTGTAAACGAGTTGCGCGCCGTCCTCTATGTTCCATTCGAACGAGAGCGGCTTTTTATCGATTTCGATCTCCACTTCGGCGGTCGTTTCCGCCCAAAGCGATGTGACGGACGAAGTCAGCCTGACCGTCACGGTATATGTACCGCCCGCTGAAGGCGCGGGCACGCCGAGCGGATATTCCTGCCCGCCCGCAGATCCCGCGGCGCCGCTCCAAGAATACGCAAACTGCGCGCCCTCGACCTCCGCGGAAGCGGAAGCCGTCAGCGTGACGCCGTCGCCGTATACGAAAGAAGTTTTGCCCTGCGCGGTTCCCGCAGACACGGCGGCGGGCATGAGCGTCCACTCGGGGTACGCCTCTATCTGCCCCGAACTTTCTTCCAGCGCGGACAAAATATCGTCGAACCGATCCCCGTCCGCCGAATAATCCCAGTTGAGATAAAAGCCCGTGCGCGCGGGGAACGCCGAAAAGAGCGATTCCGCCCTGCTCGGCACGGTATACAGGTACGGGAGCGTTTCCCCTCCGAGAGAAGTCTGCTTGTACGAATCGGGCGTTTCGTAAACGTCGTCGTTGTCATCGCCGACCGTCACGCGGTAGATCTTTTCGAAACCGACCGCAACGCCCGCCGCGCTCTCCTGCAGGGAGCTCCCGTCAAGGAGCGCAGTACCGTCCGAAAGAGGTACGAGGATCTTGCCTCCGAAATTCACGTCGTTCCAGTACAGATCTTCCGCGCTCGACGCATCGTCATGCGCGGTATAAGGAAACTCCTCTTCGTACACCGAAATATCGAACACGTCGCCCTTCTTTCCGAACCACGTGGGGAACACTTTGCCTTCCGCCTCTTCCAGCGACTCTTCCGTATAAGAAAAGGTCACGAAGATCTCGTCCTCGGCAAGGCCCGACGGGATAAAACTGTTGGCAAGGGTCAGCGCGCCCGGCTCACGCTCGGCCAACCCGTAAAACATGTTACGGAAATCGTCTATATATTCCTTGTCCGCATACAGCGTGAGGGAGGGAGAACCGATCTTCTGAATGTTCTGAAAGGAAAGTTCGGCGCTGCCCTCGAAACGTACGACGGACACGCCCGCCGCCGAAAATACGCCGCAGTCGACCGCTCCCACCTTTTCTCCGTTGAACGTTTCGGGCACGACGACCGTATCGCCGCGGCCGTCGACGACGCCCGTGACCTCGTAATACCCTTCCGCTTCGTTGTAGGAATACGTCAGCGACCTTTCGCGGAGGCCCTGGCCGAAAAATCCGTACTGCACGACGAACCAGATATAGAACGCCGCCGCCAGGACGAACACGCCCGCCAGAACCAGCGCCGCGCGGCTCGCGTACACGGGGCGGCACTTCGCCGCGTGCAGCCAGCACGCCGCCGAGGCCAGCACGGAAAGCAGGTGTACCGCCAGGCAGCAGAAAAACGCCGTGCGAGTCATGACTTCGCCCCCGTCCGCGGGAGCGCTCACGAAAAGCGTGACGGCGGAGAGCGCCGCGGCGATCACAAAATAGGCGATCGCCGCAGGGATCGAATACCTGAAACGGAAGTCGGTCACCAAAACGAACGCGGCAAAGAGCGCGTCGAACGCGAGCAACAGCGCGGGGCAGACGAAATATACGCCCGCGTAGCCGCCTATGCCGAGCGCCGCGACGATCAATATGTCGCAGACGGCGGAGAGCGCCGCGACCGCAAACAGAGGCAGTTTCGGGCTCTTGATCTTTTTCGCCGTGAGCGTTGAAGAATAGACAGTATCTTTCATAACGATGCCGTTTGCCTCCTATACCTTGCGCGGGCCGTTGATATAGCCGAAATCGTTCAGGGAGAGTTTGTCAAACGTGTACCTGTCGTCGCCGAGCAGGAACAAAAGCACGTCCTCTTCCTCGAAGCACAGTTTTTCCTTCCGCGCGTATTTGAGGCGGGTGAAGGGCGAAAACATGTGCGCGTATTTTTTGTAGCGCTTTTTCGCAAGTTCTCTCTCCTCTCCGTCGGCGGACGCCGCGCCGTGGCAGAACGGGCACAGTTTCCCGCGCATGGCTTCCCTGGAAAAGGGCCTGCCGCAGCAATCGCATACCTGCGCTTCGCTCTTTTCTATGAGCGTCATTTTATCCCGTACGAAAGCGAGGCGCGGCGTGTATTTGCGCGTGCCGTCGCCGTATGCGAACACGACTTCGGGGTACGGGCAGTCTTTGCACTTGCAGACGGGCTCTTCCGCCGTACCGAGGTTTTCCGTCTGCGCGGCGCATACGCGGCGGGCGCAACCGCCCTGCACGCGCGGGTTTTCCTTACACCGCATCGTTTTGAGATGACGGGAAAATTCGCTGTTTTTCGCCACACGTTCCGCCTGTTCGTCCGTGACGCCGAGGTCGGCCGCGGCGGGGTCGATGACGACCGTTTCGGCATGTTCCTCGCCGTCCTCGCCCGTTTCGGTTATCTCGATGCGGTTGTTTTCTATGAGCGAACCCGAGCGGCAGTTGAGACAGTAAAGGCTGACGCTGCCGTTCAGCCCGACGGACGCGCGAAGCACCGCTTCGCCCTGCGAACAGACGAGGTACGACGTATTGATCCAGCGCACGTGCGATATGCCGAGGGTATCCACCGCGCGGCATTCCAGCCGCACGTTGTCGTGCGAGATCTTTTCGATGAGTTCTCCGACGATGCGCCGATCCTCCTCCCCGCTGAAACACAGACAGTCGGTAAAGGTATACCCCGCCGTCTTGCCGCCGAGCAGGTTTTCCATCGCTCCCAGAACGGCGTCTATCGTTTCCGACGCGCCGCCGTCCGGACGCGTACCCTTGTTCCCGTCGCCCGAAGGGATGATCTCGTAGAGATAATCGTCGATCTTTTTGGCTTCCTCTTCGAAGATCGGCTGCATTTTGCTGCCGATCTTGCGGAAATACACCTTGCCGAGCACGGGGACTGCCGCGCCCGTACCGCCCGAAAGTTCGACGCGCAGGGATACGCCGTAAATATCTTCCGTGCCGTCGGCACGGCTCCCTTCCCGCACCGTGACGGCGGGGAGGTCAGGCAAAAACTTTTCCGCGATCTTTCCGAGCGCGCGGCGGCAGGTCTCTTTCTCCTTTTCGGAGACCGTACGCGCGTTCTGTTTGTATTCTATAAACGAATAGCGGCGGTGATAACTCGCGGCGACCTGCTCGATGAGGTTGAGCCAGACGGCCGTGCCGTCGTCCCGCCGCTTGCCGCGAAGGGAGGCGAACCAGCTCGCACCCTCGGCGGTCATGCCCGCTTCCCGCTGCCCGCCGCCCTGCACGTCCAGTCCCTTGTTTTCGCCGGAATACTCGAACGTGTACGCGCCGGTCACGATCTCCTTATCCGTCGCGCTCCGGACGACCTCGGGCGGGACGCAGCCGCCCGCAACGAGGCGGCATATGCTCCTGAACGCCTTTTCGTATTCTTTGCCGATGATGATCTTCGCCATGGCTTACCTCCCGGCTCCGTCCGTTCCGTCCATGCGGAGGATCTTCTGGATGTCCCTGACCTTTTCCGCTTCCGCCTGCAAATTGCGGCAGAACCCCGCGCCGTTGTCGTGGCGGAAATCCCACGCCGCGCGGATGTACGTTGCAAAGGTACGCGCGAGCACGGGGCGGATCTTCCCTTCCCTGTGCGCCGCGGCGCAGACGGGGCAGTCGGCCTCCCACTTTTCGTTAAAGCGGATGACGTGCGGCCTCGGATAACAGGTCGCGTATTCGCAGGACGAGCATTCGGCGATCGCGCCTTCGCCCACGTCGATGCGGCATTTGGGCATGCACAACTTGTTCGTGCAGGTGTAGCAAAGCTGCATCAGATCGCCGTCGCTGGTATTTTTGTCTTCGAGATATTTCGCGAGGGCGGGGCATTTGCCCTTCATGCCCTCCGTTTTGAAAAACGAGCAGTGCGATACGGCGCAGATCTTGCGGCAGTACACCTGCCTGTCGCCGTATTCGCCGCTGTTGCACATGATGCCCTTGCCCGCGTTGTTGACGGACATGCACAGATACCCCTCTTCGGAAACGGAACGGGCAAACACGGAATCGCACGCGTCGCACTTGAAGTCGTACACGCTGATCTCTTCCATGAGCGTGCCGCGCGCGTCCGTTTCGCGGCACTGCGGCGTCGCGTCGCAGTACAATCTCCCGTTTTTCTTTTCCCTTTCGTAATCTTCCAGAGCGTACAGTTTCACGTTCCCGCAGACGGGGCAGCGCACGGTGACCATGCGTTCGTTGTTGCTGCCCGCGATGATGGTCGCGTCGCCGCTGCCCGACGACATCAGCCCGATGACGAGGAAATACATGAGCACGTAACCCTCCAGGCGGCTCATGTCCGCCAGGGAATAGATGCGCACGTTGCTCGTCTGCCCGAGCCGGAAGATGCGGCCGATGCGCTGATCCATGGCGAGCGGGTCGGGCGTGACCTGAAAATTGATGATGACGCTCGAATCCTGCAAGTTTACGCCCTCTGTAAAAGACGGGTCTTTGACCACGAGCACCGCGTCGTCCTTCGCCCTGAATTTTTCCACCGTTTCCGCCTTGCCGAGCGCCGTGCCCGAAAGCACGCGCGGGGAAAACTCCGCGTCGGAGCGGAGCGCCTGTTCGAAGCGGTCGGAAACGCTCTCTTCCTTTTTGAGTTCGTAATCGAAAAAGACGAGCACGCGGGAATTTTTATGTTCGCGCAGGATCTGTTTCGCCTTTTCGAGCTTGGCCGCGAACATGCAGTCCTCTTTATATTGCACGGGCACGAGTTCGTACGCCGTTTCGGGCGGGAGACTGCGCATCTGGTTCCAGTAATACCTGCCCGTATCCGCCTTGGAAAAGACGGGGTTTTCCGCGCCGACGGCGTTGACGATCTTACTGCCGAGCATTTCGGCGTACGCCTGATTGTACGGCCTGTTGCCGCGCACGTCGTTTATGTACCGTTCGAGGGACATGGCGTGCCCTCCGACGGAAACCGCCTTTTCGCCGTACAGGTCGGAAAGGTCTATCTTCATCTCTTCCCCGTTCAGCCCCGTCGTGGAAAGGACGGAGGGCTTTTCCTTCATCGGGAAAAAGAGGTAATTGAACAGTTCTTTCTTTTTGGTCAGCACGTTGTTGGGCTGACGGATCATGATCGAGCGCAGCACGCCGTTGTGATAGGCGCTTGCGACCTGCGCGAGCACTTCTGCCGCGATCTGCCCGTTTTCTTTGAGAAATTCCTGCGCGATCTGATAGCGCTCCCCCTCGGTGCGGGAGGAAAAGTCGGCAATGCCGTGCGCCTGCAGGTATGCCGCAAAAGCCGCCCCGTGCGTACCCGTCACTTCGATGAGTTTGACCTTTTTGATAAACTCCATGACGGTGGCCGCGCCGCGGCAGACGTGCTGTTTGTAATACTTTTTCTCTTTATTGTATTCGGCGCTGCGCTCCTTGTCTTCCTTTTCGTCGAAATCGTCGGGATTGCCGCCCTTGCAGCGGATGAAATACCACAGGCGGAACATATGCTCGAGGTTGCCCGAGTGCGGGGTCGCCGAAAGGAGAAGGCAATAGGTCATGTTCGCCTTCTTTTTGGTCTCCATCATGAGGGAGAGAAGTTTCATCGCCTTGGCGTACCTGCCCTCTTCCGCGCAGAGGTGGTGCGCCTCGTCCACGACGATCACGTCGAAGAGGAGCCGCTTGGTCTCCTCCGGCCAGCAGACGAAATCCTCCGTCTTTACGATGACGGGGCGGAGCGGCCGCAGGAATCCGCTGTCGCTTTCGCACTCGAGCGAAGAAATGTCTATGTCCGCGCCGATGGTTTGCAGCACGCCTTTGCCGAGCCCGAACTGATTTTCGAGCACGTCCACCCAGTTCGCATACACCTGTTCGGGCACGACCAGCAGGAGGGAACGCACTTTGTCCCGCACGGCGAGCTCGCTCAAAACGACGCACGCTTCATACGTCTTGCCGCTGCCCACGACGTCCGCCAAAAGCCCGAAGCCGCGCAGTTCGCGCAGGAACGCGAGCGCCGCGTCGCGCTGATGCTGCAGGATAACGCCGTCGTTGAAACCCTGCTTTTCGACGATGCCGTAACCGTTTTTGCCCTTTTTGTATTTGGAAGGGTCGATCTTGAGCATGGAAAAGTCGTCGAAACGGTCGAGCGCTTCGACGGCGCGGTTCATTTCCGCGATCTTCGCATTGTACGATTCCTTTACCGATGAAAGGCGCGTCCTCTGCTTTTCCCTGTCGAACGCCGCCTGACCCGCTTCGATGCGGTAATTTTTTTTGCTCATAACTTTTTCTCCCTCAGTCGTCCGCCTGGACGAGGAATTCGTCCATGCCTTCGAAGCGGACTTCTATCTCGCTCGCGGGGACGCGTACGCGCCTGCCCGACCAGATGCCCGACGAAAACTCTCCCGAAGCGATATATTCGATGGTCGCCGTGCCGACGTTCGCGTCGCGGTCGTTCTCGATATACGGGAACGCCCTGCCGTCGCCGTCCACCCTGACCCCCTCGCGGAAGTAAAGGCGGGTATTGTGCAGGCGGCAGCGCCTGCCTCCGTGGTAGAAATAAATGGTCGCGCCGCCCTTGCCCGAAACGACTTTCAGCCCCACGACCTTCTCCGCGTTTTTACGCCAGGCGTGATCGTCCGTATTGCCGATGAGGAGATATACCTTTCCGCCCATTTCGTAATACTGCGAACGCAGCTGCGATGCGAATTTGCGCCCCGCGATGTCCTCCTCGGTGACCGCCACGGCGTAGATCTGGTCGTTCCGCACCTCTTCCAGCACGAGCGGCGAGCCGAAGTTGGACGGCACGGCGAAGATGTTGCCGCTTTCGTCGAGCGGCGTGCCCCTGTTGACGAATATGGACAAAAACTTTTCCCGCAGGGTGTTGATGACGAACCACGTCGCGTACGAAAGGGCGATGACCGTTTTCAGATCGTAATTTTTGAGGGAAACGATCGCACCGCCCACCGCGGGCGCGTAAGTCGAATCTTCATACGAAAGGATGTTGAACCCGTCAGCGTCGTTCTTCCAGTCGTCGAAGGTGTAAAACTCCGCCCAAGGGGCCTGTTTTTTCACTTCGCGGCAGATATAGGTGAAGATCGAATACGTTTCCACCAGCCCGCCCGAAAGGAATATCTTTTTGACCCCGTCGTTGACGGGGCGCCTGATCTCGTTCAGGATATAATCGACTATTCTGCGCGCGACGCCCTCGTCGCCCGCGACGCCGATGCAGGAACAAAATTCCTCGCGGGTGATCTTGCGCTGTATATACAGATCGCGGCTCAGCCCCACCGGCACGCCGTTTTCGAAAACGCTCCCCTCCTTTACGGGAACGCTCAGGAGCATCTTGGCTTTTTTTATGTCCTTCATGAAGAGGTACTGCTTCGAATGCAGCCCCCGTTCGCAGATGTGCCCGTCCGCGCCGTAAGAAGGCGTGCCCACCGTTTCGCGGCGAAGGACGCGGTTTTCGATATATTCCGCGACGGCGTCGTCCACGTCGTTGCCGCCCACGTCGCAGGGTTCGCTGTGCCCGTCCGCGCCGTCCACGACGAGCTGGTCGTTGTCGAGAAGGCTCGCCTTGACGACGGAGATGTCCTCTTCCCCGAGGTCGAACACCAAAAGGCTTTCGCCCCGCTCGATCATCCCGCGCTGATATGCGTACATGCTCAGCGCCTTGGTGGAACTGAGCACTTTCGCGGGTTCCGCGCCGAACGCGGTCTTTACCAGTCGGGAAAGCTCCGCCGTGTACGCCCTGCCCGTACGGGAAGGATGCACGAGCGCGACGCGCACGAATTTATAAAATTCGACGTGCTTTTGCGCCGAAAGGCGCGACACCCGCTCGAATATCATCGCGCGCGCGTACGCGAAAAAGTTCTCGCAGACCTGCCGCGGCGTGCAATTCGCCTCGAAAGTCATGTCCTCCTCGACCATTTTCCCGAAATCTTCGAGCATTTTACGCCGAACGGGGAAATAAAATTTAGGGAACTTTTTTTCTTTGCTGTAATATTCCCTGTTTTTTGCCTGTACCGCGCCGTCTTTACGGGGCAGGAGCAGGGACAGCAGGGATTTTATTTTGACCACGTTGACGAAAGAGCGGCTGCCCGCGCGGTCGACCTGATCCCCGTACAGCCATGCGCCCGTACCCTCGTCGTAATAGGCGATGGCGGGCAGCGCGACCTCGGTCATCACGCCCTCTTTCATCAATTTTCCGTATGAAATTCCGTCCGTTCCCTCGTAAGCGTACGCGGCTTTGAGCGTATCGCTGCCGAGGTCGAGCCCGATGTGCAGTGCGAGAGGCATTTTCCCCGATCCTTCGTTTTTTATTCAGTATGTATTGTATCACAATCGGACAAAAAACGCAATGAGAAAATTGCAATATCGCGTGAAATATAAAATTTGGCAATGCAGGGCGCAGTTTTTGAGACACATGGCCGCGCGGCGCTCCACGCCCCGCCGCAGGATACGGCAAGCGCCCCCGCAAACCGCGGGGGCGCTCCTTCTTTCTATTCGATGACAAAGATCGTGACGCTGTTTTTGTCGAGCGTGTATTCGAGTTTGTTGCCGGCAACGGAGATCTCCTTTTCGCGCGGAAGAATGTTGTGCTTCGCGCCGTAATTCGTGCCGATCTCGTTGATGACGTTTTCATCGTCGTCGGAAAGAGTGACGACGCGAGCCTTCTTTTTACCGCCGAAATTTTTGATGTCCGCCGTCATCTTCTGTTCCTTTCCGCTGACGTTCACGACTTTGAGATAGATCTTATCTTCGTCGAACGTTGCGGACTGAAACACGCGTTCGTTGACCTTCCACACGTTTTTGTCGAACAGGAAATGCCATTCTCCGTCCTTGAAAAGGTGCGCCGTCAGCTTTTTACGCGTGTAAGCGAGCCGCATCGTGTTGCCCTCCGGGCTGTAACCGATAAAGCGGTCTTTCCCCATCAGCTCGCACACGGTGCGCATGAAATCCACCCTTTTATCGAAAGAAACGTCGTAGCCTTTGTGGTTTTTGCCGTACTGGCAGCTCATGGAAAAGCCGTTGCAGTCCATCGTACCGCGGTCTTCGACCTCTTTCACGCCGACGCCCGCGATAAAACTCTGCGCCCCGCCGAGCCGCCTGAAATCGATCTCGACCTCGCAGTCGGAAAATTCCCCGTCGAGATAATAACCGTTGAACGCGTCCGCCTCGTCGATGACGAGTTCGCCGCCCTCGACCCTGCCGCCGATGCAGCGGGGATATAATTTCCAGCCGCCCATGCCGTCTTTGAAGTTGTGGCGGTACAGCTCCGAACCGTCTTTCAGGCTCCTTACCCGCACTTCGCGGACGGCGACTTTGGTCGCGTGCGCGCCGACCAGAAGGCCGCCCGCGTTGTCGTCGCTGACCTCGCTCACGCCGTCGATGAGCGTTTTGCCCGTATTCGCCGCGAACATCTGCTGAACATAGTAGTTGGGAGTGAACATCATGTCCCTAGGATTGAACCAGATCAGATTGGGCGTCCACCTGTAATTTGCGGTGGAGGCGAAGAGCGGCGCGTAACAGGTCATTTTCACGACGTCGCTGTTCCTCTCGCAGCCCGTAAGGAACGCCGCTTCCGCGAGAGCGGAACGCAGGTTGTTTTCGCCGTTGAGCCTTCCGCGGCCGTCGCTCATGGTGTGCATCGCGTATTCGCCCATGAACACTTTCGCGCCGCCGCGGTCATAGCAGTCATAGCGTTTGGTATTGTCGATAAACCACTGATAGGAATTGTAAACGTGTTCGTCCACGATCATGTCGCGGTACTTTTCGTTGATGACTTTCCAGTTGTCGTTGGAATCCTGCGGGCGGATGTCGACGCCCGCGGTGGTGACCACGGTCACGCCGAATTTGCGGATGAGATCGACCTGCGTGCCCGCATAATCGTACTGTTTCAGGCCCAGAAGGCAGGCGGCAAAGTTTTCGAAATATTCGTTGCCCCAGTTTTCGTTTCCGATGCCGATATATTCGAGCGCGAACGGCGCGGGGTGCCCCATATCGGCGCGCACTTTCGCCCAGCGCGCTTCCGTTTCGTCCGCGGAATTTACGTCGCCCTTGGCGAAATACAGAAGATGTGCGGCATTGTCGATGACTTCGTGCTTGAACGTCTCCGTGCCCGGCATGATGCGGCGGTAGCCGTTGCCGCGCTGTTCGCCCACGCGGATCTGACACAGCAGCCCCGCGTGCAGAACGGGCAGCGGCGCCATGTTCAGATCTTCGCACAGGCAGAAATATTCGTAAAAGCCCACCCCGTACGACTGCATGTAGCCCCAGGTGTTGGCGATCTGTTTCCTCGTCTCCAAAGGCCCGACCGTGTTGCGCCATTTATAGAAATTGTCGAACGTTTCGTCCCCTTCCACGACGCAGCCGCCGGGGAAGCGGAAAAAGGAAGGATGGCAGTCTTTGAGCGCCTTGACGATACGCGGGGAAAGTTTACCGTTCCTGTACTTGTCGGGGTCGCCCCACACGGACGAGGGGAGAAGGGAAACACAGTCTATGCCGATATGCCCGTTCCCCTTGAATACGATGACGAGCCTGCCCATTTCCGTGGCGAGCGCCTTGAAAGAGCAGCGCACCTTTTCCCACGAGCCGTCTCCGCCCGAAAGCGGGATCTCGGCGACGGCGGTGAGCGTGGAACGCGCGCCGCGGACATACACTTCCGCCTTGCCCGTAAAGCCCATCTTTTTGACGAACATGCTGAAATTGTACGTTTCCCCTTTATCGAGCGCCATGCCGTAATAATTCCAGCCGCCGACGGCAAAGCCGGGGTTTTCGAGACGGTAAATGCCGCCCACGCACAGCACGAGATAGGAAGGATTGGTCGGCGCGATGCCGCCCGACTCCGAAATATAATGCGGGCCCGCGCCCGAAATGTCCCAGTACGCCGCCTTTTGCTTGCGGAGCTGCACGGGGGACGCCGCATTGAAATTGTCGTACGCGAAATACTCGAATTCGAAAGAATTGTTGATGACCATTTCGGCATTCAGCCCGCCGTCCGCCGCCTGATTGATGTCCTCAAAAAACAGGCCGTAGAGATGCTTGCTGACTTCGATGCCGCTCTTGCTCTTGTCCAGAGAGAATCTGACCATAATAAAACGCTCCCGTGTTTTTTCTTCCATTGTATCACATCGGAAAAAGCCCGTCAACGGTTGGCCGAAAAAAACCTCCCCCGCAAAGGGGAGGTGAACGTTTCTTTTTTCCGGACGCGCGCACGATCAGTTTTTCTTGCTCTTCGGGCGGAAGATCAGGGCGAAAACAAAAGAGAAGATCACCGCCGCCGTGACGCCCGCGCTCGCCGCGGCGAGCGGGCCGGTCAGCGCATAGAACAGCCCCTTTTCCGCGCCGCGGATCCCGCCCCGCGCGAGAAGATACCCGAACCCCGATATCGGCACGGTCGCGCCCGCGCCCGCGAACTGCACGATATAGTCGTACAGGCCGAGCGCTTCGAGAACGACGCCCGAAAGCATGAAGATGACCAGGATCCTGCCCGCCGTCAGTTTGGTCTTGTTGATGACGATCTGCGCGAGCGTGCAGATCGCGCCCCCGACGGCGAACGCCTTGACGAACATCAAAAGGATACCGACGTATTTTTCCATTACATTTCCCCCTCGTTTTCGATCGAAACGGCGTGCGAAACGCACGGGATGGTCTCACCCTGCCCCGAAGACACGGTGGAAAGGAGCGCGCCCGTCGCCGCGAACAGTATACGGCGGACACCGCCGCCGCCCGTCAGCTTGTCGTAAATATACGAATTCATGACAGCCGCGCTGCACCCCGCGCCGCTGCCGCCCTGAAATTCGTCCTCGATGACTTTGTAGACGATCTCGCCGCAGTCCACGTGATTGGCGGTGATGTCCGCACCCTTTTCCCAGACGAGATCTTTGACGATGCGGCTTCCGAGCGCACCGAGATCGCCCGTCACGATGAGATCGTAATAAGACGGTTCCCGCCCCGTGTCGCGCAGGTGCGCCAGAATGGTATCCGCCGCGGCGGGAGCCATCGCCGCGCCCATGTTGTTGACGTCGGAAACGCCGAAATCCACCACCTTCCCCACCGTCGCCGAAGTGATACACGGCCCCGCGCCCTTGCGGGAAATGACCGCCGCCCCCGCGCCCGTGACCGTCCACTGCGACTGCGGCGGGCGGGTCGTGCCCTGTTCGAGCGGAAAGCGGTACTGCCGCTCGGCGGAAGCAAAGTGGCTGCCCGTCGCCGCGACGGCGTACTGCACGTATCCCGCGTCCGCGAGCGCCGCGCCGAGCAGGTACCCCTCGCTCATCGTCGAACACGCGCTGTAAATGCCCAAAAACGGGATGCCTACCTCGCGCGCGGTAAAACTTGCCGAAATGATCTGATTGAGCAGGTCGCCCGAAATGAACACGTCCACCTTTTCGGGGGTAAGGCCCGCCTTCGCGATGCACTTCTGCGCCGCGTAAAGGAGCATCTTCCTCTCGGCGCGCTCGAACGTCTTTTCGCCGAACATATCGTCGGACAGGGCGACGTCGACGTATTCGCCCAGTATGCCCGCGCACTCCTTCGGCCCGGCGACCGCGGCCGCGGAAACGATCTTCGGCTTGTTCTTAAAAAAAATCGTCTGACCCAACATTACATCATGCAGTTTGCGCGCCCCTCTTTTTTTTATGCGCCCCGCGCCCTTCGGTATGAGCCGGGCAAAAACGGGGCATATTAAAGGCAACAAAAATTGCAAGGAGGCTCTTTTATGCCGAAAAAGAAAAAAGCCAAAGTGCGCACGCTTACGGATGAACAATACAACGATTATCTGATGGCGCTCAAAGACGAACGCCCGACCATGCTTATCGACGAAAACGGAAAAAGACGCCCTCAAAAATGACCCGGCCGAACGAAAAAGCACCCCGCGCTTGAGCGCGGGGTGCGATTTTTTTGCCGGGTGAATTCATCTGCCGGAATGCGTTCCGCAAAAAGTCATATGAGTTCTTTATACCGGCGCACGTACAGTTTTTTCGCGAGCGTGGAAAGCGCCATGTACCCGGCGACCACCGCCGCGAGCAGCGCGAAACAGACCGCGGGGAGCGGACAGAGCCCCACCGCCGCCCCCGCGGGCGTGTACGGCACCGCGGTCAGCAGCGCGATCCCGCCGAACAGGAAGAGGCATACGGGAAGGGAAGCGCGGCTTCCGACGAAGGGAAACTTTTTGCTCCTGAGCATGAGGATGACGAGCGACTGCGTGAAGATGGACTCGACGAACCAACCCGTCTGAAAGAGGGAGACGAACCGTTCGCGTGCCGCCGCGTCCGCGGCGGCGTAAGCCGAACCGACCGCCGCCGGACAGATCATGAAATACAGGATCGCATACGTGACGATATCGAAGAGCGAACTGACCGGCCCGAAGCAGAGCATGAACCTCGTGACCGAACGGGCATCCCACACGGCGGGCTTTTCGAGAGCGTCCGAATCGGCGTTGTCCCACGGGATCGCCGTGCAGGAGAGGTCGTACACGAGATTGAGCAAAATCAGCTGTACCGACAACATCGGCATGAACGGCAGGAACGCGCTTGCGACGAGCACGGAAAGCATGTTGCCGAAGTTGGACGAGGCGGTGATCTTGATATATTTCATCATGTTGGCGTACGTCTTTCTTCCCTCGACGACGCCGTCGGCGACGACGGTCAGGTCTTTTTCCAAAAGGACGATGCCCGCCGACTCTTTGGCGATATCCACCGCCGTGTCCACGGAAATGCCCACGTCCGCCGCGCGCATGGCGGGCGCGTCGTTGATGCCGTCGCCCATGTATCCGACGACGTGACCTTTGGCACGCAAAGCGCGCACGACCCTCTCTTTTTGAGCGGGAGACAGCTTTGCGAACACCGTCGCTTCCTCCGCCGCCATTGCGAGCTGTTCGTCGTTCATCTCTTCCAGATCGCTCCCTAAAAGGATGCGTTCGCCCGAAAGCCCCACTTTGCGGCACACGCACGCGGTGACCTTTTCGTTGTCGCCCGTGAGTATTTTGACGGAAACGCCCAGCCCGTGCAGCCGTTCGACGGCCTTTGCCGTCGTCTCCTTGGGCGGATCGAGAAAAGCGAGGTAGCCGATGAGCGTCATTTCGCGCTCGTCCGAAACGGAGACCTGCGCGCCCGCGCCGAGCGCCTTTTCCGCCACGGCAAGCACGCGCATGCCCTGTCGGTTGAGTTCGTCCGCCCGCGCGCGCACCGCGTTTTTGAGTTCCCCCGAAAGGGGACGGATCTCCCCGCCGACCCTGGCAAAGGCGGACGCGGCGAGCATTTCTTCCACCGCGCCCTTGGTGATGAGGATGTTTTCCGAACCCTTTTCCACGGCGACGCTCATCCTGCGGCGCTCGAAATCGAAGGGGATCTCGTCCGTCTTGCGGAAGCATTCGAACGAACCGCGCGCGATCTCTCCGCGCCCGCAAAGTTCGTGCGTGCGCTCTATGACGGCTACGTCCATGAGATTTTTCAACCCCGTCTGATAATTGCTGTTCAGATAAGCGCGCGCGAGTACGCTTGCGTCCTCTTCCCCTTCCACGTTCAGGTGCATTTCGAGCACGACCTTATCCTGCGTGAGCGTGCCCGTCTTGTCCGTGCAGAGGATGTCCATAGAACCGAGATCCTGGATCGCGTTCATGTTTTTGACGATGACCTTTTTGCGGGAAAGGGCGAGAGCGCCCTTTGCCAAACACGCGGTCACGATCATCGGAAGCATCTCGGGCGTGAGCCCGACCGCGATGCTGACCGCAAACAAAACGGCGTTCAGCCAGTCGCCCTTCGTCAGCCCGTTGATGAGGAGCACGACGGGCGTCATGGCGAGCATAAAGCCGATCAGGATGTGCGATACCGACCCGACGCCCTTTTCGAAGGCCGTCTTTTCCGGCTTTTGCGCGAGCGACTTCGCCGCGCGGCCGAATTCCGTATCCGCGCCCGTCGCGACGACCGCGCCCGCGCCGCTTCCGCTCACGACGTTCGTTCCCATAAACGCGAGACAGGCGCAGGAAGTGAGCGCAGTCCCCGCCGCCGCGGGAGCGCCTTTTTTTTCTTCGGGCACGCTTTCGCCCGTAAGGGACGACTGCGCCACGAACAGGTCTTTCGCGGATAAAATGCGCAGATCCGCGGGGATCATGTCGCCGGCGGAAAGATACACGATATCCCCGACGGTGAGTTCGGACACGGGGATCTCCCCGCGCTCCTCCCCTTTGCGGGAAACGCAGGCCGTCGTAGAGATCATGGACATCAGTTTATCCGCCGCCGCTCCGCTCTTCGCCTCCTGCACGAAGCGCAGCGTGCCCGACACGGCGACCATAGCGCAGATGACGGCGACCGTGACGTAATTTCTTTCGCCCGCGGCCGCAAACACGATGTCCGTCAGCACGGAAACGATCGCCAGCGCGAGCAGGATGAGGGTAAAAGGATTGACGAACGCGCCGAAAACGCGCGCCGCGATCCCCTTCTTTTTTCCCGAAGGGAGCACGTTTTCCCCGAAGCGTTCCCGCCGTTTTTCCGCCTCCGCCGCCGCAATGCCTTCGGCGGAAGTTTCCAAAAGGGCGTAAACCTCTTCTTCGGGCAGTTCCGCCGCTTTGCGGAGCCTTTCTTTCGCCTCCGCAGCGCGGGAAATGCTCTCCGCCATGCGGGAGAGATAAGTTTTTTTGATTTTTGCCATAGCACACCTCCTTCGAATTGCGTTCGAAGCGGGGCTGCCGAAAACCTCGGTTTTTAAGAGCACGCGGAAAGACGGACTGCGCCCGTTTTAGCCGCACGCGAAATTTTCCGGCTTCGGCTGCCGCTGCTTTCGTCCATTTTTCCGAATCCTCCTGAAAATTTTTTGCAAAAAGAAATCCCCGCGCGCCCGAACGGCGCGCGGGGATGAAAGTGCAATATTCCCGCCTGCAAATACCGTTTGAGCTTTGACTTCGCGGGGCGGTGAAGCTGTGTTATGCCGCGCCTTGTTTTTCGACGCGGCCTGTTCAAACCTGCGCGCGATGTCTCCATCGCTTTGCGGCAACAGCCCGTATCCCCGTAGTAGCCTTACTTACCGGATATTCTTTTTACGCTGACATTATAACCCGTAAAAGCAGGTTTGTCAAGCCTGCGGGCAAAAATTTTTCAATTTTGTTTTCCCTGTTTCAATCCGTTTTGCTCTCCGAACGGGCAAACTGGGAATTGTACAGGTCGAAATAAAAGCCCTTCTTTTGCATGAGCTCGGCGTGCGTCCCCTGCTCGATGACCGACCCGTGGTTCATGACCAGAATGAGGTCTGCGTCGAGTATGGTGGAAAGGCGGTGCGCAACGATGAAGCTCGTTCTGCCCCGCATGATCTTGCGGAACGCCTTTTGGATGCGCATCTCCGTCATCGTGTCGATATTGCTGGTCGCCTCGTCGAGAATGAGCATGGGCGGGTCGACGAGCATCACCCGCGCGATGCAGAGGAGCTGCTTTTCCCCCTGGGAAATGTTCACGCTGCCCGAAAGCACCGTATCGTAACCGTGTTCGAGGTTGCCGATGAAAAAGTCGCAGTACGCCGCCTTTGCCGCCGCCTCGATCTCTTCCCGCGAAGCGTGCTCCGCGCCGTAAGCGATGTTGTACGCGACCGTTTCGTTCAGAAGAAAACTCTCCTGCAACACCATGCCGAACAGTTTCCTGTATTCGTCCAGCGGGATGTCGCGTATATCGGTGCCGTCCACGGTGATCCTGCCCCCGTCCAGATCGTAAAAGCGCATCAGGAGATTGATGAGCGTCGTTTTTCCGCAGCCCGTAGGGCCGACGATGGCGATCTTGCTGCCCGCCTTGACCGAAACGTTCAGGTTTTCGATGAGCGGCTTTTCGGGAGAATAGGAAAAATACGCGCCCTCGATCTCCACGTCGCCGCGGCACTTTTCGATATGCCGCGTCCCCTCCGTGCGCTCGCCGGGTTCGTCGATGACTTCGAACACGCGCGCCGCGGACGCGAAAGCGTTCTGCAACTGGGTCACCACGTTGGAGATCTCGTTGAACGGCTTCGTGTATTGGTTGGCGTAACTCAAAAAGACGGAAAGTTTGCCGACGGTGAATACCCCGAGGGACACGGCGCCGAGCGTCAGTTCCCCGCCCCCGCTCATGATGCAGAACACAGAGCCGAGCACCCCGACGAACGCCGTGATGACCGCGTTGACGAAGCGCGTGCTGGGGTTCGTGAGCGCGGATGCGTATTGGGCGCGCCAGCCGATCTCGTTGAGGCGGGCGTTGATCGCCTCGAATTTCTTTTCGGAATACTCCTCTTCGTTGAACAAAATGACCGTTTTCTGCCCGCCGAACATCTCCTTCGTGTGCGCGGTCAGCTCGCCCTGGATGCGCATCTGCTTCTGAAAGAGTTTAAAAGTCCGCTTTGTGATGACCGCCGCCACGAACAGCGACAGCGGCGTGAGCACGACGACCACGAGCGCGATGATGTAGTTGACGACGAACATCACGACGAGGGTCGCAAGGATGGTCATGACGCCCGTGAACAGCTGCGCCGCGCCCTGCAAAAGCCCGTCGGTGATGACGTCGACGTCGTTTACGACGCGGCTCATCACGTCGCCCTGGGCGTGCGTGTCCACATATTTCACCGCGGCGGAAGTCAGTTTTTCGAAAGCGTCGCGCCTGAGATCCCGCACGAGTTTATAACAGAGGCTGTTGACGCAGTTGTTGAGCAGCTTCTGCGACGCCGCGCCGAGCAGGACGCTCGCCGAGAAACAGCCGACCATGATATAGACCGCGGAAAAGTCCACCCTGCCCGCGCCGAGCATCGCGTCGATCGCCTCGCCGTAAAGGACGGGGCCGATCAGCGTGAACGCGACGTAGAATATGCTGAATATGACCGCCCCGACGACGTATCCTTTATACGGGCGGATGTATGCCGTGAGCCGTTTTACCAGCCCTTTTTGCAGTTTTTTCGTTCCTTTCATGCTTCCGCCCTCGTCTGCGAATCGCAGATCTCACGATACAGCGGGCAGGTTTCGTACAACTCGCCGTGTTTGCCCGCGCCTGCGATCTTTCCGTCCTCGAGAACGAAGATCTTATCCGCGTTCATGAGGGAAGAGGCGCGCTGGGAGATGAGAATGGTCGTCGTGTTTTCGAGCGCGGCGATGTTTGCGCGCACCCGCGCATCGGTGGCGAAGTCGAGCGCGGAACAGCTGTCGTCCAAAATGAGTATTTCGGGCTTCGCCGCAACGGCGCGCGCGATGGTCAGCCGCTGCCTTTGCCCGCCCGAAAAATTCCTGCCGCCCTCGGCGACCTTTTCGTCCAGCCCCGCCTTTTCGTATACGAAATCGTAGGCGCACGCCGTTTTGAGCGCTTCGTCGAACTCTTTATCCGTCGCCTTGTCGTTGCCCCAAAAGAGGTTGGAACGCACCGTGCCCGAAAACAGCGAGGCGTTCTGCGGCACCACGCCGAACAAAAAGCGCAGATCTTTCAGCGAATATTCGCGCACATCCCTGCCGAACACTTTCACCTCGCCCACCGTCGCGTCGTACAGGCGGGGAAGGAGATTGACGAGGGTGGATTTTCCGCTGCCCGTGCCGCCGATGATGCCCACCGTCTGCCCCCGCTCTATCGAAAGGGAAACGCCGCGCAGGGAATATTTGTCCGTGCCGGCATAAGAGAAACTCACGTTTTTCATTTCCACGGCGGGCGCGGAAAAATCGGGTTCGCAGCCCGCGCCGTCGGCAAGGCAGGAACGCATGTCGAAAACCTCGCTCACGCGGTGCATGGACGCGTTCGCCTTGGTAAAGAGGGAAACGAGGTTTGAAATGACGATCATCGCGTTGAGGATCTGCGTCATGTAATTGATGATCGCTATGATGTCGCCGCTCGAAAGCCGCCCCGCATTGACCTGAAAGCCGCTCAAAAGCAAGATCACCGCGACGCCGAAGTTCACAACGGCGTAGGTAAGCGGATTGAGCCATGCGGAAATTTTACCGATGACGATGGAATTTGCAAGCATGTCGTCGGCGGCTTTGCCGAAACGGGCGCGCTCCTTCTCCCTGTTGGAAAAGGCGCGCACGACGCGCGCACCTTCCAGGTTTTCGTTGGTGATCTGGGTGAGGCGGTCGAGTTTTCGCTGGTTTTTGGAATAATACGGCACGCTTTTCTTCATGATGACCCACAAGACGAGCGCGACGAGCACGGACGCCGCCGTGACGATCAGCCCGATCTTCCAGTCGAGGATCAGGCACAGGATGACCGACCCGATTGCGATAAACGGCGAGCGCACGACGAGCCGTATGGTCATGGCGACGGCGCTCTGCATCTGCGTGACGTCGTTGGTGACGCGCGTCACGAGCGACGCCGCACCGATCTTATCGATCTCTCGGTAAGACAGCGTGTCGATATGTTTGAAAAGCGCGTTCCGCACGTTCGTGCCGAAGCCCTGCGAGGCGATGGACGCGCTCCTTTGGCAGAAAAGCGCGCACCCGAATCCGACCGCGCCCATCGCGAGCATGAGCGCGCCGCCCCACAGCACATAGCTGTAATCTCCGCCCGCGACGCCCACGTCGATGATGTTCGCCATGACGACGGGGACGAGCAGTTCCAGAAGCGCTTCGAACCACTTGGAAAGCGCGCCGAGGATACAGGACGCCCTGTACTTTTTGAGATAGGGAAGATACCTTTTGATCACTTTGTTACTCTCTCAAAACATTCTTTACCGTATTATTATAAGCGGAAACGCGATTTTAAGCAAGCGAAAAGCCGAACGGCGGGCGATGTTTTCCGTTTTTGGAAAATTTTTTCAGAATCGGCGACCGAACGCGCATAAACGGAAACCTTATGCGCAAACTGACGATATCCCAATAAGAGGAGGATCGTTATGAAAAAGAAAATTCTGTTGCTGTTTCTCGTACTTGCGCTCGCGCTGACGGCGGCGGGCGCAGCCGTTTCCGCCTGTGCGGAAAATGTCCCCGAGGAAACGAGGCAAAGCGAACCCGCGCCCGAACCGCAGGAAGATCATACGGAAAACGCGCCGACCCCCGTCAGGCCCGCGCCCCGCAGCGACGGTCATCGCGCCGCCGTCTCCGTAACGGGCAGCGGCAAAGTGACCGTCCCCGCGGACGCCGCGCAGCTGTCCTTCCGCATCCGCGTGCTTTCCGACAGTTTCAGCGAAGGGAAAAAGCGCATGTCCGAGTTGAAAAAAGCGCTCTTCGACGCGGTGCGCGGCGTGTGCGAAGCGACGGGCGACGACACGCCCTGCGGGGATTCGCACAGGCCCGTTTCGGACGGATCGGCGGGCGGCTATGAATTCATGTCCGTCGTATGCGTGAAGATCTCCGACGTTTCCAAAGCGGAAGAAGCAGTGAATGCGGCGGTTTCGGCGGGAGCGGCGCACGTTTACACTTACTATCTGCTCGAAAACGACACGGACGCCGCAAAACAGGCGCTCGCTCTCGCAAAAGAGGATGCCGCCGCGAAAGCTGCCGCGCTCATCGGCGACGGCGCGGAATTCATCCGCCTGCGCGAAGAGTGCTGCTGGCACGGTTCGGGCGACGAAGCGGGCAAAGTGACCGTATACGCGAACGTGCGCGCAAAGTACGCGGCACAGACTCCGCAAATTTAAATAAACGTACAGAATGCGGGCGGCGCGATTTGCGCCGCCCGCAAATTATTACCTTTTTTATGTTACCTTTTTTTGCCGCGCCGCCGTTCACGTTACAGCAGGATACATATGACGCCGCCGCGCCCCTCGTTGACGATGCGCGTGATGGTGCGGCGCATCTTCCTGCGCACCTCTTCGGGCATGCTTCCCGCTTTTGCGTCCAGCCCCTCACGCACCATGTCCTTGAACGTCCTTCCGAAAAGCTCGGTATCCCAGAGGGAATCGGGGTCTTTTTCGTAATTTTCGATCATACCCCGCACGATCTCTTCGCTCCGCGCGGCGTCGCCGATGACGGGGTTCGCCTCGCTCTTCACGTCCACCTTCACGACGTGATAGGTGCAGGCGCTCGCGCTCAGTTTTATGCCGCTGCGCGCCCCCTGACGGCACGCTTCGGGAACGCCGAGGGAAAGATCGTCCTCCCCCGGCACGGCGATGCCGTAGCCGTACTCTTCGGCGGTGCGGAACGCGCCCCCGAATTTTTCGTAAAACGCTTTTGCCTTGCCCAGCGAACGGACGTAGGCCATCAGCCGCACGTCGTCGGAGATGTCCGCGCCGCATTCGTCGCTCAAAACTTTATAGAAAAGCCCCTCCTTCGCCGCGATCGCATAGCGCGCGCGGCCCTCGCCCAGGTTCAGAACGCCCGACGAAGGGTTTTCGAACACCTCGCTGCCGTCGAACATGTGCTCGGCGAGGGAACAGTCGCGCATATGTGCAATTTTTGCGGACGTGTCGCGGATCGCCGCGAGCGCTTCCGACACGATCGCCGAGTCCTCGGGCAGGGTGCGCATCCAGTCGGGCAAATCGAAATCGATGCGCATAACGGGAAATTCGAACAGGATGCTCTCCAAAACGTCGGCAAAATCGTCCGCGGACGCATGCTCGCAGTCGAACGCGATGGCGGGCACGCCGTACTTTTCCCCGAGCGCGGCGCAGGTGTCGGAACACTCCTTCCCGCGCGGCGCGCGGCTGTTGACGAGGACGACGAAAGGTTTGTTCCCCGCTTTCAGTTCGGAAACGGCGCGCTCTTCCGCGGAAACGTAGCCCGACCGGGGAAGGTCGGCAACGCTCCCGTCCGTGGTGACGAGCACCGCGACGGTCGCGTGTTCGCGTATGACTTTCTGCGTGCCCAGTTCCGCCGCTTCGCCGAACGGCATCGGCTCGTCGCTCCAGGGCGTGGTGACCATGCGCGGCTTGCCCTCTTCGTCGAAGATCGCGCCGCCCACGGGAAAGCCCACGCAGTCGACGAGGCGGATGCTGACGGAAGCGTTTTCCGCAACGCGCACTTTCGCGGCGTTCGCGGGGACGAATTTCGGCTCGGTCGTCATGACCGTGCGTCCCTGCCCCGCCTGCGGAAGTTCGTCGGTGAGTTCGCGGCGGGCGCTGCCCTCCTCCATATGCCGCAGGATCATCTCCTCGGCGAACCGCCTGATAAACGTGGATTTGCCCGTGCGCACCGGCCCTACCACACCAATATAAATATTCCCGCCCGTGCGCTCGGCGATATCCCTGTAAATTTCGCGATCCAACATACGAAAAAAGCCTCCATATACCCTTTTTACAGTTTAGTATATGAAGGCGTTTTTTCATTTAGAACGGAGTTGTCAGCTCTCTTTTTTTCCGTGCGAGAGTTTTTTGACCGAAGTATGGTGCTCTTCCCCCGCCAGAAGGGCGACGATGTTTTTGCGGTGCGCGAACCACGTGAGCAGGCAGTCGAGCAAAAGGAGCATGAACAGCGCGACGACGAATCCGTTCGCAAGCTCGCCGCGGTAGCGGAAATAAAAGACGAACGCCTGCACGAGCGCGAGCGCGCTCACGCCGAGAAGCGAGCCCATCGAGCCCCATTCGCTCGCCCAGATATAGAAGAGCGTGAGCACGAGGATGCCCAGAACGAGGGCGATCATCCAAGGGTACTGCGTTTCGAGCACGAGCGCGAAGGAATACATGCCGAGCGTAGACGCGATGCCCTTGCCGCCCTTAAACTTCATCGTGACGGGATAGATGTGACCGATGATGACGGACACCCCGCATACGTACCGCGCAAGGTCGGAAACGAGCACGTCCGTCCCCGCGAAGCAATAATCTTTAAATATAAAATAGGCGATCAGGAGCGGGATGCCTCCCTTGATCATGTCGCAAAACAGGGTGAGCGCTCCGATTTTCAGCCCGAACTGGCGGCTCATGTTCATCGTGCCCGGGTTTCCGCTGCCCATTTTGCGCACGTCTTTATGCTTGATCTTGGAAATGAGCAGAGCGAAGTTGAAACAGCCGACAAAGTACGAGACGACCGCCATGACGAGAAACCAATACCAGATCTGAGAAAACGCGATTTCTTTCATACTGCTCCTTACCCCATCAGACCGCTGTCGTTTTCGCCCTTCCCGCGCGCCGCGATGCGTATGGGCGTGCCCGAAAAATCGAACGAGCGCCGCAAAACGTTTTCAAGATAGCGCCTGTACGAAAAGTGCATGAGTTCGGCGTCGTTCACGAACATGACGAACGTCGGCGGACAGACCGACGGCTGATTGCAATAGTATATTTTCAGCCTTCTGCCGTTGTACGAAGGCGGTTCGTTGGTGCGCACGGCGTCCAGGATGAGGTCGTTGAGCGTGCCCGTGGGGACGCGCAGGTTTGCGTGCGCGTACACTTCCCGCGCGATCTTCAACACCTTTTCCGCCCTCTGCCCCGTCTTTGCGGAGATATAGACCGACTGATAATAGTCCATGAATTTGAGGTCGGCTTTGAGCTTTTCTTCAAACTTGTTGACCGTCTTTGTATCCTTTTCGATGAGATCCCACTTGTTCATGACGACGACGGAAGGCTTGCCCTGTTCGTGGATATATCCCGCGATCTTCACGTCCTGCTCGGTCAGCCCCTCGCCGCTGTCCACCACGAGCAGGCAGACGTCCGCGCGGCGCACCGCGTCGAAAGCGCGCAAAACGCTGTAATACTCCACGTCGTCGTTTACGTTCTTCTTTTTGCGGATGCCCGCCGTGTCGATAATGGTATATTTATGCCCGTCCAGCTCGAAGGGAGTGTCGATCGCGTCGCGCGTCGTTCCCGCGATGTTCGTGACGATCGTCCTCTCGAACCCCAAAAGGCGGTTGACGAGGCTGCTCTTGCCCGCGTTCGGCTTTCCGACCACGGCGATCTTCAGCCGTTCGGAGTCGTCCGATTCGCCTTCCCCGAAGAGGGCGACCGCCTCGTCGAGCACGTCGCCGATGCCCTGCGAATGTTCGGCGGAAACGGCGTACGGCTCGCCCAGCCCGAGCGCGTAATACTCGAAAAGTTTTTCGGGCGAAAAGTTGTCCACCTTGTTGACGACAAGAAGGACGGGCTTGTTGCTGCGGCGCAGCTTTTCCGCCACGTCGTAGTCGGAAGAGGTCAGCTCCTCTTTCCCGTCCACCATGAGCAGGATGACGTCAGCCACGTCGATGGCCGCGTCCGCCTGGCGGAGGATCTCACGCCACATCGTGTCCTCGGAATTGAGTTCGATGCCGCCCGTGTCGACGACGGTGAATTTTTTGCCCCGCCACTCGGCGTCGGCATACAGCCTGTCGCGCGTGACGCCCGGCCTGTTTTCGGTTATGGAAATTTTTCTTCCCGCTATTTTATTGAAAAGGGTGCTTTTGCCCACGTTGGGCCGCCCCACGATCGCGACGAGAGGGTTTGCGGACATACCCGTCCTCCCTGTAAGTTTTTTGTTCTATTATAACTTTTTTGCGGCGTTTTGTAAAGAAAAAAACGGCTTGCCGACGGGCAAACCGCTTTTCGTTCGATTTTTTATCAGCCGATGTTGATGCTGAGCATACCGAGCACACAGCCGAGGATATAGATGACGAGCGCGATCCAGAACACGATGCGCCATGCAAGCCCGAGCCCCCTGCTGTACGTATATGCAGGGAATGCGATGGCGACCAAAAGCGCGAGTTTTGCAACCAGGTCAAGGATATCGCCGATGATCGACCCGTTGAACAACCCGCCGAAAGTAAAGGTAAACGCCGCTACGATCAAGGCAACGAACGCGCAGAATTTTACAAGATCGCGCTTTGCCTGACCTTCCGTTCTCTGTTTTTTAGTCATAAAAAACTCTCTCCTTTTTGAAATCGACTATATTTTACCACGGAGAAAAAAGAATGGCAAGCGCTTGAACGAAAAAAATTTATTTTTCGCAGATATACACCGAATCCTCTCCGTCGTTTTCGACAAAATGAACCATGATCCCTTCCCTGTGCGAAGTCGGCACGCTCTTGCCCGTGAAGTCCGCGCGGAACGGAAGTTCCCTGTGCCCCCTGTCGATCAGCGCGAGGAACCGGATATTTTTCGGCCGCCCGAGCTGCATGACCTCGGAAATGGCGGCGCGCACCGTCCTGCCCGTATACAGCACGTCGTCGCAGATGAGTACCGTTTTGCCGTCCACGCCGAAGTCGATCTCGCTGCCCAAAAAAGCGATGTCGGAATTTTCGCCGAGATCGTCCCTGTACAGCGCGATGTCGAATTCCCCGATCGGGACGAGCGTCCCCTCGATCGCGCAAAGTTCCTCGCGGATGCGCCTTGCGACCGTAACTCCCCTCGTTTTGATGCCGATAAGCACGACGTTCCCGATGCCGTCGTTTTTTTCGATGATCTGATGCGCCAGGCGGCGGAAGGTGTTTTTCATCCCGTCCGCATCCATCAGTTTTCCCTTGATAATCAATTTCCACCTCGTAAAACGCCGATATTTTGAATGGTTTTGCGCTTTTTATTGTTCGCCGCCCTTTTCGAGAATGCCGAGTACCCTTTGAAAATAGTCGGGAAGGGGCGATTCGAAAGTCATCCGCTCCCCCGTTTTCGGATGGTCGAGGGACAGGCGGAACGCATGCAAAAGCTGGCCGTTGAGTTCGAACCTCTGTTTTTTTATGCCGTAAACGGGATCGCCCACGATCGGATGCCCCAGGTATTTGCAATGCACGCGTATCTGATGCGTCCTGCCCGTTTCCAGCGAAAATCGCACGAGCGTATAGCCCCTTTTGTACCTTTTGACGACTTCGAAGTGCGTGACGGCGCGGCGGCCCTTTCCTTCGGGCAGCACGGCCATTTTCACGCGGTCTGTCGGATGCCTGCCGATATAAGTATCGGCCGTGCCCTTATCTTCCTTGAAGATCCCCTCGCACAGGGCGAGATATTCGCGCGCACAGGTCTTTTGCGCGATCTGCTTCGAAAGGGAAAGGTGCGCGGCGTCGTTTTTGGCAACGACCAGAAGCCCCGACGTGTCCTTGTCTATCCTGTGCACGATGCCCGGGCGCACGACGCCGTTGATACTGCTCAAAGAATTGAGGCGGTACAGCAGCGCGTTGACGAGCGTGCCCGAAAGATGGCCGTTGCCCGCATGCACCGTAAGCCCCTGCGGTTTGTCGATGACGGCGATGTCCTCGTCCTCGTACACGATCCCGACGGGGATATCCTCGGGCGCGAGGTCGAGTTTTTTGGGTTCGGGAACATCGGCCCCGACGGTTTCGCCCGCCTTTACGGGGCGGCCCGCCTTCGCGGGTTTTCCGCCGACGGTGACCGCGCCCCCGTCGATGAGTTTTTTTGCCGCCGAACGGGTAACCCCCAGCTTTTCGCTCAAAAAAACGTCCAGCCGCTCGCGGTCGGATTCGGCGGTGAACACGCTGCGCGTCATTCTTTTTTATGAGACGGCTGTTCGCCCTCGCCCACGTCCGAACCGACGGCTTCCTGACCTTCGGGGAGACTGGCGGCGGCCTCGGCGACCGCCTGTTTTTCCTTCTTTTTTTTGCCGAAACGGAAAACGGCGTCGTCGTCCACGAACAAAAGGGCGAGTATGAACATGACCGCGCCCGCCGTTATGGCAAGGTCGGCAACGTTGTTCCAGAAGGAAGTGAAGCCGAAATTCATATAAATGAAATCGCGCACGCCGCCCAACGCGACGCGGTCGATGAGGTTGCCCGCCGCCCCCGCCATGATAAACACGATGGATACGCGCAGGAAGCGCTTTTTGGACGGGAGTTTCATGACGACGATCAGAAACACGACGAGCGCCACGCAGGTGATCGCGATGAACACGGGGATCGCCCACGGCTCGTCGCCCGCGATGCCGAAAGACATGCCCGTATTGAGGTTGTCCGTCGCCGGATTGCGCAGCATATCGATCTCGAAATAGCCCGGAATGATCGCAAGGTGCGAAACTTCCGTCGCGTAAGCGAGCGCTTTGGTCAGCTGGTCGACGAGAAGGAGTACGAAAAACAATAAAGCGTAAAGCATGGTTCCTCTCTTTTACTTTTTCCTGTATTTTTGCCGCGAAGGCACTATAACGGGTTTTGCGGGCTGCGGCGCGGCGGGAGCGGGGGCTGCGGCGTTTTCCGAAGCGGGCTCTTTTCCGCCCTGCGCGGGCTGCGCGCCCGGCTCCGCCCGGTTTTCTTCGGGCGCGGGGTCGTCCATGAGCCCGAGACCGCGGCAGAGCGCCGCAAGGTCGAGTTCCCCTTTCGGGTTCAGAACGTCGTCGAGGTTGAAGCCCGTCTCTTCCTCGTCCTCCATATACCTGCCGATGATCGCCTTGGGGTCGAACTCTTCCTCTTTTTTCTCCTCTTCTTTCGGAAGAAAGTGTCCCTCTTCCCTGCCCAGGAGGGCGGCGAGGTCGTCCGCAAACCCTATGTATTTTTCCGCTTCCCCTTTCGGGAAAACGCCGATCATCTGTTCGGCGAGCTTTTTCCACTTTTCGGAAAAGAGCCTGAGCGTTTTGAGTTCTGCTTCCGCCGTCATGCGGTAGAGCCGGACGATCTCTTCGCCCTTTTCCTCCGCGTCGACGATCGCCTTGCCAACCTTGTTTTCCTTATTTTTGTACTCCGCGAGCGACGCGCGCAGGTTCCTGTTTTCCACGTTCAGGCTGTCCAGGCGGTAATTGAGCTGGCGTATCTTGGCTTCGTACGCTTCGCGGATGCCGCCGATCAGCTTTTCCGTTTCCTTTTGCGATAGTTTTTTAGCCATTTTTGCTCCTGATCTCGGATATCAGACTGTTTTTGATATCGTACAGTCTCTGCGAAAGGTCTACTTTGTAGACGTGCGGGTTGTCCAGACGCTTGTACTCGTCCCAGAAGCTCTCCTTTTCCTTTTCCGCATAGGCGGAGATCTCTTTGAGCGAAGGGAGCTTGTACACGAGCCTGCCCTTTTCCATGACCTTAACGGTGAGCGGGCGCACCGTATAATCGGTGAACGTCGTCTTTTTCCACGTTTCTTTGGGGTGGAACACGGTGAGCGGCTTGCTCTCGTCTATCTCTTCCCCTCGCACGACGATAAGGTCTGCTTCCGCCTTGCCCGTCTTGTTGTCGTAAATGCGGAACACGTCTTTGAATGCGGGATTGGTGATCTTGTCGGAATTGTCCGACAATTTGATTTTGGGTATTTCGCCGCCCTCTTTCGGGTACAGCGCGGAAAGTTTGTACACGCCGCCGAGCGCGGGCATATCCGCGCTGGTGATGAGCTTCGTGCCCACGCCCCAAAGGTCTATTTTCGCGCCCTGGTTTTTGAGGGACGTGATGAGATATTCGTCGAGATCGCCCGACGCGCAGATGATCGCGTCCGGATACCCCGCGTCGTCCAGCATTTTGCGCGCCTGTTTGGACAAATATGCGAGGTCGCCGCTGTCGAGGCGTATGCCCTTCGGTTCGTGGCCTTTCGAACGGAGGATGTCGAACACCTTAATGGCGTTGGGAACGCCGCTGCGGAGAGTATCGTACGTATCCACGAGCAGCAGGCAGGCGTCGGGGAACAGTTCCGCGTACGCGAGAAAGGCCTCGTATTCGTTGGGAAAGTTCATCACCCAGCTGTGCGCATGCGTGCCCGCCACGGGGATTCCGAACAGTTTGCCCGCAAGCACGTCCGACGTGGAGGTGCAGCCGCCGATGACGGAAGCGCGCGCGCCGTACACGCCCGCGTCCGGCCCCTGCGCGCGGCGCAGGCCGAATTCCATGACCGTGTCGCCCTTCGCCGCATACGCGACTTTGGCGGACTTTGTGGCGATGAGCGTCTGATGGTTGACAATGTTCAGAAGCGCCGTTTCCAGAAGCTGCGCTTCGCACAGCGGCGCCCGGACGGTGAGCAGCGGTTCTTCGGGAAAGACGAGCGTCCCCTCGGGCACGGCGTAAACGTCGCCCGTAAAGCGGAAATCTTTGAGATATTCCAAGAAAGCCTCGTCGAACAGCCCCAGCGAACGCAGGTATTTTATGTCGCTTTCGGTAAAGCGGATATTCTGGATATATTCGACCGCCTGTTCCAGCCCCGCCGCCACCGAATAGGTGATGACGTTGTTGCGGCGGAAAAACAGGTCAAAAACGGCGACGTCCTTATCCTTGCCGTTTTTGAGATACCCGTTCATCATTGTCAGCTGGTATAAATCGGTCAGAAGGGTCAGATCGTGCATGTGCATGGCTTATTCCCCTTCCCCGCCGGTATGAGCGCCCTGCCCGGGCCCTTGCGGGGAAGTCCCCGCGCCGTCGGCAGCGTTCCCGGAAGGAGCGGCGGACGCCTTTTCCCGCGCCGCTTTTTCCTTGGCGGCGCGCTCTTTGGCAAGGCGCGCTTCTTCCATCTTTTTGCGCTGTTCTTTGGTATAAAATTTGGGCATTGTGGCGAGCGGTTCGCCGATCGCCGCGCCGAAGCACGAGCCGTATTTTTTGCGGTTCAAAAGCATCTGCATGACGATGAGCGCGATGCCGACGAGCACGAGCACGAAAGAGAGCGCCTGCGATACGCGGATGTCGCCCACGTACAGGCTGTCGGAACGCAGCCCTTCGACGAAAAAGCGCTCGATGCCGTACAAAATCAGATAGCCGCAGAACACGAGCCCGCTCGGTTTTTTTCTGAACTTCCACGCGAACGTGAACAAAATGGCGAAGATGATGAGGCAGGACAGGCTTTCGTAAAAGAAAGTTGCCTGAAACCAACCGCCCTCGTCCTCAATGTACACGGCGTAAGGGAACCATTGCAGGCCCGGGTTTGTGACGGGGTTGCCGTACGCTTCCTGATTGACGAAATTTCCCCACCTGCCGATGCCCTGCGCCAGGATGACCCCGGGGACGAGGCAGTCCGCCGTGCGCCAGAAACTGATTTTATGGATGAGGCAGAACAGGACGACGCCGAGCGCGCCGCCGATGATCCCGCCGTATATGGCGAGCCCGCCGTCGCGGAAATGCAGCCAGTCGCTCATATTGCCGTAGAACGCGCAGTAATAGGTGCGCGCGCCGATGATGCCGAGGGGCAGGATGCAGATGAGGAGGTCGAGCGTCCACTCCGTGGGGATGTTGCGGCGCTTGAACAAAAGGGCGACGACGACCGTCGCGAGGATGATGCCGCAGACGATGATGATCGCGTAATAGTAGATCGTGAACCCGAATATGGTGATGCCGGGGTTGTCCGTGGCGAGCAGGGAAAACTGCATATCGATACTCCGTTTGCCGCGCATGCGCGCAAAAAGGGCGGCGCGCACGGCGTTCAAAAAATTTGATACAAATTCATTATAACACAAAGCTGTGAAAAATTAAAGACTTTTTGCAAGATCGGCGGCATTTTTTTCAAACGGCGGAAACGGGCGGAAAATGCGCGCGAAAGGGGCGGAAGCGCGGCCGCGCTTCCGCCCCTGCC